>VYLE01000097.1_pt1 | contig 81704 bp, 60 predicted proteins | sample 5114391 | NCBI WGS metagenome assembly VYLE01 (sample SAMN12291771, study PRJNA351875) | freshwater metagenome | isolation source: freshwater lake | place: USA: Michigan, Kent Lake | collected 2013-08-15 | reverse complement strand
CTAAGAAACTCCATTCGGGCTGCGGCCAAGCCTGATGGGCCATCCGCGGCGTCGACGCGACTCGCGGTATTTCGGCCAATATCGCTTCGTCGCGTCTCCTTGCGGCTGACCCATGAGGCTCGCCCTCGCCTACGAAGCGAGTTCCTTAGCGGCCTGCGAAGGCGCGTCATACGCAACCGCGCCGAAGCCGAATTGCCTGCCTGCGGCCTCCTTTGCGACCGACCTCGGTCACTCGGCCTTTGTCGGCGTCGCCGGTGGCTTCGTTCCTTCGGCGTCGCGGATCATGCGCTCGATGTCCTCGAGGGAACCTGCGGCCTCCTCGATTGCCCGCAGGGTCGGCATATGGCTCAGTCGCTCACGCATCCGCTCGCGGAGCGCCGGGCCGGTGCGCGGGTCAGCGGCGAGCCCGGCTGCGATCGAGGCGAGCTGCGACGGTCCGTCGCGCCCGTCCGAAATGCGGAGCCGAATCGCCGCGAGGAGCTCGCCTGCCTGCCAGATCGCTTCGGCGCTCCAGTCGGTCGTTCGCGCCTCGAGCGTCACGAGAGCCCGCGCCGCGACGCGCTCCGCCGTCTCGAGACGCGATCCGGCGATGTAGGCGACCCGCGCGAGGGCGAGTGACAGGGTGACCTGCTCGTCTTCCGTGAGCCGACCCTGCGCGAGCAGCGCATCAAGCCGCTCGGCGGCCTCGGCCACGCGGGCCTCATCAAGTCGCAGGGCCGCGGGCTTCCCGATCGATCCGTCGGGAAAGTCGAGCGTCGCCTCGGCAAGCATGGAGCTGATCGAGGTGCCCCACGCGACCAGTTCGCGCTGCCGAACCTCGGCTCGTGCGGCGGTGACGAGGTAGGCCGTGCCGGCGAGCAGGATGGCCGCGGCGAGCGCACCTGCGACGATGAGCGAGCGTCGATGCGTGCGCAGGACTGATCGAATATGAAACGAAATGGCGTCGCGACGGGCGAGAACGGGCGCGCCGACGGCGAGTGCGCGGAGGTCCTCGGCGAATGCGAGCGCCGAGTCGTACCGTCGCGCCGGATCGGGATCGAGGGCCCGGGCGATCACCGCATCGAGATCGCGCCGGCGCGGAGCGCCGGGGAGCGCCGCCGCGACGCTCGGAACGCGAGCCGCTTCGGCGTCGCGGGCGAACTCGGCGATCGAGCGCCGCTCCGGGAAGGCTCGCGTGCCGGTCAGGACCTCATAGGCGATCGCGCCGAGCGCATAGACATCGCCGCGGGCATCGGGCGGCTCGGTGGGGCGAAGGACCTGCTCCGGAGCCATGTAGCCGGGTGAACCGATCGCCTCGGTGGTGAGCGAACTCGCATCGTCGGACGAAGCCGCCGAGGCGATGCCGAAGTCGACGATGCGCGGGCGTCCGTCCGCACCGACCAGGATGTTCGAGGGCTTCAGGTCGCGATGGATCACGCCGCGAAGATGGGCGTGGTGCACCGCGTCGGCGACTTCGGCCAGACGCTCGAGAAGCTCGCGGCGGGCACGCTCGGCATCGGCTGCGGTTGCCCGCACGCGCTCGGCCCATCGATCGAAGCCGGTCCCTTCCACGAGCTCCATGGAAATCGCCTTGCCGCCCGACGGAAGGTCCAGCGTCTCGAAGAGCGTCACGATGCCGGGATGGCTGAGCCGCGCGACGATCTCGATCTCGCGCTCGAGGCGGCGTCGCTGTCGAGCGGGAGCGAACTGACCGAGGCGAAGCACCTTGATCGCCACGCGGCGCCCCGTGCGTCGATCGAGCGCTCGCCACACGACGCCCTGGCCGCCGGCGCCGAGCTCCTCCTCGAGAAGAAAATGTCCGAGGGCGTTTCCGCCGATCGGCAGCGGCGCCGCCTCACGGACGGTCTCGAGGAGGACGCGACACTCCGCGAGAAGCGAGGCGTCGGTGCGCAGGGCTCGGACGCGATCGTTGCATCGGGCGCATGTATCGATATGCGACCCGATGCGCGTGGCGTCGTCGCTCGAGGTGTCGGTCAGGCCGACGAACCACTCGAGGTCGGGCTCGGTCGGGCACTGGCCCGCCGTGAAGGCGGCTCGTTGGAGGACTTGCACCATGTGACTGCGTCCGCGTCGCGCGAGAGTCCGTTCATTCACCCGTGGGGCACGCGCCCCACGCGCCGAGCAGGATCGAGAGATCAGCGCCGTCGATCGCGCCGTTCGCATCGATGTCGCCGACACCGGACGAGCCCCATCCGCCGAGCATGATCCCGAGATCGGCCGCATCGACGAGCGTGTCGCCGTTGAGGTCGGCGGGGCAGGGCGAGAGGTAGAGAAGCGCGAGATCGATCGCGGCGAGCGTCGCATTGATCGCGCCGAGGGCATGCTTGACCAGCGCCGCGACCTGGTCGGGCGGCAGGTTCGGCTGGGTGATGAGCGACTCGACATCGACGCGGGCCGCTTCCGCCGCCGCGACGGCAAGGGCGAGCTGCGCGTCCGTCCCGCCGATGTTGAGCCCTTGGCAACTCCCGAGCGGCTGACCAGGCTGCGGAAGCTGATTCCGCGCGGCGGTCGAGAGCGCGATCGCCGTGGTGAGCTGCTGGTGCACATCGAGGAGATCGGGACTCGGCTGGAGCATCTTGCCGCGGGCCCGGTCGATGAGGAACTTCGCGACCGACGCCTTCCCGCGGGCTCGCGGGCAGCCGTCGCCTGCACAGGCATCCTGCATCGCCGCCTCGGCCGCGCAGTAGGCGTCCCACGCGACGGTGCAGCAATAGGAATAGGCGGGCGTGCCGCAGACGAGCGCGCAGCAGGCCGCGTTCGAGCATCCGGGGCTCGACGCGTTATTCAAACAATTGTTGGTCGCTCCCGTGCACGCGGGAAAGAGCGGATCGATGTCGATGCGGGCGACATACTCGATCGGACATTCCGTTCCCGGGTCCCCGGGGCCGAAGGCGTCGACCGTCACGGCAAAGACATATTCGCCCGGCTGCACGAGGATGTCGGCGGTCTTCAGCGGGCAGGCCGCGCCGCTGACAAGCGAGAGGATCGTCTGTGCGGCGCAGTTCGGCGAGTCGAAGAGCGTCAGCACGAAGGCCGGCGAGGGTTCGCCCGTCGCCGCGCTGCGTTGCCGGACCGTGACCGAGATGACGGAGGGTTCGAGCACCGAGAAGACGAACCAGTCCTCGTCACGCGCGGGAAGGCCCTGTGCATCCGTGTAGCTGCCCACCGTGCCGCAGATGGGCGTCTCGGTCGGCACAAACTGGAACTTGGGCGGGTTCTCCGAGCAGCCGCCGTTCGGATCGATGGCCAGGCCGACGGGCGGGCCGCAGGCGTCGAGCTGCTGGACGCCACCCGGCGGACAGGTCGTGTCGCATCCGCCCGCAGAGGTCATCTCCGGTGCCGAGAGCACAAGGACGGTCGCGGCGGCCGCGAGCGTGGTCGAGTGCGAGCGGGAACGCAGGAGCCAGTGTGGTCGAGCGGTGAACATGGGGTGGCCCTGCAGCAGAAGGTATCGCGGTCCGACGGAGGGGGCCGATTCGCCGATGGCGCGCGCGATCCCCTCACACGCACTGCGGAGTATGGGCCCCGACCTCGCAGCGCTCAACGCAGAAAGTGCGGAACGGTCGACGGCGTGATTCTCGGAACTCCGAGCCCCTGGCTTTCCGTCGGGCCCTTCACTCGTCAGAATCTCCTCCATGTCCGAGTCCGGCCCATCCTCGGAACGCCCGCTTGCTGATGCCGCGACCGCGGTTGGGCCGGGCAACGGCGCGACGACCGTCGAGCTCCTCGGCCGTCTTCGGCAGGGTGGGACGGCGAGTGACTGGGCCGATCTTGATCGTCGTTACCGCCCGCTTGCCGTCGCCGTCGCCCGCAAGCTCGGACTGCGTCAGGAAGACGCCGAGGACGCTGCGCAGCAGGCCCTTCTCGAGTTCTTCGCCGGTTGGCAGCGGGGCGAGTACGACCCGACCCGTGGGCGGCTGCGAACCTGGCTGATCGCGATCGTCCGACATCGATCCATCGATCTCCTTCGCCGGGCGGAGTTGCGGGCGGGCTGGCGCGGCGACAGCGCCGTTGGCGTCGCCGTCGACGACGCGGAACTCGAGGATGCGTGGAACGCCGAGTGGCGACGCGCGGTGCTCGCCGAGGCGATCGTGCGACTTCGGACCACGACCCGCGCCGAGCCGAAGACGCTCGACGCCTTCGATCGCTTCGCCCTGCAAGGCGTTCCCGGTGACGCCGTCGCCATCGAGACCGGCATTTCGATAGAAGAAATCTATCGAATCAAGTCGCGCATGCTCAAGCGACTGCGTGAGCTGATCGAGGAAGTCGAGCGATCGTGGGAGGGGTAGGCGCTGTCACGAATGTGGCCTTCCTTGCGTTCCAGCGAATCACGACATCCCGTCTCCGTCACGCCGAAACCGTCTCGCGCAGCGCGGCGGTCGGGGCGATGCCGAGCGCGGCGAATGCCGCGCGAAGCGACTCCTCCTCCATTGCGCGATACGCGGCGTCGGTATCGATGATCGAACGGCCGAGGATCTCCTCGAGCTGCGACTGCGTGTACTTGGGCTTCTCGGCGGCGGTCGACTTCGTGCCGTACTGATTCAGGTTCGAAGCGAAGATTCCCGCCGCGCTGACCGGGAGGAAATCCTCGTATCGCAGGCCCTCGTAGGCCAGGTGGCCCTTGGCGATGAGCTCCCAGCGGTCGCTGGTGGTGATGGTGCCGCGGGCCGCGAGGCCGCTCGCGGTCGCCGTGTAGCGGCCGTACACGAGACCCTGCTCGAGCAGCGCGGGCAGGGTCTTCGGGAACGGCGCGAACTGCTTCGCGTACGCCGCCTCATACGCTGCGAAGTCGCGCTTCGCGAGGCCCGGATCCTTCTCTCGCTCCGCTTCCGCAGCGGCGAGACACGCGTCGTAGAGATCGCGGCCCTTCGGCGTCGTTGCGTAGAACCGCTCCTCGATCTCGCCGAAGCGGGCGGTGTGGGTCGTGTTGACCACGCTGCCGTCCGGGTTCGTGAAGACGACCGGTTCGGTCAGGGCCTTGTAGGCGTCCTGCCGAAGCAGGACCGGCGTGTCCTGGGCTGGGCCTTCCGTGAAATCCTTGAAGCCTGCGTGATTCAGCTTCGTGAGATCGAGATCGGCCTCGGAGAGCCGCGCGGCGAGACGATCGACGATCGCACCGACCTCGGCGGCGCTCGGCGTACCCGCCGGGAACTGCTCGAAGTGGTCGCGCGACACATGCTTGAAGTGCAGGCACATCCAATCGCGATCGGCCTGACCGGCGAGTCGGCCGAGCGCGGTGTGGGCCCGGCCGTGGAAGGTCTTTGCGTCCATCTCGCCGAGGCATCGCTTCATCGCAGCCGTGTAGAGATCCATGCAGAGCGTGTTCGGCGTCAGGTGATTCAGATGATGCGACTCGAAGCAGGCGATGTCCGCCGCGATCTTGAAGCCGGCGGCGCTGAGATCCTGATAGAGCTGGTGGTCGCGGGCCTTGCCGGTCCACTTGAAGATGCGGTTGACGCCCTCGGCGATGAGCGCTTCGGCGTCGGCCGGGCTGAGGCCCCCCTGCCGTTCGCAGCGCTCGATGAGGTCCTTCGCCCGCTGCGAGAAGACCTGGCGACCGGCCAGCAGCGTCTCGATGCGGGCCTTGGTCGCATCATCGAAATAATTCGTCATCAGCAGCGAGGTGAAGACGCGATGATCGGGATGGACCCGCGAACGGAACGCCGTCGCGATGATGGGCTGGCTCTTCGCGCCGACATTCGTCATGTCGTAGAAGTTGTGCGGCTCCATCGCGAAGCAGCCGAAGAAGCGGCCGATCCATCGATACTCGTCCGGCCGGCCGATGCGGATCGCGCCGTGTCTTTCGCCGCTCGTCCGTTCGATCTCCTCGGCCGAGATCGAGAAGCCGACATGCCGCTTCGCAAGCAGCGCGGCGACGGCGAGGTTGCATTCCTGATTGACGAGAAGCGACTTGTCGTAGAGCGGCACTTCCTTGCCGAACATGCTCGAAAGCTCGGCGAAGAGGCGATTCTGCATCACAACGCGATCGGTGAAGGCGGCGGACATGCCACAAGCGTAGCCGAGCGACCGGGTCCGTCGCGAGCCCGATCACGGCGTGTCGCGCCTGTCCGTCCAACTTGATTCGCGGACCTCTTTTCGGAGATCGGGTCGCGTCGCGCCGGACTCACTCCCAGCGGAAGACGCCCTTCCGCCACGCGTAGACATATGCCGCGATGCCGGTGCCGACGAAGAAGAGAATGCGGGCGAGGAAGAGGCCCGCGTCGGGGCTGCCCGGTTCGAGCTGGGTGAAGGTCACCGCCCACGGGTAGAGGAAGATGATCTCGACGTCGAAGACGAGGAAGGTCATCGCCATCATGTAGAAGCGGACATTGAACCGCTTCCGGGTCGACCCGATCGGATCCATGCCCGACTCGTAGGCGATGCCCTTGGTCACGCCCGCCTTCTGCGGGCCGATGATCGCCGAACCCACGATGTTCGCGATCACGAAGACGATCGCCATCACCAGGATGAGGAGAACCGGCAGATAGGCGATGAGATCGACGGAGGCGAGGGTCATGGCGGTTGGGTCAGGCGGAGAGGGGCGGATGGTACTGCGATCCCGCCGACTTCGCCGGATCCCCTTCGGTCACCCGATCCGGAGCATGCCTGCCTCGTTCCGGATCCGCCGCCCCGACAGGAGCGTCCGAACCTCGTTCTCGACCCGTTCGCGGATGGCTGCCGATGTGGTCCGGAACCCGAAGGCCCGCGCGACCGCCACCGGAAGATCCGCTTCCGAAACCCCGTGGACAGCCTCGATTGCGGCGACGATCGCAGCCTGCACCTCGCTTGGTGCGATCCCGTCGATGCGTCGCAGCGAAGCCGACTGGACCGTCGTGCGGTCGCGGGGAACGACCACCTTGCCGGGCAGGGCAAGAAACTCGTCGGCGACCTCGCAGCGTCCGGCGTTCGCCAGGAGGTCGATCGCAGCGCCGATCGCTTCCTGAATGCGCGTGCCGGAGCGCTCGAGTCCCCAGAAGCTCCGCACGCGGGCGATGAGCTCGTCGCGGTGCATCGGCGCTTCGACGGCAAGGACGAGAGCCGCGACCTCGGCGATGCGGGCGATCGGCGTCTCGATCAGTTCGCCCGGCAGCCGCCGGTCGTTGGTGGCCTCGACATAGGGAATCGATATCGACGCGACCGGCACCGACTCGGGCTCCTCCGGTGCCCGGGCGATCGACGGCGACGATTCGGTGGTCGCAGCGGTCGTCGCCGCAGCCGCGTCCTGCGCCGCGAAGCGAAGCCGCGCCCGCTCGACCGCCGCGAGCACCTTCTCGAGTTCCGCTTCGGGGCGCTGGAACCAGTCGGTGCTCCAGATCCGATGGATCATCCAGCCGTGATCCTCGAGCACCGCCTGCCGCAGCCGATCGCGGTCGCGGGCCGAGCGCGAGGAGTGATACGCGGCACCGTCACATTCGATGCCGAGGAGAAATCGCCCGGGCCGATCGGCATCGACGATCGCGAGATCGATGAAGAAACCGGAGACGCCGATCTGTCCCTCGACCCGCAGGCCGCGGCGGACAAGCGCGTCGCGCACCGCCTCCTCGAAGGGCGAGCCGGCCGGACGATCAGTTGATTCGGCGGTACCGAGAACGCCCGTCTCGGCATAGTGAAGAAATGTCTTGAACGCCGCGACGCCACGCCCGGCGGCGCGGGCGAGATCGATGTCGCCCGAACGAATCGAGCTGAACACCACGCATCGCCGACGCGCTCGGGTGATGAGCACATTGAGTCGTCGCTCGCCACCGTCGGCGGAGAGCGGACCGAAGTTCATCGTGAGATAGCCGCTCGCATCGGGGCCGTAGCCGACGGAGATGAAGATGACATCGCGCTCGTCTCCCTGCACGCTCTCGAGGTTCTTCACGAAGAAGGGCTCGTGCTCGTGGCGACGGTGGAACTCCTCAAGTTCCGGATGGATCTTCCGAGCCTTCTCGATCTCGTCGAGAATCGCCTCCTGCTGACGAATCGAGAAGGCCGCGACGCCAAGGGTCCGCTCGGGGGTGGTGCGCACATGCTCAAGCACCGCGGCGGCGAGGGCGGCCGCCTCGGCGCGATTCGTCCCGGATCCGCCGCGGTCGTAGCGGGCCGCGGGCAGATGGCGGAAGGAGAGGCCGAGCGGCTCGCCGGTGTCGGAGAGCGACTCGGGTGAGCCGCTTGCGCTGGCGTGCGCGACGGGGCGCACGACCGGGCTCGGAATAATGAAGAGGCGGTCATCGTAAAACTCGCGATTCGACACCGCGATGAGCGACTGGTGACGGCTTCGATAGTGCCAGCGCAGCATCGACGGGGGAACGCCGCGGGCGCTACAGAGGGCAAGAATGCTCTCCATGTCCGCAGCGCCGGCTGCGACGGGAGCCGCCGTCTCGTCGAGGTCGGCGGTCTCCTCGTCCGCGCCGGTGAGGCGAGCGAAGAAGCGCGTCGGCGGAAGCTGCCGGCTGTCGCCGACGACGACATGCTGTCGCGAGCGGGCAAAGGCGCCGAGGGCATCAACGGGTTGGACCTGGCTCGCCTCGTCGATGACGAGGAGATCGAACTCGATCGCGCCCGGTTCGAGATACTGCGCGACCGAGAGCGGACTCATCATGAAAACGGGCTTGATCGCCTGGACGACCGAACCGGCGTCCTTCAGGAGACGGCGAATCGGCCGATGCCCGCGTCGTCGTTCGATCTCGGCGGCGAGGATGCCCGTCGCGCCGAGTCCGGCGTGGCGGGCCGGCATCGTCTCGTCGTGACGGGCAAGCACCCGATACTTCGCGAGCTCGAGCCGGTCACGATCGGTGCGACGGAACTCCTCGACGACCTGATCGTGCTGAATCCCGTCGAAGCGGCCCAGTTCCGGCCATCGCGCCACCGCTGCGCGGTAGAGAGCGGTGTGATAGGCGATCTCGAAGGAGCGGCTCGTCTCGGCGGCGTCGAGCGATCCGTCGTCGAGCGCTCCGACGATCGCGCCGAGTCCCGCGCGCGTCGCCTCGGCGGCGCGAACATGCCAGGCGTTCCATTCGGTGACGCGAGCGAGTCCGTCGCGCCAGCGGGCGATGCGCTCGCGAAGCGCCGCGATCGGAACGCGATCGATCGTCGCTTGGCCGAACGCGAGATCGACGCGGAGCGCGAGCCACGCGACGCACGCGCTGATCGCGTCGACGGCGGCTGCGGTGCGAGCGGCGAGCTCGTCCGCCGATGCCTGCATCGATGGCTGGCCCGAAGCTTCAGTGACCGCCCGCGCGCGCGCGGAGAGGTCGCGGATCGCTGCGCGCATCACTGCGTTGCGCTGTCGGTCGGACTCGCCAGCGACCCATGCGACGATCGCAGCAAGACCGCTCCAGTCGGAGCGTTCGCCCTTCCACCGTTCGCCGAAGGCCTGACGCCCGGCGGCGTCGCCCGATGCCAGCGCATCGCGATGTCGTCGGGCGTCGAGAATGGCGTCGACGATCGCCAGGCGCGCGTCACGACCCGAGGGCAGCGCTCCGCGCACGACCGATCGGAGCGAAGCGATCGCTCGTCGATAGTCGCTTCGAAGGAAGCGAAGGAGCGATCCGCCGTGGGCGGCGATCACGCCGCGGGCTTCGCGCAGGTCGGAGTCGAACGCAGCGTCGGTGACGCGCTCGGCGAGTTCCGCCCGAGCCTTGCTCCACGCGGCGCCGTGCCCGACGAGTTCGCGAAGTCCCTCGATCCCGGTCGACCAGATGGCGTGCGTGATCGCCTCGGAATCGACGCTCGGCGCAGCGGCAAGCTGGGCGAGCAGGCGGGCAAGGGACGCTGCCTCTCCAAGCGTCGTCGGGGCCGGCTGGCCGGCGAGCGCCATCGGGGCGACGAGTGCGCCGAGCGTCGCATCGGCTCGTTCGAGCAGTCGCGCAAGATCGGGGAGATCGACGGCTGCGACCTGTGGGCGTTCGGTCCCGCGCCACGGATGCTCGCGGAGCGGTCCCATCGCCCGAACGCGAGCGCCGAGGTCGGCGATGCGATCGCGTTGGTCCTCGAGTTCCTGCGGCGTCCACGCGGCCGCGTTCGGAAGCGCGCAGGCGAAGGGCAGGGGCTTCGGATCGGAGAGCTGGGCGAGCCTGCCGACGATCGCGAAGAAGGTCGCGCCGCTCGGCTCGAGTCGCGCATGCATGGCGGTCGCGTGGGCGTTGAGCCGCGTGCGCAGCGTCTCAAGGCGCCGCACGAGGGCGCTGCCGTCGCGCGGCAGTGGCGAGCCGAGTCGCCAGGTGCGATCGAGCTCGGCAAGCACCGCCTTCTTGCTTGCCTTGTGGCTATGCAACTCGAGGCAGAGCGGACCGAGTCCGATGCGCTCGAGGCGGCGCTTGACGACCTCGAGTGCGGCGAGCTTCTCGGCGATGAATAGGACGCGCTTCCCGTCGAGGATCGCCGTTGCGAGGATGTTCGTGATCGTCTGGCTCTTGCCGGTGCCGGGCGGACCTTGGATGACGACGCTGTGGCCGGCGCGGACGCTCTCGACGGCAAGCGTCTGCGAGCCGTCCGCGTCGACGACATGGTCGAGGCGCTCGACGGGGATCGCTGCGTCGATGTCGGTCTCATCGCCGAAGGGCAGGCCGTCGTTGCGAAAGCCCTCGCCCAGGAGCGCGGCGAGCGCCGGATGCGCCAGAAGAGCCTGCGGATCGGGCCAGTTCTTCGGGTCGAGATCCCGATACATCAGGAACTTCGCGAAGGAGAAGAGTCCGAGCGTGACCGCATCGGGCTCGACCGACCAGCGCGGCGCGCGGGCGAGCGCCTCGGCAACGCGGGCGAAGTAGGTCGACGGCCGAAACTCCTCGTCGACCGCGAGCGGCGGCAGTTCGATGCCGAAGTCGCCCTTCAGCTTCGCCGTGAGGGAGAGGTTCTCCTCGAGATCATCCTCACGCCATCGAAGCTGAAAGGTCGCCCGAGCGCTCGTGCGTCGCAGTTCGACCGGCACCAGGAGGAGCGGCGCATGTCGCGGACGATCCGAGGCGGACTGCCCCGAGGTCGCCGACGACGCCGATGGAGTCGGTCCGCTCTCGTACCAGGTCAGTCGGCCGAGGGCGAGGTAGAGGATCTGCACCCCTTGCTCTTCCATGATCGACTGGGCGTCACGGGAGAGCGTGAGCAGTCGTCGCTCGAGTCCCTCGGGGGTCAGCGCCGTCGCGAGCCGTGTCTCGCTCGTGCCGGCCTCGAGCGCGAGCGACGCGGGATCGTCGTCGGTCCCCTCCGTCTCGCTCGAGTCGTCGGCCGCGTCGCGCGAACGGCGACCGGCGACGAAGCCGAGCGACCTGCCTTCCTCGACGAGCAGGCGATACACCCTGTCGCTGGAGGCTCCGATCGCGTGGATGAGCCGCGCGGAGGTCGAATCAATCGGCAGCGAAAGCAGGCGATTTCGCCCCGACAGGTCGAGCAGCTCCCGTCGACTGGCTTCCAGGGTCCTGATCACGCTCGGGTCGGGCACGCGGCGGTCTCCTCGTCGGCGATGAGGATAGCGAATGCCGCGCGCCCCGGTCGAGGTCAGGGGCCGAAAAGCTCATGCTCGCGCTCGACCGCATATTGATTCGTGTAGAGATCGAAATAGCGGCCTCGCCGGGCAAGCAGTTCGCGATGCGTTCCGCGCTCCACGACGCGACCGCCATCGATGACGAGAATGATGTCCGCGCGGCGAATCGTCGAGAGACGATGGGCGATGACGAAGGCGATCCGGTCGCGAAGCACCTCCTCGATGCCGCCCTGGATCAGCCGCTCCGTCGCGGTGTCGACCGAACTCGTCGCCTCGTCCATGATGAAGATCTGCGGATTTCGCAGGACCGCCCGGGCCAGCGCGACGAGCTGGCGCTGTCCGGTCGAGAGCCGCTCGCCGCATTCGCCGACATCGAAGTCGTAGCCTCGGTCGAGCGAGGTGATGAAGCCGTGGGCGTTCACCCGCCGCGCCGCCGCCTCGATCTCCGCATCGGTCGCATCGAGCCTTCCGTAGCGGATGTTCTCGCGGATCGAGCCGCTGAAGAGGTGCGGCACCTGCTGGATCACGCCGAGATTCGACTGGAGCCAGTGGAGCGAACGCTCGCGGTAGTCGACCCCGTCGAGCAGGACGCGGCCCGCGCGCGGCTCGTAGAAGCGGGCGAGAAGCGAAGCGATCGTGCTCTTGCCGCCGCCGGTTGCGCCGACGAGGGCAACGGTCTGGCCCTCGCGCACGGTGAGATCGAAATCATGGAGAACGACCGCGTCGGGCTTGTACCAGAAGCGCACGCTCTCGAAGCGCACCTCGCGGATGCGCGGCGATCCGCCGTCGATCGCGACGCCCTCGCGCGGTGCGCGGCCGGCCTCCGCGATCGCCGCGCGAACGCTCTCGCCGTCGCGAATCTCGGGTTCGGTCTCGAGCAGCCTGACCACGCGCTCCGCGGCGGTCGAGGCGTTCAGGATGTCCGCGAAACGCTGGGCAAGCTCCTGGATCGGCTGGGCGAAAACCGCCGAGAACTGGAGGAACGCGATGAGTCGGCCGAGCGACAGGCCCGCGCCGCGGACTTGGTCAGCGCCGCCGAACCAGAGGGCAAGTCCGGCGCCGACCGAGCCGATCGTCATGATGATCGGGAAGTAGAGCGAGCTCTGGATCGAGTTCTTCAGCATCCAGCGGTTCATCTCGCCGGAGAGACGCTGGAACTCGACCAGGTTGCGCTCCTCGCGCACGAGCGTCTTCGTCGTGCGGACGCCTTGCAGCGCCTCGTTCATGCTTGCGGTCATCGCCGAGTTCGTCCGTCGCGCCTGACGGCCGGAATGCAGCATGAGCCGCTGGAAGATGACGCTCGTGACGACGAGCGCCGGAACGATCGCGAAGACGATGCAGGCGAGCCGCACATCGATGATGAGCATCGCCGTCGCCGTCGCGAGGAGCAGCAGCGTTCCCCAGAAGAGATCGAGGATCACCCAGGGAAGGGTGCCCGAGATGCGTCCGCAGTCGCTCGTGAGGCGCGAGGTGAGCCAGCCGACGGGGCGGGCGTCGAAATAGGAAAACGAAAGCTCCTGAAGCTTCGCGAAGCACTCGCGACGCAGGGAGCGTCCGACGCCGGTGGCGATCTCGCCGGCGGCGCGGATGAAGAGCCACACGCTGAAGGCGAAGCCGCCGAAGAGCGAGAGATAGACAGCGCCGATCAGGGCAAGTCGCGAGGAGAGGCCGTTGGCGTGGGCCTCGTCGATCATCGCCGCGACGAAGAGCGGAAGCGCCGCCTCGATCGCTGCGATCGCCGTGCCGCCGGTGGCCAGCCGCGCGACCGCGCCGCGATGGGCGCGCAGGTGGACGAGCAGCTTGCGCCAGACCCCGGGATCGAAGCGGCCCTTGAAGTCCTCGTCGAGATGGAGTTCGCTCATGGCGAGCCCTCCGCTCGTCGGGTCTCAGGGATCTCGTCATCGTCGCGCATGTCCGTCTGGATCTCCCAGAGCGTTCGGTAGGTTCCCTCGGCGGCGAGCAGTTCGTCGTGCGTTCCCGACTGCGTCACGCGGCCGCGCTCGAGAACGACGATCCGATCGGCGTGCATGAGCGTCGAGAGGCGGTGCGCGACGATGATCGAGGTCTGGCTCGATGTGGGGTTCGTCTCGCGCTCGCGATCGAAGGCCCGCAGGATCTCGGCCTCGGTGTGCGTGTCGACGGCCGAAAGGGCATCGTCGAGGATGAGGAGCCGCGGCGCCTGGACGAGCGAGCGGGCGATCGCGACGCGCTGTCGCTGGCCGCCCGACAGCGTGATGCCGCGCTCGCCGAGCATCGTGTCATAGCGCTGCGGAAAGCCCTCGATCGACTCGTGCACGCTCGCGACGGCGGCGGCGTTTCGCATCGCGTCCTCGGTGTCGAGATGGCCGGCGGCGCTGATGAGAATGTTCTCGCGGAGCGTCTTCGAATAGAGAAATGGCTGCTGCATCACCGTGCCGACGATCGAGCGCATCGCCTGGCGCGGGATCGTGCGAAGCTCGCGTCCGTCGACCGTGATCGAGCCCTCGGTGTAGTCGTAGAGCCGCAGGAGGAGATGCACGATGGTGCTCTTGCCCGAGCCCGAGGGTCCGACGACGCCAAGCGTCGAGCCGGCGGGAATCTCGAAGGAAATGCGGTCGAGCACCTTCGCTCCGTCGCCGAACGCGAAGGAGACATCGCGAAAGGCGATCGAAACGCCGCGGTCGGATCGCGGCGCGAACGCCTCGGTGCCGTCGCCGTCGCGCTCGTCGGGAAGGTCGAGGACCTCGCGGATGCGGTCGATCGCCGCGATCGCCTTGCCGAGATCGGCGAGGATGCGGCCCATCATGCGCACCGGCCAGATGAAGAGGCCGATGACCGAAATGAAGAAAAAGAAGGTCCCGACGGAGATGTGGTCGTTCGCGAGGAGCCAGAGTCCCGTCGAGACCGCAATCGCCGACTGGAGGAAACAGAGGAGATCCGAGATCGCCCAGAAGGTCGCGAGTCTCCGGTAGAGCTCGAGGTCGCGCTCGGCGAACGCGCCGCTCGTGGCGTCGAACTTCGAGCGTTCGAACTCCTGGCGGGCGAAGGCGCGCACGACGCGAATCCCCTGCAGATTCTCGGTGATCGTCGTCGTCATGCGGCCCTCGGCCTCCTCCTTCGCGGTGAAGGCCGGGCGGAGGCGCATGAAGTAGACGAGGCTGAATCCGACGATCGCGGGCAGCACGACGACGCTCGCGAGCGTCATGCGCGGGTCGATCGAGAGCATGAGCGGCAGCGGGGCGAGCAGCATGACGATCGCCCGTCCGATCTCGATCCCCTGACCGGCGAGAAAGCCGCGCAGCGTGTCGACATCGGAGGTGCAGCGCTGGAGGAGGTCGCCCGAGGGACGCTGGTCGAGCGTGCGGCAGTGGAGACGCTGGAGGCGGTCGTACATCCGGTCGCGGAGTTCTCGGGTGATCGATTCCGCCGCACCGGTGACCCAGCGCGTCTTCAGATGGGTAAGGAGACCGGCGAGCGCCGTGATCGCGACGATGACGAGGGCTGGCTGCCAGAGATGGGCCCGGACATGTTCGGCGCCGCCGAGCCGGGCCATGATCGCCCGGGTGATCGAGGTCGAGCGGGCCTCGTCCTGCAACAGCGCCCCGTCGATCACCGCCTGCGAGACCATCGGAACCGCGTAGAGCGTCACCGCGCTGCCGATGAGCGCGGCGAACGCAAGGCCGACGGTGACCCGCCGGCCCTTCGAGAGGGACCAGATCGTTGCGAAGGCTCGCTTCATGGAAGTGGTTCGACGACGCGTGATGCGCGCCCCGGCGGCGTCAGTCCGCTATTGAAATACCGTCAGAATGGGGTTTTGATGCCGATCGCCCGCAGGGCGCACCAGCCGGCCGCCCCCTCGAAGATCATGAACATGCCGCCGAGCACCGCGCCGATCCCGGCGTAGAGAGCCCATTCCGGCATCGTGCCGAGATACCAGAGCACCACGAGGATCCAGCCGATCCCCTCGACGAGTCCGCCCGCGACGAGCCGGACGGCCTTGCCCTTCGCATCGATGTTGCACTGCATGAACGCTCTCCTCGGGGCTTGGCGATTCGCGAGACCCCATTCGGAACCTCTGACTCGGAACGCGCTCGTCAGAACTGGCAGTTCTTCGGCGTGCGCGGGAAGGGAATGACATCGCGGATGTTCTGCATGCCCGTCGCATAGACGATCGCCCGCTCGAAGCCGAGGCCGAAGCCGGCGTGCGGCACGGTGCCGTAGCGGCGGAGATCGCGGTACCACCAGTAGTCGGGCTGGTGCAGGCCCATCTCGGCGATGCGCCGGTCGAGGACATCGAGCCGCTCCTCGCGCTGCGAGCCGCCGACGATCTCGCCGATGCCCGGCGCGAGGATGTCCATCGCCGAGACGGTCCGCTCGTCGTCGTTCAGGCGCATGTAAAAGGCCTTGATGTCCTTCGGATAGTTCATCACCGCGACGGGGCGTCCGAAGACCTTCTCGGTCAGGTAACGCTCGTGCTCGGACTGCATGTCGATGCCCCACTTCGGCAGGTAATCGAACTTCTCGCCCTTCGCGATCGCCTTCTCGAGCAGCGAGATCGCCTCGGTATAGGTGATGCGCTCGAAGGTCGCGTTCACGAACTTCTCGAGTCGCGTGATGCATTCCTTGTCGATGCGTTCAGCGAAGAACTTGAGGTCGTCCTGTCGCTCGTTCAGAAGCGCACGATAGATGTACTTCAGGAGCGCCTCGGCAAGGTCCGCGTCCTGGGCGAGGTCGGCGAAGGCGATTTCCGGCTCGATCATCCAGAACTCGGCGAGATGGCGGCTCGTGTTCGAGTTCTCGGCGCGGAAGGTCGGACCGAAGGTGTAGACCTTCGAGAGGGCCATGCACCAGGTCTCGACATTGAGCTGTCCCGAGACAGTGAGATGCGTTTCCTTCCCGAAGAAATCCTGCGAAAAGTCAACCTTCCCCTCGGGCGTCTTGGGCATATTCACGAAATCGAGCGTCGACACGCGGAACATCTGGCCGGCACCCTCGCAGTCCGAGCCGGTGATGATCGGCGTGTGGACCCAGGCGAAGCCGTGCTCGTGAAAGAAGCGATGAATCGCCATCGCCAGGCAGTGCCGCACGCGGGCGACCGCGCCGAAGGTGTTCGTTCGCACGCGCAGGTGGGCGACCTCGCGGAGGTACTCCATCGTGTGCGGCTTCGGCTGGATCGGATAGGTGTCGGGGTCGTCGACGAAACCGTGCACCTTCAGGCTCGTCACCTGCATCTCGATCGACTGGCCCTTGCCCTGACTCTGGACGAAGGTGCCCGTCGCCTCGACCGCGCAGCCGGCGGTGAGTCGCTGCACATCGCTCGCGTAGTTCGGGAGGTCCGCCGGCACGACGAGCTGGATCGGATCGAAGCAGGACCCGTCGCTCACCGCGACAAAGGAAAGTCCGGCCTTCGAGTCGCGGCGCGTGCGAACCCAACCCTGGACCATCCCCTCCTTCCCGATGTAGTCGGCGGGGGAGGCGAAGGCGGTGGCGATGCGGATGGCTGGCATGGGGAATCTCAAGCGATGCGGCGGGCCCGACGGCGTCGCCGGTAGGGTCGAAGCGGGCAGTATTCGGGGGGCGGGGGCGGTGAGCAAGCCCGTGACGGGCATCGGGTGCGAGCGGGCAGCGTCATCGCGGTGCACCCTTCGGCCTTGCCAAATTGGCAGGGCGTCGCTGCGTTCGCCGGGGCCGTGACAGGGAATCGAAACGCCGTCGTCCTTCGAGGCAGCGGCTTCAGCGGCCCGCAGGCCCTTCCAAGGGGCCAGAGCGACGGTGGAAGGGGAGTGCCGCCGGTCCAAGGCGAACCGCCCGATGCCGCGCCGGTCCCCGCGGTCGGGCACGGCACTTGCCTTCGACCTGCCTCGTCCCGTCCCGCCCGGCCCGTTCCGTCCATGCGACTGCGCTATCACCATCCCGAACCACCGGATGTCCCCTGCGGAAGCGGGGGAGGGAGCCCGCCGCCCAAGGGCCGCCTGAGCCTTCTGGTGACTTCGGGAGGCTGGCGACCGGACGACTTCGCGGACCAGCTTCCGCGGCTGCTCGGGCCGCTCGGGATCGATTGCCATCGCTGCCGGTCCGGGTTGGAGGCGACCGAGTTCCTCCGCCGCGCATCCGTGCACATCGCGATCGTCGATCTCTCGATCCCGATGGAGCCCAACGCCAACCGCGACGAGCCCGCCGGACCGCGCGTCCTGCAACTCCTTCGCCGCCTCGACCAGCCGCCGCCGACCGTCGTCGTGCGGCCGCCCCAGCCCAGCACGCGCGAGAGCGCTCGCGGACTCGCCGACGCCCTTCGCGACGGCGCGTTCGCGGTGATCGACGGTCCCGTCCGACTCGAGTGCATGCTCGAGACGCTCAGGCGCGTCATCCGCCGGCACTACCGCGATCACTGGCCCGCGGCCTGATTGCGTACCCCGTTCACTTCAACCCAACCACGATTCGTAACTGGAGAGACAGCAATGAAGGTTCGACCCCTCGGCGACAAGATCCTCGTGAAGCGCGACGAAGCCGCGACCAAGACCGACTCCGGCATCTTTCTGCCCGAGTCCGCGAAGGACAAGCCGAAGCAGGGCAAGGTCATCGCCGTCGGCGACGGCATCCTGAACAAGGAGAACGGCCAGCGCATCCCCTTCTCGGTGAAGAAGGGCGACTCGGTCATCTTCTCGAGCTATTCCGGCACCGAGGTCAAGATCGACGGCGAGCCCTTCCTCATCATGACCGAGGAAGACATCCTCGGCGTGATCGAGTGAGTTCCGTCTCCGACCGCCGCACCCGACACGAAAGGCAGATTGACCATGGAACGAGGCCCGCTCCTCAAGATCCTGACCGAAATGAAGGGCACCATCAAGGAGCTTGACATCATCCTGGTCGGCGACTCGAAGCCCGTCGAGATCCGCAATGTCGTCGATGTCGAGGATCTCCGCGGCGGCGGCGTCATCAAGGTGACGACGCGACAGAACCACATCTGGATCGAGGCGTCGCATGTCGCCGTCGCCTACCAGGTTCGGACGGATGGCCACTGATGCAGGCTGAGCAGCTCCGCAAGGCATTTCGCGAGCTGAACGGCCTTCGGGACCTCCGCATCGAATTCGTCGACGCGGCGGCCTGCATCGTGAAGAAGGCCCTGCTCATCCCCGAAGAGGCCGACGGCCTCGTCAAGGTGACGGACGGATCGCACATTTACATCGTCGATTCCGAACGCATCGCCTGGATCGAGATCGGCTAGTCAAACATTCAACCTTTCCACTCATCACACGAGAAACGAGAGACACCCAATGGCTGCCAAGCAAATCGCCTATGACAACGACGCACGCGAGCGGATCCTCCGCGGCGTGCAGAAGCTCGCCAAGGCCGTCAAGGTCACCCTCGGTCCGAGCGGCCGCGTGGTCATCCTCGAGAAGAGCTTCGGCGCTCCGACCGTCACCAAGGACGGCGTGACCGTCGCCAAGGAGATCGAGCTCGAGGATCCCTACGAGAACATGGGCGCCCAGATGGTCAAGGAGGTCGCGAGCAAGGCGTCGAAGGACGCCGGCGACGGCACCACGACCGCGACCGTCTACGCCGAGGCGATCTACCAGGAGGGCCTCAAGAACATCACCGCCGGCGCCAACGCGAACGCGGTGAAGCGCGGCATCGACAAGGCGGTCGACGCGATCGTCGACGAGCTCAAGCGGCTCTCGAAGCCGGTGAAGAACTCCACCGAGATCGCCCAGGTCGGCTCCTGCTCGGCGAACCAGGACATGCAGATCGGCAAGATCATCGCCGAGGCGATGGACAAGGTCGGCAAGGACGGCGTCATCACCGTCGAGGAAGGCAAGAGCCTCGACACCGTGGTCGAGCTCCTCGAGGGCATGCAGTTCGACAAGGGCTATCTCAGCCCGCACTTCGTGACCAATCAGGCCGCGATGGAGTGCGTGCTCGAGGACGCCTATGTCCTCATCCACGAGAAGAAGATCTCCTCCGCGAAGGACATGCTCCCGATCCTCGGCAAGATCGCCGAGGGGGGCAAGTCGCTTCTCATCATCGCCGAGGACATCGAGGGTGAGGCCCTCGCGACCCTCGTCGTGAACAAGCTCCGTGGCGTGCTCAAGGTCTGCGCCGTGAAGGCTCCGGGCTTCGGCGACCGCCGCAAGGCCATGCTCGAGGACATCGCCGTCCTGACCGGCGGCACCGCGATCATGGAGGAGCTCGGCATGCAGCTCGAGTCGATGACCCTGAGCGACCTCGGCCGGGCGAAGAAGATCACCGTCGACAAGGACAACTGCACCATCGTCGAGGGTGCCGGCAAGTCGAAGGAGATCCAGGGCCGCATCGAGCAGATCAAGTCGCAGGTCGAGGCGACCTCGAGCGACTACGACCGCGAGAAGCTCCAGGAGCGTCTGGCGAAGCTCGCCGGCGGCGTTGCCCAGATCAATGTCGGCGCAGCGACCGAAGTCGAAATGAAGGAGAAGAAGGCCCGCGTCGAGGACGCCCTCCACGCGTGTCGCGCGGCCGTCGAGGAAGGCATCCTTCCGGGCGGCGGCGTGAGCGTTCTCCGCGCTCGCAAGGCTCTCGAGAAGGCCAAGAAGGACATGGTCGGCGACGAGAAGGTCGGCGCTGACATCATCTACCGCGCCCTCGCCGCCCCGGCGAAGCAGATCGCCGCCAACGGCGGTCTCGACGGCTCGATCGTCGCCCAGAAGATCGAGGAGTCGAACGAGACGAGCTTTGGCTTCAACGCCATGACCGGCCAGTACGAGGATCTCGTCAAGGCCGGCGTCATCGTGCCGACCAAGGTCGAGCGGGTCGCCCTCCAGAACGCCGCGAGCATCGCGGGGCTTCTGCTGACGACCGACTGCGCGATCACCGAGATCAAGGAGAAGAAGGCGAAGGCGACCGCCGGCGCCGGTGCCGGCATGGATGACATGGACTACTGATCGGTACCCCCGATCGTCCACGCGTCGCCGTGATGACTGCCGAGGGCCGGACGGCTTCCCCGTCCGGCCCTCACTCTTTTGGTCCTGGGGCATTTCGCCACGGATCCTGAGGATTCGAGCATCGCGTCGAGCCCGCCCCTGTGGTCCAATGCGGAGCGATGCTCTCGATCCGCAGCGTCTCTCCGCGTCTTCCCGTCCGCGACATCGCGAAGACGATCGCCTTCTATCGCGACATGCTCGACTTCGAGGTCGGTGGCCTTTGGCCCGACGACCGTCCGACCTTCGTCATCCTCGAGCGCGACGGCGTCCGTCTCCAGTTCTTCACCCCCGAGCCGCCGCTTCGCGAGAACGCGTCGATGCCCGAGGTGGTCCTCCACTTCGATGTCGACAATGCCCTCGCCTTTCACGCGAATCTCGCCCCGCATGTCCGGGTCGAGTGGGGGCCCGAGGTCTACTGGTACGGCTGTCGCGAGTTCGCCTTCCGCGATCCCGACGGTTACATGGTCATCCTCTCCGAGTCGACCGACGATCCCCCGACCTGCCTCGACGAGTAGGCCCGCCTCCCCATGCACCGCACCGTTCGTCAACCTCGTCGCAGATCCGCCCTCCGGAACCGCTCCTCCATTGGCGCCTGCATCCTCGTGGCCAGCCTGACCGCTCCCTTGGCCGCCGCTCCTCAGCGGGCCCCGAGCGGCGGCGGCGCTGCCCCGACGACGGCCTCGCCCGTCCCGCCGCCACTTGACGATGCGACCATCGCGTTCGTGCTGCCGGAGTCGGAGCGGGTCCGGATTCGCGGCGCGGTCGAGCGCACCGTCGCGCGGACGCTCAAGTCCACGCCGCCGGTGCGCATCGTCGCGCCCCCCGAGATGGGCGAGGTGCTGCTCCGTTCGATGGCGGTGACTTCGCCGAATCGCTCCTTCGATCCGGGGCAGGTCGAGCAGCTTGCAAGGCGGCAGACCGTGCTCTTCGATCTGGCCGCGAAGGAGATCGTCATTGGCTCGGGAGGTCTCGCGATGGTCGGCGAGGCGGACCGCGCCGCCGTCGCCCGGATCATGTTCGCTCACGCGATCATGACCGCGATCGTCGATCAGGAGCTCTCGCTGGCCGAGTTCTCCCGCACCGATCTTCCCGCCGTGATGGTCGCGAGGCGCATGGCGAGCGAAGGGTTCACGGTCACCGCCCGCGATCGGGCGACGCTCGCGCTCGGTCTTGATTCCTTTGCCGCCACCGTCCGGCAGCACATTCCGGGGAGCTTCGACACCCGCGACGATCGCTCGCCGCTCGAGCGAACGGTCTACGGAAACGGTCGCACCGTGATCGAGGCGATCTGGAACGCTCAGGGCGTCGACGCCGTCTGGACGCGGCTCGCCGAACGCCCGTCGTCGGTGCCTGACCTCGCCCGGGCGATTCCCCGCTCGCGGGCCCTGCGCCTTGCCCAGGCCGCGCTCGATCCGCTCCTCACGCAGCCCGACTGGACGCGCGTGCGCATGCCGTCGGCACCGCTCGTCTCGCTCGCCGGCCTGAAGGGACCGACGCTCGCCGAGCGGGTGGCGATCGCCTCGGGATGTCTCGTCGTCGACACGCTGGGCTATGCCGGATCGCGAGGCGGCTCGATTCTCATCTCCTCGCTCCGAGGTGCAGACGCCCAGTCGACGGATCGGATCGCCGCGGCGATTCGCCGCGTGCCGGAGTTCCTCGAGAGTGACTTCGAGCGAGCCCAGGTCCGTGTGCGGGTGACCGAGACGACGAGCGAGGTGCACGGCGTCACCGTCCGCACCACCGTGCTCGCCGCAGAGGATGAGGAGGATCCGATGCCTGCGACGCGGGTGATCGATCTCGTGCGCGGTCAGGAGGTCATCAGTCTCTCGGTCACCGGCGTGCGCCTGTCCCCACAGGTGTTGCAGGAGACGCTCGACAAGGCCATCGACACCATCGCGCGGGCGATCGGCGAACAGGCCGAGTTCGCGACGGCGGACGAGGCGTCGGCCGTGAAGTGATCGAGCGCGGCGTCAGAGGACGCCGAGGGCCCGAGCAGCGAGCCAGGCGATCTCGGCCGCGATCGCAATCGTGATGACGAGGATGACGGCCGCGACAATTCGCCGACGGCGGAAGCGTCGAACATCGACCCAGCATCGACCGTCCGGAAGCGCGATGACGATGCCCTTGCGCTTCGCACCGTTCAGTTCGACGGGGCGGGTGATCTTCGCGGTCGATGGCTTCAGGGCCGTGTCCGGCGAAACCGCTCCCGCCTGCATCAGCCGCTGCACGGGCCCGGGTGGAGCCTTGCGCAGCGCGACGAGGATCATGAGCGGCATCATGATGCCGCCGAGCGCGCCGCCCAGCAGTCCGCTGCTCGGTCCGCCACCTGAGAATGGGCTCATGCGTTGTCTCGCGCCACGGCGGTGAATGAGGAAGAAAAAACCGGGCCCGCTCCTTCGAGCGGGCCCGGCGGATGATCGCATATGCCTGGTCCGGTGTCGCGTGCAGCCCGCGACGCAAGTCAGGCGGTTGCCATCGAAGTCGGCCGATTACTTCGAGCCGATCGTGTCACGACCCTGAACACCGTTGGTGGTGAGGATGTGGTACGAGGTGTCGACGAGGAAGTCGTAGCTCTGAGCGCCGAAGTAGCCGTTCGCACCGAACGGCGTGCCGCGGTGCCAGAGGCCCTTCTCGCCCGAAGCGACGGCGGTGGCCTTCGCGCGGGCATCCGACTCCATCGCATCGCCAACGCCCATGATGCGGACGCTGCCGTCGAAGAAGAGGGTGGCCGGAGCGCTGTTGTAGCCGTGGTTGAAGTACCAAGGCTCATTGCCGCCGGCGAAGTTGGAGTTGACCTGCGACTCGGCATTCTGGAGCCACGAGTGCTCGATCATGCGGGTCTTGAGGTCGGGGTAGACAGCCATGCCGACCGCCGGGGAGCGGTAGCCGCCCGGGAGGGTGTTCGGATTGCGGAAGCCGAAGTTCTGGGCGGTCGAGTCGCCGAAGACGTCGGGGGCGTACATCGCCGCCGGGCTCCAGCAGTAGGTCGAGAAGGCGATCTCCTGGCCGACCGTGGTGAACTGATCGGCAAGCGACCAGTACTTCTCGGCGATGGCGATGTTGATCTTGTCCTTCGGGGCCCACATGACCGGGTCATAGAACTTGTTGTTCACATAGCCGGCGAACGCCTTCACGTTCGGGAGACGGAACGAGCCGAAGCCCGCGTCCGCGCCAGTGAACTCGATCGGCTTGTAGACAACCCAGTTGCCGCAGTCGCCGGGGTAGCCGTACTGGGCGCACTGGCCGCCAGCACCGAGGAAGTAGCCCCACATGGCGCCGTTGGCGGCCCAACCGAGGAGCTGCTGGGGCGGGCACGCGATCGCGAGGTACGCGCCGCAGTTGCCGCTCACGAGGCCGGCATCATCCGGCATCGCGGTGAACTGACGGTCCGACCAGTCCGCGCCGTAGGCCGAGTTCGCGGCGCTGAGGTTGCGGAGATTGGCGAGGCTCTGCGTGACGAGCGCCGCATCGCGGGCCTTACCGATAGCCGGCAGGAGGATCGCGATGAGCAGCGCGATGATCGAGACGACGACGAGGAGTTCGACGATCGTGAACCCCCGTGCGTTTCCTGTAGTCCTTCGCATGACAAATCCTTTCCGCGGGGCTAGAGCCCGCGAGGGTGTTGCGGACAAATCGCTCAAAGCTGCAATGGCGATTCGTTCGCACCCTCAGGATCGAGGCGGATGACGACTCCACAGACACCCGAAAGGGAGTCGTACCGGAAAGCCGGTGCCTGTTCCTGAGTGATGGCAGGTCCAAGACATGGTGGCCGACCCTGCCAAGGGATTGAGGCGGCGCGAGCGCCGACGGCCAATGGTGTATTGAAACCTTCGCACGGCCGCGGAGGAGGTTCCATCCGGAAAAAAACCGCAAAAAGGTGAGTTCGGTCAGCCCGGCCGCATGACCGCTCCAGATCCGACAGGTTGCTCAGGTCGGCCCTTGGCTGTGGGGCGAAAGCCGTATGTTCTGGCGGAGTCTGGCGAGGCAGCTTGAGGAACGCCGCCATCGCAACGCTCGATCGGGCACGATACGGAGCGACTATGGAACTGGCTCCGCGCATCGTCTCCACCTGGTCCTTCTCCGCCCGCGGTCATGCTGAGGCGTGGCCCATCCTCGACGCCGGTGGCGCATCGCTTGATGCCGTCGAGCGTTGCTGCGCGGTCGTCGATGCCGCTCCCGATGTCGACAGCGTGGGGTATGGCGGGCTTCCAGACGCCTCTGGCCGCGTCAGTCTTGACGGCTGCGTGATGCTCTCGCCCTCGCGGTGCGGCTCGGCGTGTGCCCTGCGGCGGCACCTCCACCCGGTGAGCGTCGCCCGTCTGGTCATGGAGCGGACAAGCCATGTGATGCTCGCCGGCGGCGACGCCGACGAGTTCGCGGACCTTCACGGGCTTCCGGGGGCCGAGCTCCTTTCGCCGGAGGCTCGCTGCGCGTGGGAAGCGTGGCGCGACCAGCCTGCCGCGGACCGAGCCGCCGTCGACCAGAGCCGCGACCGGTTGGCGCCAGCGCTCCGCCCGATCGACGGCCGAGCTGGCGGCGATGGACGCCTCTTCGGCGGGAGCTTGCCGTCGGCGTCGCCCGATCCAGAGAGCCGCTGGAAGCACCACGACACGATCGGCACGCTCTGCGTCGATCGGCATGGGGTCCTCGCCGGGGCGTGTTCGACGAGTGGCATGCCCTTCAAGGTGCCCGGTCGCGTCGGCGATTCTCCGATCATCGGGCACGGTCTCTATGTCGATCCTGACGCCGGTGCAGCCACCGCCACTGGTGCCGGCGAGCTCGTGATGGGCGTGTGCGGTTCCTTCCTCGCGGTCGAGTTTCTCCGTCGCGGACACACGCCGCTCGACGCTGCGGTCTTCACGCTCGAGCGGATTCGACGAAGCTACACGCTCGAACCGCACCATCAGGTTGCGATGATCGTCATGACACCCGACGGTCGCTGGGCGAGCGCAGCGTTGCGTCCCGGGTTCCGCGCCGCGGAACGCGATGCAACCGGCGACCGCATCCACGAGCCCGGCGTCGTGCTCCTGCCCGATCTGCCCTAACCAAAGTCCCCACTGAATCCGTTCGACGCTCCCAAGGCGAAGGTCACACCCCATGAAGCTCTACACGCGAAGCGGCGACGACGGAACCACCGGACTCTTTGGCGGCGGCCGCGTCAGCAAGGATCATCCGCGCATCGAGGCATACGGCACCGTCGACGAGCTGAACGCCTGCATCGGCCTCGCGTGTGCGGCGTGTCGAATCGATCACCCGTACGAGGCGCGGCTTCGCGAGATCTTCGCCCATGTCCAGTCGCGGCTCTTCGACATCGGCGCCGATCTCGCCACGCCCGAGGATTCGAAGGCCTCGGCGAAGGTCCTTCGCATCGATCAGGGCTTCGTCGCCGAGATCGAATCGTGGATCGACGAGGTCGACGGGAAGAATCCGCCGATTCGCACCTTCGTCATGCCGGGCGGCAGCGAGCTCGCCGCACGCCTCCACCTCGCCCGCACGGTCTGCCGTCGCGCCGAGCGACTCATGGTCCGACTCGCCCACAACGAGCCGGTGAGCGAAGGCGCGATCCACTGGATCAACCGGCTCAGCGATCTCCTCTTCGCGATGGCCCGTCAGTCGAACCATGTCAGCGGCATCGCCGATGTGCCGTGGGTTCCGGCGAAGCGCGAGTGAGCTCGCTCGCTCCAGAGAACCACAGAGGCCCAACCCGAAGTGGGCGGGCACAGAGGTAGCACAGAGAATGCGGTCAGAAGGGGGATTCGTCGTGCAACGCAGTACGCGCGGTGTGGCGCTCTTTTCAGCAGGAGCGCCTCACGCATGTGTCGAGGTGTGAGATCGACCACGACTCGAAGTCGGATGACCGCTCGCGATCGCGAAACACCTGCCTTTACTTCTCTGTGCTGCCTCTGTGCCCTCTGTGCCTCTGTGGTTCTCTGGATGATGCGTGCAGAGTCCTGAGGAAAGCGGGGGCACAGAGCACGCGTTCACGCAACCGGCGCGCTACGGCTCGTCGCCGTCGGTCTCCGGGGATGCGACCGCCGTGGGCTTTTCTTTGGTTGCCCGCGTGGACTTCGACGCGGCGCGTCCGCGGGCCGGCGCGATCGCGGAGCTTCCGCCTTTGGCCACGCCCTTGCGCAGCATGCCGATCTCGGTGATGCGATGCCACGCGCTCTCCGCGTTGCCCTCGCCGAACTCGCAGGTGATCGAGCGACGATTCCACGCGCGGGCCACGGTGCTCGTCGTTCCTGAACCGCAGAAGGGATCGAGGACGAGATCACCCTTGTTCGAGCACGCGAGGATGACCCGCTCGAGGTAGACCTCGGGAAGCTGGTTGTGATGACGGTGGCGGCGCTCGGCGTTGTTGCCCTGGATGCGGCCCCAATACGGGCCGTACCAGACATCCATCGGCACGCGCATGCCCTTGTTCGAGTCCTTCGCCATCGTGCGCGGATCGGCGTAGATGCTCGCCCGATCGGACTGCTCGAGCACCGCGTCGGGGTTCCAGATCCGGTTGTCCGGATCCTTCGCGAAATAGAGGGCGTGCACCTTGCTCATGATGAATGAGCTGTCGCGGTTCTGTCCGAAGCGAAAGTGCCAGACGCACCAGTTGATCATGGTGAGACCGCGTCGCTTCAGGTGCATGACGATCTCGGCGGCGGTGTCGTCGGGAATGTTCACCCACAGCGAGCCGCGCGGGCCGAGGGCCTCGATGCAGCCGTCGAGCCACTCGAAGGTGAACTTCTCGTATTCGCGGCGCGGCATGCCGTCCTGCCACTCGTCGTAGGGCACATCCCAGTTGAAGGGCGGGTCGGCGAAGATGAGATCGACCGAGCCCCGGTCAGGCAACGACGCGAGAATGTCGCGGCAGTCGCCGACATAGAGCCGCGTGTCGGGATCGGCCTTGCGAAACGCCGGTTCGATCGCCTGTCGCTTCGGGGCGTGCGCCGCGGCGGCGTCGCCGTAGAGCGTGATGACCCCCTCGGCCGTCAGATCCCGCCGCGCCTTCCGCTGCACCTGCGTGGCGCCCTTCGGCATGGCGTATCCGCCGGGGCGGTCGAAATCGATGTTCTTCTGTTCGGCCATTGGGGAAGCGTGCAGGATACGGCGCTTACGCCGTGCCGAAAATCCGATCGCCGGCGTCGCCGAGGCCGGGGACGATGAACTTCCGTTCGTTGAGCCGGTCGTCGACCGCGGCGGTGTTGACGATGAGATCGGGGTCCGCCGAGCACATCCGCCGCAGGCCTTCCGGAGCGGCGACGAGGCAGAGCATCTGCACGCGGGTGCAGCCGAGCGCCCGAAGGTCTGCGACGGCCTTGGCCGCGCTGCCGCCCGTCGCGAGCATCGGATCGACCACAAAGACCGGACCGGCCGCGATGTCCCGCGGCAGCTTTCGATAATATTCAATCGGCGAGGCGGTCGCCTCATCTCGGTAGATGCCGATGTGCCCGACGCGGGCCTCGGGAAAGAGGGCAAGAATCCCGTCGCACATGCCGATGCCCGCGCGCAGCACCGGCACGAGCGTCACCTTGTCGCGCAGGCGGTGGCCGCGGGCGATCGCCACCGGCGTCTCGACCTCCATCTCGACGGTCTCGAGATCGCGGCAGACCTCGTAGGTCATCAGTCCGGCGATCTCGTTCAGCAGCCGCCTGAAGTCCGCGGTCGGCGTGCGCTTGTCGCGGATGAGCGACAGCTTGTGCCGGATCAGCGGATGGTCGAAGACCTTCACATTCGGAAAATCGGGGTGCCGAAGCGGCATGCGCGGAGTATACGGGTCGCCGCCGCGCTGCGCGCCGCGGTCACATTCGCGTCGGCGCGGCGATGCCAAGCAGTGACAGCCCGTCGGCGAGGGTGCGTCGCGTCAGCGCGCAGAGCCGCAGGCGGGAGCGGCGGATCCGCTCGTCGTCAGCCTTGAGCACCGGACAGGCCTGATAGAAGCCGTTGAAGAGATTGGCGAGCGTCTGGAGATAGGCGCAGATGCGGCTCGGCTCGAGCGCTTGGGCGGTTTCGCTGACCGTCGCTCCGTAGCGGAGGAGATGGAGGGCGAGCTGCCGCTCGGCTGGCTCGCGGATGTCGAATGGGGCGGCGTCGATCGTCGCGCCGGGTTCGCCGGACTTCGCGAGCATCGACGAGATCCGGGCGTGGGCGTACTGGATGTAGGGTCCGGTGTCCCCTTCGAAGGCGATCATGCGATCGAGGTCGAAGACATAGTCGCGCATCACATCGCCCGAGAGATCGGCGTACTTCACGGCCGCGATGCCGACCGCCTGTCCGATCGCCGCGAGCTCCGCCTCGCTCATCCCGTGTGTCGGCGCGTTCGCATCCGCGGCGCGTCGCGTGACCTCGGTCGTACCGCGCTCGCTCGCCTCCTCAAGCAGTTCGATGAGCGTGAAGTTCTCGCCGCTTCGCGTCTTCAGCGGACGCTTGTCCTTGCCGAGCACCGCGCCGAAACCAAGATGCGTGATCGCCGCCTTCGAACCGTCGGGCAGGCGATTCCAGCCGATGAGGTCCGCCGCGTCGAAGACATCCTTGAAATGGTCGCGCTGCCGGCCGTCGACGACATAGACGACGCGATCGCTCAGAAGTTCCTGCACGCGGAAGCGCACCGCCGCGAGATCGGTCGTCGCATAGAGAAAGCCGCCGTCCGACTTGCGGATCAGCAGCGGTCGCTCGCGATCTTGAAAGGGCACGACGATCGCGCCGCGATCTTCCTTGGCGAGTCCCGCGCCGAGGAACGCGTCGACGACGCCCGAGAGCCGCTCGCGGAAGAAGCTCTCGCCGCGCGAGTGTTCGGGCCCGAGGATCACCTGAAGGATCGCGGTGGTGCGGAAGACCTCGCGCATCGTGCAGTCGATGAGCTTCTGCCAGTCGGCGACGAGCTCCGGATCGCCCGACTGGAGTCGCACGAGCGTGCGCTTCGCGTCTTCGACGGCCGCTTCGGCATCGGCGCATTGAAGCGAGAGTTCGGCGATGCGATGCGGCCCGGCGCCCGTGGCGATCGCGGCGGCGAGCCCCTCGTCGTCATCCTTCGCCGCGGCCTGCGCCGCCCGATACGCGCGGTTGAGGTCGTCGAGCGTGATGCGGTCGAGATCGACGCGCTCGCGCCGCAGCGCCGCCAGCGTCATCGCGATCGGAAGTCCCCAGTCGCCGAGATGATTCTCGCGATGCACCGTGCGGCCGAGGCGCGCGAAGACGCGGGCCAGACAGTCGCCGATGATCGTCGCCCGCAGGTGGCCGACATGCATCTGCTTCGCGACATTCACGCCGCAGAGGTCGATCGTGACGCCATAGGTCCGCTGCTGCCGCTCGACGCCGAGATCGCCCGCGTCCATCGCCGCGAGCATCGACGAGAGCGCGGCGAGGTCGAGGGTGATGTTGATGAAGCCGGGCCCCGCGACCGTGGGCGCGAGGGCGATGCCGCCGAGATCGACGGCGCCCGCGATGCGCTGGGCGAGATCGCGCGGGTTCATGCCGCGCGACTTCGCGAGAGCCATCGCGCAATTCGCCTGAAAGTCGCCGAACTGCGGATTCTGGCTCGGCTTGATCGCCGGATCGAGATCGAGCGTCGGGTCGCCGAGCGCAGCGGCGATGGCGGCGCGAAAGCGTCGGTCGAGCAGCGTGACGGGATCGGCAATGGCGGTGGTCGTGTTCATCGGTTCAGCCGAGCGTTCGTCAGTCGAGGACGAAGGAGAGGTCCTTCCAAAGCGTTTCCATCGTGTCGCGAAGCGGCGGCACGCTCGCGCTGTCGAGATCGCGGGCGATGATCTCGAGCATCGTGACGAGTCCGTGGAAGTCGGCGACCGACACGAACTCGCTGCCGATGCGGGCAGGCCGCTTGCCCGCAAGCACGCCGTCGATGTCGACCATGTTGTGATAGTTGCCAAGCGCGAGGCAGAGGCAGGTCGAGCGGTAGCCGTAGCTCGCGTACGCAGTCGCCTCGCAGGTGCCGCCGGGCATGAGCTTGCGCTGATAGACGAAGCTCGGATCGCCCTTCTGATGGGCCATCATGATGTCGCCGATGCGATTCGTCAGTTCCGGCACGAAGACGCTGCGCCGATCGCCGACGCGGAGAATCGGACCGCCGCCGATCGGACTCTCGGCGAAGGAGCGGCTGTTTTCGAGGCAGATGATGCGACTCGACTTCGGCAGCGTGCCGTCGCGGGCTGCGCCGATCGTGCCGACGAAGCCGATCTCCTCGGCGCGGGTGAAGAACCCGCCGACATGCCCGTGGCCGGCGCGACCGCGCACGCGATCGAGCGCCGCAAGCGCCGCAGCGACAGCGGCAAGATCGTCGCAGCCGTGCGTGTGAATGAGTCCCTTCGCGAACTTCGGCGCGGGAAGCGCCCAGCGGCCGATGTCGCCGACGGCGATCGACGGGGCGGAACGCGCGAGTCGCGCGGTGACGATCTTGAAGGGCTTCGCCGCCGCGTCAAGCGAAACGATCGTCGCCCGATGCGCCTTGCCTGCGGCGTCGATGATGTCAATGCGCGCGCGATCGAAGTAGGGATCATGCACGCCGCCGCGGAACGCGAGTTCGACGGTCTTCCGGTCGCCGATCGAGCGCACGACGAAGGCAGGATGGTCGAGATGGGCCTGGAACCAGATCGGATCGGGGGCTGTCTCCCGACGCCCCGAGCCCTTTCGGCCGGCGGCACGCGACTTCTGCGTGATGACGAGATTGCCGTGGTCATCGCGTCGCAGCGCAAGGTCGGGGCGATCGCGGACCCAGCGGTCGATCCAGTCGATGACCCGGTCCTCGCGGCCGGCGGCGGTCGGAAGTCCGGTGAGTTCGAGGAGCCAGCGCTCGTGCTGGGCGCGCTCGCGGGCGGTCGCGGACGCTGGGTGTGCGGCGTCCTTCGCTGCGGCGGGAGTTTGGCGTCGTGACTTCGGCATGGGAAGTCCCGAATCCTACAGGCAGAACGCCACCCGTTTCGGCCGCTCCGACGGACCGCCGCCAAGCCCTACACTCCGACCCCGAACCACATGCCGCTTTCACCGATTCCCGAGATTCTGGACGAACTCCGCGCCGGTCGCATCATCGTGCTCGTCGACGACGAGCGCCGCGAGAACGAGGGCGACTTCGTCTGCGCCGCCCAGTTCACCAGCGTCGACATCATCAACTTCATGACCCGCGTTGGCGGCGGCTACCTCTGCGTCTCGATGACCGGCGAGGCCTGCGACCGGCTTGACCTCGGTCCGGCGGTGAGCGTGAACACCAGCATGCGTGGAACGCCCTTCACCGTCTCCGTCGACGGCCATCCGCGCCACGGCGTCGGCACCGGGATTTCCGCCGCCGATCGCGTTCGCACGATTCAGCTCCTCGTCGATCGCTCGACGCGACCGGACGATCTCGTGCGACCTGGCCACATCAATCCGCTGCGGGCCCGCGACGGCGGCGTCCTCGTGCGCACCGGACAGACCGAAGGATCGGTCGACCTCTGCCGACTCGCCGGACTCGAGCCGATCGCCCTGATTATCGAAATCGTCAAGGAAGACGGCGAGATGGCCCGCATGCCGGATCTCGAGGAACTCTGTGCGCGGCATGCGATCAAGATGTGCTCGGTCGAGCAGATCATCGAACATCGTCTCCGGCGCGAGGCGCTCGTCACGCGGCTTGAACCGATCCACGGCACGCGCATCGAAACCCCCGAAGGAACCTTCGACCTCATCGCGTGGTCGAGCACGATCGATCCGACGCCGCATCTCGCGCTGACCGTCGGCGGCGTCGGACTGCCCGACGCATCGGGTCGCGTTCCAGAGCTGGATGATGCGGTCCTCGTCCGCATGCATCGTCGGGATCTCCTCGGCGACATCTTCCAGGTCGCCGCTGCACCGGGCGAGCCGTCGAGCGGCGAAACGCTGCGGGCCTCGATGCGGCGCATCCAGCGCGAGGGACGCGGCGCGATCGTCTACCTGCGTCCCGAGGCCGTCGGCGACGATCTCCGCGATCGGCTCCAACGAATCCGCCGCGGTCGCAGCGACGATGTGAACGCCCCGGACCTCACCCGCGTCGACGGCATCGGCGGCAAGGCCCAGCCGATGCATGAGCGCGAGTTCGGCATCGGCGGCCAGATCCTTCGCGATCTCGGACTCACCAAGCTTCGCATTCTCTCGAACCATCCGCGTCCGATGCCCGGCCTGCACGGCTTTGGCCTCGAGATCGTCGAGCATGTCGCGATTCGCTGACGCGGCCGCGGAATGCGTACCCTCTGACCGGACTCCTCAACGCCCATGCCCGCTTCGCTCCTCCTCGGCTCCACCGCCATCATCACCGCCCTCGTCGCCCCGCCCACCTGGCCGGTCGACGCGGCCCTCGCCGGACTCGAGCGAAGCGGATCGAACCTCACGAGCTTCGCTGCGAATGTCGTGCTCGAGAAGCACCGATCATTCGAGGGCAGCACCGAGCGCCGATTCGGACGGCTCGTGCTGGAGGGCGAGGGGGCCGATCGTCGGCTCGGCTGCCGCATCGATCGGCTGATCGTCGACAATCGGGCGACCGATTCATTTAATCGATTTGTCTATGAGGACGGTTGGCTTGGCGATATCAATCTCGCCGACCGCTCCTTCATCAAGCGTCAGCTCGTCGAGCCGGGTTCGAGCTGGGATCCGCTGAAGCTCGGCGAGGGTCCGCTGCCCCTCCCCTTCGGCCAGCCCACCGATGAGGTCAGGGCCCGCTTCACCCTGGCGATGACATCGGTGCCGACGAGTCCGCTCCTCGCGAGCGTCATGCGATCCGAGGATCTCGTCGGTCTTCGGCTGACCCCGAATCCCGGCACGAAGCTCGCCGAGACCGCCCGCCATGTCGAGGTCTTCTACGACGCCGATTCGCTCATGCCTCGATTGGTGAATCTCGTCGAGAACAACGGCGACCATTCGATGGTCGTGCTCATTCGCCCGGTGGTGAACGAGGCGCTCTCCGACGAGGACCGAGCCCTGATGGTCATGCCCGAACCCGACCCGACGAAGTGGGCGACGGTCGAGGTGAAGCCCTGGAGTCCGAGCGAGTGACCTTTCCGCGGGGAGGGGGGCGGCGGAGTGCGAGGGGAGACCACGACCGCGACTTTTTCCGCCCGCGCAGGAGCCCGGGGGCGACTCCGCCGATAAGGTAGGGTCGTGAGTCACCACGCCCGTCGATTCCGGTCGCCGTCTCGTCACGCCGTGTCGTTTGCGGCGTCGCTGCTGCTCGCTCTGCCCGCGCATGCCCAGCTCATTCCCGAGGCGGTGCCGCCCTCGGACGCGGTTCTGCGGGCAATCGACGCAGCCTGGCTCACCGACGACGAACGCAAGGATCTTCGCGTTCGACACGGACAGTGGACGGACGCCGATCTCGATACGCCGAAGCGGGCGGCGCGCGCCGCATTGGATGCGTGGCAACTCGGCGCGCCGGCGCTCGCCGATCCCGCGGTGCCTGCGGCGTGGCGCGCCGAAGCGCTCCTGCGGCGCGGCATGCTGAAGGAAGCGCTCGCCCTGGTCGCCGATGACGCCTCGCCCGAGGCCGTCGCGGTGCGGGCCGAGACGCTCTTCTGGCTCGGGCGGGGCGATGAGGCGCGGCAGACGGCCGAGAGCCTCGATCCGCTCCTCGACGATGCCGAGGGCCGCGATCCCGATCTCGTCGTCGCGGCGGCGCGCGCTGCGCTTCTCCGCGGGCGTCTCGAGCCGCGCAGCGTCGCAGACTGGCAGCGGGTCATCGATGCGCTTGGCGCGAGTCGGCAGGCGAACGATCGTCTGCACTGGCCCTCGCTTCTGGTCGAAGGAATGATCCTCGCCGAGCGGCATCACGAGGAGCTTGCGATTCCCGCGCTCATGCAGGCGCTCGCGCTCGGGCCGCGCTCGGCCGAGGCGTGGTTCCGGCTCGGCGAGCTCGCCGCCGATCGCTTCATCTTCGAGGACGCCGAGCGCTCGATCCGGGCCCTCAAGCGGATCGAGTCGGGCCATCCGCTCGCCCTGCGCCTGGAGGCCTTCCTCGCCCTCCAGCGGCGCGATCCCGATCTTGCCGCCGATTCGATCGCTCGACTCGTCGAGCGCGAACCATCCATGCCGGCGGCGCTCGCGCTCGCGGCAGCCGCCGACGCAGCTCGTCACGATCTCGACGGTGCGCGGCGCTGGCTCGATCGGCTCGATGCGGTGGCGCCGGGAAGTGCGCTCGGATTGCTGGTCGTCGGCCGCACGCTCGCCGATGTGCGCCAGTACGACGCCGCGGCCGAAGCGCTCGCCGAGGCGATTCGTCGGGCGCCGAACTGGCCCGACGCCCACATCGGTCTCGGACTGCTCGAGACGCAGACGGCCCGCGACGATCGGGCGATCGCCGCGCTGCGCGAGGCGATGCGCCTCGATCCCTTCAACAAGCGGGCCGGCAACAGTCTCACGCTGCTCGAGGAATTGCAGGGGTATGTCCGCTTCGAGGGCAAGCACTTCATCGTGCGCTGCCGGCCGGGCACCGACGAGATCATCGCCGCGACGATGCCCGCTGCGCTCGATGCGATGCATGAGGTCGTCGCCGGCCGCTTCCGCCACACGCCGGCCGTGCGCACGCTCATCGATCTCATGCCCGATCACGCGAGTTTCGCCGTGCGCATCACCGGCATGCCGCAGATCCACACGATCGCTGCGTGCACCGGCCCGATGATCGCGATCGAGGTGCCGAAGCAGGGGCCGCGCAACCGGCACTTCGGCCTCTTCGACTGGCTGAAGGTGCTGCGTCACGAATACACGCACACCGTCACGCTCGACCAGACCAGCAACCGCATTCCGCATTGGCTGACCGAGGCGGCGGCGGTGAGCATGGAATTCGCCCCGCGCGACTGGGGCACCTGCCAGATGCTCGCCCGCGAGCTCGAGCAGGGAACGCTCTTCGATCTCGAGTCGATCAACTGGGGCTTCGTCCGTCCGCGTCGTCCGCAGGATCGCTCGCTCGCCTACGCCCAAGGGCACTGGATGGTCGAGTTCATGAACGAGCGATTCGGCGACGACGCGCTCGTGCGACTGCTTGAGATCTATCGTCGCGGCGTGCGCGAGGAGCGCGCCGTGCCCGAGGCGCTCGGCGTCTCGCGCGATGCGTTCTATCGCTCGTTTCTCGCGTGGGCCCGCGAGCAGGTGAAGTCATGGGGGCTTGCGCCATCGCCGCGCCTGGAGGACATCGTGCTCGCGGAGCGATCGCGCGATCCGGGCGCCCGGGCCGAGCTCGAAAGCGCGATGGACGCCGCGCTCGGCGAGACGGCGGCGCGCATCGCGGCGGGCATCGGCGAGCCGGGCGATCCGAAGCGCGATCGGCTCACCGCCAGCGACTGGTCGCGACCGGAACTTCCGCCGCTTGAGGTGGATGACGAGGTGATGGGCCGCTGGCTTGCCGCGTATCCCGATCATCCGGACATCCTCGAGCGGGCGCTGCGACGATCGATCGATCGCCTCGGCGACGCGCCGCTCGACCCGCTCACCCGCGAACTGCTCGAGCGGTACCGCCGCGCCCGGCCGGTCGATCCCTATCCGCATCGGATTCTCGCTCGCGCAGCGCTCGCCTCCACCGATCCGACCGCGGCCATTCCGCATCTTGTCGAGCTCGATGCCCGAGAGGAGAACGACAACGCCTACGCCCTCGAGCTCGCTCGGCTGCATCGCCAGCGGGGCGACGGGGCCGCTGCGAGCGCGTCCGCGGAACGCGCTGTCCGGATGAATCCCTACGACGCTGCGATTCGGGAGCTGGCCGCGGCCATCGCGATCGAGGCGGGCGGGCTGGAGACGGCGAGGCTGCATGTCTGGGCCCTGACGCGGCTGGAACCCGACCAGCCGACGCACGCGCTCCGGCTGGCCCGGATCGAGGAACTGATCCGAAACGGTCGCTGAGAGCCGCGAAGCCCGGCGGTCAGCCGAGATCGGCAGCGCGTTTCCGGACGCAATCTCGACGCTTCCGTTCGCTCCGGCCGAACGGGGGAGTATCTTCCTCGCTGGCGAGTTCGTCGGCCGGCGCGTGGACCGGCTGGCGATCGTCGTGCGAGTCACAGAGTCGGCCGCCCAGTGTGCCGCCGTTCGAGGAGAGATCATGAAGCGTTCCGTGTTCGGTGCGATCGTTGTTCCTGGAGTGCTGGCAAGCGTCGCTCTCGCGGGGAGCGTGAATTACCAGGTCACGATCGTGACCAGCCAGAGTTCCATCGACGCCGACACAAGCCTGAGCGTGCCGCTCGCCGGCACTTTCATCGGCAACTGGAACAAGCTCACGAATCCCACCGGCACGAAGACGCGGCCAGGCCTCTTCGGCGGCAGCGGCAACAATCCGATCAGCTACTCCGCGACCTTCGTGGCCGACGGTGCCTTTACCACCGTTCCGAGCGGCACCTTCGCGATGTCGATCGACACCGAAGCCCTGAGCTTCACGCTCGGCGGCCTCTCGCTCGACTTCCTCTCCGGCGACACCGCGGGTGTCGACGCGACGCTGAACATCAACTACGCGACCTTCAACACGCAGAATCCGAGCGCCATCTTCCCCGGCGGCGTCACGATTCCCGTGCCGCTCGGTGTGGCGACGCTGACCGAGCTCTCCGCTGCGCAGACCGGCGCCGCCGTCGCGGGCATCCTCATTCCGAGCGGCAAGCAGAGCTACACCTTCGCGACCGCCGTTCCGGTCGACCTGCTCGCCACGATCGAGGCGAACGGCCAGGTCTTCGGCGGTGAGCCCGTGCCCTTCGCGCTGCCGATCGCCGGCACGATCACCTTCGGCGGCGAGAGCGTCGTCATCACGCTGACCGGCACGAACGCGATCGAGGAGATCGCTCCGATCGATCCGCCCGCGACCTTCGCCGACCAGCCGATCGCCCTTCCGACGGTGCTTCCGCCGGGCGGAACCGCAAATCTTCTGTTCGGCGGTTCGATCGCGAGCATCAACCTCGCCCAGTCGCTCACCTTCGACATCGTCGCGGATGCGGCGGCCCAGCTCGATCCGGCCGACCTCAACGGCGATGGCTCGGTCGATGCAGCGGATCTCGCGATCCTGCTCGGCGCCTGGGGGTCGATCGGACCCGGTGACCTCAGCGGCAACGGCTCGGTCGGCGCAGAGGATCTTGCGATCCTGCTCGGCGCATGGAGCTGAGCCCCGCCCGCGTCGGAGGACTACGCTGTTGGGCACGAGACGCGGCAGAGCCCTGCTCGCCTCCTGCCGGAGGGTTCCTCGATGCGAAGCCAGCTCATACTTGCAGTCGCCCAATCCGCCGCGCTCGCGACCATCGCGAGCGCGGCGGATTTCTCCTTCTCGGGGCCGATTGAGTCACCGCTTCCGAAGGGCCAGACGCCGCTGGTCGTGCGGCTCGTCGATCTGGACGGTGACGCGAAGCTCGATGCGATCGTGACGGGCCGCAACTGGAATGGCGACGAGGGGGCGAGCGCACGCGTCGCGATCATGAAGGGAAACGGCGACGGGACCTTCGCCGCATGGCGCGAGGTCTTCGTGCTGGAGGGGCACGCCGAGGATGTCCGCGCCGTCGACATGGATGGTGACGCGATCCTCGATCTCGTCGTCTCTGTCTTCGGTCGTTCGAGTCGCGTGGCCCACTTCCGCGGGCTCGGCGACGGCCTCTACGCGCCGCCCTCGTATGTGCCGGTCGAGCGGGCCCCGCGCGGAATGACCACGGTCGACTTCGACGGCGATGGCGATCGCGATGTCGTGTGCACGAACTACTCCTCCGGATCCCTTTCGCTCCTCCGCAACGACCGCTCGGCGCTCGTGCCGCTCGAGCCGATCCGCATCATGCGCCATCTCGGCGGACTGCCCTTTCCGCAGCAGGCCAACGACTCCGACCTCGACGGGGACGGACGGCGCGATGCGATCATCACGACCCTCGGAGCGAGCCGCGTCACCGTCCTCCGCGACGCCGAGGGTCCGGCGTTGCCCACGGCAGTCGATTGGAAGCCCGCCCAGATCGGCAACGAGTCGCCCGCCGTGATCGGTTCGAGCATCGCCGATTTCGACAATGACGGCGACGACGACATCGCCTTGCCGGTGCTGCTCGTCACGCAGAACCAGAAGGTGGTCACGCTGCGGAACGACGGCGCCGGCGGCTTCGCCGAGCAGGCCGTGCACGAGCCGCTCGGGTTCTACTACTCGTGGTGCTCGACGCCGATCGATGTCGACGGCGACGGCCGCCAGGATCTTGCGATCGGCACCGCCCTGACCGGTGCGGTCTATTTCCTTCGCAACGAGACGGCGACGCCGACCTCGCCGATTACCTTTACCTCGCCATTTCTTTTCTTTCCATACGGATTCTTCGTGCGCGACCTGACGAGCGGCGATGTCGACGGTGACGGCGACGCCGATGTCGTCGGCGTCGAGATCGCGGGCAGCACGATCTTCACCCTGCTGAACACGACCGGCAACGGAATCGCAGGCAAGTCTGACGCCGCGAGCCGTGCGCCCGCCGAGCCGCGCAGGCTTCCATCGCCCGCGAAGGCCGACGCCAACGAGGACGGTGAAGTCGACGGCCGCGATCTCGCCATCTGGCTGGAAGCGTGGGTGCCCGGCCGCTCGGTGCGGGATGCCGCGCAGGGAGGTGCGCGATGACCAGAACGCGATCGACCGCCTTCGCCGTCACGCTCGCCGGCCTGTGCGCCGTCGGCGCCCGCGCCCAGTGTGGAGCGGGGTCGGGCGTCTGCTGGGAACCGCACGCCGGTCCCGGATGCGTGCTCGTCGCATGCTGCGAGAGCGTCTGTGCCGACGCGCCGCACTGCTGCGATGTCGTCTGGGACGAGATCTGCTCGGACCTTGCCGTCGACATCTGCGATTGGGTGACCTGCGGCACGCCCGGATCCTGCCTCACGGCCCGCGGCTCCGCGGGATGCGAGGACATCGGGTGCTGTCAGCTCGTCTGCCCGTTCGATTCGTACTGTTGCTTCACGCGATGGGACGAGTTCTGCGTCGAGCAGGCCGAGCGGCTCTGCGACATTCCGGCCTGCGAAATAGCGATTCCGGCCGAGGCGGTCGACGAGAACGAGCCCTGCTACAAGCGGCTCAACGACGGCTGCAATCGGCCGGAGACGGCGATGATCGATGTCGCGCTCCCGGCGCTGCGTCGCGGCACGCACGCGAGCGGCGCGCCGCGCGACACCGACTGGTACCGCATCACGCTCGATCGGCCGACGCGGGTGCGCGTCGAGCTTTCGGCTGAGTTTCCCGGCCAGATCCTGCTCGTCGAAGGTCCCTGCCTTGGGCCGTTCGTCGTGCACGAAGAGGAAGTCTGCCTGCCCTGCGGCACGACGGCGTTCGAAATCGACCGTCCGGCCGGCACCTACGCGATCATCGTCTCTGCGGCGAGTCCCGGACGCATGCATCACACGGCGCTGACCTGCGATCTCGTCGATCCGGACAATCCGCCCGATCCCAAGGATCCTCCGCCGATTCCGAGTCCCTTCGGACTTCGATATGTGCTGGCGATGTCCGAAGTGCCGACGGCGATCCTCGGCGATCTCGACGGCGACGGCCTCGTCGGGCAGACGGATCTCGCGATCCTGCTCGGCGGTTGGGGCGGCGCTGGCGTCGGTGACCTCGATGGCGACGGCGCGATCGGCTCGACCGACCTCGCGATCCTGCTCGGAGCGTGGTCACCGCCGGGTTGAGCGGTTTACTTCGTCGGCGACAGCCACGGCAAAGCGTCGAGATCGACATTGCCGCCGCAGAGGACGATGCCGACGGGGCCGTCGATCGATCGAAGCGCCGGACTTCGCTTGGCAAGCGCGACGGCGACGCCGACCGCTGCGCTCGGTTCGATGACGAGCTTCGCACGCTCGAAGACGAGGCGCATCGCGGCGACGATCTCGGCTTCGCTGACCGTGACGACCTCGCGCACGAGATCGCGCACGACCGGGAAGGTGAGTTCGCCGAGCGAGGTGCGAAGACCGTCGGCGATGGTGATGTCCTTGGAAATCGGCTCGATCTTGCCGCTCGCCTTGGAGCGCGCGGCGTCGTCGGCGAGCGCGGGTTCGGCGGCGATCACCGCGATCGACGGGCGCAGACTCGTCGCCGCGATCGCGACGCCGGAGATCATGCCGCCGCCGCCGATCGGAACGATCAGCGCTGCGAGATCGGGGCACTGTTCGAGGAACTCGAGAGCGATCGTGCCCTGGCCGGCGATGACATCGGGATGGTTGTAGGGGGGAATGAGCGTCGCGCCGGTCTCCGCGCGGACGCGGTCTGCGGTCGCCTCGCGATCCGCCACGGTCGGTTCGCAGGGATAGACGATGCCGCCGTAGCCCTCGACCGCCTCGCGCTTCACCGCAGGCGCGTTCCGCGGCATGACGATGTGGGCGGGAATGCCGCGGATGCGGGCGGCAAGGGCGAGCGCCTGGGCGTGGTTGCCCGAGGAATGCGTCACGACGCCGCGACGGGCTTCGCTATCGCTCAGGCGAAAGACGGCGTTGCATGCGCCGCGGAACTTGAACGCGCCGACCTTCTGGAAGTTCTCGCACTTGAATCGCAGGTCGAGGCCCGCGCGATCGCTGAGCGTCGAACAGGTCATCACCGGCGTGCGATGGGCGTGCGGCTTGATGCGGCGGGCGGCCTCGCGGATCGAGTCGAGCGTCGCGGCGTAGGCGGTGGAAGCGGGACCGGCGGCGTGCGTGGTCATGGGTGCGTCGAAGCCTATCACGCGTCCTCGCACGAGGCCCACGACTGCACTTACACTCACGCAATGCACACCGCGATCGACATGGTGCGTCGTCTTCACGCGCATCGGATTTGGCTCCGTGACCGTCTCGTCCTAGCCGCCCGCGGCATCTCCGACGACGCCCAGCGTCAGCCTTTCGAGATGGGGCCGGGCAGCCTTTTCATGACGCTTGCGCATTGCTACGGCGCGGATCATGTCTGGATCGCGTCGATCGAGGGAACCGACGCATCGCAGGTGTTCGCGGGCCTCGCCGAGATTCGATCGCTCGACGCCCTGATGGCCAAGTGGAGCGAAGTCGACGCGCGATGGGAGCGATTTCTCGCCACGGTGCGCGACGAGGACCTCGGCCGCCCGGTGGTCCGTGTGCGCGACGGCGTTTCCTACACGACGGATCTCGCGGACATTCTGATTCATGTCTGCACGCATCTCATGTATCACGCCGCGCAGATGAAGAACATGATGCGTCATCTCGGCGCGAAGGACTTGCCGATGACCGACTTCATCGTCTTCGGCCGCGAGCGGTGGAACGCGACGCACGGCGCGTGACGGCGCATGATGCAGAAAGGAAGCCAATGGCACATGCCGATGCACCAAAGCTGACGACCGACGCCGGGGCGAGGCGACTCGCGATCCTCGGCGATGAGCTGCTCGTGCGCTTCACCGGCCGCGACACGAACGGGCGCATCGCCCTCTTCGAGGAGCGAAGTCCGCCCGGCGGCGGCGTGCCGATGCATGTGCATGAGCGCGAGGACGAGACCTTTCAGGTGCTCGCCGGAACCGTCGAGTTCACGATTCGTGACGGGTCCGGCGATCGCGTGCTCGTCGCGCGGACCGGCGACAGCGTGTGGGCGCCGCGCGGCGTGCCGCATGCGTGGCGCGTCGTCGGCGACGAGCCGGTGCGGCTCCTGTTCGCGACGACGCCCGCGGGGATCGAAGGCATGTTCGAAGCGTTGGCGTCGTTGCCGAAGGGACCGCCGGACTTCGCGAAGGTCGCTGAGATCTGCGGCCGCTTCGGCGTCCGCTTCGCGTGATCGCTTGGCGTTTTGGACGAATCCGCCAGAGAACCACAGAGGCCCAAACCGAAATGGGCGGGCACAGAGGGTGCACAGAGAAGCCAATGGAAGGAGGGAACTCGTCGGACACAATCGCCGGCACAGGATGGAATTGACATGGGTCGAGCCTTCCCACCTTGTCCAGCGCTTGCGCTCCGCGAGTCCCTCTGGCACCGGCTGTCTCCATCAACCGCTCGCAACCGGTCTCCTCTTTTGCCTTCTCTGTGCACCCTCTGTGTCCTCTGTGCCTCTGTGGTTCTCTGGTTGACTTGTTCAGCAGGCCGCGACGCGCAGGCGCTCGCCTGCGTCACCGGCGGTTGAGCGGATAGGTCGTGTCGGTGCCGGTGGCAGCATCGACGATCACGAGCGCGGGCTCCGGCAGCGTGCCGCTTGGTGCGGGCAGCGTGCCGATGAACGCGGGAAACTGCGGGTCTGGAAGAATCTCTTCGAGCTTCGACAGGCCGAGATCGCGCTCCCAGACGACGGTCCCCAACTCATCGACTCTGCTCAGGTGAAGCGTGCCGCTGCGGTACTGGCTCGTCCAGTGCAGTCGAAGGAGCCCCGTTGCGAGCGGCGGCGTGGCGTCGGACTTCGCCGGCGCCACGAGCAGCGGTCCCGCCCGTGACGCCCGGAGAAAGCTCGCGTGAAACACGGGCGGAATCGGACGCTTGACGAGCGCTTCGAGCCGAACGCGACCGTTGGTCTGCGCATCGTTCGCGGCAGATTCGACCTCGCCGGTGAAGAGCAGGATCGGTTCCTTCGATGGCTCGAAGTCGACGACGGCGCGCGTCGAACCGCCGGGCTTGAAGTCGCGTGCGACTCGCGTCGCGTCGGCTGCGAGGAGGAACTGCGTCGGTGAGAGGAGCCCGCCAGCGGCGAGATGGAGTTCGAGCGCCCGATCGCCGGTTGCAAGATCGGTGATCCGCCCGCTCGGCGTCGGCGCGAGCGGTTGCACGCGAGCGAAGTCCGACGCGCTCAGTACGCGGCCCGCGGCGATGTCGATCGCGCCGTGCTCGTCTGCACGGAACCAGACGAACTGAGCGTCGATACCGAGAAGCTTCGAGTTCAGCATCTCCGTCGAGGTCATGCGGCGGGCGACCTCGACCATGCGCGGCGGAACCGATCCGTCGGCCGCGTGCAGCAGGACGCCAACGGTGAAGCGGTCCTTCGAGCCATCGCGATGGAGCGACGGCAGCGAAGGCTCGAGCCGATGAACGAGCGTGGCGATGGTGTTGGCTGAGCGAACGGACTCACCGAAGCGGCTCGCTGGCGTGCCCGCAGCGAGTGCCGACTTCCCGATCCAAACGCCCGCTCCGACCACAAGAGCGACGCCGCAGACAAGCAGTGCGACGATCATCTGAAAACTCCGAAATCGATGGACGAAGCGGACGGCGTCGGCCTGCGCCTGGGCTTGGGCCTGAGCCTGCGCCTGGGCTTGCCCCGCAGCGAGACTGGCGGGCCGAGGCGGCGGCACCTGGCGAGGGCCGTCGCTCATCACGATGCTCAGCCACCCGCTCGACTCATCGAGCCGCGCCCGACACGACGGCGCCCGCTGCCGGATGACCTCCGCCGCGATGCGCCCGACGATCTCCTCCCGCCGCCCCGCCGCCCACGGATACTCCCGCACCCACTCCGCAGCGGTCCCGACCCGCACCGCAGCAACCGCCTCCCCGCCCGCAAACTCCCACGGACAAGCGATCACCCCCGCCGCTTCGCGGTAGACCACCGTCCCGCAAGGGCCGGATTCTTCAATGACGACGGTGAAGGGGGGCATGGGGCAAATCCTGCCACGCAGCGACGCTGCGACAGGCGCAATGAGTTCTTGCCGAGGCGCCTGATATTGTTACAGGAGCGAATGGCCGTCCGAGGCAGGTCGCTTTGTCAGGTGGTTTGCCGGGATTTGACGCCTTGCGTCATACTTCAAGCATGAGTCGTCCCGGAGCCTCTTGGAGCGAGACCGAGATCAACGCCGCCGTTGACGCGTACTTTCGTCTTCATGACGATGTGCGCGAGGGTCGCCAGGTGAACAAGCGTGCGATATACCGCGAGCTTGCGTCGCGCTTTGCAGCACGGACCGAGAAGGCGTTCGAACTGAAGTTCCAGAACATCAGCGCATGCCTGAGTGCGATGGGGCTGCCCTTCGTGCCAGGGCTGGTTCCGATGAAGAATGTGCAGTCCGCCCTGCAGGAGCTCGTCGCCGAGCGGGTGCAGTCGCGGGCGAACGAGCTTTCGGAATGGGCGGAGAGGCCGGAGCCGCGATCCATGCATGAGGCTCCGACTCCAACCTTCGATACGGTGCCGCCGCTTGATGACCAGCCGCTTGCACAGCGAGCGGCGCAGGTGGCCCGTCATGTCGACTTTGCTGCGATGGAGGCACGCAATCGCTCGCTGGGCGCGGCAGGAGAACGCTGGGTCTTGGACTTCGAGCGCCAGCGCCTCGCCGCGGCTGGCAGGGGCGACTTGGCGAAACGAGTCATCCATGCATCGCATGACGAAGGAGACGGGCTCGGCTACGACATTCGCTCGTTCGATGCCGGGTCCGCACGCGAGTTGCTGATTGAAGTCAAGACAACGCGCGGTGGGCCAACGATGCCATTTTTTCTTTCCGCGCGCGAGCTTCTCGTGTCTCGCGCGCGGGCGGACGCCTACACGCTCTATCGCGTGCACTCGTACGGTCATCGCACGCGCGTGTACAAACTCGAGGGTGACCTCGGCGAGCGCTGCCAGTTGGTCGCGACGCAGTTTCGCGCGGTACCCCGCAGCGCGTGACTCGGCTCGGTCGCGCGTCTCACGGTTGCACCTGCGTTTCAGAATGCGTTCGGGTCTCTAGGAGCCCGTCGCGCGCGGGGCGATCCACACTGGCTTTCCCGCATCGCGTCGATCGCGCAGGGAACCGGCGATGTCGACTGCACCTACCATGTCGCCCTGCCGGAGCTCATGCAGGCGACGCGGGAGGTCGATTCGGCTCAGCAGCTCGAGACGCTATCGATACTCGTCGATGGCGGCCGGCTTCGCGACATCTCCGATCTCGTGGTGGATCTGCTCGCGTAGTGGCCGCCATCCGGGCACCGAACGCGAACCGAGGCTTCGAATCTTGATCGCAGTGCTGACGCTCCGGCCGTGGTGATGGTGCCATGCTCGGGCGCTTGCAACGGCGATGTTGATGTGGGTCGTCTGTGGAAGTGAACCAACTGGGAATCGCCTCCCCCAGGATCCTGGGGTGCTTGTCGTGTGCGGTGCTATCGCCAGGGGAACCCTCTTGCCGGTGCGGAGAGTTTGTCGGTTTGCTTGGCGCTGCACTCGGTGGCTGCCAGGCTGTTGCCGCGAGTCGCGCGCTTCTGCGTACTCCATCCTCCCTCAAGGGGCACCATGGCCGACCGTGCATCGATTCGACGCGACAGCCAGCGAAGAGAAGCCTGGCTCACCGCATATCGGATGCTCCCCGACATTGATGCGCTTCGCGAGATCTTGCGTCGCATCAAGGAGCCCGGTCGCGCGCTACCGTCGCTCGCCGGCAGCCATCTCGGACGCGCGGCTATTCTGCGGCTCGTCCGCGCAGTCAGCGTCGAGCTGATCCTCGAGCACACGCGGTCAATGGCTGATTGTCGCATCGAGTGCGAGGCAGACTCGCTCCTCGCGGTTCTGGATCGATGGAAGCACGCGCCTTCGTCGTCGGCGGCGGCCCGGGGATGGCAGACCCCGATCGAGCCGGATCCGTCGATGCAAGCGGGCGGCATCGGATCGGAGAGTCGAAGCCCGCGAATCGGGAGCGTCGTCGTTGTTCTGCACACCCGCGATACCCCGGAGAGCTACCTCCACTGCGGCAATGGCATTCAGAAGCACCTTTTCCGAGTCGTCCACATCCATGCCGACAACTCGGCGGAGGTTGCGGAGGAGGACTACGCAACCTATGCCGCAGCCGTCGCTGCCCATCCGGGCGCGGCGATCCGACCCGCGTCGGGACCTCCCGCCGTGGGTGCGTGATCGCCGATCGATCCGATCGGACCATGGCCGTCGGTGCATCTCCGCCTCCCGCTCGAGGCAGGAGATTCGCTTCAGGACCTTCCGTAGCGGAAGTAGCGCAGCTTCCCCGCGCCTAAATCGCCCCCTCCACGCCTGGATCCGGGACCGCCTTGCGGCGGGCGAAGATGCCGCGGCGGGTGCCTTCGCCGCTTTCGCGGGCTTCGATGTCGGTGGCGAAGCGGGGGAGGCCTTCGGCGACCTCCATCGTGCCGACGAAGCTCTCGTGCACGATGCGCACGGCCTCGTCGACATCGTCGGTCAGGTGGAAAAGCTTGAAGTCGCCGGGCGAGATCGTGTGGTACTTCTCGTCAAGCGTCTTGCGGAACCAGTCGAGCAGGCCCGACCAGAACTCCTTGCCGACGAGCACGACCGGGAAGGGCACGATCTTCAGCGTCTGCATGAGCGTGAGCGCCTCGAAGAACTCGTCCATCGTGCCGAAGCCGCCGGGGAAAATAATGAACCCGCGCGCGTACTTCACGAACATCACCTTGCGGATGAAGAAGTAGCGAAAGTCGAGTTCGATGTTCTGATAGGGATTCGGCGCCTGCTCCATCGGCAGCGCGATGTTGAGTCCGACGGAAACGCCGCCGGCCTCGAACGCTCCCTTGTTTGCGGCCTCCATGATTCCGGGTCCGCCGCCGGTGATGACCGCGAAGTCCTTCTGCACGAGCTTGCGGCCGCACTCGACGGCCTTCGCATAGAACGGGTCCTCGGGCTTCGTCCGCGCCGAACCGAACACGCTGATCGCCGGCTGGATGCGGCTCATCGTGTCGACGGCGTCGACGAACTCACTCATGATGCGTAAGGCGCGCCAGGCCTCATTGGCCACGGCCTGCTTGCGTTCGTTTCTGGTCATTGCTCGGGCTACCTTCGACCGTCTGCGCCGTTTGGTTGAATCACTCCGGCGGAATCATCTGAGCGGCCGCGGGATGAAGATCCGTTGAGCCGTCGTAAACGCCTGCAAAATAGAGACTTGCGCTGTGGCATTTGAATCGCGACCCCGCTCTCGGTAGACTGCCCCACCTATGTCCAAGCAGCCGGCGCAGCGTTCCAAGGCAAGCGAATCCACCGCTTCCGCACCCCCCGTGAGTACCCCCGCCGCGGGAACTCCGCCGGCTGTGGCCGCCGCCGCAGCCCCTCCATCGAAGCCCGCGAAGGCTCCCGCCGCGAAGCCCGCGTCGAAGGCGAACCTGAAGCCAGACGCCAAGCCGGAGTTGAAGATCGAGGTCAAGCCCACAGTCGCCGCTGACGCGCCAGCGCCCGTTGCCGCCGCCGCATCGTCGAAGGCCCCTTCGAAGTCGTCGGCCGCAGCGAAGACTCCCGCCACAAAGCCCGCCGCGCCGGCGAAGTCCGCCCCCGCCCGTCCCGGCAGCGGTCCCACGCTCACGAAGCCCGCCGAGATTTCGAGCTACTCGAACGCCGTCCGCTGGCTCCTCGAGCGTCCCGACTTCGAGCGCATGCGCGTCGTGAAGTACACCGACGACACATTCAAGCTCGAGCGCATGCGGCAGCTTCTTGCGAAGCTCGGCAACCCGCACCAGCAGTTCCGCTCCGTCCATGTCGCAGGAACCAACGGCAAGGGCTCCACGACGGCGATGCTCGCCGCGATGCTCCAGGAGTGCGGCTACGCCGTCGGTCTCTACACGAGCCCGCACCTCGTTGACCTGCGCGAGCGCATCCAGATCAACGGCGTGATGATCGAGAAGGCCGACTTCACCGAGCTCATGCGGCAGGTTGCCGAGGCCGCCGCGAAGATCGACACCAAGTCGGAGGGCGAGCCGACCTTCTTCGAACTCGTCACCGCCGTCGGATTCCTCTATTTCGTCGAGCGGGCCGTCGACATCGCCGTCATCGAGGTCGGACTCGGCGGCCGACTCGACTCGACCAACCTGATTCGCCCCGAGGCCACGATCGTCACCTCGATCGATTTCGATCACACGAAGCTCCTCGGCAACACGCTCGCCGAAATCGCCCGCGAAAAGGCCGGCATCTTCAAGAAGGATGTCCCCGCATTCGTTTTCGAAAGCGATCCCTCGGTCGAGAAGACCTTCGCCGAGGTCGCGGCGGCCGTCGGCGCGCCGCTCAAGATCGTCAACAAGGACATCGAGTTCTCGAGCCGCTTCTGCTCGACCGACGACCTCGGGCCGCACACCCGCGTCTGCCTGTACACGAAGGGCAGTCGCCTCGAGCACCTGCCGGTGCCGCTGCCGGGCGAGCATCAGGCTGGGAACTGCGGACTGGCCCTCGCCGCGATCGATCACCTCAAGACCGTCGGCTTCGACTGTCCCGAAGAGAAGATCACCGCCGGTCTCGCGAAGACGAAGATCCCAGGTCGCATGCAGCTCGTCTGGGACCGCCCGCGGATCCTCGTCGACGGCGCCCACAATCCCGCATCGATGAGCGCGCTCATGCGATGCGTCGGCGCGCATGTGCCGTACGACTCGATGATCTGCGTCTTCGGCTGCTGCGCCGACAAGGATGTCCCGACGCTCCTTGACCGCGTCAATCTCGGCGCCGACAAGGTCATCTTCACGCGGGCCCAGTCGAACGCCCGGGCCGCCGATCCCGAGGAGCTCCAGCGGCTCTTCATGGAGCGCAGCGGGAAGATGAGCCAGATCGCCCGCACGCTTCCCGAGGCGCTCGAGATGGCCACCCGAGCGGTGAGCCGCGAGGACCTCGTCTGCGTGACCGGATCGTTCTACCTCATTGGCGAGACGCTCAAGCACCTCGCCCACTTCGATCGTTCGAAGGGCGGCAAGATCACGGCCGCCGTTCCCCGCTGAGCCGAGCCGAATCGCGCGTCGAAGTCGGGGCAGGCCGCCAACGGGCCTGCTTGCGGTAGCATTCGGCCTTTTCGCGAGAAAGCCATGACCGAAGCCACCTCCACAGCCACCGAGACGCCGCATCGCTACACCGCCGAGTACGCGGGTGGCCTTGAGCTTCGCTGGCAGGGCTGGTGGGAAGCGCAGGGCACCTATCGCCAGCCGAATCCGGGCGAGCCGGGCTTCGACGCGTCGAAGCCGAAGTTCTACGCGCTCGACATGTTTCCCTACCCGTCGGGCGCGGGACTCCATGTCGGACATCCCGAGGGCTACACGGCCACCGACATCATCTGCCGCTTCAAGCGCATGCGCGGCTTCAATGTGCTGCATCCGATGGGATGGGACGCCTTCGGCCTCCCCGCGGAGCAGTACGCGGTGCAGACGGGCGTGCATCCGGCGATCACGACGAAGAAGGCAATTGATAATTTCCGCCGTCAGCTCCAGCGATTCGGCTTCTGCTACGACTGGTCGCGCGAGTTCGCGACGATCGATCCTGGCTATTACCGATGGACGCAGTGGATCTGGCTCCAGGCCTACGCGAGCTGGTTCGATCCGCAGCAGCGCAAGGCGCGTCCGATCGCGGAGCTCGTCGCGCGGCTCGAGCGCTCCGACGCCCCGATCAATGTCGACGGCGAGCGCACGCGATGGAGCCGGGCGACGCCGAAGCAGCGGCAGGTCTATCTTGACGGCTTCCGTCTCGCCTATCTCGGTGAGCAGACCGTCAATTGGTGTCCGAAGCTCGGCACCGTGCTTGCGAACGAGGAAGTCATCGACGGCCGCAGCGAGCGCGGGAGCCATCCGGTCTATCGGCTTCCGCTGAAGCAGTGGATGTTCCGGATCACCGCCTACGCCGAGCGGCTGCTCGAGGATCTCGCGACCGTCGACTGGCCCGAGTCCACGCGGGTCCAGCAAGGCGAATGGATCGGCCGAAGCGAGGGCGCGGAGGTTCGCTTTGAGGTCATGCGCGGCCGCGACGATCGCAGTCAGACCGATCGCCGCGTGCGGGTGCGGCTGAGCGAACTTGAAGCCGCGCTGCATGACACGACCGCGGAGTTCCTCCGTGCGATCGAGGCCCGCTGCCGTGCGAATCCCGGGGTCGAGGTGCAGGTCTCGCTCGCTGGCTGTGCGTTCGGCTCCAAGCAGATCGGCGAGATCCTGACGCTCCAGGGACGCGTGCGTCCGCTCGGCGCAGTCGTTTTCGTCGTCGACGCCGACGAGCACCAGCGCGATGTCTTCCGCGTCTCGAAGCTCGATCGCCTGCTGCGCGAGGAGCATCCGGCCGAGTCGCTCGCCGTCTTCACGACGCGCCCCGACACGCTCTTCGGGGCGACCTACATGGTCGTCGCTCCGGAGCATCCGATCGTCGAGGCAGCGCTCGCTGATCCGACCCCCGAGACCGATGCCGACGGTCTCAGCGCCTATGTCGAGATCGCCCGCAACCGCGCCGATGTCGACCGCATGGCCGAGTCGAAGACGAAGACCGGCGTCTTCACGGGCCTCTACGCCCGCAATCCCGCGACCGGCGAGGCCATCCCGATCTGGACGAGCGACTATGTCCTGATGGGGTACGGAACCGGCGCGATCATGGCGGTGCCCGCCCACGACGAGCGCGACTTCGAGTTCGCCAAGGTCTTCGCGCTGCCGATCCGCCAGGTCGTCGAACTGAAGAATGAGCCTTGGACCGGCGAGAAAGCGACTTCCGGCGAGGGTGTCGGCGTGAACAGCCGAAACGCCGAGGTTTCGCTCGATGGCCTTGCGACCGCCGAGGCGAAGTCCACGATCATCCGTTGGCTCGAGACGCGCGGCATCGGCCGGCGGCGCGTCAACTTTAAATTGCGCGATTGGCTTTTCAGCCGCCAACGATATTGGGGCGAGCCCTTTCCCGTCGTGCATGCGAACGGAATGCACTTTCCGATCGGGGAGTCGTCGCTGCCGCTCGAGCTGCCCGAACTCGCCGACTATCAGCCGATCGAAAGCGACAGTCCCGTGCCGCCGCTCGGCAAGGCGACCGCGTGGGTCGACACGACCGCCGCGGCCGCGGGCGTCGATCCGGCGCTCCTGCCCGGCGCGACCGCCGTGCGCCGCGAGACGAACACGATGCCCGGCTGGGCCGGCTCCTGTTGGTACTACCTTCGCTATTGCTCGCCGAAGGAAAGCGGCCGATTCGTCTCGACCGAAGCGGAACGCTATTGGATGGGCGAGCGCGGCGTCGATCTCTATGTCGGCGGTTCCGAACACGCCGTGCTGCACCTGCTGTACGCGCGCTTCTGGCACAAGATGCTCTTCGACCTCGGTCATGTCTCGACGCCCGAGCCCTTCGCGAAGCTCTTCCATCAGGGGCTCATCACGAGCTTCGCGTACCAGCGGGCCGATCGCACGCTTGTGCCCTCGGACGAGGTGCAGGAGATCGACGGCGAGTTCATCGAGACCGCGACGCGCGAGCGGCTGACGCAGGTCGTCGCGAAGATGAGCAAGTCGCTCAAGAATGTCGTGAATCCCGATGATGTCATCGCCGACTACGGCGCGGACACCTTCCGCCTGTACGAGATGTACATGGGGCCGCTCGAGGCCTCGAAGCCGTGGAACACGCGCGACATCATCGGTTCCTTCCGCTTCCTCCAGCGGGCGTGGCGCCTCCTCGTCGACGAGCGCAGCGGCGAACTGCTGCTCGCCTCGAAGGCCGATCCGTCGCTTGAGCGGCTGCTTCACCGCACGATCCACAAGGTCGGCGAGGACATCGAGCGCATCTCGCTCAACACCGGCATCGCAGCGCTCATCGAGCTCGTCAACGCGGCGACGCGGCCGACCTCGCTCGCGAGCCCCGGGGACGGCGGTCTCACCCGCGATCAGGCCGAACGATTCGTCCTGATTCTGGCTCCCTTTGCGCCGCACATGGCCGAGGAGCTCTGGCATCGGCTCGGCCATGCGACAAGCGTCGCGCTCGCGTCGTGGCCGAAGCACGATCCGGCGATGCTCGTCGATGACGAGGTCGAGATGCCGGTCCAGATTCTCGGCAAGATCAAGGCCCGCATCATGGTGCCGACGAAGGCCACGCCTCCAGAGGTCGAGGCGATCGTGCTCGCGAACGCCGAGGTGCAGACCCATCTCGCCGGGCGGGCGCCGAAGAAGGTCATCGTGGTGCCGGGCCGGATGGTGAATCTTGTCGTCTGACGCGCCACTGGTGCTTCAGCGCGTGCCGATCGAACTCGGCATCATGCGCTTGCCGCACGGCGCGGTCGTGCCCGCGTGGGCCGAGGGCGGCGCGATCGTGAGCGTGACGCGCACGCCGACCGAACTCTCGATCATCGTCGAGTATGCCCGCATTCCGGCAGCCCTTCACCCGCAAGGACCCTTCGCGACCTTTCGCGTGAAGGGCACGCTCGAGTTCGCGCTCGTCGGCATTCTCGCCCGCATCACGACGGCGCTCGCGACGGCCCGCGTGCCTGCCTTCGCGATGTCGACCTTCGACACCGACTATGTGCTCGTGCCCTCGCCGCGCGAGCGCGATGCGCTGGCCGCGTGGCAGGCGGCGAGCATCGCGGTCGAGTCGGCGTGATGGCGGCGATGCGCGTCGTGGCGCCGTTCAGCCTGGACTGCGAAGCTCGATCGAGGTGATGACGACATCGCCTTTCGGAACCGGTCCGTCGATCGGGCCGAAGACCTGCCCCCATCCTTGCACGGCCTCGTCCTCTCCAGGTGGCGGAGGGATCGGCGTCCCGCCGTCATCCAGCCCGTCAAGTCCGATGGAGTAGATGATGAGCCGATCTTCCGTCGCGAGCCAGCGCAGTGGTTCGCCCATCAGGCGATCGGTCGGGATGCGGAGCGACGGCGGAGGACGAAGCTGATCGGGCCACGCAGATGTCCGGGCGCGATGGATGAGAATCGCGACCGCGAGTCGATGGGCGTCGAGCTCCATCACGACCGAATCGGACATCTTGAGAATGGCGTGAAGGACAGAGCGCATCGATGCGAGCGGTGCGACGGCTGATTCGTACGGTGCCCGTGCAGGCAGCCGATCAAGCGCCACCCGGCGGTCGGCCGCGGTGCTTCGGAGAACCTCGTCGGCGATCACGGCGATCGTCTCGATGTCGCGTTTGGCATCTTGCCGGAATGGCGCGCGAAGCTGGATCCAAATCGTCGGCGCCGCAAGCTCGTCGGTGGAGGTTTCGTCGGAGATTCCAAGCTGCCGATCCCATTCGGCGACGATCCGTGCGTCGTCGACCGCGTCTCGTGTGAGCCGGCCGCCGCCCCAGCCTTCCGGTGCGTACATGCTGTCGAGCTGCGCGAGTTCGAAGGGAACTTGGGGAGCGAAACGGATGGTTGCGGCAGCTTCGGCCCGATCGAGCGACTCGGCAATTGCAAGAAGGTGTGGCTCGACTCGCGCGCGAGGATCGGCGAGAAGGCGCTCAAGCATCTGAATCGTCGCAGCAACGCTGGCGCTCGCCGACATCTGCATGGTCAGGGTCGCCTCGCCTTCGCTCCCATGTGCACAAGCGCGACATGCGGCGTCGAAGGCCGTGACGGCCCGATCGATATCGCCATCCTCGAGGGCGATGTGCGCTCCGGATCGAAGGATGCGCGCGACGTTGCGAAGAGGCCCGCCGACGCGACCCGCCTGAGCCATGGCGTCGTGCAGTCGCTCGTTCTCGTCCACGGAGCGGTCGGGCATCCCGATATCCGTACTGCCCCAGGGAAGCCCGAGCGCGGAGCGATGCGATGCCGAAATGAGCGCATCGACGGACGCACGCTGCGTTCGGAGCCACACGCTGTACTCCTCCCAACGGTCACGGTCGCTCGGCTCGTAGTGCAACTCGTCTTCTCGGCCCGCGCGCAGTGCGATGAGCGTGGCGCGATAGACCGGCCAGGCCCTCTCGTCAGGCGGGATCGCCGCCGTCCGCGCGGCGAGTTCGGCAACGAGCGAGTCGCTCTCAGCGCCCCGACCGTTACTCACACGGAAAATCCAGGCCGCCAGCGGCGTCGCCGCCGCAAGGACTGCACCGAGTGCGATACGCGCGACGGTCAGCGTGCGCCTTCGCTTCACTTCAGCTCTCCGTCGGGTCGCTTGTCGGGCGAAGCGACTCCCGATGCCCGCGCGATCGCGTCGTCGACCGCCGTTCGCACCAGCTCCTCGAACGCGAGCTGGTCGCGTCGATCCCTGAAGGCATTGTGCGATCCGCGGAAGATGGCCGCCTCAACACCGGCGGCCGCGGCGAGTCGTTCGGCGTCGCGCGGAGGGACGACCTCGTCGCGATCGTGCCCGAGGATCGTGATCGTCGTGCGGCCGCGGAGCGATTCGAGCGCGACGATGGCGTCGAAGGGATCGCGCACGAGAAAGGGCGGCGCGCCGACGCGCCAGGAGAAGTCGCGAATGCGGGCCGGCGCCGTGTGCAGGATGAGATGCGACGGAGGCGCCGCCAGCGCTGCGGTCGCCTCGGCGGCGATCGTTCCGCCGATCGAGCGGCCGTAGACGACGATCGCCTCGCCGGCGACGCGCGGATCGTCGCGAAGTCGGGTGAGAAGCGCCTGAAGATCGCCGACCAGCGCGTCGCGCGACGGGCTTCCCTTGGCGTCGCCGTAGCCGCGGTACTCCGGCAGCAGCACATGGGCTCCGCGACTCGACAGTTCCTCCGCCCAATCGAGCCAGTCGCCCGCGATCATCGCGTTGCCGTGGACGAGAACGACCGCCGCGCGGGGAATCTCCGCAGCGCCGCTGGCATCGCGCGCCGCGAGAAACCACGCCGTCGCGTCGATGCCATCCGGTCGCGGTTCGCGCCACACCTCGACTGCGGCGGGAGGCGGCGTGAAGCGACTGTTCGCGAGCGAGCGCGGAAAGAGAATCGAGCGCTGCAGCACGAAGATAGCCAGCAGCCACAATGCATATCCGGTGAGGAGAAACTCGATCACGCGCCGGACTCCTCCGCGCCGCTTCGGTTGTTCGTTTCCGCCGCTCATCGCACGCGATGTCCGTTGAGGAGGTCGAGGCCCTTCGGCGTCGGCAGCAGCCGCGTCTGCTTGAGGACGCCCTCCGCGCGGATGAGGCGATGGGACCAGAGGAAACGAAGCGCCGCGAGCGTCTCCGAATCCTCCGGAAGCGAGGTCGACGCAACGCCGCCGCCGCATCGCATCATGAGCCCGGCAGCGGTTGCGAGTCGCTCCTCGCAGAGTCGTGAGCGCTCGACGAGCGAGCGAATGCCCTGAACGAACTGGCGGCTTCCGAGCGAGAGAAAATTCGTGACCCAGTGAGGGGTGAAGAATGCGTAGCTCCAACCGAGCACGCCCGAATGCTCCTCGAAAGTCTCATCCTCGGCCTCGCCGGCCTTGGCGGTCGGCCGTCCGAACCGAGGATCGCACGAGCCGCGCTCGTTCGGGTCGAGCGGCCGAATGTCTCTCCACGCGAAGAAGAGCGAGACGACGAAGAGAAGCGCGATCGCGGCCGCGATGAGTTGCAGGATCGGGCCGATCGTCGTGAAGGGGATCAGGCCGCGCGACATGAGGAACATCGTCAGGAGCCACAGAAAGAGGAGCGGCGCGAATGGCGTCGCCAGCCCGACGACGATCCCGACGACGCCATCGCGAAAGAGAAACACACGATCCTCATCGGCCTCTTCGACGAGACGACGGGTGATGCCTGTGGCGTCGAAACGATCGTGAGCGGCCGTCTGTCCCGGCGAGGCATCGTTGTGTCGCTTGGATTCTCCGCGTGCGGCCATGGCGGACATGCTAACCCACTCAAAAGGTGGCTCAAAAGGTGGCTCAAAAGGTGGCTCAAAGGGTGGCTCAGTGGGCGGCTCGGTGGGAGTTCCCCCAGCCCGACTCGAGTGGAGTCGCTCGCGTCGATCCGGTCGCCCGTCGGGATGCAGAACCCTCGTGCTCCTGCCATACTCCGGACCATGTCGAACCCACGGATTTACAACGATGACGGCGACCAGCTCATGCAGGTCGCAAAGGGCATGCAGAAGATCGCGATCGTCCCCTCGGGCGACCCGCGCACGGTGGCGCTCGAGCGCCGCATTCGCATTCAGTGGGGGCAGCATCTTCTCGACGACATCACCCGCAGCCGCTATCGCGTGGTGATCTGCGGGGTGAACGACGAGGACAACTCGCGCGGCATTCTGAGCGAGATCCTGCGCCTCGTGCCGACCTCACAGTGGACGCTGTCGTCGGTGACGAGCTATGCGAAGACCTTCCGGTCGGCCGTGCAGCTCCATGCCAAGGAAGACCGCGAACCCTATGTCCTGAAGTTCGATCTTGATCGCATTCTCGTCCTCGGGCTGATGCGTCCGCAGGATCGCGATCACTTCACGCTCGAGGATATCTATCGAGGCTTCCGCACCGTCTCGAAGATGCTCGAGGGTCGCATGGACCGACAGCCGGCGGCGAGCGTCTCCTTCCTTGGTGCGAAGTCGAATCGCCTCGTCGATCATCGCGGCAACGAGCCGACCTTCGAGGCGGTGCTGAAGGCGATGCACGCGGCCGGATACGAGGGTGATGTCTACCCGGCCGTCCAAATGTGGGAGACGGCCTCGGTCGGCGTCTTCGCGACCTATCCCTTCCCGGACAGCCTCGACCGGATGCGTCAGGGTTCGTCGTAAGCGAGCCTGAGCGTCGGTAGGCGAGGCCGCCAGCGGAAACCGGAGCGTCCCGCTGGCCTTCGATCGGTCGGCACGCGTTCTTCTCGCTTGAGGCGAGAAACGAGGCCCTTCAAGAAACAGCCGTCATTTCCGTTTGGCCCGCCGTCCGCGGCGGTCTTGGCGAATTGGCAGGCGGGATGTTGTTTTCTCTTGCTTCTGACCCGCCCATGTGATGAACTGGCTCGTCGAAGACGCTGATTGAGGAGGGGAAACGACACATGCCCATGATCATGACCGGTCTCTCGACTGCCCTCGCCGTGATTGTGACGGCCGCCGAAGTCCCGCTGGTCGACAAGGCGACCGCACTTCAGCTCGTTCAGGCGAACGATCTTCTGCTTGGGCGGATCGCCTTTGATCTTGAGCGCACCGAAGTCGTCGGGCCAGGCGAGACCGGCTCGGCGTTGTTTGCCGATCTCGCCAAGTGGTCCCTCGCGTTCGAGCCGGGGCGTTTCAGGATGGGCTATGAGCATATTGCCGGACCCGATGATTCAGAGCTTCGCAGCATGTCGCAGGTCTCGATCGGGGAGATCGATCATCTCATCGTCTGGCATCCGTCGACTGATCAAGCTGTCTTGCAATCACTCGATGGCGGCATCGCTGATCGTGATGTGCTTCCATGGCCAAGTACCTGTCCCTACATCGCTTTCCTTCCCGCTCCGGCCCACGGCCACGCCGCACTCGGGGTGAGCGCGTTGCTCGCGGACGAGTCCAGTGTGTTTGAGTCCTACCCAGCGGCGGACGGCACGACGCACCGCCTTTCGGCGACCATCGGACCTTGGAACACGCAAATCGTTGTATGGCTCGACCTGGCCGGTCCTGCGGCTGTGACGCGGTTTCGGATGGGTTCATCCGAGTTCCGAGCCCTCGCGTTCGTCGATGTCGGCGCGTCGCGGCTGCCGTCCACGATCATGACGGCAGATGTTGATGCTTGGGTCGCTTTTGATGCAAGCGGTTCGTTTCCGGCTGACTCGACGGTCCTTCGCTTCGATGTCGTCGCAGGCGCGGACGGAGCACCGCGCTTCCTCTTTGGCGACGAGGTGGCCTCGGTCTTCCCGCCCGCCGGCGCCACCCTTCCGGACTCGACATCGGTCGTGGACATGCGGGGCGTGCCGATGCATGCGAACAGCATGATGAACGAGACGAGCGCGGTCGCTGAAGCGCCTTCCGCCCCTGTGCGAAACGAATCATGGTCTGTCGAACCGCCACTTCCGCTCTGGTCGCTGGCTGCCATCGGCTGCGTTGCTCTCTGCGGGGCGGCCGTCCTGACGCTGCGCGGCGGAGCCATCGAGCTCCACTTCTCAAAGTATCGCTAGGCCCCCTCGTGGCATTGAGTTTGGTGAATTGAACGAAGAGAGTTTCTTTTCTCGCGCGGCCGAAGCGACATCGATCCCTCTACACAACCCCCCGCGACGCGAACGCGAAGGTCATGGCAATCAACCCCATCGCGACACCCAATCCAAGGGCATAGGACGCGAGAAGAAGCGCTGCGGCGAGCATCGGTATCGGGAAGACGCGCCGTGAGAAGTCGCGGCGCACGGCTGCGGCGAAGAGGATCGGTGGTACGCCGATAAGACTCGTCAGAACGATGGTCGGTGTGGCCCGGACGAGCGCGTCCGCGGCAGGGATCGGAAGCACCGTGACCGCCAGCATGACGAGCATCGGAATCGCGATGGTCACCACCATGGCGGCGATCGCGGTGGTCGCAACGGTGGCGTCGGCGGCGACGATTGCCGCCGTTCGAAGGTCGTGCCCGAGCGTCTGGCGGCGAAGTGCGAAAACGATCGGAAGCGCGATGAAACGCAAGGCGAGTAGCCCCGCCGCGGGAATGCAGCTCGACCAGATCACGCCGGCTAAAAATCGTGGCTGGAGCGACAACGCCATCGGTCGAAGCCCGCGACGAACTTCGGCGTCATCGCGCGGGCGTTCGACGGTGACGGACGACGCGCCGGTCGGCTGAAGCGGGCTGGCATCGGTGGCCACGAGACCGCTCGCGAGCGCGCGGTAGACCTCGCGCGTCACCCTCGGCTCGGCGGGCAGGGATGGGATCGGCGTGGGCGGACCGACCGCGTACACATATCGAACATGACCGCCAAGAAAAAAGAATGACGCAAGAAGAACCGTCGTGAGGGTCAACCAGCCGACCCGCTGGATGCGGGCCCGGCCTCGGAGCGTCAGGGGCAGCAGGCTCCACCAGCCGAGCGGGACCCGACCGAGAAGGAGCGACCGGGCGCTTCGCACGGGATCGTTGAAGGCACGCAGGACATGCGCTGCGGCGTTCGGATCGGGGGCGTGTCCGCACTCAGGGCAGGTTTCGACGCACCGGGCTTCGGCGTGGCCGTGGCGGTCGTACCCGCAGTGGAGGCAGTAGGGGAGATTCGTGGCGTCCATTGCGGGTCGTTCCGATGCTTCGGCGAACCGTACACTCCGGCTCAAATCTCCGTTTCGGTCCCGGCTTCGTTTCGGCTCGCGCGGTGGTCGGCTGGGATCAAACGGGCTCGGCTTCGGAAAGCGCTTGAACCATGCGAACGCGAATGGCACATCGGAATTCTCGGAGCGTTGGACGCGGCGCGGCCTGCGCTGGCATCCTCGTCGCGGCGGCGTTCGGGCTTTCGCTGCCGGGCTGCGTGACCGCGGGCATCGCCCTCCGCGAAAGTCTCGGCATTCCGAAGCGACTTCAGCTCGCTGACCGCGTGAAGGAAGCCCGCGACAGCCAGGATGACGCCAAGGTGCAGTTCGAGAGCGCGCTCACCGAGTTCCTCGGCATCACGCAACTTGGCGCAGCGGCCGGCAAATCGCCGAAGCAGGCCGAGCTCGAGAGCCGTTACAAGTCGCTCAACGGCCAGTACGAGCGAAGCGTGTCGAAGGCGAAGCAAGTCACCGATCGCATCGAGGCGGTCGAGACCGTCGGCGACAAGCTCTTCGTCGAGTGGAACGCCGAACTCGACCAGTACACCGACCCCAAGCTTCGCTCGCTCTCCGAATCGCAGATGAATGACGCCCGGAATCGCTATGACGAGCTGCTTCGCGTGATGCGGAACGCCGAGTCGAAGATGCCCCCGGTCCTCGATCAGCTTCGCAATCAGGTGCTCTTCCTGAAGCACAACCTGAACGCCTCGGCGATCGCCGGGCTCGGCGAGATCGCCCTGGATGTTCAGAACGATGTGGCGAGCCTCATCGCCGAGATGGAGACGGCGATCCGCGAGGCGAACGAGTTCATCGAGACGCTCGCCGGAGCGTGAGCGGCCGTTCGACGATCACAGAAATACGGTGCATTCCTGACGCGCGATCGGATCCTTCGCGCGATGAGCCCGTAGAGATGTTGCCTGATGTGCGTTTGTGCGGCAGTCTGGTACGAGTCAGCGTCCTCTGAAGGCCCAACCCGAGCGAATAGGCGGTTCCCACGGTGAGTGATACGAAGCCACTGCGCCCGATCCCCGATGACCCGAATGCGTTCGTGGATCTCGCCTCGCTCACCCCGGAGTCCGAGGGCGAGCCGGCGTCGGAGACCGCGTGGACCATGCACGAGCCCTTTCCGACGACGCTGATCGGGCTGTGGCCGGAGGTCGCGCCGCCGGATGTCGAGGCGATCACCCGTGCCTTCGCGGTCTTTGTCGGCGAGCCGGTCGCGGTCATCGAGGACCTGCCTCCGCAGGACGACGCGATTTGCTTCAGCCGCGTCCTCTCCGTGCCGGGGCTTCCCGCCCCGGTCATCGTGTGGGCGGAACCGGCCCGTCACATCGATCCCGCAGAGCTTCCCGACCCGGCCCTCGCGTCGGCGAGGTGGGTGGTCGGTTGCGAATCGCTTCTCTCGGTCAACAATCCGCTCGACGATTTCATCGCCCTCGTGCGGCTGCTTGCCGGATCGATTCCGGCACTTCCCGCGGTGCTCGACGCGATGACGCGGCAGTGGTTCCTCGCCGGCGAACTCCTTTCGCTCTTTCTTGCCGACGAGCCAACCGCAACGGAAGAGGTCCTTTGGCGCATTCACGCGATCGGCCGATCGGCCGAGATCGGCGAGGATGATCGCGTTTGGCTCTACACCGTCGGACTCTGGCGATGTGGCAAGCCCGAACTTGAAATGCTTGAATTGCCCGGCCGCCATGTCAGCGCGGGCGTCACGCTCCTCAACGGCATCGCCGCTCTCGCCGTCGCCGGGCCCGTTCCCTCGCCCGACGCCGTCGCCGTCGTCGGCCAGAATCTTCGCGTGCGATTCCGTCCGTGGCGGGAGGTCGTTCCATTTCTCGATCCGGCGAGCGTCGGTTCGCTTGCCGATCGCAGCGCCGCTGCCGAGGACGGCGCTCCGAATCCGCTCATGGGCGTGCGAGCGGTCCTTTGCGACGCCGAGCCAAAGGGTACCTATCGAAAGATTTGGACCTGGCCCGAGCGGGCGATCGCCGAGCTCGAGGGGGACCGGGCGGCGATTTATCTTTCAGATCGTTCGACGCTCCAGAATGCCCGCATCGCCCGATCGACTTGGCCGCTCTTCGCCGAGGCGTGGATGCGCGTGACCCAACTGGACGCGGCCATGCGAGTCGCCGACATCGGACCGCCGAGCTTTCTCGTGAAGGCGGCGTTTGAGCATGAGCTGGAGCGCGAGCGCGGCCGCGAGCATCTCTGGTTCGAGGTGCTCTCGATCGATCATGAGGGGGCCGCCGAGGCGACGCTCATCAACGATCCGCAGATCGCCACGCAGCTCCACGAGGGCGATCGCGTCCGCATCGATCCGCGCGAGGTGAGCGATTGGCGTGTTCTCCTGCCCGAAACGGTGCTGGGGCCCCGGACCGCGTCGCTCCTCCACGGGGCGATCGAAGGCTATCGGGCTGCGGTCATGCGGTCCGACCGGCCCCGACCCGGCCCCTGAGCCGGACTGCTACGCTTGCACGCGACCATGACGACCGAGCGATTCGCATCCCCGGACGACGATGAGCGGGCCGACGAACTCGTGCCGGTCATTGAGGCGAAGACCGAGTTCGAGGCGAAGTCGCTTGTCGTGGTGCTCGAGGCTGCGGGCATTCGCGCGGTGACCTTCGGCTCCGGCGACCTCCCGAGCGTGCCATCGCTCACGACCGGTCGCCCGCGCGGCGTGGCGGTGCAGGTGGCGCGTCGAGATCGCGCCGCCGCCGAGCGCATCCTCGCGAACTTGCCGCGCGAGGCGGACGCGATCGACTGGGATGCCGTCGATGTCGGAGAGCCCACCGAGGAGACGCGGCCGGCCTCATTTCTTTCCTCGCCCGGCTTCATTCGCTTTGCCATCATGCTCCTGCTCATCGGAGGCCTGCTGACCGTCGCGGGCGCCGCCCTCGAGCTCTTCGGGCGACGCGGATGACGCCAAGGCTCCCCACGCCCACAACGCCCCCAACAATCGCCATGACCCTTCCTGCACGAGCTTCTCACCGGACCCTCCGCGCCGCCGCTCTCGCGACGCTCTGCGCTGCGCTTCCGCTCGTCGTCGGCTGCGGCGGCGGCACGCTCACCGGCCGGGTGCTCGGCGGCGAATCGAGCTTCATCCAGTGGGTCGGCGACACGCGCTCGGCCGCAGGTGGCGGCGAGCCGGTCGCCGGCGCGGCGATCTCCGTCGTGCGCGATCCGCTCTCGCCCGGTCGCCAACCGGCGGGCAACGCCGTCTCGAAGGCCGACGGCAGCTTCACGCTCAAGCTCGATGCGTTCGGCGCCGGTTGGACCGACGAGGACTGGCTCATCGTGGTCGAGCGCCGCGGCGTCGGCCGGGCGGAGTATCTCGGACGCCTCGAGAGCGGCGAACTGCTCGTCCTGCTTGCCCCGGGGACGGACCGCACCGGCGGCGCGAATGAGCTCTGGAACGGGAATGTCGGCGCGATGCCGAGCGGCTCGTCCCTCATGGAGGAAGCGAAGCGCTACCGCTGAGCCGGTTCGCAGCCGATCACATCCCGTGCGTCGCCGCTACCACCTCCATCTTCCCGGCGTTCTCTACATCGCCCTGACGCTTTTCGTCGGGGTGGCCGCTGCGAATCGCCCGAACAACCTGCTGGTCTGGGTCTTCGGGGCGATGCTCGCGGGCGTGCTCATCTCCGGCGTGGTGAGCGGCGGCATGCTGATGGGCGTGCGCGGGCAGCGTTTCGATCCGCGTCGCGGCGTGGTCGGCGAGCCGCTCGTCATTCGCTACGCGATCAGCAATCGAAGCCGCTGGTGGCCCGCGTTCAATCTGCACATCGAGGAGCTGCGGGCATCGCGGCGCAAGGGCGACGAGTCCGACGGGGCGACGCCGTGGCAGGAGGCGATGCGCGCCGCCGACGGATGGGTCATGCATGTCGGTCCCGGCGACACCGTGCACGGCGAGATCGTGCTTTTCCCCGAGCGACGCGGCCGTTTCGTCTTCGATCGCTTTCGCGTCTGGACGACATTCCCCTTCGGGCTCGTCCGCAAGAGCGTTTCCTTTTCGCACCGAACGGAAACGCTCGTCCATCCGCGGGTGCTGCGCCTGAAGGATGGGCTGCTCGGCTCGCTCTCACAGGGCGGGCTCGGCGGCTTTCGGCTGAGTTCGACCTCCGGCGCGGGCGAGGACTATTTCGGCGTTCGAGACTATCGCCCGGGTGACAGCGTGCGCCAGATCGCGTGGAAGCGCGTGGCGCTCGGGCAGGGCATCGTGAGCATCGAACGGAGCAGTTCGTCGCCGCCGCGCATCCGCGTCGTGCTCAACCTGCGGACGCCCACCGACCGGCTCAAGATCGCGACGCCCGGACCGACCGCACGCGAGCTCGAGGAGCGGGCCATCGCCCTCGCCGCGTCGCTCGTCGCCCTTGCCGATCGCGAGGGATACGAGGTCGGCCTCAGCGTGCTCGGGCTCGTCGACGAGCGCCTGCCCTCGCCGCGATCGCCGCTTCGCCGCGGACATTGGCATGTCGAGAAGCTCATGACCACGCTCGCGGCGATCGATCTCGACGCCCGTCGCGACGAGACGGCGAAGCTCCCAGACTCGGACCGCGATCGGGCGATCGTCGTCGCGGTCCATCCGGACCGGGCCGCTCCGTCGATCGCCCCGGACGGTTCGTGGCATTTCGTCGCCACCCAGCTTGAGACGCTGCTCGCCTCCGAGGATGGCGCGGGGGCACGCGCATGACGCTCGTCGAACGATTTCGCGTCTCTGCGATCTTCCTCGTGCTTCTCGCGATGATCGCCTTCTGCGTGGCGATCCGGAGCCCGGGACTCCTGATTCTCACGCTGCCGCTCGCGATTCTCTCCTGGTATGTGACCGAGGGTCCGCGCGGGCGCGTCCTGCCGCGAGTCGTGCAGAACATCCTGCTGGTCGTTCTGCTGCTGTGGGCGGCGCTCGAGGCGACGCGCCTGCCCGACGCGTCGGAAACGATGGGGCTCCTCGGCCGCTTCGTGCAGTGGCTCCTGCTCGTCAAGCTCTTCGGCCGGAAGACGCGCCGCGACTACGCCCAGATCATCTCGCTCTCCGCCGTCCTCGTCATGGCGGGAACGCTTCAGACGGTCGAGTTCACCTTCGCCATCGCCGTCTTCGCCTACACGGCGCTCGCCCTCTGGACCGTCCTCCAGTACCAACTCTGGGCGGCGCGCGAACGGGCCCGCGAACAGCGCGACCAGGCGATCGAGCGGGCGAAGGGACAGTTCGGGCCGGGCTCCTCGGCGACGCTCGCCCCGCCGGTGCAGGCGGTCTTCGGTCGTTCGCTCGCGTGGCAGTTCCGGACCGTCGCGGCAAGTGCGACGGGACTCGGGCTGCTGCTGTCGATCGTGGTCTTCCTGATCTTCCCGCGCGAACTCGCCGACATGGCCCGTCGCGAATCGCGCTTCGGCGCGCCGCGCGTCGGCTTCAACGAGGAACTCCAGCTCTTCACGAACAACCGGATCACCGACAGCCAGCGCGAGGTCTTCAGCGTGACCTGGAGCGACGCGCGACGGGGCGAGGTGATGCGATTCGCCGAGCCGCTCTACCTCCGCGGTGCGGTCCTGAGCCGGTACATCCCAAGCGACGGCCGGTGGGAGCGCCCCGCCCGCGCGTACAACATCCCGATCGCCAGCGAGAAGGGCACCTTTCGTCCGCTCTCGCAGCGCGAGATCGACGAGCGCTTCCAGACCTACATTCAGCAGGTCACGATGCGCACGCTCGCCCCGGAGGTCGTCTTCAGCTCGTGGGCCCCGATCGCGATCGCCGCCGACGAGAACCGACAGTTCGAGTTCGACCCCGGCACGCTTCTGCTGCGTGAGCGGCGCGGCGCGTCGGTCGGCCGCTCGTCGACCTACTCCGTGAAGGTCCAGCCCTTCGCCAGCGAGGCGACGCTGGAGGCGATCAGTCGGACTCCGCGAGCGATCGATGTGAGCGGCGCGTTTCCCGTCGGCTCGATCGTCGACTTCACCCGCGAACTCGTGCGCCGGCTCGACATCGATCCGGCCCTTCCCGACGGTCTCGATCTCGACGACCCGCGATCGGCTGAGCCGCTCTGGCAGCGGAACCGCCGCGTGGCCCGGGCCCTGGCCGAATGGCTGCGTTCGCCGGAGTTCGAGTACACGACCGACCTCGGCAACTTCGTGCGCATCGTCGGCGAGGATCCCATCTATAGTTTTCTCGCCCGCTATCGATTTGGCCATTGCGAATATTTCGCATCAGCGCTCGTCGCCATGTGCCAGTCGCTCGGGATTGAGGCCCGCGTCGTCACCGGCTATCTCGCGATCGAGTTTGACGAGGCTGCGAACGCATACATCGTGCGCGAGTCGAATGCCCATGCGTGGGCCGAAGTCCGCGTCGGCGCGTTCGCCTGGCTGACGCTCGATCCGACGCCGGGCGAGACGCTCGCACGCCTCCAGGAGAGCCGCCGATCCTGGTCGGATCGCTTCCGCTGGCTCTACGATCGCGTCGAGTTCCTCTGGAACAGTCAGGTCGTGACCTTCGACTCCGGCTCTCAGGCGGCGCTTGCCGAGCGGGTCGGCGGAACCTGGCAGCGGTTGGTCCGCGACTGGCTCGACGGGGCGCGGCAGCAGCTTCGGCGCCTCAACAACTTCTTCAGCTTCGGGCAGGCCGGCACGCTCTGGCTCGGTCTGGTCGGTTTCGCGGGGATTCTCGCCGTCGCGGCGGTCGTGAGCGTTCGACGCCGCCGTCGGCGCTTGCGTCTGGCGACGGGAATCGCCGCGAACGATGCCGCGTCGCGGGCCCTCCTGCGGCAGCTCGGATTCTGGCTGGATGCCCTCGATGTGCTCGAACGCCGCGGCCACGGGAAGCCCGCCAGCCGCACGCCGCGCGACCATGCCGCGGCCCTCGCGCCAGCCGAGCCCGAGCTGGCTGCACGCTTCGACGAGCTGGTGGAGCTCTTCTATCGCACGCGTTTCGCGGGCGAGGACCTGACCGCGGAACGGCGCAACCGAGCCGAGACCCTCGTCGCCGAGCTCGGCACGGTCGGTCTGCGCGGGTCATCCGGTCTCGTCCGGGCCAACAGTTCTCGGGCGGGCCGCGCCAAGTGATCTTGGCCGAACGACGCGCGCGGACCTTGGGATCTCTCCGGTACCCGGCTTGATGCCGGGCGACCGGAATCCGATCCCTCATCCATTGGCCGCCATCGCAGTTGTGCGGCCGGAAGGAAGGTCCAGTGCCAGCCTCACGATCCCGCACCAACGAGTGGCGTCGGTGTCTCCAGCAGATTTTCGAGCGCGGTGGCGCGATCGAGATCGCCATCGCCCATCCCGAAGCGTCGTCCATGGAGCCGCTCGCCCATGTGTCGGGCGGTGACATCGTCTGGCGCGTGCGCGTCATCGACCTGAACGACCGCGAGATCGTCGTCGAGCAGCCATGTGCGCTCGGCCGTCCGATCGACTTCGCGGCCGACATCGATCTTGTCGGGGCGATCGCGATCGGGCAGAACCGCTGGACCTTTCGGTCGCTGCACATCGGCCAGACCGAATGGCTTGGCCCGCGCCCGATGCGCGTCATGCGCATCGCGATGCCCGATCATGTCGAGCGTTCCGTCCGTCGTCAGCTTCGCGTCGACACCGCCGGCCTTCGGCTTCCGCAGATCGACATCTGGCCGCTGCTCGACCCGAAGTCGGTCGTGATCGCCGAGCGATTCAACGAGGTCGCCTTCGAGGCGGCACTCCAGGGCGAACCCTATCGCGAGCCGACCGACCCCGAGGCGATGATGCCCACCGTCGGACCGCGGTTCGAGGCGACGATGATGAATCTCGGCGGCGGCGGACTCGGCTTGCGCATCGAGCCCGAGGACGCAAGCTCGGTGAATCACCATCGCGTCTTCTGGCTGCGCGCTGACCTGCGCCCGGAGCTTCAGGTTCCGATCTGCTGCACCGGCAAGGTCGTCCACACGCATATCGATAGCGCGATGCGCACCTACGCCGGCATCCAGTTCGACTTCAGCTTCCATCCGGCGCACGAGCGCTGCGTGGCCGAACAGATCAGGCTCTACATCATGACGCAGCAGGAGCTCCAGCAGCAGGCGAAGCGGCTGATCGAGGAGAGCGAGCGCCAGCATCGTCGGGCGGCGTGAGTCGGACAAGACGACCGTGAGACTCACTCGGTCGTCGGATCGTCGACATGCAGCCGACAGTCGATCGTCGTTTCGGTGATCACAAGCGTCGCCCGGATCGCCTCGCCACGATGGAGGATCTCGATCGTCGGCGTTCCTTCGATTGCGTCGGCGATGAGCATGCGCAGGCAGAGCCCATTCGTGAGCTCGAGGTCGTCGCTGAGCGTGACGCGAAGCGTTCCGTGCAGCATTGCACGGCCCTCGACGACGAGCAGCGATCCGTCGACGAGACATGCTGCGTCATCATCCGCGGATACGAGCGACTCGATCGTTCGCTCGAGTGCCATGTCCGCCTCGACGAGGAGGTCGCCTTCGACGATCGTCGGCTCGAAGCCGCCGTCGCGCATCCGAGCGACGGCGCTCGTCGCCGCGGTCTCCTCCCGCGTCGTGCGCTGTCTTGGGGCGGGTGACCGCCTCGCAGGCGTCGCATCCGCGCGGTGAGCGTCGCGAGGGCTCTCTTCAGCGCTCGCGATTCCACCGTGCGAACCGCTTGATTCCTCGATGAAACCGGTGGGACACGGCCCCCATGCGCCGAGGAGGATCGCCAGATCCGGCGCCGAGACGAGGCCATCCTCGTTGATGTCGGCGCCGCTCGGCAAACCGTCGGTGCCCCATGTCCCGAGCAGCAGCGCAAGGTCGACGGGCCCGACCGCGCCGTCGAGATCGAGATCGCCGGCGCACGGCAGTGCAGGCACGACGACGAGCGTCACACTCGTCGGATTGTGCTGAATCGTCCAGCGTCGATCGCTCGGCAGGGGTGTCGCGGCGACGGCGGCCGCAAAGGTCGCGCTGCGCGTTCCGCATGTGACGACGACGAAGGAATCGCCGATCGCGGGCGTGAATCCGTCGGCGAGCGAGACGGCGATCGTGCCCGCGCAGGCGAGCGCGCCGGTGACCGCAAGCAGATCGCGCTCGGCGCTGCCGATCGTGACGGCGAGCGTGCCGTTCGCAGCGAACGCGACCGCGCCCTGCACGGTCAGCGTGCCGATGCCATCGCCCGGTGCGATCGAGGCGCTGCCGACGACGACATCGGCGTCGATCACGCCTCCGCCGCCGAGCGTGCCGCCGTTCACCACGACGCTGCCGAAGTGCTCGAACTCGGCGCCGGCTCGAACGATCGTGCTCCCGGCGGTCTGCAGATAGTCGGGAGCGCCGCTGATCCGCAGCGTGGCGCCTTGAAGTTCAACAGCGCCGGCGTTCGTCCATCCCACGCCGACGACCGTGGTCGTGCCGCTTCCGGGAAGCGTGCGCAGCGTGCCTTCGTTCACGAAACTGCCAGGCGAACCGACCGACCAATTCATCTGAAGCGAAGGCCCAGCGATGTCGAGCGCTGCCGTCGGCACGACGCGAAGCTGCCCGCCGCCGCCTGGCGCTGCGTTGACGCTGATGCTTCCACCGGTCCACTGCGCGGAACCGTGCAGGCGCAGCGTGCGGGCGATGGTCTTTGTCGTGTTCATCGAGAAGAGCGCCGGCCCGAAGACATCGATCGTGGCCGGGCCTCCGGCGAGCGTACCGCCCGTGAAGGTGAACGAGCCGTTCACGCTGATCGGGCCCGTGCCGCCGACACTCGTGAAGTTCTGCTGAAGCCAAGAGTCGGTGCTCGTCGTCGCGTTGAAGGTCGTCGTGCCGCTCGTGGCGATGATCGACTGGGCGCTCACCGGCCCGTCGAAGCTGACCGCGCTGCCGGTGAGGCGCAGCGTCGCGAGCGTTGCGCTCGCCGAGGCGGTGAACGACTGCTGCGAAGACGACGCGAGGAAGAGATCGGATCCCGGCGCGCCGATCACCGGACCGCTGATCGTCACCGGACCGTTGAGTTGCAGCATGCCACCGTCGATGCGCGTCTCGCCGGTGACGCTCAGCGGTGCGAAGCTGATGCTCGCCGTGCCGCCATCCGCGGCCTTGCGAAGGGTGCCCGCGACGCTGATCGTGCCGGGTGCGTTGCCCGCGATCCAGGTCACGGCCGATCCGCCGGCGAGCACCATCTCACGGCCATTCGGCACGAGGATCTGGCCGTCCTGATTGATGCCGAGGTTCGATGCGGTGATGAGCAGCGTGTCGTTCGCGACCAGCGTGCGCCGGAGCCCCTTGCTCCCCGGACCGGAGATCGTTGCGAGCTGTTGGAGGAGCGTCGTGCCGGAACCGTGCATGAATCCCGATGTCCATGTGAGCGGGCCGGTGACGGTGAGCGAACCGCTTCCGTCGAGCGTGCCGCCGCTCAGCAGCATCGCGTCGGTCGTCTGGAAGCCAGCGCCAGACATCGTGAGCGTGCCGCCTGCGAGCGTCGTCGCGGTCGGCGCGAAGCCGCCTCCAGCGTTGAGCGATCCGTTGGTGATGGTGAGCTGTCCGACATCGAGGAGGCTCGTCGCTCCGAAGGTGTGCGCACTGCTGGTGATCTCGAGCGTCGACGATCCCACGACCGCACCGCTGTGCGAGCTCGGTCCGTTCAGTCGCAGCGTGCCTGCGGCGATGTCGATGAGGCCGTTGTTGACCAATTGCACGGAGGTGATGGTGGAAACGCCCGGACCAGTGCGGGCGATGGTTCCCTCGTTCACGATCGAGCCTGGCGCGCTGCCGGTGATCCAGGTGAACGAAGCGTCGCCAGCGAGTTCAAGCAATGCCTCAGGTCGGAGCGAAAGCTGACCACCTTCGGAAATTCCCACGGGGTTTGCATTGCTTGTCGCGCTCTCCGTCACCACGAGTTCGCGCCGCAGGTTCTTCTGGCCAAAGCCGGTGAAGGAGAGGCTGTTCGTCGTCAGCGGCGCCGAACTCGGTCCGCCGAGCAGCGCGCCGCCCGTCCAGAGAAGCGAATTGGTCGAGAGGCCGCCGAGACCATCAAGCGTTCCGCCGCTCATGGTCATGTCGATGACGGTGGATGCCGCACCGGGCAGCAGTGTGCCGACCGGTGCGCCGATTCCGACGACGAACGCGTCGAGATCGAGCGTTCCCCCGAAGAGGGCCGTTCCGCCGTTCAGTTCAAGTCGAGCGCCCTCCACCGTCGAGCCCGCCGCGAAGGTCATCGTGCCATTCTGTAGGGCAAGCGTCGCGGAGGGAGCGATGGTCACGCTTCCCGTCATTGAACCGCCCGCGAGATCGAGACGACCTTCGTCGATCGCAAGCGTGCCCTCATTCATGAGGGGCACCAACTGGAAGAACGCGCTCCCGGGATCGATCTTCCGGAGCGTGCCGCGGTTTACGAACGACGGCTGGTTGCCGGAGCCCCACGCGACGCTCACATTGCTTCGAATCGTTGCATCCGCGAAGCGTCCGATCGAGAGCGTCGCGCCATTGCCGAGCAGGAACTGTCCGACGTCATGCGAGAGTGTCTGAAGGACGGTTGTGTCACGCGTCAGCGACTTCGCGAAGTTCCCGATCGTTGTGAGTGAAGTCACGCGCAGCTCGGGCGTCGCGTTCGGCGCGCGGCTGATCGTGCCGGTCATCCAGCGAAGGTCGTCGATCGTCAGGTTGCCGCTACCGGTCAGCGTGCCGCCGACGAGGTCGAGGCGATGGGCGCGCGAGTCGGTCGCGTTCGTGAGCGTCGACTGCACCTCAAGTCGATGGTCGCAGGCGAATCCGAGCACGCTTGCCGATGCGCCCTGCAGTCGCGTGAGATAGCTGGGAATCCCGATGTTCAGGCAAGCGATCTGGCTTGCCGTCGGAAGCGATCCAAGCGTCCAATTGCTCGCGGTGTTCCAGAGCGCCTCGTTCGGGCCGGCGAAGGGTGCGAAGACATTCGTGTCCCCCTGACAGAGGTCAGGAATGCCGTCCTCATTGCAGTCGTCGAGCGCGCCGCTGGCCAGGTCGCATGCGTCCGGCACGAGATTGCCGTTGCAGTCGGCGACGGTGCCGCAGACCTCGGGCGGGCAGTACCCCGGAAGCTCCGCGCATCCGCCGGTGGCGCAGAAGTCGGGAATGCCGTCCTCGTCGCAGTCGGTGACGGAAATCGGTCCGAAGATGGCGATGGGCGACCAGTTGCCGACACAGTCAACGACGCGAATATGGAGATAGAGCGCGTCGGCATAGGGAATGGCCGGACTCTCTGCGACGATCACCCCCTCAGGCAGAGCGACGACATCAACGGTCTCGTCGACCGTCGCGGTGAGCGCTGTCGACCAGACGACGCTTGCGCCGCTGATGCCGCTGCCGTCGTCGTCGCCTCCGACGAAGAGCGTCGCGAATGGCGTGGGACCGACGCCGCCCGGATGGGTCAGGGAGTTGGCGAAGAGAATGATGGGAGCGTCGGTGTCGGGACGCGTCCAGGCATCGCCGCCAATGCGCCGCAGCGTGCGCCAGAGCGGGCCGCGCGGCAGTGCGGTGGCCCAGAGATAGTCGACGAACTCGTCGATCGTGCGATGGTCGGCGATGAAGAGACGCTCCGCCGTCTCGCTGATGCCGCGCGAGAGGCTGTCGCGTTCGCAGGCCGTTTCGGCGGGCGCATCGTCGATCCCGTCGCCGTCGATGTCGAGCACTTCGACGCCATCCTCAAGATCGCGCAGGATCGCTGCCGCGTAGCCGGGAACCCAGCGGATTTCCGATGGAAGTCCGTCCGGACAGGCGAAGGTCGCGTCGATCTCGGGCAGCGTGACGAGCGGCGGCGCGCCGGTCACGCTCGGAAGCGAGCGGCTGAGCGCATCGCCATACCAGGTGGCGGCACCGACGCGCCAAGCGGCTTCGGGCGGCTCGATGCACCAGAGGCAGTAGGAGCAACCGTCGTCGTCACAGATGCCGTTGCAAAGCGAGGCGAGCGGCTCGCCGGTCTTCTGCTCATAGACGAAGAGTAGATGCTCGCGCCCGATGACGAACTCGGACCATCCGTCCGCTGCGCTGAGGCTCAGGCGCGTGCCGTCGAGTTCGGTCGAGTCCGCGCCCGGTGACCAGTCGACCTCGAGCTGCGGAAAGAGAATCGGGAAGCCGATGGGCTGGAGGGTCGCGCGGGAAAGCGCGAGCACCGTGTGGACATGCACAGCGCCCATCTCCGCGGGATCGGCGGGTTGCAGCGTGCCGAGTTGGATGTCGGTTGCGGTGAGATTCTCGATGACATCATCGCTCGATGACCACGCCCATGTCGTCTGAAGAAACGAGTCGCGCTGAATGTCCTGCGTATCGTTGATCGCACGCACGACGATGTACAGATCAGGATCGTCGCATCCGGTGATGTCGCAGTCGTCCCACTGGAAGGTCGTGTCGAAGAAGCCCTGATCGTCGGTCTCGGTCTCCCACATCATCTCGTCCGCGATCGGGTCCTCGTCCCAGATCTCGACGCGCATCCGGGCCCCGCCGACGGTCGCGGGCGCTGCCTCGACGCTCCGCTGAAAGACGAAACGGCCGCGGACTCTCAGCGAGATCGCGCCGCCCGCGACACCGCCCTCGGCGCCCGCACCGCGCCCGGGCGCCGGTCGTTCGACGAAGAGGGCCCGCGAGGCGATCGGCGTGCCCTCCGGCGGTGCGGCGAAAGCACCATGGGCGAGAAGCGAGGCGATAACTGTCGTGGCGGCACTGAGCATGACGCCCCGAAAACGCAATCGCCTCGCATTCGTTAGCCTCCTCGCGCATGGCCCTCGCTCCCACCATCCGAACCCTCTCCATCGACCTTGCCGACATCGACCGGGGGGTCTACGAGACGCTGCAACTCACAGTCGCCCAGCATCCCTCGGAGAGCGACGATCACCTCATCGGCCGCGTGTTTGCGTACTGCCTTGAACATCGCGAGGGGATCGAGTTCTCGCGCGGGGTCTCCTCGACCGAGGAGCCGGCGATCATGGTCCGCGACCTGACCGGGCGCATCACCCACTGGATCGAGATGGGCACGCCGAGTGCCGAGCGCCTGCACAAGGCGAGCAAGGCGGTCGAGCGGGTCGCGGTCTATCTGCATCGCGCGCCTGGGCCCTACCTGACGCAGCTTGCCGAAGCGAAGGTCCATCGGCTTGGGGAAATCGACTTCCGTCTCCTCGATCGCGCGCTCATCGCCGCGATGGTCGCTCGGCTCGACCGGCGCATGCGCTTCGCCCTGAGCGTGCAGGAAGGGCAGCTCTTCGTGACGATCGACGGCGTCACGCTCGAGGGCACCGTCGAGTCGCGCTCACTCGCGTGAGCCTGTCGCCGCGAGGGCCCGCAGCAGCACAGCCGTCTTCGTCACGCTCTCCTCCCACTCGTCGGCAGGACGGCTCTCGGCGACGATGCCGCAGCCGGCCCAGTAGTCGAGCGTTCCGTCGATGTGCCCGGGCCGCCGATGATCGCCGCGACCCGCGATGGTGATGGTGCGAATCGCAACATTGAGCGTGCAACTGCCATCGCTTGCGATGAGTCCCGTCGCGCCGCAGTATGGGCCGCGCCGCACCGGCTCGAGCTCGTCGATCACCTGCATCGCCCGCACCTTCGGAGCGCCGGTCACCGAACCCGGCGGGAAGGTCGCGCCGAGCAGGCCGACGAGATCGATGTCGTCGCGCAGTCGGCCGGAGATCTCGGCGACGGCGTGATGCACGGTCGGATGCGTCTCGATGAGTCGTGGTGCGTCGACGCGCACCGAGCCGATGTCACAGACGCGCCCGAGATCGTTGCGCATGAGATCGACGATCATCGCAAGCTCCGCACCGTCCTTCTCGCTTGTCGCGAGCGTTGACGCATCGTCCGACTGCGGCCTCGTCCCCTTGATCGGCCGCGTGACGACCCGCCGCGAGGACGCATCGAGATCGAGGAAAAGCTCAGGGCTCATCGAAAGGAGCGCACGCCCCTCGCCGCACTCGACATAGGCGCCGAACCATGCACCGCTCTCCGAAAATGCCCGGGCAGCGAGCGCCCGCGTCGAGCCCGAGAAATGCGCACTCAGTCGCCTCGCGATGTTCGCCTGAAAGAGATCGCCGTCGTGAATGAGGCGCACGCAGCGCTCGACCGCCCGCTCGAAGCCTGCGCGATCGATGGTCCGCTCGAGTTCGCCGACGGTGACGCTCGCATCGTGTGGCTCCGAAGCGAGCTCCGGCGGATTGCCGATGCGCGTCCATCCTCCGGTTGCGTGATCGAGGACCAGCGCGTCGGGGCACCAGCAGAGGGTTGCGAGGGGCCAGTCGCGGTCGTCGACGGCGCCGCGCGCGGCGTGCGCCGAGGGCTCGATGATCCGTCCGAGGTCGTAGCTGAAGGAGACGATCCAGACGCCGCGCGTGTCGTTCGTCGCGCCTGGCGTTCGACGCGGCACGAGAAGCTGTCGCAGTTCGCGATCGACCGCCTTACGGGCATCCGCGGCCGCGATGCCCTGGGGCACCCGGATGACCCGCGTCTCGCGCGGTTCGGCAAGGATCGACCGTCTTGACCACCGGCCGCTGCCCGGACCGGAGACGAGCGCCGCGAGCGGGCGCGACGCCGGCCATCGGCGCAGCGCGTCGAGCGCCGTCATGCCCGTGAGGGTGGCATCGCTGAACTCCGGTGCGTTGGTCACGCGCCGATCATAGGGAATCTGCGGCGTCATCCCCATGCGACCGGCGCCGGGGCGTCGCCGCGGTGCCCCGCTTCGGCGTTGCGGGGGCTTGTGATTGCTACACTGCCCGGCTCGCCTTCGGCGCAGCGGAAGAGCGGTCGATGTCCGCATCGCGCTTGCCGCGCCGCACGCCAAGGCCAGCACTCCTCTCGAGCAATCTCATGCCCACGGTTCTCTCTCCGCGCACAAAGAAGTCGGTGTCGAAGTCGAAGGCCTCCGCCTCATCCAAGTCCGTGCAGCGCACCTACTACTTCGGCAAGGCGAAGTGCGAGGGCGACGGCACGATGCGCGCGCTCCTCGGCGGCAAGGGCGCGAACCTTCACGCGATGGTCAAGATGGGCCTGCCGGTGCCGCCGGGCTTCACGATCACGACCGAAGTCTGCACCGAGTACTACGCCTCGGGACGCAAGTTCCCGAACGGTCTCATCGCCGAGGCCGAGCGCGCCGTCGCGATGCTCGAGAAGGAGACCGGCAAGCGATTCGGCGACGCGAAGAGCCCGCTGCTCGTCTCGGTGCGATCCGGTTCGCGCGACTCGATGCCGGGCATGATGGACACGATTCTCAATCTCGGCCTCAACGACAAGACCGTCGAGGCGCTGACGAGCGCGACCGGCAATCCGCGATTCGCGTGGGATTGCTATCGCCGCTTCATCCAGATGTACGGCGATGTCGTGATGGGCGTGCAGAAGAAGCATGAGAACGACCATGAGCCCTTCGAGGAGGTCATGGACGGACTCAAGCGCGAGACGAAGATCAAGGAAGACACCGACCTCACCGTCGATCACCTGAAGGAACTCGTCGCTCGCTACAAGCTTCTCATCAAGAAGTGGACCGGTCGCGAGTTCCCGAACGAGCCGATGAAGCAGCTCGAGGGTGCGATCGGCGCCGTGTTCGGCTCGTGGATGAACGAACGGGCGATTCTCTATCGCCAGAAGTACCGCATTCCGGACGAGTGGGGCACCGCCGTCAATGTCCAGGCGATGGTCTTCGGCAACATGGGCGACGACTCGGGAACGGGCGTCGCGTTCACCCGCGATCCGGCCACCGGCGAGAATGTCTTCTACGGCGAATATCTCGTGAACGCCCAGGGCGAGGATGTCGTCGCCGGCGTGCGCACGCCGAAGCGCGTGCAGGAGATGGCCAAGGATCCGATCATCGGACCGGCGTATAAGGAACTCGAGAAAGTCCGCGCCACGCTGGAGAAGCGTTTCGGCGATGTCCAGGACTTCGAGTTCACCATCGAGCGGAAGAAGCTCTACATGCTTCAGACCCGCAACGGCAAGCGCACCGCGCTCGCCTATGTGCGCATCGCCCACGACATGGTGAAGGAAGGGCTGATGACGCCCGAGCACGCGATCGGCTCGGCTGATCCCGAGGCGATGAACCAGCTTTTGCAGCCGGTCTTCGACCGCACGGCGTACGAGAAAGCCCGCAAGGAAGGGCGTCTCCTGACGAAGGGCCTCGCCGCCGGCCCAGGTGCGGCGACGGGCATCGTCGTCTTCAGCGCGACGAAGGCCGAGCAGCTCGCCCGACATGGCAAGCAGGTCGTCCTCTGCCGCATCGAGACGAGCCCCGAGGACCTGCGCGGCATGATCGCCGCCGAGGGCATCTTGACCACGCGCGGTGGCGTCTCGAGCCACGCCGCCCTCGTCGCTCGCCAGATGGGCAAGGTCTGCGTCGCCGGCGCCGGCGAGATCTTCATCGACTATCACAAGGGCACGCTCACCTGCGGCAAGGTGACGCTGAAGGAAGGCGATGCGATCTCCGTGAACGGCACGACCGGCGAGGTCTTCGCTGGCGCGATCGGCACCGCGGATAGCGAACTCAAGCAGGTGCTCATCGCGGGCACCCTGAAGCCGAAGGATTCGCAGGTCTTCCGCTATTACGACTTCATCATGAAGCTCGCGGACACCTATCGACGGCTCGGCATCCGCACGAACGCGGACACGCCCGAGCAGGTGCGGAACGCGATCGCCTTCGGCGCCGAGGGCATCGGCCTCACCCGCACCGAGCACATGTTCTTCGAGGGCGATCGCATCGACGCGATGCGCGAGATGATCCTCGCCCGCGACGAGGCCGGCCGCCGCGCCGCCCTCGCGAAGCTGTTGCCCTATCAGCGCAGCGATTTCGAGGGCATCTTCCGGGCGCTCGAGGGCAAGCCCGCGTGCATTCGCCTCCTCGATCCGCCGCTCCACGAGTTCCTCCCGCACGACGACAAGGCCCAGCAGGCCCTCGCGAAGAAGCTCAAGGTGCCGGCCGTCTCGATCAAGAAGCGCGTCGAGGAACTCCATGAGTTCAACCCGATGCTCGGCTTCCGCGGATGCCGCCTCGGCATCGGCTACTCGGAGGTCACCGAGATGCAGGCGCGGGCGATCTTCGAGGCCGCGGCGCTCGTCCAGAAGGACGGCGTGAAGACGAAGGTCGAGGTCATGGTGCCGCTCGTCGCGTTCAAGCGCGAGCTCGACCTTCAGGTTCAGGTGATCCATCGCGTCGCCGAAGAGGTCATGAAGGCGACGAAGCAGAAGATCGCCTACCAGGTCGGCACGATGATCGAGATTCCGCGCGGTGCGCTCACCGCGAACGAGATCGCCCACACGGCCGAGTTCTTCAGCTTCGGCACGAACGACCTCACCCAGACCGCGCTTGGCATGTCACGCGACGACTCCGGGTCGTTCCTGCCGCGGTATCAGGAACTCGAGATCATTCGAGACAACCCCTTCGCGTCGATCGATGTCGGTGGCGTCGGTCAGCTCGTGCGCACCGCGTGCGAACGCGGCCGGGCGACGCGGCCCGACATCAAGCTCGGCATCTGCGGCGAACACGGCGGCGATCCGGCGAGCATCGCCTTCTTCGACGAGGTCGGGCTCGCGTATGTCTCCTGCTCCCCGTTCCGCGTTCCGGTCGCCCGCCTCGCCGCGGCGCGCTCGGCGATCAAGAACGGCACGAGCCCGGCGCTCAAGGGAGCCAAGCCAGCGGCTCGCGCAGGCGCCAAGGCAAAGTGAGCATGAATTGAGAAGAAAACGATGACGGGCGGAGTTCCGGCTCAGGCCGGCTCCGCCCGTCATCGCATGAACATCCGTCGGTGTGCGAAGGAGGGCCCCGCTCGAGTTCGAGCGCCGCGGGTTGCAGCCTGCGCACAGATTCCGAAAAGTGAACAATTCGCCGTTGCGATCGTCGGCGGGAGGGCTGGCGTTGACGCGCGGGACCCTCTCGCCGCTACGCTGGAGTCCACCCTCGGAGACTTCCATGTCCCTGACCGTCGCCGTCGCTCTCGTTCTTCAGGTCGCACCGCCCGCGCAGCCGCTGAAGCCGTTGCCCTTGCCGAAGCTCGACGAACCCGCACCGGCGGTCGAGCCCCCGGCCGCGCAGCCTCCTGCGGCCCAGCCTCCGGTGGTCATTCAGCCGCCGGCGCAGATTCCTCCGATGCAGGCCGCACCGAAGTCGTACGCCGCGTTCTTTGCGATGCGGCCGCCGACCCTGGACGGGAAGCTCGATGACGAGATCTGGCGACAGGCGCCGTGGACGGACGATTTCGTCGACATCGAGGGGTCGCTCAAGCCGCTGCCGCGCTATCGCACGCGCATGAAGATGGCCTGGGACGACCACCATCTCTACATCGCCGCCGAGATGGAGGAGCCCGATGTCTGGGCGACCTATCGCACCCACGACCAGATCGTCTTTCACGAGAACGATTTCGAGATATTCATCGATCCGAACGGCGACGGCCGGGCGTATTACGAAATCGAGGTGAACTGCCTCGGCACGATCTTCGACCTCTACCTGCACCGCATGTATCGCGAGAACGGCCCGGCGGTCCATGGTTGGAACTGCAAGGATCTCCGCACGGCGATCGATGTGCAGGGGTCGATGAACGACCCGCGCGACGAGGACAGCGGCTGGACGCTCGAGTGGGCGATTCCCTTCGCCTCGCTCGTGCCGCCGACCGGACCCTTTGAGCCAGACGCCGCGGAGACCGCCCGGGCCGGGGCCGCTCCGAAGGCCGGCGAATCCTGGCGCATCAACTTCTCGCGCGTGCAGTGGAAGCACAATTTCGAGGAGCTCGACGCCAACGGCAAGCGCATCGGGCCGAAGCGACCGAAGGGCCCGCGTCCCCTGGACGACCGGTATGACCAGCCGGCGCCGCCCGCCTACGAGAAGCGCCCGAACCTTCGCGAGGACAACTGGGTCTGGAGCCCGCAGTGGCTCATCGACATGCATGTGCCCGACCGGTGGGGCGTGGTGAGTTTCGTGAAGCAGTGAGTCGCGTCTGCGGAAGGCAGCGGCGTAGACTGCGGACATGCGCACGCTCTGCCGCACGCTTTCGCTTTTCCTGGTCGGGTTGATCGCCTTTGCATTCGCCGCACCGGCGTTTGGGCAGCGAGCGGGCGATGCGCCGCGGATCGCGCCCACAGTCGATCTGCGGGCCCTCCAGGCGGGCGCCGCGCTCGTCGTTCACTATCACCGGCCGGACGGCAACTACGAGGGCTGGAACCTCTGGTGCTGGGCCGAAGGCGGTGAGGGCAAGAGCTATCCCTTCGAGGGAACAGACCTCTTCGGTCGCTACGCAATCGTTCCGCTCTCGGGCGACATTCCCCGCGCCGGGCTCATCATTCGCCGCGGCAACTGGGAAGAGAAGGACTTCGATCAGGATCGCTTCGTTCCGATCACGAAGGGCGAGGTCACCGAGGTCTGGATCGTCTCCGGCGAGGAGGCCGTTCGCACCGATCCGAAGTCCGTCGATCTGACGCTGAAGATCATCGCCGCGTTCCTCGACGCTCCCGATCGCATCACGCTCGCGACGACCGCTCCGTTGAGCCCCGCCCAACGGCGCGGCATCGATGTCGGTCTCCGCGGACGCGAGGGGCAGACGCTTCCGGTGCGCGCGGTCACCGCCGACGGCACCAGCGGCGGGAAGCCGCTCTATGCGATCGAACTCGGTCGGCGCGTTCCCGCGCAGGATGTCGGACGCGTCGAGCTGCGTTTCAATGAACGGGCGTTCGACGATCTTCCGCCGCGCGTCGTCTTCGCCCGCGATGTGCTCGACGGAGCGGAGTTTCTCGACGCCAACGCGACATTTGGTCCGCAGTACACGCCGGAACGCACGCTCTTCTCGACCTGGTCGCCCGTCGCCGAGAAGGTCGAACTCGTTCTTTGGTCGAATGGGCCGACCGCCACGCCCGTCGCGGTGACGCTCGTCGGACCCGATCGCGGCACATGGCAAGCCTCGGTGACCGGCGACCTGCACGGCGTGCACTATCAATATCGCTTCACCGCCTACGGCGAGACGCGGCAGGTGCCCGACATGCACTGCCACGCCGCGACCTCAGACAGCACGCGAAGCGTTATCGTCGATCTCGATCGCCTGAAGCCGGAAGGATGGGACGAAGCGAAGGCGCCGACGCTTGCCCAGCCGACGGACGAGGTCATCTATGAAATTCATGTGCGCGACTTCTCGATTCGCGACGAGACCTGCCCGCCCGAGGATCGCGGCTTCTACCGTGGGCTCATGCGCGGTTCGCCGCGCACCGCGGCCGCACCGAGCACCGGCATCGAGCATCTCGCCGAACTCGCCGTGACCGCGGTCCATCTCCTGCCCATTCACGACTTCACCGCCCGGCGCGACGAGTACAACTGGGGCTACTGGACGACGCTCTTCAATGTGCCCGAGGCGAACTATGGCTCGGATCCGAGCGATCCCTTCTCGCCCATTCGCGAGCTGCGCGAGGCGATTCTCGGGCTGCACGCCCGCGGCATTCGCGTCATTCTCGATGTCGTCTACAACCACACCTCGAACGCAAGTCCCGACTCGCCATTCGGTGCGCCGGCCCCGTTCTATCTTTTCCGCACCACCCGTGACGGACGGCTGACCAACGACACCGGCGTCGGCAACACCATCGCCGACGAGCGGCCAGTGATGCGAAAGTACATCACCGAAAGCTTGCGCCATTGGCTGCGGCACTATCGCATCGACGGCTTTCGCTTCGACCTCCTCGGCTGTCACGAGCCCGAGACGGTGCGGGCATGCGTCGAGGCGATTCGCGCCGAGCGCCCCGACGCGACGATCTACGGTGAGCCGTGGACGGGCGGCGGTCGGATCCGCTTCGGGAAGGGAGCCCAGCGCGGGCAGTCGATCGCCGTCTTCAACGATCACCTGCGAAACGCGATTCGCGGCGATCTCGACGGCACGACGATCGGCTTCGCGACTGGCGTTGGTGGCGATGCCGACGCCGTGCGGCGCGGAGTGATGGGTGCGATCGACGACTTCACGAGCGAACCGACGGAGACGATCAACTACACATCGGCGCACGACAATCTCACGCTCTGGGACAAGATCGTCAAGACACAGCCGAACGCAAGCGACGCGGAGCGACGGTCGATGGCGAAGCTCGCCCATGGCGTCGTCCTCACCAGCCAGGGCATCGCCTTCCTGCACGGAGGGTGCGATTTTGCCCGCACGAAGCAGGGCGAACACAACAGCTACGACAAGGGCGACGACATCAATCTCTTCGATTGGCGCCGCAAGCACGCCTATCACGATGTCTTTGACTACATCGCCGGTCTCGTCCGCCTGCGCCGCGAGCATCCGGCGTTCCGCATGACCGACGACGCTGCGGTGCGCAAGGCGATTCGCTTTCTCGACAGCGGTCGGGCCGTCGCCTTCACGATCGACGGAACCATGACCGACGATCCGTGGAAGCGCATCCTCGTCGCCTACAACGACGAGCCGACGGCGCTCGAGCTGACGCTTCCGAAGGGCGATTGGCGTCTCGTCGTCGACGAAAACCGCGCTGGCGTCGAGACGCTTTCGACGGTTCGCGGAACGATCACGCTACCGGCGTACTCGATGATCGTCGCGTGGGCCGAGCGTTGAGAATCCAGCCTTCTGCGCAATTCGGCCAGACTCACCGCAGGGCACAGGATTGTGCGCAATTCGACCAGACTCACCACAGAGGACAGGAATCTGCACAAATCAACCAGAGAACCACAGAGGCTCAGAGGGCACAGAGGCAGCACAGAGAAGGCAAAAACGGAGACAGGTGCGTACGCGTTGATGCAGACTTGCCGGTGCCGGAGGCACCTGAGGAGCGCATGCGCTGGGAACGGTGAGAAGTCCCGACCCAAGTCAAGTCCACTCTGCGCCTACGAGTGTGTTCGACG
>VYLE01000096.1_pt1 | contig 81922 bp, 69 predicted proteins | sample 5114391 | NCBI WGS metagenome assembly VYLE01 (sample SAMN12291771, study PRJNA351875) | freshwater metagenome | isolation source: freshwater lake | place: USA: Michigan, Kent Lake | collected 2013-08-15 | reverse complement strand
CGGTCAGCCGCCGCCGCGCCGGGAGCGCGACTATGGCGCGCCCCTGCCCCGGCGCGACGCCGGGCCGGGGACGCCCGCCATCGACATTCCCAATCCCACCCTTCCGGTGCGCCAGCCGCGTGAGCGGCCCTCTCAGCCGAAGACCCAGGCCCCGCCCGGCGATGCGGCCCCCTCCCCGCAACTGAAGGCCGCGCCCCGGCCTTCCACGCAAAAGGACCCGGCGCCGCCAAAGGCCCCCGCCTCAACAAACCGTTAATCTGAACGGCGATAGCCTCTGCCTATCGGCACGCGCCGAGGAGGCCGCCATGTCCGTCACCCGCACCGGCGGTTTCCGCCGCAGCCATGATCACTTCGAACCTGAAGCGGACAGCGATCCGCACAGCCAGCGGCGCATGCGCGGCCAGCTGGAGCAGATCGACTACGCCGCCTATGCCGCCAACAAGGAACTTCTGGGCCAGGCCCTCGGCCAGGGCGATATCAGGAAGTTCCAACGGATGGCCATCGCCTGCGCCCAGGCCCGCGCCGTCTGGGTCGCCCAGGCCCTGGCGGTCTCGGCCAGCGGCGGCAAGCTCAGCAGCGCCGACCTCGCCCAGCTGACCCATCTGCGCACGACCTTCGAGGAACTGACCGAGGCCTACGAGGCCATGCGGCGGATGGTCGAGCGCGGCTACCTGACCATGCCGGCCGCGCCGGCGGGCTGAAAACATCATATATTTCAATGGCAAAATGAATATGTCTAGACATATTCATCGCCGCTGACGGCCTCTGCCCGCCTTTTTCGGCGCCGGCTTCAGCGCCGTAGGTCGAGGCAGCGCCATTTCGACCTACAAACGCAGCGTCTCGACCTACGCGGGACCTACGCCGCTGGCTACATTTCCAGAGCCTCGACCCACGCCAAAGGCAACGCCACAAGGGGTTTGGGCCTGCTGACCCCTGCACGCGCCTTTTTCCGTAGGTCGGGACCGGGCGGTATAATGGTTGGCCGCTTCGATAGCTGCGCCTCTAGCGCTTCTTGCCCAGCTCGGCGGCGATGTCCTTGGTCATCTTGCCGACCTTGCGGTGGGCGGCGGTCAGCTGGTCGCGGGTCACGCCCCAGCGCTTCATCCAGTATTCGACGGCCTGCCGCTCCGAAAGATCGAGCCGTTCCTTGTCGATAAAGCCGCGCTTGTCCTTGAGGCCGGCCATGAAAACGTCTCTCCCTGTGGGGGGCCACATTCGGCCAAGCGACGCGGCCGATCAATCATCCTGTTGCAGCGACCTTGCGGCAGCAGGCTAGAGTGACGACAGATTCACAGGGGCAGACATGGCCGACGAACCGACTTTCGCCAACGACCTGAACACCACCTTCGGCTTGGTGCGCCGTATCGAGATGAACCCGGAAGGCCGCGCCATCCTCGAATACGAGGCTGGTATGCACATGTGCCATTCCGGCGGCGTGGTGCAGGGCGGCTTCGTTACCGGCTGGATCGACGCGGCCATGGCCCACGCCCTGATCGCCAAGCACGGCGAGGGAATCGTGCCGATGAGCCTGGAGCTGAAGGTCAGTTTCTTCGCCTCCGCCCGGCCCGGCCGGGTGTTCGCCGAGGCCTGGATCGAGGGCGGCGGCAAGTCGACGGTGTTCATGGAGGGCCGGCTGTCCGATTCGGCCGGCAAGGTGCTGGCCAAGGCCACCTCCACGCTGCGCCTGATGGACCGCACGCGCGTCGAGGGCGCGGCCCGGGCGGCTGCAACCGGCGCATAGCAGGCGGTTCCCAAGCCCCTCAAACCGGATACGGTCGCGAGCGATGAAGGATTCCCAGGCGCTTCGAGAAGGTGCGGCTCTGCTGGCCGGCGCCAATATGCCGGCGCCGGGCCCGGGCGACGATGATCTGGATTTCGGCCGCTTCGCGCCGCTGGTGCGGTCCGAGCGGCTGTCGGCGGCCGTTCTGGATCGGCGTGCGCGCCCGCTGCACGCCGATGGTCTGTTCGCTGAGCCCGACGTCGAACTGGCGGCGACGATCGACTCCCTTCCCGCCGCCCGGGAAGGCCGTGTGGTGGTCTTCGACTGGCGCCACCCATCCGGCCAGGACATGCCGGTCGCCTTCGCCCCCGTGGCGGCAGCCAGCCAATGGCGCCTGCCCGCCGCGGCGCGCGCCGCCCTGGTCCGCACCGGGGCTTCGAGCCTGCTGCTCACCGCCGGAAGCTGGCGGGCCGAAGGGGCGCTCGAGGAGACCTGCGCCGCCTACGGCGTCACACCCGGCCAGGCCCGGCTGGTCGCCGCCCTGGTCCGCGAGGGCGACCTGCGAACGGCCGCTGACAGCATCGGCATCACCTACGCAACGGCCCGCACCCTGACTGCGGACGCCATGGCACGGATGGGGGTGCGCAAGCTGACCGCCCTGATCACCCGGGTGATCCACCACACATTCGGGGTCCTGCCCAGCGACCATCAGGCCGAGGACCTGCTGGAGGATCTCTGGGGTCTCAACGCTCGCCAGGCGGCGCTGGCCATGGCGGTGGCGCATGGGGCGGGCCGGGCCGAGGCGGCAAGGTCGCTGGGCATGTCAGAGGCGCTGGCCAAGAAGGAGCTGGCCAACATCTTCCTGTCGGCGGGGGTGAGCAACGCCGGGGCCCTCAGCCGCCGCGTGGCTGACGCCATGAGCCTGTCGACCCTGGTCAAGGCAACCCACGGCGACGTCGTCGGCTCGCCCGAAACGCTCGAGCCGACGGCTTTCGCCGCCAGACCGGATGGCGGCGTCATCGCCTACAGCGACTATGGCCCAAAGGGCGGACGGCCGGTGCTGATCGTCCACACCAACTTCTCTTCACGCCACGCCCCGACCCGGTTGATCGAAATGTTACAGCGGGCCGGTCGACGGCCACTGGCCATCGACCGGCCGGGCTTCGGGCTGACCGACGGCCCGGGCGCGATCGACGCCGCCGACCAGGCGATCGATGACCTTGCCCTGGTGATGGGTCGGCTGAAAATCGACCGGGCCGATCTGGTCGTGCGCGGCGGGTTTCGGTTCGTGCGCCGGCTGGTGACGACCCGGCCGGATCTGGCGGGGCGAATCGTGATGACCTCGGTGCCGCCGGTGAACGCCGACGCCCGGCGACGGGCCACATTCTACTACTTCGTCCAGTCGATCGCCCGCCGCCGGCCCCACCTGATCCGCGAGCTTGCCAGAATGAGCGGCCGGCTGTTTCCGATCAGCGACATCCGCCGCCACGTGATCGACGCATTGAAGGGCTCGACCGCCGACCTCGCGGCCATCGAGGACGCCCGCAATTTCGCCGACTACTGGCGGGGCCTACGGACCTTCTCCGCCGGCCGGGTGGAGGGCTTCATCGCCGAGCAGGCCATTCAGGCATCCAATCCGCCCCCGGAGCCACTGGACGACGCGCGCCACTGGACGGTGATGACCGGCGCCCAGGACCCGCTGTACGACCTGGACGAAGCCGACGCCGCCTGGGCCAGAATCCTGCCCGGCGCCCGGTTCGTGCGCCTGGCCGACGCCGGGCGACTGCTGGTCTTCTCCCACCCCGAAGCCGTGGCGAAAGCTCTGGACTAAAACGTCGGAAGGGCTGGCGCCGGATGGTGCGCCTCGTCTATCGTGAACGCTGATAACCAACGGCCGCCAAGAGCCGTCGACCCCAGGAAACGGATACCCCCATGCACTACGCCGAGCTGAATCACGCCTGGGCCGAACTCACCGGTCCCGGTGGCGCCTTCGAGATCGTCGAGATGGACGTCGGCGGCCAGTGGATTCGCGGGTTCAAGAACGCCCCGCCTAGCGTGCGCGAAGTCTGGCTCGCGACCCTGCAGTTCGCCGAGCGCGACTACCTGGTCTACCAGGACGAGCGCATCACCTACGGCCAGGCGCATCAGCTGACCGCGTCGATCGCCAGTTGGCTGATGGCCCAGGGCGTGGTTCCCGGCGACCGCATCGCCATCGCCATGCGCAACTATCCCGAATGGATGCTGATCTACTGGGCCGCCTGCAGCATCGGCGTCGCCGTGGTCGGCATGAATGCCTGGTGGACCGCGCCCGAAATGGCCTTCGGCCTCAGCGACTCCCGCCCCAGGATCCTGTTCGCCGACGCCGAGCGCCTGGCTCGCATCGCCGAGCAGCCCGACATGCTGGCCGGCGCCCATGTGGTGGCCGTGCGCACCGAGACCCCCGAAGGCGGCACGCCCTGGTCCGAGGTTATCGGCCACGGCGGGGCCATGCCGGACGTCACCGTCGATCCTGATTCCGACGCCTGCATCTTCTACACCTCCGGCACCACGGGCTTCCCGAAGGGCGCCCAGCTGACCCACCGGGGCTGCGTCAGCAACCTGATGAACATGCTGTTCTCTGGCCAGGCCGGGGCCATGGTGCTGGCCATGACCACCGGCGTTGTGCCCGACCCGGACAACCCGCCGCCGCCGCCTGCCGTGCTGGTGACCACCCCGCTGTTCCACGTCACCGCCAACAACTGCGGCGCCTACGCCGCCACCGCCATGGGCGGCAAGATGGTGCTGATGTACCGCTGGGACGCCACCCTGGCGCTGGAACTGGTCCAGGCCGAGCGCATCAGCACGGTCAGCGGCGTGCCGGTGATGGCCCGCGAACTGGTCACCCATCCGGACTTCGCCAAGTACGACACCTCCTCCCTGCTCAGCGTCGGCGGCGGCGGCGCGCAGATCCAGCCGGACCTGGTCGACAAGATCGACAAGACCGTGCCGACCGCGCGTCCGAACACCGGCTACGGCATGACCGAGACCTGCGGCGTCATCACCTCGCTGAGCGGCGACTTCTTCGTCGACAAGCCGGCCAGCTGTGGCCGGGCCCTGCCCAACTTCGAGGCCAAGGTGGTCGACGACTTCGGCAACGCCCTGCCGACCGGCGAGGTCGGCGAGCTGTGGGTGCGGGGCAGCAGCGTGATCAAGGGCTACATCAACCGTCCCGAGGCGACCGCAGAGACCATCACCGATGGCTGGCTGCACACCGGCGACGTCGCCCGCATCGACGAGGAGGGCTTCATCTTCCTGGTCGACCGCAAGAAGGACATGGTCCTGCGCGGCGGCGAGAACGTCTACTGCGCCGAGGTCGAGGCTGCCGTCTATCGCCACCCGGCCGTGGCCGAGGCCGTGGTGTTCGGCGTTCCCGACGACCGTCTGGGTGAAGAGGTGGCTGCCGCCATCCTGCTGCGGGCCGGCCACAGCGCCAGCGCCGACGACCTGCGCGGCCACGTCGCCGCCCTGATCGCCAAGCACAAGGCCCCCCGCTACATCTGGTTCCTCAGCGAGAACATCCCGCGCAACGCCAGCGGCAAGTTCCTCAAGAAGGACCTCAAGGCGTCGCTCAAGGTTGAAGAAGCAGCCTGACCGTCGACAACGGGCGCGGGGCGAAGGCCTGTCCTTCTCCCCGCCGCCAGACCCTTTCAGGTTTTGATGTACGCATCAAAACCTGATCAAAAGGGTCTAGAATCAAACATTTAGAGCACGTCCGGACGGCGGAACCGCTTACCTTTCGCCTGACGTGCTCTAGTCGCCCTTGCGCCGCGCCCAGTGACGACGACCGGTATCCGCCCGCAGCAGTGGCGTGAGCACCAGTTCCAGCGCGATGCCGACGCCGGCGATCACCATCATGATGCCCATCCAAAGATTGCCCCGGTCGAAGATCTCGTTTCGATCCGGGCTCAAGCCATGCACGGCCATCCAGGCCCAGACCAGGATGACGCCGATGATCGGGCCAATGGCCAGGAACAGCACCAGGTAGCGGAGCATACCGAGCAGGACGGTCTTCAGAACGGACATGGGGGCCTCCGAAAGCCATCATGGCGACCAAGGCGTCCCGCACCTTGATCGGGATCAAGGCGCACATGCGCGACATCAGCGAGGTAGCGAGGGGGCAGGTCGCCCTTCCGGAGATATCCAATGAGCCCGAGCGCCTGGCGGGGCAGCGCCCTACACCAACGCGGTCTTGACCGTTCGGGCGTCCGCACCAGATCAAGCCCCATGTCGTCGACCCGAACCACCGCCCTCGCCCTGATCGCCCAGTACGGCGGCGACGCCGAGACAATCGCCATGTTGCGGGCGGCGGAATACGCGGCGATGGGGGACGTTCAGGGCCTGGCCGACTGGGACGCGATCATCGCCGACATCCAGCGCCTCGACCTTGAGGGTCCGGGGGCGGCCGCTCTCAACTGACGGGCTGAGCCGAAAACCAGGGGATAAGTCGGGCCAGCGCTTCCTCGATCTCCGGGGTCGAGACGGCGAAGCTGAACCGGATGAAGTGGTGGCCGTCGACCGGGTCAAAGTCGACGCCCGGCGCCGTGGCCACGCCTGTTTCGGTCAGCAACCGCTTGCAGAAGGCCATGCTGTCCTGAGTGAGGTGGCCGATGTCGGCCCAGATGTAGAAGGCGCCGTCCGGCGGCGCGATCGCGGTGAGGCCGAGGCTCGGCAAGGCCGCCAACAGCAGATCGCGGTTGCGGGCATAGGTGGCGACATGACCTTCGAGCTCGGCGATATCGTTCATCGCCGCCAGCCCCGCGTGCTGGCTCAGTGAGGGCGCGGTCAGGAACAGGTTGCCGACGTAGGCGCGGGCGACCTCGCGCAGGTCAGCGGGGGCGACCAGCCAGCCCAGCCGCCAGCCGGCCATGCTGAAGTACTTCGAAAAGCTGTTGATGATCAGGGCGTCCGGATCGAACTCCAGCATCGAGTGGGTCGGGCCTGAGTAGGAAAGGCCGTGGTAGATTTCGTCGGAGACAATGCGGATGCCGCGCGCCTTGCAGACCGCGGCGATAGCGGCCAGCTCTTCCGCCTCGATGATGGTGCCGGTCGGATTGGCCGGACTGGCGATGATCAGGCCGGCGGGGGGCGGCTCCATCGCCTCGATCATGGCGGCCGTCAGCTGGTAGCGGCTGGCGGGACCGCAGGCGAGCTCCACCGGAGCCATGTTGAGCGCCATCACCGTGCCGCGATAGGCGACATAGCCCGGCCGGGCCATGGCGATGCGGTCGCCCGGCTGAAAGGCGCTGGACAGGGCCAGCACCAGGGCCGGCGAGGCGCCGCAGGTCAGGATGATCCGGCCCGGTTCGATATCGACGCCGTGCAGCGCCTGGTATCGCTTCGCCAGGGCGTCGCACAGCGGGCTGCTTTCCCAGTAGCCCATGGCATCGGCGTCGAGCACATGGTGGGCGGCGGCAATGGCGCTCTTCGGGGCGCCGGTCGAGGGCTGGCCGAATTCCATGTGGATCACACGCGTCCCCTCCGCCTTCAGCTGGTGGGCAAGGCGGCTGATCTCGATGGCGCGGAAGGGGTCGGGCGTAGCCATGCCTCGCCGTTAACGAGTTTCGGCGCTTTCGGCTAGGCTGCCGGTTCATGCCCCGTTCAAGCCCGGGACGTGAAGCATGTTTGACTCCCTCCAAGCCCTCGTGGTGAGGTCAATGTTGAGGGCGACAGGGGGCCTCCTAAAGTCATGAACCGTCTTATCGCGCTGGCCGCCGCCGCGCCGTTCGCCCTGCTGGCAGGCCAGGCCCTGGCCCAGACCCCCGCCCCGCCGCAGGCCGAAGTCCTGCGCTTCGAGGCGCCTCAGCGGCCCATCGCCGTCGCCCTGCCCACACCCGGCGAGTGCCGCGCCCTTCTGCCGGTCGCCCGGACCGCGCCGTCCAAGGTTCCGGTCGATGTCACCGGCGCGACCCTGCTCAGCAAGGACGACCTGCGCGAAGGCTGGCTGCATCTGGGCGATGCCGGGGCCGGTTCCGAAACCGCCACCAAGGTCGCCGCCTGGGTCGACTGCCGCTACGCCCAACTCGGCTACGTCGGGGCTCGCAGCAGCATTACCCGCGAGGGTACGACCTGGACCATCGCTGTGCGCGAGGGCCGGATCAGCGGACTGAGCGTCCAGGGCGCCGACGCCTCCCAGGAAGCCTTTATCCGCCGCGCCTTCTACGACGTGAAGGTCGGACAACTGCTGAACGCCCGCGACCTGAAGCGTGGCGCCGATGCCGCCAGCCGCTACGGCTTCTGGGGCGTCTCGCCCTCGGTGACTCCGGACGGCGAGGGTGTGGTTCTGGTGCTGGCCGTGTCTCCCGGACCGCCCGGTGTCTTCCTGAGCGCCCAGAACGCCTCGGCTGAAACGGTGGGAACCTGGAGCGGCGGGGCCAGCCTGATCTTCGGCGACCTGACGCCGCTGCATGAGCGCACCATCATCGGCGTCTTCCACGACCTGACCGGCGACGCCCAGCGCGGGGCCCAGATTTCCAGCCAGATCCTGATGACGCGATCGGGCCTGGAGCTGAAGAGCGATCTGGCCATCTTCGAACAGTCGCCAGACGAACGTCTGCCCAACCTGGACACCGACGGGACCACCCGCGTCGGCCGCCTGGAACTGCGCCATCCGCTTGGCCTGGTCAGCAACACCCGCTCCAGTGTTCTCTTCGCCGGCCGCGCCGGTCTGGAAGCCATCGACCAGGACACGGATCTGGCCGAAGGGCCGTTCTCGGGGAACGCCACCGTGCGGGACAGCCTGCGGGTGGCCTATGCCGGCGTGCAGGCCGACTACCGCACGAAAAACACGACGGCCTATGGCTACCTCAGCGTCCGCAAGGGCCTGAGCGGCCTTGGCGCCTCAGACGAAGGTGACGCCCTGCTCAGCCGCGTCGACGCCGACCCGGCCGCCCTGGTGCTGCGTTTCGAGGGCGGAGCCTCGATCACCTCCGGCGGTTTTCTCATCGAGCCGCGCCTGCGGGCCCAGCTCTCCGACAGCCCGCTGCTGCAGTACGAGGAGTTCACCTACGGCGGCCTGATCGGCGGCCGGGCGCTGGACCCCGGCGCCCTGTTCGGCGACAGCGGCGTCAGCGGCTCGGTCGACCTCTATGGCCCGGCGGCCAGGCTGGGCGACCGTTTCTCTATCCGGCCGGCGGCCTTCGTCGAAGGCGCCTGGGCGACCAACGAAGACGACATCGGCCCGCTGATCGACCGCCTGGAAAAGCACGGGACCTTCGGCGGCGCCGGCGTGCGCCTGAGCCTCGACGGTCGGTGGAACCTGGACCTGCTCTACGCCGCCCCGCTGGGCGACACGGTCGGCGTGCCCGACCAGTTCGTCGGGCCCAAGGTGACGGTCGGCATCTCCGGCGGCTTCACCTTCTAGCTCAATAGGCGTACCGCGCCGGCTCTGCTTCCGAGGCCTTGGCGACCGCGGTCGCCAGCTGCGCGTCGACCACATCGGCAGAGAGCTGCAGCACCAGGGCCAGGTCGCGCTGCTCTGCGCTGATCAGGCCGCTCGAGACCAGCTGTTCGCCCAGCCGCTGCCCCAGGCCGCGTCCACGGGCCAGCGCCGCCTGCAGGTCGTCATGGCTGAGCGCTCCGGCCCGCACCAGCAGATCGCCGAGCCGCACGTAGCCGGAGCGGATATCCCGCCAGAGGGCGGCCTCGTCCGAGGCGCTGATCCGGCCCTGGCCCCGCACCTGCGCCAGCGCCGCGCGTCCGCGGGCGAAGGGGGCCGGTTCCCAGGCAAAGCGGATGGCGAAGGCGACGTCGCTCAAGGGGGCGTAAAGATAGCGGACGCTCCTGACCCCCGCCGCCCCGAGGATTTTCTCCAGCTCGGCGCGCCGGCCGGCCGGCAGGGGTTCCGCCAGGGCGATGTCGAGGGAGCCGTTCTGACGGCGCAGGGGCACGGCGGCGAACCAGGCGGCCTGCTCGGGCATGAGCAGCCACAGGACGCTCTCATCGATCTGGAAGGGGTCGAACATCGAGGCATAGACCTCGCCGCGCTCGGCGAAGGCCTCGGCCAGATGCTCGTCCTCGACCAGGCCCAGGTCGAGCAGCTGCAGTCCGATGGGGCGGTAGCGCGCCTTCTGGGCGGCCAGGGCGCGGTTCAGACCATCCTCGTCCAGGTGGTTCCAGAAGCGCAGCACATCGCCGACCCGGCCGCCGCGGTCCAGCTCCGACAGCGAAGGATAGCTGTGCTGGGTCTTGTCCCAGGCGATGGTCCGGCCGGTGATCAGGTGGCTGACGTACTGGCGCAGGGAGCGGAAGAAGGCGCCGAAGCCGATCAGGTTGGAAACCACGATCCGCACAGGCGTCAGCGGAACATGCTTGAGACCGTGATTGATGCCGGTGAACCAGGCCCGGTGCAGGATGCGGTTGACCAGGAAGATGAAGTTCAGCGCGACCAGCCACCAGACCCACTGCTTGTCGATGATGGGCGGTAATTGGGTCACCTGCGGCCAGATCGCCGAAACGCCCCAGTAGCCGAGCACCTGGATGACGATCAGATAGGCCAGCGCCCCGACCGGCGAGGTGAACAGCGCCTTGCGGTCACGGAACAGGTAGTAGCGGTTGGACAGGGAGCCGAACCAGCCGAGCTGCTTCCAGCCCAGATACGAAATGCCCAGCATCCAGCGGGTCTTCTGGCGCACGGAGGTCTGGAAGCGGTCGGGGAAGAACTCCTTGGTGGCGACCAGCTCGCGCTTCATCACCGTCACCTCGCCCCTGCCGAACCAGCGTTTGCGCTGGCGGGGGACGCGGGCGTGATAGCGGATGAACTCGGACGGATAGCCGAGCGAGGCCAGCCGGTGGGCGACGTCATAGTCCTCGGTCAAACTGTCGGTGTTGAACGGCTGCCCGTCCTTCTCCCGCACCAGGGCCAGCATCGCCGAACGGGCAAAGGCGGTGGCGACCCCGGCCGATGGGGTCATGCCCGTCACAGCCGAACGGACGGGCAGGTCTTTCGTGTGGAACTCGGCGAACTCGTCCATGTAGTGGCAGGCGACCAGCTTGTGCCACTGGCGGTCCATGGAAAGGACCGGCATCTGGATCATGCCGTTGTCCTCGATGAACCAGTTTACCGTCTTCAGGCCGTAGGGATGCACCACGTCCTCGGCGTCGTGCATCAGGAAGGCGTCGAATTTCTCGCCCGTCCGCTGCTCGTGCAGCAGGATGTTCTGAACCAGCCAGTTCAGGCAGTCGGCCTTGCTGGTCGGGCCGTCGTGGGGGACTTCCGCCCGGTAGGTGTTGGGGAAGCGCTGGCGGATCTTCTCGACCTCGCGCTGGGTGTCGGGGTCGTTGGCGTAGACGCCGACGAAGATCTTGTAGCGGGCGTAGTTGAAGGTCTTGTTGGTGTTGGCCACCATGTTTGCGATGACGTCGCTCTCCTGCCAGGCCGGCACCATGATGGCGATCAGCTTCTCGGGGTGAGCATCCAGCCTGGCCTGCCTGGGCGCGCGGCCCCAGAAATCCCACAGCTTTTCCCAGCGCTGCCACCAGTAGAGAAGGTCGATGAACAGGTCGTCGATCGAGCTGATGGTAATCAGCACGGCGGTAATGATGATCGCGACCTTGAGCACGCCCCAGTAGCCGAGGACGGCCGCGAAGGCGCTGTCGCCGGTCAGGCCCACCGACGCCAGCCAGCCCCCGATCTGCGCCAATGCGCTGTCCATCGCCCCGATCCCCCAACCCGTTAACCTGGGTTAACCAGCATTCAGCCTGTGAAGATCCTCCTCCGCAAGTCTCCCGGCGTATTGGCGCGTCAGGATTTCGGCGATCCGCTCGGAGGCATAACCGTCGCCGAACGGGCTGAGCGCCTTGGACATCTTGTGCCGCTCGTCCTCGTTGGTGAGCAGCATGCAGGCGGCGGCGGCCACCCCATGCCGACTGTGGCCGACCAGCCGGGCGACGCCGGCGGTGACCGCCTCCATCCGTTCGGTGGACTCCCGCAGGATCAGGACGGGGACGCCGAACACCGGGGCCTCTTCCTGGACGCCGCCACTGTCGGAGAGGATGGCGACACAGCTTTTCAGCAGGCTGAGGAAATCCGGATACTCCAGCGGGCCAACGATGCGGATACGCGGCTGGTCGCCCAGCATGGCGAACACCTTCTGGCGCAGGGCCGGGTTGGCGTGGGCGACGAAGACGATCTCGATGTCCGGCACATGGTCGCGGATGTCGATAAGGGCGCCCAGCACCTGATCCATGGCTTCGCCCCAGTTCTCGCGCCGGTGCAGGGTGACCATGATCCGGCGCAGGCCGGCGGTCAGCGGCTCGGGCGCGATGCCAGCGGCGGTGAGGCGCACGGAGTCGACGCCTGTGTTGCCGGTGACGAAGACGCGGTCCTCATGCACACCCTGGCGATGCAGGTTGGCGGCGGCCACGCCCGTCGGCGCGAAGTGCACATCGGCCAACTGGCCGACGACGCAGCGCCAGCCTTCCTCCGGGAAGGGGGTCGCCAGGTCGAAGGTCCTCAAGCCCGCCTCGACGTGCGCCACCGGGATGCGGCGGGCAAAGGCGGCCAGTGCTCCGGCGGCGGTCGAGGAGGTGTCGCCCTGTACGACCACCAGGTCTGGGGCGGCCCGCTCGAAGGCCAGATCCAGCTCATGCATGACATGGGCGAAGCGGCCGCCCAGGCTGGCGTCGTTGGCCGGCGGGCTCAGCGACAGGTCGGGCTCGATGCCGAGCGTGACAAGGGTCTGACGGTTGAGGGTCGCCTGCTGTTCGGTCGATATCCAGATGGGGTCGAACCCCTCCACTGCCGCCAACGCCGCCCTTACCGGCGCCAGCTTGACCACCTCGGGCCGGGTCCCGGCCACAATTGCCACCCTCACGGTCGTATTCCTTCAACCGGAGCAACCCGGCGCCGCCCCATATGTGGAGAAATGACGGCGCTCGATTGAACTCTGTCTGAGGTCGCCGTTGGCTGGCGTTCATATTCCGGTTGGAGAAGTAGGGATTAGCCGGCCAGGCCGATCGCCTTGAGACGTTCGTGCAGGAAATCACCGGCCGAGATGTCGGGATACAGCTTGCCTTCGTCGCCAATGCATTGCGGCAGGACGTCCAGGCGGGTGGCCAGGGTGGGGTGCATGAAGAAGGGCATCGAGTAGCGGCTGGCGTTCTCGGCCCCCTCCGGATTGACCACGCGGTGGGTCGTCGAAGGGATGACCCCGTTGGTCAGGCGCTGAAGCATATCGCCGGAATCGACGATCAGGTTGCGCGGCGCGGTCTCGACCGGCAGCCAGGTTCCATCGCGGTCGAGCAGCTGCAGGCCGGCGCCCTTGGCGGCGACCAGGATGGTGATGAAATTGATGTCCTCATGGGCTGCCGATCGGACCGCGCCGTCCGGGTCGCCATTGATCGGCGGGTAATGCAGGACCCGCAGCAACGAGGTGCCGTACCTCACGCGGTCGTCGAAATAGTCTTCGGCCAGGCCAAGGTTGGGAGCCAGGGCGCGGAGCAGGATCTGACCGGTCTCGTTCAGGGCGGTGAACAGGCGGGTGAAAGTCTCCCGGAATTCGGCGATCTCTGTCGGCCAGACGTTCGCCGGAAAAGGCTCGTCGGCGGGGGCGTCGGGCGAGGGGTCATGGCCGATCTGCCAGAACTCCTTGAGATCCGGCTTTGAACTGTCCTTGGCGTGCTCGACGCCGAACGGCGTGTAGCCACGCATGCCGGCCGCGTAGGCTTTCTTTGCGGCTTCCGGCAGGGCGAAGACCTTCTCCGCCAGGCCGTAGGCTGTCTCGAGCAGATCCAGCGACACATTGTGGTCGGCCAGGGTGAAGAAGCCGAACTCTTTCAGCCCCCGGAACAGGTCGGCGGAGAACTGCGCGCGGCCGGCGGCGTCGCCGTGGGTGTAGGCCTTGAGGCTGAGTTCGGGGACGTGTCGGGTCATGGGCGGTCTCTTGCCGGGTATCTTGGCCGGTTGGGCGGGTGTTTTAGGCCCGGGCGAGCGCCGCGTCGACTTCGGCGCGCGTCGGCAGCGAAGGCTGGGCGCCGGCGCGGGTAACCGCCAGGGCCCCGGCGGTGCAGGCGAAGGTCAGGGCGGCGGCCGGCGACTGGCCTTCGAGCAGGGCGACCGTCAGGGCGGCGACGAAACAGTCTCCGGCCCCGGTGGTGTCGACGACAGTGACCGACGGCGGGGTCGCCGTGGCGATCTCGACGCCGCCCTTGAACAGCCTGGCTCCGGCCCCGCCGAGCGTTACGGCGACCAGGCCCGGGGACTGATGCAGGCTCTCGCCATAGAAGGCGGCTTCAGTCTCGTTGACGATCAGAAGATCGGCGCGGTCGAGCAGCATCTGGGGCACGACAGCGGCCGGGGCCAGGTTGACCGCAACGAAGCCGGTTGCACGCCCGGCGGCCGCCGCGACCGTGGCGATCGGCAGCTCGAGCTGGAGGATGACTGGTCCCTCCAGGGTATTTGGCAGGTCGCCCGCTAGCACGCCGGCGTTGGCGCCGGGGGCGACGATGATCTGGTTCTCGCCATCGGCGGACACCGCGATCAGGGCGACGCCGCTGGCGAACTCCGGCCTGGTGGCGACACCCCGGAGGTCGACACCGTCGCGGCGCAGGAGGCCCAGCGCCTCGTCGGCCATGCCGTCCTTGCCGGTGGCGCCGATCATCTGCACGGCGGCGCCCAGGCGACGGGCGGCCAGCGCCTGGTTGGCGCCCTTGCCGCCGGGATGCCGGGCCAGGGTGGCGCCGGTGACCGTTTCGCCAGGGGCCGGCAGGGTCGCGGCGGTGGCCACGAAGTCGAGGTTGATCGAGCCGACAACGGTGAGACTGACGCTCATCCGAGCCGCTCCGTGATCAGATCGAAGACCCCCTGCCCGTTCGCTGCTGTCACCCAGTGGTGAGGTGAATTCCCGGTCTTTCGGAACTCAACGGCGGTGTGGCCGAGGGTCAGGGGCGAGCTGGTCTCGACGGCGATCTCGCAGGGCGCTGTCTCGAACAGGTCGGGGGCGATCAGCCAGGCGATCGGGCAAGGGTCGTGCAGCGGGGCGTCGAGACCGCGGACAATCTCGTGCTCGATCCTGCGGGAGAAGCGCAGGAGGGAAGCGGCGGCGGCGGCGCGTGGGTTGGCGAGGGCCTCGACAGCGGCGATGCGCGGCTCGGTGGCCCGGACCTGATGAGTGGCGTCGAGGCCGTGGACGATGACAGGCGCGCCGCTGGCGAAGACGACATGGGCGGCGTGGGGGTCGGCGAAGATGTTGTACTCGGCCGAGGCGGTGATGTTGCCGCCCTCGAGCCGGGCGCCGCCCATGGCCACGATCCGGCGGATGCGGCCAATGACGGACGGCTGCAGAACCATGGCTATGGCCAGGTTGGTGAACGGACCGGTGACAACGATATCGACCGTACCGGACGGGTGACCCATCAGGGTCTGGATCAGAAAGTCGACAGCGTGGGGACCAGGCTCGTCCGGGGTCGGCGGGATGGCCAGTTCACCGAGGCCCGATTCGCCGTGGAAGTGACCGGCCTCGACAGGGACGCGGACCATGGGACGCTGGCAGCCGGCCAGGACCGGCACATCATTGCGGCCGGCGATGTCCCGGATGATGCGGGCGTTGCGAGCAGTCAGACCGGCGGCGACGTTGCCGGCCACGGTGGTGACGCCGAGGATGTTCAGCTCGGGGCTGGCGAAGGCGAGCAGCAGGGCGACGCCGTCGTCCACCCCCGGATCGCAATCGATGATCAGGGTAGAATGTGACACCCGGCCATTGTCGGCCGGACCGGGGTTCGGCCGCAAGAGTGTCAGATGACGCCGATGTCGCGCAGCTGGTCCAGGAAGCGCCGGGTGTTGGTGAAGCTCTTGGCGATAAGGCCCTGGGTTTCGTAGTCGGCGAACACGGAGTCGGGCACCACGACGCCGTCTTCCACACGCTCGACGCGGCCCGATTTGATCAGGCGCTGCACATGTCGGCGAGCGGTCTCGTAGGAGATGCCGAGCTCGCGGGCCACCACATAGACGCTGACCGGGCGACGCACGTCATTGGGCGGGATATCGTTGCTGGCGTGATAGCGGCCGTCGGGTCCGTTCAGATGGCGGGTGTTGGCGTCGGTGACGGCCAGAAGGATCAGACCATCGAGGATATCGCCTCCGCCGAAGCTCTTCACCACAGTCAGGCTCTGAAGGAACCAGCGGCTGCCCAGCCGCGCAACGATGCGCTTCTGGTCGGTGGACGGCTCGTCATTGACGGCCGAGGGCGAGTCTACGGTTTTGAGTGCGGATTGCGACATGGGTGCTCCCCCCGGAGTGCAAGAGTTTCTGGTGAACGGGCGAAAAAGCTACTCTCGGGTAATCCTGAACCAATGTGGGCACAGCTCAAAGAGGGGGGCGACCCGAATCGAGGATTGGACAATGTGTCACGGGTCGGGAGATGATCGGGCTTCCTCGGGTTCGATTTCACAGGTTTCAATGCTCCAGCTTCTTCGTTTCGCACCGGCCCTGCTGGCCGCCATTGCCATGGCCGCCCCGGCGCCGGGGATGGCCCAGACGGGCGACGGCTACCGCCTGCCGCCCGCACCGATCGCGCAGATCATCGACGCCGACCCGACGCCGGTGATCAGCCTGTCCCGCGACCGGTCGGTCATGGCCGTGATGAACCGGGAGAACCTGCCGTCCATCGCGGCGGTGTCAGAACCGATCCTGCGGCTGGCGGGCGCCCGGCTGAACCCCCGCACCAACGGCCCGACCGAGGCGCGGACCAGCTATCTGCGCTCGCTGGAGTTCACGCCGGTCAAGGGCGGCAAGCGAGTGAAGGCCCAGTTGCCGGATGGCGCGCGCTTCTTCGCCCCGTCCTGGTCGCCGGACGGACGGCGGCTGGCCGTGGTCGTCGAGGCTCGTGACGGGTTGGAGCTCTGGCTGGTCGAGGTCAACACGGGCCGGGCCAATCGCGTTCTGCCGGCGATCATGAATGGCGCGTTCGGCGCCGCCTACAGCTGGCTGCCGGACAGCTCCGGCCTGCTGGTGCGGACCATTCCGACCGGGCGCGGCGCGGCCCCGGCTGCTCCAACCGCTCCAAGCGGTCCGCTCGTACAGCAAAGCAGCGGCCGGGCGGCGCCTGTGCGCACGGCCCAGGACCTGTTGCAGACGCCGCACGATGAGGCCCTGTTCGACCACTATTTCACCAGCCAGCTGATGAAGGTCGGCGTTGGCGGAGAGATGCAGGGGCTGGTGGGCCAGCCGGGCGTCTACAGCGGTGCGTCCATCTCGCCCGACGGCCGCTACATCCTGGTGACGCGGCTGAAGCGTCCCTACAGCTACATCGTGCCGGCCGGTCGGTTCCCGACCGAGATTCTGGTCCTCGACTGGAGCGGCAAGACGGTCAGGACCGTGGTCGACCGGCCGCTGGCCGACAACCTGCCTCCGCCGTTCGACGCGGTCGTCACCGGACCGCGCAGCGTCGGCTGGCGTGACGACGCCGACGCAACCCTCGTCTGGGCCGAAGCCCAGGACGACGGCGATCCCCGCAAGAAGGTCGAGATCCACGACCGGGTGCTGATGCAGGCCGCGCCGTTCACAGCGGAGCCGACGGTGCTGGTCGACCTCAAGGAACGCTTTGGCGGCGTTTCCTGGGGGCGGGCCGATTTCGCGCTGGTCCAGTCCTCGTGGTTTGACACCCGGCACGAGACCCGACTGGCGGTGAACCCCTCGGCCCCCGGCCCGGCGCGGGTGCTGGTCAGCCGAAACTACCAGGGTCGCTACGACAATCCCGGCGATGTGCTGATGCGCACCCTGCCCAACGGCCGGTCGGTGATCCGCTTCACCGCCGACGGCAAGTCGATGCTGATGACCGGTGAAGGCGATACGGCCAAGGGCGCCTTCCCCTTCCTGTCGGCGATGAGCCTGGCTGACGGGACCTCCAAGCGGCTGTGGGCGGCAGGCGAGAGCCACTACGAGCGGGTTCTGGACGTGGCTGACGAGGCCGGAACGCGCATCATCACCCGCCGTGAGAGCGGGACCGAGCCCCCGAACTATTTCCTGCGGCCCCTGAAGGGTGGAAAGCTTATCCCGCTGACCGACTTCCCCGATCCGGCCCCGCAATTCGCCCAGGTGACCAAGCAGGAGGTCAAATACAAACGCGCCGACGGGGTCCAGCTGTCGGGCACGCTCTATCTGCCGGCCGGCTACGACAAGACCCGCGACGGGCCGCTGCCGATGTTGATGTGGGCCTATCCCGCCGAGTTCACCGACGCCCGGGTAGCCGGCCAGACGGTCGACACCTCCAATCGCTTCACGCGGCCGGGCGGCGCCAGCCACCTGTTCCTGCTGACCCAGGGCTACGCCATCTTCGACAACCCCTCGATGCCGATCGTCGGCGTGGACGGGGCAGAACCCAACGACACCTACATCGAACAGCTGACCGCCAACGCCGAGGCGGCGGTGAAGGCGGTGGTCGACCTGGGCGTGGCGGACCGCGACCGTATCGCCGTCGGCGGCCACAGCTACGGCGCCTTCATGACCGCCAACCTGCTGGCCCACACCGACCTGTTCCGGGCCGGCATCGCCCGGTCGGGCGCCTACAACCGCACCCTCACGCCGTTCGGATTCCAGTCCGAGCAGCGCACCTACTGGGAGGCGACCGACACCTATACGAAGATGAGCCCCTTCACCTACGCCACCAAAATCAACGAGCCGATCCTGCTGATCCACGGCGGGGCGGACGATAACTCGGGCACCTTCCCGGTGCAGACCGAGCGCTTCTTCGCGGCGCTCAAGGGGGCGGGGGCGACGGCGCGGTATGTGGTGCTGCCCAATGAGGCGCATGGCTATCGGGCCCGGGAGTCGACCCTGCACACGCTGTGGGAGATGAGCGACTGGATGGACAGGTATGTGAAGGCGGCTCCGACGCCAAAGAAATAGCCTTCCTCGCGAAGGCGCCGCCTGCCCGTTCAATGAGCCCTCCCCCCTCAAGGGGGGAGGGAGATCCGTATCGGTCGCGGTCATCCTCTCCCGCAGACTGGAGAATAGTGACGGCGCCATCGAACCCGTTCATTGTTCCCCCCTGCACCACCAGGAATTCCCATGTTCAAATCCCTTGCCGTCCGCGTGCTGATCGCCCTGGTTCTCGGGTTGCTGGTCGGCGCGGCGCTGCAGCTCTGGGCTCCGAAGGGGCTCCAGGACGGGATGAGCATCGTCGAGGCGCTGGGGTCGCTGTGGCTCAACGCCCTGCGGATGACCATTGTGCCACTGGTCTTCACCCTGCTGGTGCTCGGCATCGCCTCGGTGGCCGACGCCGCCGCCACCGGCAAGCTGGCGGCGCGGGCCATCGTGCTGTTCGGCGTCTTCCTGGCGGTGTTCGCCACCTACAGCGTACTGGTCACCCAGGGCTGGCTGGCGCTGTGGCCGATCGACGAGGCAGCCGGCGCCGCCCTGCGGGCCAGCGCCCAGGCGCCGGACGCGGCGGCGGCCAAGGCCTCGACCATCGCCGACTTCCTCAAGGGTCTCGCGCCCGCTAACGCCCTGAAGGCTGCGGTCGAGGACGCCATCCTGCCCCTGGTGGTGTTCGGGGTCTTCTTCGGCTTCGGCGCCAGCCGATTGGACGCCGAGTTGAAGCAGCCGCTGCTGACGGTGTTCCGGGGCGTGGCCGAGACCATGCTGAATGTTGTGCGCTGGGTGCTCTGGGCAGCGCCGGTCGGGGTGTTCGCCCTTTCGCTGACCGTCGGCCTGCGGACCGGGGTCGCCAGCGCGGCGACCCTGCTGCAGTACATCGTCATCGTCTCGACCATCACCGCCTCCATCACCGTCATCATGTTCGTCATTGTCGCCCTCAGCCGGGCGGCGAAGTTCGGGGAGTTCCTGCGCGCCTCCGGCCCGGTGCTGGCCGTGGCCTTCTCCACCCAGTCGTCGCTGGCCAGCCTGCCGGCCATGCTGGAGCGGACGCGGGACAACCTCGGGGTTCCGGTGCGCATCACCGGCCTTGTGCTGCCGCTGGCGGTGGCGGTGTTCCGCGCCACCAGCCCTGTAGCCAACCTGGCGGCCGCCCTGTTCGTCGCCAAGCTCTACGGCGTCGAGCCGACCGTGGCGCAGATCGCCGGCGCGATCCTGGTGTCGTTCGCCGTGGCCGTCGGCTCGGTCGGGCTGCCGGGTCAGATCAGCTTCTTCGCCAGCGTGGCGCCGATCTGTATCGCGCTTGGGGCGCCGATCGATCTGCTGCCGATCCTGCTGGCTGTCGAGGTGGTGCCGGACATCTTCCGCACCCTTGGCAACGTGACGGCCGACATGGGAGTGACCACCATGCTGGCGAAGGGCGAGCGTGAGGCGCCGTCCGAGGATGAGGTCGAGGCCTGAGCCTCTCCCTCACCGCCCTTCGGACTATTGCGGAAAGGCCGGCGCGGCGACCGCGTCGTTCTTCTGCGCCGCCTTGGCCCGCTTGAATCCCTCACGCTCGCGCAGCCTCTCCCAGTAGGCCGCCACGGCCGGCGGAAACTTGCCGTCGATCTTCAGGCTGCGGGCCAGCAGCAGGGCGTAGCCGACGGAGATGTCGGCGGCGGTGAAGCGGCCGGCGACCAGCCAGTCGCGGCCGTCCGCCAGGGCGCGATCCAGACCCTTCAGCCGGGCGAAGAACCAGCGCTCGTAGTCATCGGCGGCGGCCTCGGCGCGGCCGGGCTCGAAGGTTCGGTAGCGGAGCACCAGGGTCTGGGGGAAGGTCAGGGTCGCCTCCCCGAAATGCAGCCAGTTGAGCCAGGCGCCGTAGTCTGGATCACCGGGCTGGACGCTGAGTGGCGTGGGGCCGTCCCGGGTGGCCAGGTACTGGGCGATGGCGGCGGACTCGCTCATCCGGACATCACCATCGACCAGGAAGGGGATGGTGCCGAGCGGATTGACCTCCAGATAGGCCGGCTCGCGCATGCGCGGCGGGAAGGACAGAAGCTTCAGCTCATAGGGAAGGCCCAGTTCCTCGAGCGCCCAGAGGCCGCGGAAGGAGCGGGCGTCGGCGCAGTGCCAGAGCTGGATCATCAGAGCGCTCCCAGGCCGCCGACCGGGGCGGTGTTGAAGCGGATATTGTCGCGCTCGATCCCCTGTTGCACCACCGACAATCCGCCTGAGCGGATCATCCATTCGAGGCGGTGGTCGCGGTACTGGCGCTTGAACAGTCCCGCCTCGACGATCTGGGCGACGCCGGCCATGGCGGCGGCCATCTCGCGGGCCTGGTTCAGGGAGGTGGCGACCGAGGGACGGGCGGCGGCGCGGCTGAACCATTCGGAGAGTTTGCCGGTCGGCGGGAAGCCGAAGCCGATGGCGCCGGCCACGAAGGGGGCGACGCAGAGATCGCCCCAGCCGAACGCCTCGCCATTGAACCAGGGACGGTCGCCGAGCTGGCCTTCCAGCCAGGCGTGGAGTGCGCTGAGTTCCTCGCCGGCTTTCGCCTGCATGGCGGCAGCCTGGTCGCCAGTGGCCCGCTTGAAGTTGGCGATTTCAGACAGACCCCAGGTGATGGCTTCGTAGTGGGTGTCGACGAGGTCCTCGATCATGCGCACCCGGGCGCGGTCGGCAGCGCTGGCGGGAAGCAGCGGGGGGTTGGGGAAGCGGTCCTCGATGAATTCCAGGATGATGGTGGAATCGAAGATGGCCTGGCCTTCGACATAGAGCACCGGCACCTCGCCGCGCGGGTTGGCGCGGGCGAAGTCGTCCGAGACCTGGCCAGAGCCGATGGCGCCGGGGATCTTCGCTTCGAACGGCACGCCCTTCTCGGTCAGGGCGATCTTGACCTTCTGGGCATAGGGCGAGAGCGGGTGCTCGAGGATCTCGATGGCGGGGTGGGTCATGGCGGCGTTTCCCTGTGTTGAGCGGACGCTGGGCCGGTTTCCCCTAGGCCCGTCAACCGGCCTATCGAAGCGGCGATACATTGTACCGCCGGCCGCTGAACCTACAAAACAAGCCGCACGCTTCTGGTGAGCGCGGGATGTCGTCGAAACTGCTGAACCTGTAGGCTTTTCGGCAGGTTCAGGCCGCGAGGAAGTAGCCTGGACTGTAGGTCGATGCGTAGGTCGACCGGCGGGGTTTGTAGCCCGATTTGCCTACGGCCGGACCTACAGCCGGGACGGCGGTCGGTTTCGGCTTATGAGGTCCTCATGGCCTGAGCTCCGCGACTATTGAATGTCGGGTATGTGAAAAGCTAGTGCAGCTTCAACCGACCGGATACGCGTTCCTGCAGCAGCCGCGCCAGGGCCAGGAGGGCCGTCCTGGTCGTGCCCAGGATGGCCCGGTGGTGCGCCAGATGGAGGCTCATGTAGATCCACTTGGCGATGAGGCCCTCGATGAAGAAGTTGGGGCCGCCGAGGCCGCCCATCAGGGCGCCGACGCCGCGACTGTCGCCGAGGGACACGAGGGAGCCGAAGTCGCGGTACTGGAAGGCCGGTTCGTGGCGGCGTTCGGCCAGGCGGGCGGTGAGCACCCTGGCCAGATAGTCGGCCTGCTGGTGGGCGGCGGCGGCGCGGGCCGGGATGGTGCGGCCCTCGGTCCAGGGGGCGGCGGCGCAGTCGCCCATGGCCCAGACGCCAGGGGCGGAGGTTTCCAGACGGTCGTTGGTGACGAACTGGTTGAGACGGTTCACCTCGAGGCCCAGCGTGGTGTTGCTGTCGGCGGCTTTGACGCCGGCGGCCCAGACGATGATCGAGGCGGGAATGTCGCCCTTGCTGGTGACCACGCGGTCGTCCTCGATGCTGTTGACCCTGGCCCCGGTCAGGACCTTGACACCTTTGCGTTCGAGGGCGGTCCGGGCCTGGGTCGATATCTTCTCGGGCAGTTGGCCGAGGATGCGTTCGGCGGCCTCCAGGATGGTGATGTCGAGGCGGAAGCGCTGGTCCTTGGCGAGGCCGTCCAGGAACTCGGCGTGCGCCTCGATCAGCTCGGCCGACAGCTCGACGCCCGTGGCGCCGCCGCCGACGATGGCGATGGCCAGCGACCTGTCGGCCGCGAAGCTGGCGCGGGTGAAGGCGGTCAGCAGGCGGTGATGGAAGCGCTCGGCGTCGGCGGTGTTTTCCAGGAGGTGGGCGCGGTCGGCGCCGGGTGTGCCGAACAGGTTGGCGCCGGCCCCGATGGCCAGGACCAGGTGGGTGAAGGTGATCGACCGCTCCGGGGCCAGTTCCCTGCCCTGCCCGTCGGTCATCGCCCCGAGGGTCAGGCGGCGGGCGGCAGGATCGAGGGCAGAGAGCTCGCCGAGGGTGAAGCTGAAATGGTTGCGGCGGGCGAGGATGGGGTAGCTCAGACCCTCCTGATGGGTGTCGAGCGTGCCGGCGGCGACCTCGTGCAGCGTCGGCTTCCAGATGTGGAAGACGGTGCGGTCGATGAGCAGTATCTTTTCAGGCCCGCGCTGTCGGCCGAGCTTTCGGCCAAGCCGGGCGGCGAGTTCGAGCCCGCCGGCGCCGCCGCCGACAATGACGATATCGTCGTGCATGCGGATATCCCCAACCGCTGACTGGGCCGGGGTTTAGGCCTGTTGAGGCTGCGGGGAAACCCTTCGCTTGCATCGCCGCCGGATCGGCGCGAGCCTTTGACGAACATTGTTCGGGGGTGGCGGTATGGAAAAGCTCAGCCTGCAGGATCCGGTGTTCGCGACCTATGCGATCGCCGCCTGCCTGATGATCCTGAAGGCGGTCGGCATGTCGTGGCTGACTGTGGTGCGAATGATGTCGGCCAAAGGCGGCTTCCGCTCACCCGAGGACCTGCGCAAGACGCCGCTGAACCCCGATCCGGACCCCGCCCAGCTGGCGCCGAACGAAGACGTCGAGCGGGTGCGGCGCATCCAGATGAACGACCTCGAGAACCTGCCCTTCTTCCTGGTTGGTGGCTTCCTCTATGCCCTTACCGAGCCTTCACTGCTGGTCGCCCAGATCCTTTTCTACGGCTACGTCGCCTCGCGACTGGCCCACTTCCTGGCCTACCTGACGGCGCAGACACACGACCTGCGCGCCGGCCTATGGACGGTGGGCTCGCTGATCCTGATCTGGATGACTGTGCGGACCCTGCTGGCCGCGACGGGACTATGGGTCTAGGCGGCCTTCTTCCGCCGCACCTTCACCCGGTCTTCATCCAGGAACTCCCGGATCAACGGCGCGCTGAGGCTCGCCTGCGACACCAGGAACAGGTGACCGCCGTCCTTGATCACCTCCAGCCTACCGTTCGGCAGAAGCGCACAGAGGAACTTGCCGTTGACCAGGGGGACGATCTTGTCGGCATCGCCCATCATCACCAGGGTCGGCGTCTTGACGAAGGGCAGGAAGGGCACGCTGGTCCAGCCGCTCATGGCCACCAGCTGGTAGAGATAGCCGGAGCGCGAAGGCGGGCTGATGCGGCTGATATGGCCGTCTGCGCCGGTGGTCTCGCCGCCGTAGAGGGCCTCGAAGTTCTTGCGCATGAACTCGGGGTCCACATAGCGCTTGGGGTCGGCCATCTTGCTGAGGGCCTTGATGTCGCCCGGCACCATGATGACGCCGGCCGAGGTGGCGGCGAGCACCAGGCGGCCTGTCCGCTTCGAAAACTGGAAGGCGAACTGCTGGGCCAGGCCGCCGCCCCAGCTGACGCCCATCACATCGACCACGTCATAGCCGAGCTGATCAAGGAGACGCTTGGCCGTCCAGGCCATGGTCGAGGGGCGGTAGGGAACGACAGCCTTTGGCGAGCCGCCGACGCCCGGCATGTCGAAGGTGATCAGGTCGCGGTCGGGGAACCAGTCGGCCAGGGGGGTCATCAGCTCGATGTTGGCGCCGATGCCGTTGAAGAACAGCAGGGGCCGGCCGTGATCGCCCGCCGGGCCCCGGGCCTTCCAGACCGCGACCCGCAGCATGCGGCCGCCGGCCCTCAGGACGGAGAATTCCGGGGCGGGTGCGTTGGTCTTGGGGTTGGAGGTCACTGAGTCTTCCTTTGACGTACTGTTTTCCGCCCACCGAGGCGACGGGGAGGCGATTAGTCGAACGCGTAGAGGCCGGGCGCCGGGTCCAAGGCCTTGTACTTTTTGGAGCCGAGCGCCTTGGGCGCCGCCTTCTTGTCCCCCGCCCGCTCGGTCAGCCACTGGGTCCAGAAGGGCCACCAGCTGCCGGCCTTTTCCTCGGCCTGGCCGTTCATCCAGGCGTCGATCGACGGACCCGGGCGCTCGGCGCTGTGGAAGTATTTAGCCTTGGGGTTGCCGGGCGGGTTAAGCAGGGCCTGGATGTGGCCGGCCTGACTGAGAACGAAGTCAACATTCGGCGAGCCGATAAGTTGCGTCAGGCGGTAGCAGGCCTTCCACGGGGTGATGTGGTCGGTGACGCCGGCGACGACGAAGACATCATTCCTGACCGCCGAAAGATCGACCTTGTGCCCGGCCAGCTCGACCTGGCCGTGGTTACGGAACGGCTGGTGCTCGTAGACCGACAGGTAGTCGGAATGGAGAGTGGCGGTCAGGTTGGTGCTGTCGTTGTTCCAGAAGAGGACGTCGAACGGGGGCGGGTCGTCGCCGTGCAGGTAGTTGTTGATGACGTAGTTCCAGACCAGATCGTTTGGTCGCAGCCAGGCGAAGGTGCGCGACAGGGACGAGCCCTCGAGGATGCCCTTCTTGGCCGAGCGCTGGCGGGCCATCTCGATGCCGTGGCTGGAGACCAGGGCGCCCGCTTCGCTGTCGCCGGCGTCGGGGTCGAGCACGCAGACCATCAGGGAGACGGCGCCGATACGCTTGTCGCCCCGGGCCTGAAGCTTGGAGAGCAGGGCGGCGGTGGTGATGCCGCCCGAACAGGCGCCGGAGACGTTGACCGTCTTGCTGCCGGTCACGCTGGTGACCACGTCGGTGGCCTCGATGAGGCTGTCGACATAGTCGCCGAGGCCCCAGTGGGCATGCTCCTTCGTCGGGTTGCGCCAACTGACCAGGAAGACCTGGATGCCCTGCGAAAGGAGGTAGCGGACCATCGACTTGTCGGGGGACAGGTCGTTGACGTAGGCCTTGTTGATCTGCGGCGGGATGATCAGCAGGGGAACCTCGCTGACCGTCTCGGTGGTCGGCTGGTACTGAATCAGCTCCATCATCTCGGTGCGGTAGATGACCGAGCCCGGGCTGTTGGCGACATTTTCGCCGACCTTGAAGGGGCGTTTGTCGACCTGGCTGACGATGCCGTCGTTCTTGGTCAGGTCGTCGTAGGCGTTCTTGAGCCCCTTCATCAGCGAGCCGCCGCCGGTGTCGTAGGCGCGCTTGATGGCCGAGGGGTTGCCGACCAGGGTGTTGGACGGCGACAGGCTGTCGAGGATCATGCCGGTGACGAAGTTGGCGCGGGCGCGCTCCAGTTCGTCGAACTCGACGTCGTCGATCCAGCCGGCGACGCCCTTCTGGACCGCCAGGTAGTATTGCATCGCGCCCTTGTAGAGCGGGTTGTAGCGCCAGGCCGGGTCGGCGAACCGCTTGTCCTTGGGGGCGGCTTCCAGGTCTGACTTGCCGGTCAGGATCTTGACCAGCTCGCCATTGAATTTGGCGACATGCTTGATGGTCTTCACCGGCCGGCCGGCGGTTTCCCGCAGCAGCACCCCGACGGCGCCGATCAGGTCTTCGCGGGCCACGCCGACGATGGGATTGAGGCCGCCGGCGTTGTCTGTGGCGCCGCCGGTATCCAGGCGAATTCCGGGCTTGGTCATGGTTGGTCCTCCCCGCGCGCCAGATCGTTCTCGCCCGGCGTCCTCGTTCGGACCTATGCTGGACGCACCGGACGCGAAGTCAACGGGGGGAGGCGCCGAGTGAAGACGAAGGACCGTATCCTCGAGGCCGCTCGGGACCTGTTCAACGAGGAGGGCGTCGGGCCCTTGTCGGCCGTCGACATCGCGTCGGCCCTGAACATGAGCGCCGGGCACCTCTACTACCACTTCAAGGGCAAGCCGCAGATCCTGGCCGAGCTGATGGCCCTGCACGCCGCCGAGGTCGAGATGGTGCTGGGGGCCATGCGTGAGGCGATCGCCGCCCATCCCGATGTCGAAACCCTGTGGACGCATGTTCACATCCTCGTCGAGGAGGCCTGGGACGCCCGCTTCTTCTGGCGCGAACCGGCCTTGGCGCTCGGCAACGAGGCGGCGGCGGCGGCGGCAAGGCGGGTGATGACAGGCCTGGTTTCGGGACTGGAAGACGCCCTGAGGCGGCTGCACGAAAAAGGGGTGATCACGGCCGGGGCGGAGGCGCGCGACGGGCTGGCCGGGCAACTTGCCACCGGCATCGTGTTCCACGCCATTGCCCTGGAGTTGAGGGGCGACACTGGGCCGCCGCGCGAGCGGGTGGCTCGGGCGGCGGCCCAGGTCATGCTTCCGGCGGCGGCTCTGGCGACCTGAGCCCTGGGGAGGGGGCGTGGGTTCAGGTCAGCGCCGCCGGAAGATCTCAGGCCGCGTCCTCGGTCCTGGCGACGGCGGTCTTCTTGCCGGCCTTCTCGGCCTTGAGGGCGGCGACTTCGCCGGTCAGGGCTTCGACCTGGATGGTCAGGGCGTGAACGGCTTCGCCGAGGGCGGCGAGGTTGTAGGGAGCGAAGGCTTCGGTCAGCGACTTGCGGACCTTGCCGACCCGCTCCTCGAGGGCGGCGCGGCGGTCCTTCGACTGCTTGGTCAGATCATTGACCAGGCTGGCGACCTTCTTGCCGGTCGGGGCCTTGGCGATGCGGTCGCGGACCTCGTCCTCGATCACTTCACCCTTGGCGACCAGCTGGTCGAAGGCTTCGGTGGCGCCGTGGGCCAGCTTCTCGGCGCTGTCCTTGGCTTCGGTGAAGGCGCGGCCATAGGCGCCGACGCCGGCCAGCCAGATCTTGCGGGCGATATCGAGATCGGCGCCGGTTTCCGGAGCGGTCTTCTTGTCGGTTTTGGTCTTCTTGGCGGCGGCCATGGGCGGCTCCTTGCTAGGTCGTGACGCCGGGGGAGCGGCGAATGACCTCACGTTCTAAAGCAGGCGTCTAGAAAGATCATTCTAGGCCTCAGCGAGAACTGCGTTATGGTTGCAGCCGGGAGTTTTGGTCGCCACTGCGCACCTTCAGACTCCGGTTGGAAAAGCTTCGAGCTCGCTAGATGGACGGTAACGAAGATCAAAGGGACGGAAAGCTCGAGCGCCTGACCGCCCGCGAGCGAGAGATTCTGCGGTTGGTCGGCCAGCACCTGACCGGCAAGGAGATCGGCAAGCAGCTGGGTCTCTCCAACCACACCGTCGCCAACCATGTGCGCAACGCCCTGGAACGTCTGGGCGTCGATGACCGCCGGGCCGCCGCCCGCATGCTGCTCGCCTCGGAAGACCGCATGACACACGATGTGTCAGGCATGACGGGCGTCATGGCGGACGGCGCCGAGGCCAAGTCAACCTCAGCTCCACAAGACGGAGCCGAGCATGACACCCGCAAACGACCACCAAGCCAGTACCGCGACGCCGGGCCTCAGCCAGGCCCTGTGGATGAAGCAGGAAGTCGACCGGTTCGAAGCTTCCTTCCAGCGGCCGCCCCAGTCGGGGACGCCGCTCCCCGTGTGGACCTGGGAGCAGCTGGAGCGACAGCTCGTCAGCCTGTCATCGAGCCCGGCCATGGCCGCGGCGACGCCGGAACTGATTTCCGCGGTGCGCAAGCAGAGCCGCTGGCTGCCGCCGGAGATGGTGCTGAGGGAAATCCTCTGCGCGGCCTTCGCGGTGATGGATGGGGACTTCTCGCCGCCGGAGTCGGTGGAGAGCTCAACACTCTAGGACCGGTGCAGCGGCTGGGGCTCATCGTCCTGATCATGGTGATCGCGGCGATGACCTTCGGCGGCGCCCTTTCGGGCCTCGTGGCCCTGCAACAACTGATCCGCCCCTGACGTGATCCGGGCGGATCGCCCGGATTTCACATCACGCCCCGAGGGGGGCGATAGGGAGGCGACTATGCTGCAACAACGACGCACAGCGGCCGAAGCGGTGGCCAACAAGCTCTTCGAGGCCGAAGACGCCCTCGACATCGCCCTGGCGGCGGTGGCCGGACTGGCCATGACCATGCCGACGGCCCGCAAGGAGGCCAACCTGTCGGTCATGTACGCCCAGGACGCCTTCGAAGGCGCCACCGAGACCCTGGCCCACCTGACCCGCGCCCGCCGCACCATCATCGATACTCACAAGGCGTTGGCGGTGGCGCAGGATCAGCTGGGCCTGCGGCGCTTCGCGACCGGCCCCGGCGCCGACAAGCCGGAAGTCAAGCCGACCGGTCATCTGCGCGAGGTGAAGGTCGCCTGACCCAACACGGATTTGGCAGCCGGCGCATTTGGCGCCACAAAAGGGCCCTGCAACCGCGGGGCCCTTTTTCGTGTCATTGCCGCTCTGGTTCATCTTCAATTTCGGCGTCACCTTCCTGGTGACGGGCTTTGCCATGTGGAAGGGCGGGCGCACGGAACAGGCCGCCGGCCTGTTCATCCTCCTGGCCACCATCATGACCTTCCTGTTGCCAGACCGGCGTTGGGGCGACGTGCAGTTCGGAATGATGTGGATGGATATCCTGTCGTTTGTGATCCTCATCGGCTTCGCCCTGTGGGCCGATCGTTGGTGGACCATGTTCGCGGCGGCGATTCAGGGACTGAGTGTGCTGTTGCACCTGGCCTTCTGGGCCCAGATGAAGATCACCAGCTATGTCTACATGACCGGCATCAATATCGTCGGTCACCTGCTGCTGATAACTCTGCTCTGCGGCACGGTCAGCCATGTGCTGCGGACCCGGAAGCTGTCGCGCGCGCTGGCCTGAACCCGCCGCACAGGCCCGGTTCATGGCGCCCCCGCCACATTACAAAAAAGATCGGTGACCCACCGGTTCTTTTGAAGAACCCTGCGGCCATAGCGGCGTTCCTCATCCCGCTGGAACGCGGCAGACACAGGAGACGGATCGTGGCGCGCAAACGCCCCAGGGGGGTGCTGGAACTGGGTTGGGCCTGCGTCGAGAGCGGGTTTGCCGGCCGGTTCGAGCATGTGCCGACGGCCGAGCTCTATGAGGAGAGCGTGGTCAGGCGCATCTCCATGCCCTGCGGCGGCGACCACGGCTGGACGCTGTCGGCGCTGACCACGCCCCGCGACAAGCCCGCGCCCTGGAAGATCGTCGTCGTCACCGGCGCGCCCAGCTGGGCCGAATACTGGGCGCCGGTGCTGGCCGCCCTGCCGAAGGACCGCGAGATGATCGTGGTCGACCGCCCGGGCTACGCCGGCAGCCAGCCTGTGGAATACGTCGGCGACATTCGTGTGCAGGCCGAAGCCTTGATACCGCTGCTGCAGGTGGCCCCGGGCCAGAAGCTGGTGCTGGTCGGACAGTCCTACGGCGCCGCCATTTCAAGCCTGATGGCCGAGCGCCGTCCCAGGGGCCTGGCCGGCCTGGTGCTGCTCAGCGGCTATCTGGGCGATCCGGGGCCGACGGCGCGCATGCTGGTCAATCTGGGTCAGGTCCTGCTGCGCTTCCTGCCCGTGCCGCGCGATCTGCGTAACGCGGTGCTGGAGGTGGCCGGCCAGCCCGGACAGCTGATCCATATGCGCCGGGCTCTGGAGCGGGTCGGCGCTCCCATCCACCTGATCCATGGCGACCTCGACGACTTCGCGCCGATCGAGACGGTCGAGAGGCTGGTCAAGGAGCTGCGCACGCTTCGTCCCATGCGGTTCCGCCGCGTGCCGGGCGGCAACCACTTCCTCAACGATGGCCCGACCGAGGACATGGTCGCCGAACTCGAGGCCTGCCTGCCGCGGCAGCGGCCCGTGCTGACGAGGCTGGGCGCCCGCCTGACCGACGCGGTCGATGCCGCCCGCTACCTGTGGGCCGACCTGTTCAGCCGCAGGCGCGCAGCGGCGGCATAGCGTCCGTCTCGATCTCGGGCTCAAGGACGTCGGCGGCGGCCACGGACCCCAGCAGCATCGCCAGCTCAGCGGGCGGCACGGGCCTGCTGATCAGATAGCCCTGGATTTCCTGGCAGCCCTGGCGGCGCAGCTGTTCGAGTTGTTCAACGGTCTCGACGCCCTCGGCGGTGGTGACGATGCCCAGGCTGGCGCCGAGGTCGGTCACCGCCTTGATGATGGCCCGGGCGTTCGGGTCATCGATGATGTCACGCACGAAAGTCTGGTCGATCTTGATCTTGTCGAAGGGGAAGCTGCGCAGGTAGCTCAGCGAGCTGTACCCCGTCCCGAAGTCGTCCATCGAGATGCGGACGCCCAGCGACTTGAGGTCATGGAGTACGGCCAGGTTGGCGGCGCTGTCCTGCAGTAGCACCGACTCGGTGATCTCAAGTTCCAGGCGGCGCGGGTCGAGGCCAGACGCCGCCAGCGAGGAAATCACAGACTCGACCAGATGCCGGCCGCGGAACTGCATGGGCGACAGATTGACCGCCAGCCGGATACCAGCCGGCCAGGATCCGGCCTCGAGGCAGGCTTCCCGCAGCACCCAGTCGCCGATCGCGCCGATCAGGCCGATCTCCTCGGCCAGGGGCACGAACTCGGCCGGGGATATCATGCCGCGCTCGGGGTGGCACCAGCGGACCAGCGCCTCGCAACCGGTGATGCGATCCTCGGTCAGGCTGTAGAGCGGCTGGTAGTGGAGGGTGAACTCGCCGGCGCCGAGGGCGCGGCGCAGGTCAAGCTCCAGCAGGCGGCGGGCCTGCAGGGTCTCGTCCATCGCCCGCTCGAAGAAATGGAAGGCGCCGCGCCCTTCGTTCTTGGCGCGATAGAGGGCCATGTCGGCCTTCTGCAACAGTTCGTCCGGCTCCAGACCGTCCTGAGGCGACATGGCGACACCGACGCTGGCCCCGGCCACCACCTGCTGGCCGTGGATGTCGAAGGGCTGGGCCATGGCCTCGACGATGCGCGTCGCCAGGCGGCTGGCGTCGGCACCATGGACGACGCCGCATTGCACGACGGCGAACTCGTCGCCGCCGAGGCGGGCCACCGTGTCGCCTTCACGGGCACAGCCGCGCAGGCGTTCGGCAGCCGCCTTCAGCAGGGCGTCACCGGCCGGATGGCCGAGGGTGTCGTTGACCAGCTTGAAGCGATCCAGGTCGATGCAGTGGACGGCCACCGGCTCGGCCTGGCGGGCGGAGCGGCTGAGCGCCTCGCGCAGCGATTGCTGAAACAGCACGCGGTTGGGCAGTTCGGTGAGGGGATCGTAATGGGCCAGGCGGGCGATCTGGGCCTCGGCCCGCTTGCGCTCGGAAATGTCTTCCGAAACGCCGATCAGGTATTCGGGCCGGCCATCGGCGTCGAGGATGGCGCGCTTCTTGGTGCGCAGGGTGACGACCGCGCCGTCGCGGCGGGGGATGTTGTCCTCCTCGACGATCTTGACCTCTCCGGAGGCGAAGACCTCGAGATCGCGGTCCCGGTAGGTGGCGGCAAGGTCGGGTTGGTAGAAGTCGGCGTCGGTCTTGCCGATCATCTCCTCGCGGGAATAGCCCAGCATCTGTTCGCCGGCCCGGTTGAGCAGAACGTAGCTGAGGTCGCTCGCGCGTTTGACGAAAACCACGGCCGGCATCGATTCGACGATCTCGGTCATGAACTTGCGGGCCCGCTGGGCCTGGTCGTTTGCCTCGGCCAGCGCCTTGGCGACCCGGCGGTTGGCGTCGCTGGAGGCCTGCAGCAGCTCCAGGATGGTGCCCACGCCCTTGTAGAGACCGTTCTGGGTGACGATGAAGCCGGAGAGCAGTTCCGATGGCCGGGCAGACAGGCTGTCGGCGGTAAAGTCGGCCAGCGGCACGTCGACGTCGACCAGCAGCGGCTCGTGGTTCATCAGTTCCGAAATCGGTCGGCGGGCGTACAGCGCCCGACCGTACTCCGCGGCCATGCGCAGGAAGAAGCTGTTGCGGTCGAGCAGGCCCACCGGCCGGTTCGCCTCGTCGACGACCGGGATGATCAGGGTGTCGGGTTCGTTCCGGAACCGCTCATACAGGACGCCGCCGTAGTCCTCTGCCCGCGCAGGGACCACAGGGTTGAAGGCGTCACGCAGTTTCAACATCAAAACACCTCCACTCGGCCGGAGAGGTGTGACAGTCTGGAACTAACACTCGCCTAATTCGGGCGGCCGAACGAGCGCCGTCATCTAAAATTCACCGCAGCGTCACAGTCGTGGACGGAATCCTAATCAGGAGATCCTGCCCGTATACTGTCCGACGACTGACGAACGCTGACTGCCTACTCGGCCGCCACCAGCCTGGGGCTGGAGACCATGCTCTCCAGGCGGCCGCGGATCAGATCCTCGGCCTCGCTGATGATGCGGTCGATCAGCTCCTTGCAGCTGGGGATGTCGTCGATGATCCCCTGGACCATGCCGGCCGACCAGATGCCGCCGTCGGTGTCGCCGTTGGCCAGCGCGTCGCGGCCGCGGGTGCCGGCCACCAGGTGCATGACGTCCTCGAACTTTGCGCCGCCGGCGCGCTCGATCTGGACCACTTCCTGGCTGACCTGGTTGCGCATGACGCGGGCGGTGTTGTGCAGGGTGCGGAAGATCAGGTCGGTCTGGCGCTCATCGTTGGCGACCATCTGGGCCTTGAAGCTGTCGGGGATCGGGGCCTCCTTGGTAACGCAGAAGCGGGTGCCCATGTTGATGCCGTCGGCGCCCAGCGCCAGGGCCGCGACCAGGCCGCGCGCGTCGCCGAAGCCGCCGGAGGCCAGCATCGGGATCTTCACCTTGTTGGCCGCGGCGGGAATGAGGATCAGGCCGGGGATGTCGTCTTCACCCGGGTGACCGGCGCATTCGAAGCCGTCGATGGAGATGGCGTCGACACCCATCCGCTCGGCCGACAGGGCGTGGCGGACGGCGGTGCATTTGTGGATGACCTTGATGCCGTGCTGCTTGAAGTGGTCGACGTGCTCCTGCGGCTTGTAGCCGGCGGTCTCGACCATGGTGATGCCGCTCTCGATGATGGCGGCGCGGTACTCGGCGTAGGGCGGCGGCTTGATGGCCGGCAGGATGGTCAGGTTCACGCCGAACGGCTTGTCCGTCAGATCCTTGGTGCGCTGGATCTCCTTGGCCAGCTCCTCGGGCGTCGGCTGGGTCAGGGCGGTGAGAAAGCCCAGCGCTCCGGCATTGGCGACGGCGGCGACCAGTTCGGCCTTGCCGACCCATTGCATGCCACCCTGGGCGATGGGGTGTTCAACGCCGAACAGCTCGGTAAAGCGGGTGCGGATGGCCATGGTGCGTCTCCCAAACGTTTGTTGGAACGACTTTATCCGGGCGTCACCCCGCGTCAGGCAAGCGCGATTTCAGCCGCCCCCTCAGCTGCCCTTGGCGACCTCGCGCGACAGCAGGGCTTCCAGGCCCAGGAGCAGGGGCGCGACCGCCTGAGGGCCGAGCCCCGTCTGGCCAAGGGTGCGGATGGCGTTGACATGGACGGCAATCGGCGCGGCCTCGAGCCGGCCGTTCCTGCGCTGGCGGTCAGTCAGGTCGCAAAGGCTCCAGGCCGCCTTGCCGAGCAGCGGCAGGTCAGGCGGGCAGATGTCGATAATGGCGGACGAAGCCCTGTAGATGGCTTCCAGCCAGGACTCGTTTTTCGCGTCGGCCTGGGCCGCTTCGAGCTCAGCGATGGCCTCCATCAGCAGGGCGCGGCCCTCGTCTCGCAGATCGGCGGTCTCGACTTCGGCCCCGCGCAGGGCTGCGAGGACAGTCCTGCCGCCGCTCTCGCCAACCATCTTCGAGAGGTTGGAGACGCGGCGGATGACAATGGCGGCGCTCACGGTTTGATCTCCATGGAAGCGGCAGATTCGCGCGAAGAGGTTGCCGGACCGCGAAGACGGTCGGCGCGGCGCTCTTCCTGCCCGGCAGGGAGGTCGCTGGCGTCGTTGAAGCGTCGATCCGGGCCGGCATAGGCGTCGGACTGGATGAAGGGCCGAGGATCACGGGCCAACCACAGGATGCGCTCGAGCAGGACGGCCGCGGTGATCGGCCGCGCGATGATGAAGTTGGCGCCGCAGTCCCGGGCCTTGGCGACCTCGGTGGCGCGGGTGTGGCCGGAGATCATCAGCACGGGGGTGAAGGCATTGGGCTCCAGATTGGACCGCCGCAGCCAGGAGACCAGGTCGTAGCCGTCGGGGCCCGGCATGTCACAATCGACGATCAGCAGGTCGACCGTGTGAGTCTTGAGGATTTCGACCGCAGACTTGGCGTCAATGCACTGGTAGCGGGCCTTGATGCCGAAGCCGAGCAGGGTCTGGGTCGTCAGGCGCAGGGAGAAGTTGTTGTCGTCGACAACCATGACGATGGCGCGCGACAGGTTGAAGATCGTGCCATTGGCCAGGCCCGTCTCGCCTGCCCCCGGCGTCGCCGCTCCGCTTGAAAGCGCCATTCGTCTCCCCACCCGCAGGCAACCTGCCCAACCTGGGTGACCGAACGGTAAACGAATAAACGGTTTCGCCACACGTGAGGGCGCAAAACTTCTACCTATGGTGCTCACGACCTCTTCGGAACCGTTCTGGAGCGTCGCTTCCCCGACCCATCAACGCGCCCCCGGAAACGGGGGTCGCCTCAAGCCGGCGCGGTGCGGCCGATCGCGTAGTAGCGTTCAGCCCTCTGGGCGAGCAGCTGTTCCGGCGTCAGGTTGAGCAGCAGCTTCAGCTCGTCGTCGATCACGTCGCCGACCAGTCGGATGGCCTCGGCCGGGTCGCTGTGGGCGCCGCCGGGCGGCTCGTCGATAATGCGGTCGACAACGCCGGTCTTGATCAGGTCCTGGGCGGTGATGTGCATCTGGGTGGCCGCGTCCTTGGCCCGGGCCCCGTCGCGCCACAGGATGGAAGCCGCGCCTTCCGGGCTGATCACCGAATAGATCCCGTGCTCCATGATCAGCACGCGGTTGGCGGCGGCGATGCCGATGGCCCCGCCGCTCATGCCTTCGCCGGTCACCGTGGCGATCATCGGAACCTTGAGAGTCAGGCATCGCTCGGTGCCGCGGGCAATGGCCTCGGCCTGACCGCGTTCCTCGGCCCCCAGGCCCGGATAGGCGCCGGCGGTATCGACAAAGCTGAGCACTGGAAGATTGAACTGCTCGGCCATGTCCATCAGCCGGACAGCCTTGCGGTAGCCCTCGGGCCTCGCCATGCCGAAGTTATGCTTTAGCCGGGTCGTGGTGTCGTGACCCTTCTCCTGACCGATCACCAGCACCGGCACGCCCCGGAACCGGCCCAGGCCGCCGAGAATGGCCTGGTCGTCGGCGAACTTGCGATCGCCGCGAAGTTCGACGAACTCCTCGATCAGGCCGCTGAGAAAGTCGACGAAATGCGGCCGCTGCGGATGGCGCGCCACCTGGGTCTTCTGCCAGGGGTCCAGCCTCGAGTAGGCCTCGCGGCGCAACTCGTCGAGGCGGCCCCGCAGGGACTCGATCTCGGTCTCGAAGGAACCGGCGCCGGCCGACTCCGAGAGCCTGGAGAGCTCCTCGATCTTGCCTTCCAGTTCGGCGATCGGCCGTTCGAAGTCGAGATAGTGGTGGACCATGGTTCGCCTAACGCACCCCGTAGGGAAAGGTCGCGAACCTAGTCGCTGTTCGCCGCCGATGGAACCCATATGCCATGATTCCGGCGCACGGAACCGATCGCTCAGGTCAGCAGGGCGAGCGCGAAGGGAAAGGCCGGCGCCGTCCACAGCCGGGAAATGGTCCAGCCGCCAGCCTGGGCCAGGGCCCGCAGACGGGTCTCGTCGAACTTGTAGCTGCTCTCGGTATGGATGGTTTCACCGGCCGCGAAGTCGAAACGATGGCCATCGACGGTGACCGACTGAGCCTGCCGCGAGACCAGATGCATCTCGATGCGCGCGGCTTCTGCATTCCAGACCGCCCGGTGCTCGAAGCCGGAGAGGTCGAAATCGGCGCCCAGTTCGCGATTGGCCCGTTCCAGGAGGTTGAGGTTGAAGCGGGCGGTGACACCGGCGGCGTCGTCATAGGCCGCCTCCAGCACGTCAGCGTCCTTGATCAGATCCGCGCCCAGCAGCAGCTGGCCGCCTGGTCCCAGATGCTCGCGCATGGCGGCCAGCAGCGGACCGGCCTCCTCCGGCGGGAAGTTGCCGATCGTCGAGCCGGGGAAGAAGCCGAGCCGCGGCCGGGAGCCCGCCGTCACCTCGCCCTCCAGATGGGTAAAGTCGCCGGCCACGCCGCGCACGGGCAGCTCCGGGAAGGCGGCCTGAACCTCCTGGGCGGTGGCGCGGGCGGCGCCGGGATCGATCTCGACGCACAGATAGCCGGCTGGCGCGTCCAGGGCCTCCAGCAGGGCGATGGCCTTGGCGGCCGAGCCCGAGCCGTACTCGACCACCGTCCGGCCAGGGCCGATGGAGGCGGCGATATCGCCACCCTGAGCGTCCAACAGGGCCATCTCGGTGCGGGTCGGGTAGTATTCCGGCAGGCGGGTGATCTCGCCAAACAGGGCCGAACCGGCGGCGTCGTAGAACCATTTGGGCGGCGTCGCCTTGGGGCATTGCGACAGGCCGGCGGTCATGTCCTCCGCGAACAGGGCTCGCTCGAGATCGGGATGCAGGCGGGTGAGCTGGTTCATGCGCGGTCTTTCGCAAGGCGCAGCCCGGAGAACATCCAGCGCTGGTGAGGTTCGAAGAAATTCCGGTAGCTGGCCCGCATGTGGGCCGCCGGCGTGACGCAGGCGCCGCCGCGCAGCACCTGGCGGCCGGACATGAACTTGCCGTTGTACTCGCCGACCGCGCCGGGCGCGGGGGCGAAGCCGCGGTAGGGGCTGTAGGCGCTGGACGTCCATTCCCAGACGTCGCCGTACAGCTGGTCGCCCGCGGAGGCCGCCGTGCGCAGAATGTCGCTTTCCAGGAAGTTGCCGCTGATGGGGCGGCCCTCCGCGACGGCTTCCCACTCGGCCTCGCCGGGCAGGCGGGCGCCGGCCCAGCGGGCGTAGGCGTCGGCCTCGTAGAAGCTGACATGGCATACGGGGGCGGCCGGGTCGACGACCTCACGGCCCGCAAGCGTGCGCCGGGTCCAGACGCCGTCGTCCAGATCCCAGTAGGCGGGGCTGCGCCAGCCTTCGGCCCGGGCCCGGTCCCAGCCGTCGGACAGCCAGTGGGCCGGCGTGTCGTAGCCGCCATCGGCGATGAAGGCGAGCCAGTCGCCGCAGGTCACCAGCCGGTCGGCGAGCGCAAAGGGCTCCAGCCAGACCCTCTGGCGCGGACGCTCGCAATCGAAGGCGAAACCGCCCTGCCCTGCCCCGATCTCGACCAGGCCGCCCTCGTGGGCAATCCAGCCGACAGGTTTTGGCGGCGGACCGGCGGCGGACTTCAGGTCGATGCGGTAGGCAGGCGCGCCCGGGTGCAGGGCGAAGAGGCTGAGGATATCCATCAGGAGGAGCTCCTGGTGCTGCTCCTCGTGGTTCAGGCCCAGTTCCAGCAGCGGCGCAAGCTCATCGATCAGGTTGGCGGGCGCTTCAGCGAACACACGCGCCAGGGCGTCATCGACGCGCAAGCGCCAGTCGATGACCGCCTGCACGCCGGGCCGGGTGACGAGGCCGCGATCGGGCCGCGGGTGTCGCTCGCCGACGGCCTCGTAGTAGCTGTTGAACAGGAAGCGGGCGTTCTCCGGGGCCTCCGGCGCATAGCCGTGCGGCCGCAGGATGAACTCGTCGAAGAACCAGGTCGTATGAGCCAGATGCCACTTGGTCGGGCTGGCGTCAGGCATGGCCTGGGGCTGCATGTCCTCGGCCGACAGGGGCGCGGCAAGATCAAGGGTCCGCTGCCGGACCCTTGCCAGCGACAGAGCCAGCGTCTCGCGATCGTCGGTGTCGAATGCCATCCCGCCTCTCCCAACGCGCAAGACGGCGCAAAGCTCCGCCAGGACCGCGCGAGAACATATAGAGATCAAACGCCATTCGGCTAGAGGCTGGTAGCCAAAGAAAACGGCCGGCCGCCTTTCAGCGACCGGCCGCATCTTTCGGTGTGTCGGCGCCTAGAGCAGGAAGCGCGCCGCCGTCAGGGTATGGGCGCCGTTGATCAGCACCTCGAAGTCGGCCGCGCCGTCGCCGTTCACGTCGCCGAAGACGTGGGTGTCGACGCCGTCGAACTCATAGCGCAGCTGGCCGGCGACGCTGGTGAAGGCGCCTGTGCCGATGAAGCTGAATGCCTGGTCAGCGGCGACGCCGGTGTTGGCATCGATCGGACGAAGGTCGATCTGGTCGGTCGCGTCGAAGTCGGTGATGACATCGCGCACGCCGGCGCCCACACCGCTGTCTGACAGCGCCTGCAGGACGAAGAAGTCCTTGCCCGCGCCACCAGTCTGGGTGTCGGCTCCGGCGCCACCGTAGAGGTAGTCGTTGCCGTCACCGCCCAGCAGGAAGTCGTCGCCGGCCTCGCCGTACAGCTTGTCATTGTCGGCGCCGCCGTCGAGGGTGTCGCCGCTCAGGCCACCCCGCAGGGTGTCGGCCCCGGCCACGCCGAAGATCGTATCGGCCCCGGCCCCACCATTGATGGTGTTGCCGAGCGCGTTGCCCGTGCCGGTGAACGAACCGGCGCCGGTGAAGAGCATGATCTCGACATTGTCGGCGAGGGTCAGGCTGGACAGCGCGGTCTTGACCGTGTCGGTCGTGCCCTCGCCTACGGCTTCGACGACGACGTCGCCGACGCTGTCGACGATGTAGGTGTCGTTGCCGATGCCGCCGGTCATGGTGTCGTCGCCGCCCTGGCCGTCGAGGGTGTCAATGCCCTCGTTGCCGAACAGGCTGTCGGCGCCAAGGCCGCCGAACAGCTTGTCATCGCCGAGCCGTCCTTCCAGCACGTCGGCGTCCGAACCGCCGGTGATGCTGTTGGCCAGGTCGTTGCCGATCCCGGTCACGGCGCCCGCGAACGTGAAGCTGAGGTTCTCGACGTTGCTGGTCAGGGTGTAGCTGTTCAGCAGGCTGATGACGCTGTCGGTCCCGGCATTGAGCACCTCGGTGACGACGTCGCCGGCGTCGGTGACGAAGTAGGTGTCGTTGCCCGCCTCGCCCTGCATGGTGTCGGCGCCTTCACCGCCGCGCAGGGTATCAGCGCCCTGGCCACCCAGCAGCAGATCGTCGCCCAGACCGCCGTTGAGCTGGTCGTCGCCGGCCAGACCACTGAGGGTGTCGGCGCCGGCCCCGCCGGTGATGACGTTGGCCAGCGACGTGCCGGCGCCGACGAAATCGCCCGTGCCGTTGAAGGTAAGGTTCTCGAAGACGCTGGAGAGGATGGTGTAGCTGTTCAGGCTGGTGACGATGGTGTCGACCCCGCCGCCCACGTCGCTGATCACGTCGCCGGCGCTGTCGACGTAGTAGGTATCGTTGCCGGCGCCGCCCTTGAGGTTGTCCTCGCCGCCGCCGCCGAACAGCTCATCGTTGCCGTCGTTGCCGTTCAGCGTGTCGTCTCCCGTGCCGCCGATCAGGACGTTGGCGAGGGTGTTGCCGTTGGCGGTGAAGCTGGTCGAACCGGAGAAGGTCATGTTCTCGACCATGGTCGCCAGGGTGTAGGCGCTGATGCCGCTGACGATGACGGTGTCGATGCCGACCCCGGACTCGGTGATCACGTCGCCGCTGTTGTCGACGTAGTAGGTGTCGGCGCCCAGACCGCCCTGCAGGGTGTCGGCCCCGGCCCCGCCGTCCAGGATGTTGTCCAGGGCATTGCCGACGATGGTGTTGGCAATGGCGTTGCCCGTGCCGCTGACCGCCGAACCCACGAGGTTCAGCCGCTCGATCTCCTGGCCGGCGCCAAGGGTGTAGTTCACCGATGCGTTGACGATGTCGGAACCGCCGCCGACCGCTTCGACGATGACCTCGGTCCCGACCGATACGATGTAGGTGTCATTGCCCGCGCCGCCGATCAGGGTGTCGAGACCACCGCCGCCGGTGAGGATGTTGTTGCCGACATTGCCGGTCAGGGTGTTGTCGCCGCTGTTGCCGGTCAGGTTGATGTTGCCGACGCCGGTCGCCGTCATGGTCTCGACGTTGGCCGACAGGATGTAGCTGACGCTGGTCTCGACAGTGTCGGTTCCACCATCTTCCAGTTCGGTCACGATGTCGGTGGTCTGGCCGACGACATAGGTGTCGTTGCCCGCGCCGCCGATCATGGTGTCGGCCCCGGCCAGACCGTCGATGCGGTCATCGCCTGCGCCACCGGTGATGATGTTGGCCAGCGAGGTGCCCGTTCCGACGAAGTTGCCTGTTCCGGTAAAGGTCAGGTTCTCGATCGTCGTTGAGGAGATGGTGTAGGTGTTGAGCGTGGTCTCGATGAGTTCGATACCGCCGGTGTCTGACACCGTGTCTCCGACATCATCGACAAGGAAGATGTCGTTGCCCAGTCCGCCCCGCATGATGTCGGCGCCGAGGCCGCCGCTGATGACATTGTCCTGATCGTTGCCGGTCAGGGTGTTGTTCAGCGCATTGCCGATCAGGAAGCTCGCCGTGCCGAGCAGGTTCGCGCGCTCGATGTTGTCGCCGAGGACGTAGTTGACCGAGCTGTTGACCAGGTCATCGCCTTCGCCGGTGAGTTCGATGGCCGCATCGCCGTTGCTGTCGATCTCGAAGATATCGTTGCCAGCGCCGCCTTCCATGACGTCGGCGCCAGCGCCGCCGGCGAGGAGGTCGTTGCCCGAGCCGCCGACCAGACGGTCGTCGTTGCCCGTGCCGGTCAGGCTGTCGTTGCCGGCCTGACCGTGGAAATCGACGGCCACCGGGCTGCCGGTGGGAGCGACGATGTTGTTGGAGGCGTTGGTGGCGACACCGTTGACGGTCACATGGCCGACCGACGCGCCGCCGAGGCCCTGGACGGTGTAGTCGAAGGAGGCGGTCGTCCCGGTGATGTTAATGACCAGCTGGTTGCCCACCAGGCTGACAGTGGCGCCGACGGCGTTGGAGACGGCGGTGACCACCGGGTTGGTGTCGTTGTCGGCGAAGCTGTCGTTGAGCAGCAGCAGATTGGCGCTGAGGGCCGAGGCCAGGCCGATCGTGGTCTGCAGAACGTCATCAGCCGGACTTGGGGCCGGGGTGGTAAGCACCTCGAAGCTGACGTCGCCGTCGGCGAAGCGGATGGTCTCGACGTTGGTGACCTGGTCGACCCCCTCCGGGGCCCCGCTGCGCAGGTCGGTGATGTAGAGAACACCCCCGTCGAGGGTGACGCTGTAGTCGGAACGGGCGCCGCTGTAGACGGCAATGTCCGTGCCCAGGCCACCATCGATAACGTCGCTGCCGCCGGTCCCGAAGTTGCCGGAATCGATTTCCGGGAAGCTATCGCCGGAGAGGATGTCGTCGCCCTCACCGCCGTCCAGCATATCGTCGCCGCCGGCCCCGATGAGCCGGTTGGCGCCGCTGTCGCCGGACAGAGCGTCGTCGAACCGGGTGCCGGTGACGTTCTCCATGCCGACAAGGGTATCGATGCCGGCCCCGCCGGTGTCTTGCGCCTGGCCCTGCAGGGACAGGCTGACCGTGACGCCGCCGGTCGGCCCGTCGGTCCCGAACTCGTCGGCGGCGTAGGAAGCAGTATCCGTACCGCCGCCCCCTGTCAGGGCGTCGTCGCCCCGTCCGCCGATCAGAAGGTTGTCCCCACCGTTGCCGGTCAGGTTGTCATTGTGATCGGAGCCGAGAACACCCTCGAAATTGCTGAGGGTGTCGAAGCCGGTCACGCCGGTGTCCTGGGTCCCGCTGATCGACAGGTCGACGGTCACCCCCGCCGTGGCGCCGAGGTAGGAGGCGAGGTCGACCCCATCGCCGCCATCCAGCACATCGTTGCCAAGCCCGCCGCCGATGACGTTGTCGCCGGCGCTGCCGGTCAGGGTGTCGTTGAAGTTGGAGCCGCCGAGGTACTCGATGCCGGTCAGGGTGTCGGCTTCACCGCTCACCGTATCGACCACCTGGCTGGTGGTCAGGCCAAGATTGACCTGCACGCCGCGGGTCGCGGCGGCGTAGGACACCTGGTCCTTGCCGCTGCCGCCCTCGATGATGTCGTTGCCGCCACGGCCCTCGAAATAGTTGAAGGCGCCGTCCTTGCCGATGAAGTGGTCGTTTCCGGCTCCGCCGATCAGGCCCTCGATACCGACCAGGGTGACCTGGCCATAGCCGAAGTTCTGGGCGTCGGTGAGGTTGAGATTGACGGTCACGGCGTTGAGCAGAACGAAGACGCCGATGTCGAAGCCGTCGCCGCCGTTGAGCGTGGTCGTGCCGGCCAGCGTAACCAGGATGTCATCACCCAGGCCGCCTTCCAGAACGCTTCCGCCGGCGCCGGCGATCAAGGTGTCTTTGAAGTCGGAGCCAATCAGGTTCTCGACGCCGCTCAGGGTGTCCACGCCGGCGCCGCCAGTGTTCTGGGCCGCGGTAATGGTCAGGTTGACGGTCACGCCCTGGGTCGCGCTGGCATAGGAGGCCGTATCGATCCCCAGGCCGCCCTGCAGGACGTCGGCGCCGTCGCCGCCTTCCATCAGGTCATTGCCGTCCCCGCCTTCGAGGATGTCGTCGCCGGCTTCGCCATACAGTTCGTCCGTGCCGCCGCCGGCGACGATCCGGTCGTCGCCGTCGCCGCCGAACATCAGGTCGTCACCGCTGAAGGCCGGATTGCTCTCGGCCGCCGCGTTGTCCTCTTCGTAGGTGATCTCGCCGCTGAAGCCATTGCTGCCAGTGATGCCGTAGAGACCGTCGCCAAGCAGCAGGTCGGCGCCCTCGCCGCCCTCCAGGGTGTCGCCGCCGGAGCCGCCGGCCAGGATGTTGTCCTGATCGTCGCCGGTCAGGAAGTCGTCGCCGTCGCGACCTGACAGGTTTTCGAACCCGCTGGCGATGACCGTGCCGGCTCCGAACGCCTGCTCCGAGCCCTGCAGGGCCAGGGAGAAGGTGATGTTGGTCGGGGTTTCGCTCTGGATGCTGAACAGCAGGGTGTCGTTGTCGACCCCGCCGTCGACGGTGTGGTTGCCGGTCCCGACCTCGATCAGGTCATCACCCGCGTTGCCGAGCAGAACGTCGTCGCCGTCCTGGCCCCACAGCCAGTTGTCTTCGGCGCTGCCGTCGATCGAGTCGTTGAAGATCGTGCCCGAGGCGTGCTCGATGCTGATCAGGGTGTCCATGCCGTGACCGGTGTCCTGGGCGATGCCCTGGATGTTCAGGTCGATGCTGGCGCCGACCTGGGTTTCTGTCGGCTGCAGCGAGAAGGCGATCCGGTCGAACCCGTCGCCGCCGTCAATGACGTCATCGCCCTCGCCGCCGTGGACATAGTCGTTGCCGGCATCGCCGGAGACCTGGTCATTGCCAAAGCCGCCACGGACGAAGTCGCCGTCGGCGCCGCCGCTGACGATGTCGTCGCCGGCCTCGCCGCGAACCGTGTCCGCGCCGTCGCCGCCGTAGAGTTTCTCGGCGCCGCCGCTGCCGCGGATGAAGTCGCCGTAGTTGGACCCCTCGACCGCCTCGATGGAGGTCAGGGTGTCGCTGAGGCTGCCGCCCCCGGTGCTGGCGAAGCCGTTGCCGCCGGTGTTGAGGATGACGGTGACGGCTTCCGTGGCGTCGCCATAGACCGCGCGGTCCTCGCCATCGCCGCCATCGACAATGTTGGTCCCGGAGCCGCCCGACAGTCGGTCATTGCCGCCGCCGCCGACAAGACGGTCGTTGCCGGCGCCGCCGTCGAGCGTGTCGTCGCCGATCAGGGTCGCATTGCTGAAGTGGGTGGCCAGGTTCTCGATCGTGGTGATCGGCCCTGAACCGCCCTGGGTGGAGACCATGCGGATATCACCGTCGCCGAGCAGCAGGTCGTTGCCGTCGCCACCTTCCAGCGTGTCCGCACCGGCGGCGCCCGCGAGGGTGTTGGCGCCGGCGTCGCCGGTGAGGGTGTCCGTCCCGGCCGTGCCGGTGACGTTCTCGATTCCGCTGAGCGTCATCAGGCCGGAACCGGTGTCCTGGGCCGCGCCCTGGAGGTTCAGGTTCACCGTGACGTTGAGAGGCGGGGTGACGTTGTCGGACAGACGGACCGTATCGACGCCATTGCCACCGGTCAGGATGTTGGCGCCGACGCCCGCTTCGAGCAGGTCATTGCCGTCGCGGCCATCCAGCGTGTCGCCGCCGCCCGTGCCCCACAGCCAGTTGTCACCACTGTTGCCGTAGAAGGTATCGGCGAAGGTCGTGCCCGACACATGTTCGATGTTCAAGAACGTGTCCATGCCATGGCCGGTGTCCTGGGCCGTGGTGATGGCGAGGTCGACGGTCGCGCCGGCCTGGATGTCGGTCGGAAGGGACAGGAACATGCTGACGCGGTCGAAACCGTCGCCGCCGTCCATCAGGTCGTTGCCTTCGCCGCCCGAGAAGAAGTCGTTACCGGAGTCGCCATAGGCGATGTCGTTGCCGTCGCGACCGCGCAGGAAGTCCTCGCCATTGCCGCCGATCAAGGTGTCGTCGCCGCCCTCGCCGATCAGCAGGTCGTCGCCGCCGAGGCCCGTAAGCACGTTGTTGCCGTGGTCACCGTCGAGCGTATCGGAGATCTGCGAGCCGATGACGTTCTCGACGCCGGTGATGATGTCAAAGCCGCCGTCGCCCTGGCTGCGGTTCACGTTTTCGGCCCGGAGCAGATAGACCCCGACCCCGATGCCGTTCACGACCGAGATGTCCTCGTAGGACACGGTGTCGATACCGTCGCCGCCGCGGATCGTGTCGTTGCCGATGCCGCCCAACAGCAGGTCATCGCCGCTGCCGCCTTCCAGGATGTCGACGCCGGCGCCGCCGCGCAGGGTGTCGTTGCCCGCGACCGCCCCGATGTTCAGGGCCACCAGATCGAGGGTGGTGGTGATCGGACCGGAGCCGCCAAAGGTGCTGTACATCCAGACGATGCCGTCGCCGTACAGGGTGTCGTTGCCATCCCCGCCGCTCAGGTCATCGGCGCCCTCGGCGCCCGCCAGGATGTTGTTTCCGGCGTCGCCGGTAAGAGTGTCGTTGAAGGTCGATCCCGAGAGGTTCTCGAAGCCCGTCGCCGTGAAGCTGCCGCCGCCGGCGATCGCCTGGGACGAGCCCTGCAGCAGGAGCGAGGCGACGACGCCGCTGGTGAAGTCGTTGTTGTTGAAGAACGAGAGGGTGTCGGTCCCGTTTCCACCGGAGACGATGTTCGAACCGGTGGACCCGATCTCGATAAGGTCGTTGCCGTCGCCGCCGCTCAGGGTATCACCGCCGCCCTGGCCCCACAGCCAGTTGGCGCCGGCGTTGCCGGTGAAGGTGTCGGCAAATGTGGTGCCGGACACATGTTCGATGCTGACCAGGGTGTCCATGCCATGGCCGGTGTCCTGGGCCACGCCCTGGATGGTCAGGTCGACGGTCGCGCCGACCTGGGCGTCCGTCGCCAGGCTGAGGAAGAAGTTGGCGCGGTCGTTGCCGTCGCCGCCGTCCATCAGGTCGTTGCCTTCTCCGCCCTGCAGGAAGTCGTCGCCCGCGTCGCCGTAAAGGGAGTCATTGTCATTGCGGCCGCGCAGGATGTCGTGGCCGTCGCCGCCGCGCAGGATGTCGTCGCCGTTCTGGCCGATCAGGATGTCCTCGCCGCCACGACCCTCCAGGGTGTTGGCGCCCGTGCCGCCGACCAACTGGTCGTTGAATTCGGAGCCGATCAGGTTCTCGATGCTGATCAGGGTGTCGATATCGCCGCCCGACAGCGTCTGCACACTGAAGACGCTGCCCGTGACGCCTTCGGTGGAGTCGACATAGGTGGCGGTGTCCGTGCCATTGCCGCCGTCGAGGACATCGCTGCCGGCGCCGCCGTTCAGCGTGTCGTCGCCATCCTGCCCCTGAAGGGTGTCATTGCCGCCCAGACCGGTGATGGTGTCATCGTTCGGCGTGCCGGGCAGGGTGTTCGGATCGTTGTCACCGACGATGTCAGCCATTTGAAGTATCCCAGAGATGTGGATTTCGAGCGCTAGGGCAGTCCGGCCGTCGTCGGCAGTGCAAAAAACAAGGCCTGAAGCTTGGCAATCGGATGCTCGCCCCCTCGCATTCGAACAACCCTAGCGCCGCTCGGGAAGGGCGATAGGGGGCGTCGCTTGGCGGGCGAGTGGGCGTTCGCGCCCTGTTTGCGAAGGCCGAGTTGAAAAACCAGAGTTTTGTTGGTCAAACCCCGGGCGCCGGACCGGATATGTGCGACAATCCGCCACAGTCGTTAACCAGGGCCTCCAATGGCCTCCGCCCGCAAAGGGCGAAAATCACGGCGCATCCACAGCTTGCGGTGGCGCCGTCCGAACGGATCAGAACCCGTAGAGGTCCTTGAACGCCGGATCCCGCCCCGCGATCTGCCGCGCGCAATCGACCATCACCTTGGCCTGCTTCCAGGTGGCGTCGTCCTGCATCTTGCCGTCCAGCATGACCACGCCCGTGCCGTCCGGCATGGCGTCCAGAATACGCACCGCGAACTTCACTTCGTCGGGGTCGGGGCTGAAGACGCGCTTGGCGATGTCGATCTGGCTGGGGTGCAGCGACCAGGCGCCGGCGCAGCCGAGCAGGAAGGCGTTGCGGAACTGCTGTTCGCAGGCTTCCGGATCGTCGATGGCGCCGAAGGGGCCGTAGAAGGCCTTGATGCCGTGGGCGGCGCAGGCGTCGACCATCTTCGCAAAGGTGTAGTGCCAGATGTCCTGCTGGGCGGCGACGCGGGCGGCGCCGTCGGCGCGGGGATCCTCGATCACCTTGTAGAAGGGATGGCCGCCGCCGACCCGGGTGGTCTTCATGCCGCGGCTGGCGGCGAGGTCGGCGGGGCCCAGGCTGATGCCGTGCATACGGGGCGAGGCGGCGCAGATGGCCTCGACGTTGTTCACGCCCTCCGCCGTCTCGAGGATGGCGTGCAGCAGGATGGGCTTCTTGAGGCCATGGCGGGCCTCAAGGATGGCCAGGAACTGGTCCATGTAATGGATGTCCCAGGGCCCCTCGACCTTGGGGATCATCATGACGTCGAGCCGGTCGCCGACGCCTTCGACGATTTGGGTGACGTCGTCGAAATGCCAGGGGCTGTTGAGGCAGTTGATGCGGGTCCAGAGGCCGACGCCGAGGGCGGCGAAGTCCGTTTCGTTGGCAAGCTGGATGAAGCCGGCGCGGGCGGCGTCCTTCTGGTCGGCGGGGATGGCGTCTTCCAGGTTGCCGAGGATGACGTCGGCCTGTTTGGCCATCTCCGGGACCTTGGCGCGCACCTTGTCGAGGTGCGGCGGCACGAAGTGGATCATCCGCTCGACCTGAACGGGCAGCTCGCGCGGCGGGGTCGGGGCGCCGATGGCCAGCGGTTTGAAAAATCCACGCGGCGTCTTCATGGCGCTGTCCCCTTCGCAGTTGCGAGAGGCTGTTTGCGGCGGGAGGTGCGGGGCGTCAAGGACGGGTCGGCTAGAGGCGAATGATGTAGCTTACCCGCAGAAGGGTTCTCTCGCCGCGACGGGTCACGGTCGCGACGTAACGGTGGGACTCATCCAGCTGCCCCTCAAGGCCATCGGTCAGATCGACGCGCGAGGTTGCCGCCTCGCGGGCCAGGACCCGACTGAGCTGGGGAAGGCGGACAAAGCCATCTCTGTTCGCCGGCGCGACCTCGGCGATCAGTGCGCTGGCCCGGGTCAGCCAATGGCGGGTGTCGCTGAGGCGCGTCCGATCGCCGATCACCACGAACACATAGTGGTTCGAATAGTTTTCGCAGCCGCCCTGGGTGACGGACAGCTTTACGCCGCTCGCTAGTGTCGCCGTCTCCTGGCCATGGCGGCGCTTGAGGGTGACTTTCTCTCCGTTCTCACGGCGCTCGAAACCGATCTCGGACTCGGCCATGCGGAACCGGGCGTCGGGCAGTTTGGCGCGGTCGAGGGTCGGGGCGTCGCGTTCCGAGAGGGTGCAGTCGTCTGCGTACTTTTCGCCCGCAGTTGCCGGGACCGCCAGCAGTAGAGGCACCGCCAGGGCGGCAAGCAAAAGACCGATCCTGTTCATTGAGCCCCCGTTAAACCGCCGTACCTTACCTCACGCGGCGAGCGGCCGGTCCAGCGCTTGAAGGCCCGGGAGAAAGACGCCGCCTCCGAGAAGCCGACCAGGTAGGCCGTCTCGTTGACCGACACCTTGCGGGCCGACAGGTAGTCGGTCGCCAGGCGGCGGCGCAGATCATCGAGCACCGCCTCGAAGGTAGCGCTTTCGGCCTTCAGCCGACGAAACAGGGTCTGGCGGCTCATGCCCAGGCCAGTGGCGATCTGCTCCACCCCGACCTCTCCGGTATGCAGGATCGGGATCAACAAGGCCTCGACCCGGCCACGGACCGTGCGGGCGCCTTCCTGGCTCTGAAGCAGGGCCTCGGCCCGGTCGCTCAAGGGGCCGAAGGCGAAGCGCGGCAGCAGGGCCACCGGATGGTCGGCAAGAGTCATGTCGAGCCGCACGGCGTTCCAGTCGGCGCTGAAGGTGACCGGGACCTGGAAGATGCGGTCGTACTCTGCCGCGTGCGGCGGCCGGGGATGGGTGACCTGCACGGCGGTGACCATCGGCCTGGGCAGGAAGCGGCGCGGGCCGACCGCCAGCCGCACGAAGGTGGTCTCTGTCAGCTCGGGAAAATCGTTCGGCCGGGCGCGGTTGTCGACCATCCAGGTCTCGCCGCCACGCTGGACGATCGAGAACCGGTCCCCCTCGCCCACGCCATCGACCTCGACGACCAGCCGGCCGAAACGGTTCAGTTGCAGGAAGGCATGCATCATCGTTTCTGACGCGTGGGTGATCAGCCCGACCAGGGACAGCTCCGACATGTCGACCGCTTCGGCATAGCGCAGGGCCAGGGCGCCATCGCCGATCGCCAGCTTGCCGGCGGCCATGATCTCTTCGTAGCGGCGCATGGGCAGGCGCGCGTCATGATCGGAGAGGTCAGACTCTTCCAGCCCCGCCGACGCCAGAAGAGCCTCGCCGTCGGCGCCGCGCGAGACGGCGTAGCCGATCAGCCCCTGCAGCATGCCGACGGCCACCGTCGGGCCCGCAGCCACGGGCGCGCTGCAACCGTCGGTCATGTGTTTGGCGTCAGGCGTCATGGTCTGGCGGCTCTCATCCGGAGAGGCTGAACGTCAATCGTCCAGCCTCCAAGTGACAAACAGGAAAGACTTCCTCTCCGTGCTCGAATTATCCCCGACCGCCCTGGTTCACGTCACCGGCGGCGCCGTCTCGCTGATCGCCGGGCCGATCTCCCTGCTGGCCCCCAAGGGCCGCTGGCTGCATCGCAAGGCGGGAACGGTGTTCTTTGTCGCCATGCTGGTGATGGCCAGCATCGCCTTCGTGATGGCCAGCATGAGGGTCGAGAAGGTCAACACCCTGGCCGCCGCCTTCACCCTCTATCTGGTGGCCACCGCCTGGGGCGTGGTCAAGACGCGGCCGGGAACGGTAGGCAGGATCGAGCGCATCGCACCCTGGGCGGCGGCGCTGATCGCGGCCGGTGGCCTGACGATCGGCGGCCTGGTCGCGGCGTTTCCAGGCCTGCTGTACGACGGCGATCCGGACTTCTCGGCCTCGCCGGTCCTGTTCCTGGTGTTCGGCGGCCTGGCGACGATGTCGGCCGGCCTCGACATCTGGACCCTGCGGCGCGGCGGGCTGACCGGCGCGGGGCGCGTTTCGCGTCATCTCTGGCGGATGTGCCTGGCGCTGTTCATCGCCGCCGGCTCCTATTTCCTGGGCCAGGCGGACACCATTCCAGCCTCCCTGCGCGGCGACCACCTCTACCTGCCGCCGCTGCTGGTGCTGGTCGCCCTGGTCTTCTGGATTGCCCGGGTGCGGATCGGGCCACGCTACAGGTCCGCCTAGCGCTTCCTGCCCAGCGGATGCTTGCTCTCGACCACCTGCTTGAGGCGGTCGCCGGCCACATGGGTGTAGATCTGGGTGGTGGCGATGTCGCTGTGGCCGAGCAGGGTCTGCACCACTCGCAAATCTGCGCCGCCCTCCAGCAGATGGGTGGCGAAGGCGTGGCGCAGGACGTGGGGGCTGACCCGGGCCGGGTCGATGCCGGCTGCGATGGCAGCCTCTTCGAGCAGTTGCGAGAACCGCCGGGGCGTCAGCCGGCCGGTCTTGCCGCGCGAGGGGAACAGCCAGGGGCTTTCCTTGACGCCCCCCTCCAAGGAAGTTCGAGGCAGGAAGGTCCCGCGCACCGCCAGCCAGGCCTTCACCGCGTCCCGCGCTGCGCCGTTCAGGGGCGCCAACCGCTCCTTGCCGCCCTTGCCCTTGACGATCAGGTAGGCCGGGTCCCGCGCCAGGGCAGCCATCGGCAGGGCGACAAGCTCGCTGACCCGCAGGCCCGAGGCGTAGGTCAGCTCGATCAGGCACGTCAGGCGCAGGCCCTGTCTCCCGTCGCGTGCCGAGGCGGCTGTCAGTAGCCGGTCGACCTCGTCCCGCGTCAGCACCTTGGGCAGCGGCCGGCCCTGTTTCGGCGCCTCAACCCGTCGCGAGGGATCGTCCGTCCGCCAGCCCTCGCCGAGCACGAAGCGATAGAACTGCCGGACCGCCGCACGACGCCTCGCCGCCGTCGAGGCGCTGAGGCCCCGATCGGACAGGTCGACGAACCAGGCCTCGATGTCCTCAGCCGTGGCGTCGGCGAAGCCCTTGCCCCGCTTGGCCAGGAAGCCGGCGACGTCCTCCAGGTCCTTGCCGTAGGCGGTCAGGGTGTTTCGCGCGGCGCCGCGCTCGGCCGCCATCATTTCAAGAAAGGCCTCGGGCCAGCCCCCTCCCTCTCTCGGGTCACTCACGGCTGCGCCAGGCCTTCGAAGGCCAAGGCGCGGGCGTCCTGCCTCAGGCCCACCTTTGCGAGCGCCCGGATGATCGCGGCGCGGTCGTGAGCGAGAAGCCCCGTCTTCGGGGCCTCCTGGGCGATAGCCAGGGCGATCAGGGCGGTTTCCCCGGCCAGGCCACGGTCGGCCGCCATTTGCAGCGCGGCCAGCCGGCCAGGGGCGGCGGTCGATTTTCCGGGTGCGGCGAACAAGGCGTCCCGGCCGGCCCCGTCCAGGGCTTCGCCCAGGGCGGCGGCAAACAGGTCGCCGGGCGGTCCAGCCTGCAGCAGGGCGTCCAGACCGGTAGCGTCGATCAGCGCCGGGACGGGCGCCGGCGACGGCAGGGCCAGCCCCAGCCGACGCGACAACGCGGTTTCCAGACCAGTGCGAACCGACGGCGCGCCGGGATCCGCCTGCACCAGCAGGGCAGTCATCAGGCGGCCGAAGGCAGCGTCCCGCGCCTTCTCCTGCGCCAGGGTCAGGGTCAGCTGCGCCGCATCGGCCTGGCCGGCGATGGCCTGGCAGTAGCTGCGCAGACGCAGCCAGTAGATCTCGCCGCGACCGATCGTGACGCCCTTCTCGACGAGGCAGGCGCGATCATCGGCCCCGGTCAGCAGCGCTGCCTCGGCGGCGACCTCGGCCAGGACAGGCTCGGCGGCCAGGTTGGGAATGCGCTCGACGGAGGCGTTCGCCGCCTGCGGCTCGCCAAGGTTCAGCAGCGCCCGGCCCCGCGCCGCCGCCAGCACGCGATCCTCCCCCGCCCCGTCCGGCGCATTGGCCCCTGTCGACAGGACCCGCACCGCCAGCGCCCTCGCCGCCGGGCTCAAAGGTTTTGTTCCAAGGGTCGGCATCACCCGCCGCGCCAGTTCTGCCGAGGCGCCCTTCCACAGGTCGGACCCCAGCCCGTTATCCCGTGCGCCGCCCGAAAACACGTCCGGCGCGGTGAGGGGCGCAACTTCGACGCCCTGCCCATGGGCCACGGTGGCGAATAGGCAGGCGGCCAGCAGGGGTGGAAGCAGCTTCATGCCGCCAGCTTAGCACAGCCTTTCAAGGGTTCGCCTCTGGGCCCCTCCCGCACCGCAGCAGGATCGTGTATCGCCATTTTCCGTGACCACGCCCCTGCCCTCCCTCCGCAACAAGACCATCGCCCTCGTCGGGCTGATGGGGGTCGGCAAGTCGAGCGTCGGCCGCCGCCTGGCCACGGCCCTGGACCTGCCCTTCAAGGATGCCGACACCGAGATCGAGACCGCCGCCGGTCGCTCCATCCCGGAAATCTTCAAGGCCTTCGGCGAGGCCGAATTCCGCGACGGCGAACGGCGGGTGATCGCCCGGCTGCTGGAGGAGGGGCCGATGGTGCTGGCCACCGGCGGCGGGGCGTTCATGAACGAGCAGACCCGCGCCCTGATCGCCGAAAAGGCCCTGTCGGTCTGGCTGAAGGCGGATGTCGAGATCCTCGCCCGCCGGGTCGGCCGCAAGGACAACCGCCCGCTGGTCCAGGGCAAGGACCCGCTGGCCGTGCTCACCGCCCTGGCCGAGGTCCGCTACCCCATCTACGCCCAGGCCGACATCACCGTCGAACTGGGCGAAACCCCGCATCAGGAGTCGGTCGCCGCCATCCTGCGCGCCCTGGAGGCACACGCGGCATGACCCTGACCGTTCCTGTCGCCCATGTTCATGTGGATCTGGCCGGCCGCGAATACGATGTCGTCATCGGTTCTGGCCTTATCGACCAGGCCGGCAGCTATATCGCCCCGCTGCTGAAGCGCGGCCGCACGGCCATCGTCGCCGACGAGACGGTCGCGCAGCTGCATGCCGGCCGCCTGGTCGCCGGCCTCGCCGCCGCCAGTATCGAGGCCCACCTCATCACCATCCCGCCGGGCGAAGCCTCCAAGAGCTTCGAGGGCCTGGCCGATCTCTCCGACCGCCTGCTGGCCCTGGAGCTGGACCGGGGCGACCTGATCATCGCCTTCGGCGGCGGCGTGGTCGGCGACCTCGCCGGCTTCGCGGCCAGCATCTACAAGCGCGGCATCGACTTCATCCAGATCCCCACCACCCTGCTGGCCCAGGTCGACTCCTCGGTTGGCGGCAAGACCGCCATCGACACCCCGCGCGGCAAGAACCTGATCGGAGCCTTCCATCAGCCGAAACTGGTGCTGGCCGACCTCGATGTCCTGGCCTCCCTGCCGGGTCGCGAAATGGCCTGCGGCATGGCCGAGGTGATCAAGTACGGGCTGCTGGGCGACGCAGATTTCTTCGCCTGGCTGGAGGCCAATGCCGCCGCCGCCATGGCCCGCGACCCGGCCGCCCTGGCGCAAGCCGTCCGCCGCTGCGTCGCCATGAAAGCCGAGATCGTCATCGAGGACGAGAAGGAACAGGGCCGCCGCGCCCTGCTCAACCTCGGCCACACCTTCGGCCACGCCCTGGAGGCCGAGAACGGATACGGCGAGGCCCTCAAGCACGGCGAGGCGGTCGCCGCCGGCTGCGCCCTGGCCTATCGCTACGCCGCCGCTCAGGGTCTATGCCCGCCGGCCGAAGCCGCCCGCGCCGAAGCCCTGCTGGCGCTTGTCGGCCTGCCCACCCGCCTGGCCCAGGTCGCCGGCCATCCGTTCGACGCCGCTGCGCTGGTCGGCCACATGGCCCAGGACAAGAAGGCGGAGGGCGGCCAGATCACCCTGGTCCTGCCCACCGCCATCGGCGCTTCCCACGTCGCCCGCAACATCGATCCCGGCCCGCTGACCGATTTCCTGCGCGGTGAAGGCGCCCTGTGAAAATTATTTCCCGGCCCCGGGAACCCGGCCTACCGCAGGTCGTTCTGCTAACTTGAGCGGGGGCTTACACTACCGCTTGGTATGCGTACGTTCGGGCGGAGGGGTTGGCATTGAAGGTCGATAGCGTCGCGGGTCTCGATGGCCTCCGTGTGCTGGTCGTGGAGGACGAAATGCTCGTCTCCATGCTGGTCGAGGACATGCTCACCGAGTTCGGCTGCGCCATCGTCGGCCCTGCCCCCGATCTCGACCAGGCCTTGAGCCTGGCCGAAAACGCCGAGTTCGACGCCGCCCTCCTCGACGTCAACGTCGGCGGCCGCCAGATCTTCCCCGTCGCCGACAGGCTGAAGGCCCGAGGCATCCCCTACGCCTTCGCCTCCGGCTATGGCGAAGCCGGCCTCATAGAAGCCCACCGCGGCGCCCCGGTGCTGCAGAAGCCGTTCCGCCAGGGAGATCTGGAGCGGGTCCTGAAGGACCTGGCGGCGAAGCGCGGCTAACCCTCGCCGGGCGCGACCGCCTTCACCGAAAGCGCGTGAACCTGCCCTGCCAACTCTTCGGCCAGGGCCGCATAGACCTGCCGCTGCCGCGTCACCCGGTTCACCCCGGAAAACGCCGCCGACTCGATCTCGACATTAAAATGCGTGCCCCCGCCCTCGCGATGCCCTGCATGCCCTTGGTGGCGCGCGCTGTCGTCCACCACCTCCAGACGGGAGGGGGCGAAAGCGCAAGTGAGCTTTTCATGGATCACTTTTGATATGGGGTGTGAGTCGGTCATGTTCAATTCTGGAAATGGCTACCTTGTAGGCCCATACTTCGGGCGATGAGTGGCGCCTTTCAATACCGACCCCGACTAATCGACATCCGTGTCCGGCCGCCCAAGGAGGGCGAGAAGGAAGCGGAGACCGACGTCAACGCCCTCAAGCCGGGCGAGCGGGCCTGTGACCACGCCGGCTGCCGCACCGCCGCCACCGCCCGCGCGCCGAAATCGCGCCAGATGATGGACCAGCACTACTGGTTCTGTCAGCCGCACGCGGCCGAGTACAACAAGCAGTGGAACTTCTTCGCCGGCATGAGCGACGAGCAGGTCGCCGAGGTTCAGGCCTCCCGCCTGACCGGCGAGCGCCCGACCTGGTCGATGAAGGCTTCCAACCGCAGCCGTGAGGCCCAGGCCGGCACCCGTGACCCGGGCGCCTTCGTCGATCCGTTCAGCCTGTTCGGCAGCGGCACGTCACAGGTCCAGGCCAAACCCCGCGCCGACGGCCGGCTGCTCGGCAAGATGGAACGCGGCGCGCTTGCTGACCTCGACCTCGACGACACCGCCGAGCCCAAGGACATCAAGAAGCGCTACCACGAGCTGCTCAAACGCTGTCACCCCGACAGCAACGGCGGCGACCGCTCGGCCGAACACAAGCTGCAGCGGGTCATCCAGGCGTGGAAGACGCTGAAGAAGGCAAAGCTGGCCTGAAAACCCCTTCTCCCCCTGGGGGAGAAGGATCAGCTACCCCTGCGGCCGCGCCTCCACGTCCTTTAACCACCATTTCTCGACCGCCCACACCGCCAGCCAGCAGGCCATGGCCCAGGACGCCCCGACGCACCAGCCGGCCAGCACGTCGCTGGGCCAATGCACGCCAAGGAACACCCGGCTGACGCCGACCAGCACGGTCAGCAGCAGTCCCATGACGATGCCGAACACCTTGACCCGCGTGCGGTTGGCGAACCGCGCCATCAGCGCCCCGAAGGTCAGATAGATTACTGCCGACATCATCGCGTGGCCGCTGGGAAAGCTGGTGTTGATGGCCTCGACCAGCCGCCAGGTCTCCTCGGGCCGCTCCCGCCCGAACACCCCCTTCAGCGCCTGGCCCAGCGCCGTTCCGCCCAGGGCCGCGACCAGCAGCACCAGGGCCTCGCGCCAGCGCCGCAGGCTGAGCAGGAAGCCGACGACCAGCAGCACGAACAGGGTCAGCACCGTCCAGCCGCCGAGCGCGGTGATGTCGCCCACCGCCTCGCGCAGCCAGCGGCCGCCGATGGGGGTGGCCGGGTCGTCGTTGACCCGGAACATCAGCAGGATCGTCTGGTCGATGGTCTGGGTCTCGCCCTCGACCACCTCGTCAGCAATGCCGAGGAAGAACAGCACGCCCAGGCCGAGGCCCGGCAGGGCGATGACAGCGCCCAGCTCCGAGCGCGCCGCGCGAACCATCCGTAACGTCAGGGCCGGCCAGGCCCTGGGCTGCAACAATTCCTTACGGTTCATGCACTCTTTCCGCTCGAACATCTGTTTGCCGAACGCGCCAAACGCGGTATCGAACCATCAACATGGCCGACCTCATCGACACCCCCGCCGCCGCCGATCCCCTGCTCAGCCTGGTTCCGGACAAGCAGGTTTCCATCCGTGACGTCTTCGGCGTCGACAGCGACATGAAGGTGCCCGCCTTCAGCCATCGCGACAGCCACGTGCCGGACATCGACGAGTCCTACAGGTTCGACCCGCAGACGACGCTGGCCATCGTCGCGGGCCTGGCCTTCGACCGCCGCGTCATGGTCCAGGGCTATCACGGCACCGGCAAGTCGACCCACATCGAACAGGTCGCCGCCCGCCTCAACTGGCCGCTGGTCCGGGTCAACCTCGACAGCCACGTCAGCCGCATCGACCTGATCGGCAAGGACGCCATCGTCCTGAAGGACGGCAAGCAGATCACCGAATTCCGCGAAGGCATCCTGCCCTGGTGCCTGCAGCGCCCGATGGCGCTGGTCTTCGACGAATACGACGCCGGTCGCCCGGACGTGATGTTCGTCATCCAGCGGGTGCTGGAGGCCGGTGGCAAGCTGACCCTGCTCGACCAGAACAAGGTCATCCGCGCCAACCCCTACTTCCGCCTGTTCTCGACGACCAACACCATTGGTCTCGGCGACACGACGGGCCTCTACCACGGCACCCAGCAGATCAATCAGGGCCAGATGGACCGCTGGTCGATCGTCACCACGCTCAACTACCTCGACCACGACGTCGAGGCCGAGATCGTGCTGGCCAAGAACCCGTCCTACGCCACAGCCGAGGGCCGCCGCACCCTGGCCGCCATGGTCCGCGTCGCCGACATGACCCGCAACGCCTTCATGAACGGCGACATCTCGACGGTCATGAGCCCCCGCACCGTCATCACCTGGGCCCAGAACGCCGAAATCTTCGGCGGCGACATCGGCCTGGCGTTCCGGATGACCTTCCTCAACAAGTGCGACGAGCTGGAACGGCCGACGGTGGCCGAGTTCTACCAGCGGGCGTTCGGCGAGGATCTGCCAGAGAGTGCGGCGCGGGTGAAGGTGGCTTAGGCCGCCTGCGCCAAACTCAGCATATTCCCCTCACTGTCCGGGAAGAAGGCGACCTTCGCCGCCCCGTCCGGTGAGGTCCAGATGCCCAGCGCGTCCTGGCCCATGCCCTCATAGACGGTCATGACGACGCCCTTCTCGGTTAGCGCCGTAACCGCCGCGACGATGTCCGACACGTTCCAGCCGACGACCGGGTGCGCGCCCGGCTTCCAGCCCGGCAGGGCGGTCATGCGGATTTCCGCGCCGGCGCCGAAGGTCAGGAAGTCGCCGAAGCCGTCGCTGCTCTTCAGAGTCAGGCCGAGGACGTCCTGGTAGAAGGCTAGCGCACGAGCGCGGTCGATGACCTGGACGAAGGCCACGGGGGTGGCGGAAGGGGTGATGGTCATGGCGGGGGTCTCCGATTTGAAGGCAACATTGCGGGCGCACGGCCGCGCGGGCAATCGCCCGAAAGGGTGATTTCGCGGGACTTTCCCTCAAGACTTGGCGGGCCGGCTGCCTGCGAGGCATGCTCGCCCCATGTGTAACAACTACGCCAACCACATCCCCATCGACGAGATCTTCGAGATCTTCAGCGAGAGCCGCTTTCCCCTGCGCTTCCACTCCGGTCCGCCCAACCTCGAGCCCAACGACGACATCCGCCCGACCGACGCCGCGCCGGTGATCCTGCCCCAGGGCGACCACACGACCCTGGTCCGCCTCAAGTGGGGCCTCTTGCCCAGCCAGCCCAAGCGGCCGCCGGTGATCAACATGCGTTCGAACGGGCGGCGGTTCGAAAAGGGCCGCTGCCTGATCCCGGCCTCGTCCTTCTTCGAGTTCACCGGCGAGAAATACCCCAAGACCCGCTGGCGCTTCACCCGCGCCGACGGCGACTGGTTCTGCTTCGCCGGTTATCAGAACGGGCCAAACACTGGGGATGGAGACGACGCCCGCTTCAGCCTGCTGACCGTCGATCCAGGCCCCGACATCGCGCCGACCCATGACCGCCAGCCGGTGGTGCTGGACCGCGCCGACTGGGACCGCTGGCTGGCCGGCGAGGCGGGTCTTCTCAAGCCCTCGCCAGCCGGGACCTGGGTGATCGAGGAAGCGCCGCGGGAGGCGAAGGGTTCGCTGCTCTAGGCGGCTTGCGTGCTTCGACACGCGGCCTGCGGCCGCTACTCAGCATGACGAAGATTGTTAGTTGCGCGCCCTGTTCGTCATCCTGAGTAGCCTCACGCAGTCAGGCGTGTCGAAGGACGCACTACCGGAACAGCTGCAGGATCAGGTTCGGCTGCTGGTTGGCGATGCTCAGCGCCTGGATGGCCAGCTGCTGCTTCACCTGCAGGGCCTGGAAGCGGGCGCTTTCCTTGGCGAGGTCGGCATCGACCAGCCGGCCGATTGAGGTTTCCAGCGTGTCCTGCAGCTTGCTGATGAAGGTGGCGTGGGTGTCCAGCGCCCTGGACCCGGTGCCCAGCTTGGCCACCGCCCCGTTCACCCCCTTGAGGGCGTTGTCGAGGTTGGTCAGGTCGGCGGCGGTCACCGTCGTCAGGTCAGCGAGGGTGCCGCTGAGCAGGCCGCCCGTCGTCGACAGATCGACGTGGTCGACGTTGATGCTGTCGGTCGCCGCCGCGTTGGCCAGGGCGCGGACGTTGCCCGAACTGCCCGACGAAATCAGGCTGACGCCGTTGAAGGTGGCGTTGGAGGCGGTCAGGTCGATCTGTTTGCGCAGGGCCACATAGTCGGCGCTGATGGCGGCCCGGTCGCTGGCGTTGAGCGAGGGGTCGGCGGCCGCCAACATCTTCTCCTTCATCTGGCTGAGGAGATCGCTGATGGTTTCGCCGCCGCTGATCGCCACATCGACGATCGACTGGCCCCGCTGCAGCGAGCCGGTCACGGCATTGAGGGACTTCATCTCGGCCCGCTGGCCCTGGGCGATCACCCAGGTGGCGGGGTCGTCCTTGACCGACGAGATCTTCAGGCCGGTGCTGATACGGCGCGTCACCTCGGAGAGCTCGCGGTTGACGGCTCCCAGGTTCTGCAGCGCGATCATCGCGCTGTAATTGGTGTTCACGCTCAGCATGCCGGCCCGTTCTGGAATCCGCCTTCAAGCGGAAGGGCCTTTTGCCCCGGCTCGAGCCTTAGCCCGGAACGGGTTAGGGGACCGTGAACGGGGTCAGAATCAGGCGACCAGCGGCGAGGCGCCCGAGGCCATGGCCGGCGTGTCCTTCGCCGGCCCGGTCGGCCCCCGCAGGGTCATTTTGAATTCCTTCCACGTCACCGACTTGTCCTTGCGGATCAGCCACCCCACGAAGCCGACGATGTCCTCCAGGATGGTGTACATCACCGGCACGAACAGCAGGCTGAGCAGGGTCGAGGTAATCAGGCCGCCGAGGACGGCGATGGCCATCGGCTGGCGGAACTCGACATCCTCGCCCAGGCCCAGGGCCACCGGCAGCATGCCGGCGCCCATGGCCACCGTGGTCATCAGGATCGGCCGGGCCCGCTTGTGGGCGGCGTCCATCATGGCGTCGTAGCGGTTCTGGCCGGCGTTGCGGGCCTCGATCCCGTACTCGACCAGCAGGATCGAGTTCTTGGCCGCGATGCCCATCAGCATCAGCAGGCCGATCATCGCCGGCATCGACAGCGGCGTGCCGGTGATCAAGAGGGCGAAGAAGGCCCCGCCCAGCGCCAGCGGCAGGGCCATCTGGATGGTGATCGGATGCAGGAAGCTTTTGAACAGCAGAACCAGCACCGCATACATCAACAGCACGCCGGTCGCGAAGGCGGTAACGAAGCCCAGAACCAGCTGGCCCATGGCCTCGATATCGCCCGAGGGCTGGATGGCGACGCCGGGGGGCAGGTTCTTCAGCGTCGGCAGCGCCTTCACGGCCTGGTTGGCCTGGCCCAAGGTCATGCCGTCCAGTTCGGCGGAGATGGTGGCATTTCGGGCGCGATCCAGCCTGTCGATCTGGCTGGGACCGGCTCCGAAGGCGATGTCGGCCACAGCCGACAGCGGCACGGCGTCGCCCGAGGCGGTCGGCACACGCAGATTCTGCAGCACGCCGAGGTCCTCGCGCGCTGTTTCGGTCAAGCGGATGCGAATGGGGATCTGCCGATCGCCGAGGTTGAACTTGGGCAGCAGCTGGTCGATGTCGCCGAGCGTGGCGACCCGAACGGCCTGGCTGATGTCGCTGGCCGACACCCCCATCCGCGCCGCAACGTCCGGTTTGGGGGTGACGAGGATTTCCGGCCGGGCGATGTCGGCGGTGTTTACGACGTTAACCAGGCCCTTCAAGCCCCGCATCTGCTGCTCGACCTCCCGCGCCGACCGCGCCAAGGCGACCCCGTCGTCGCTGGTCAAGGTGACGTTGAGGGTCGGCGCCGAACCATCGACCCCGAACCGGACGCGCACGCCGGGAATGTCCTTGAAGCTCCCTGCGACGTCCTGCTCGAATTCCTGTTGGCCGAGCTTCCGCTCGCCCTTGGGCACCAGGTTGGCGGTCACCGCGGCGCGCCGCACATCCCCCAGCGCCGCGCCCGAGCCGCCCGGGCCGGTCGCCGACAGGCCGGCGCCGACGCCGCCGTAGACGCTCTTCACCTCGGGACGCGCCTTGAGAATCTCGGTGATCCGCAGGACGACCGCGTCGGTCTCCTCGATCGTCGTGCCCGGCGGCAGTTCAACGCTCATGGCGCTGTACCCCTGGTCGCCGGCCGGGATGAATTCGCCCGGCACCAGCAGGGCGACGCCGATAGAGCCAAAGAAGAACACCGTGCCCATGATGAAGGCGACGACCCGGTGACGCATCCCCCAGGCCAGCGACTTCAGGTAGCCCGCCATCCAGAACGGGTCCTTGTGGACGCTCATCTTGTCGGTCTTCTTCAGCAGGAAGGCGGCCATCAGCGGCGTGAGCATCCGCGCCACAACCAGGCTGAACAGCACCGAGACGCAGGCCGCCAGAGCGAAGCTCTTGAAGAACTGTCCGGGAATGCCGGGCATGAAGCCGACCGGGGCAAACACCGCCACGATGGTCGCCGTCGTCGCCACAACGGCCAGGCCGATCTCGTCCGCCGCCTCCATGGCCGCCTGGTAGGGCGTCAGGTTGTACTGCTGCATGTGCCGGACGATGTTTTCGATCTCTACGATCGCATCGTCGACGAGAATGCCGATGGTCAGGCTGAGCGCCAGCAGGGTGACGACATTGAAGCTCTGGTCCAGCGGCGCAAGCACCGCGAAGGTCGGGATCAGCGACAGCGGAATGGCCGTCGCCGTGATCAGGGTCGCGCGCCAGTCGCGCAGGAACAGGAAGACCACCGCCACGGCCAGGACGGCGCCGAGCAGCAGAGCCTCGACCGAGGCGAAGTAGCTGGCCTCAACGTACTGCACCGTCGAGGTCACCTCCTGGATGTCGAGGTCCTTGCGCTCCTCGTCGAGCTTCTTGATGGCCGCGCGCACCGCCTTGCCGGCCTTGACTTCGCTGCCGTCGCGGGTGCGCAGCATGGAGAAGGAGACCACCTCCTGGCCGTCGAAGCGGGCCCGGATGCGCGGCTCGGTCCAACTGTCGGTGACCAGGCCCAGGTCGCCCAGCCGCACGCTGCGGCCGCCACCCAGGGGGATTCGCTCGTTGGCCAGCTGGGCCACGGTGTCGGCCCCGCCCAGGGTGCGGATAGCGCGCTCCTCGCCGCCGACCGTCGCCCGGCCGCCCGGCAGGTCGGCGTTGATTGCCCTTAGCGTCTGGCTGACCTGCGCCGCCGTCACGCCCTGGGCGGCCAGTTTGCGAGGGTCAAGTTCGACACGGATCTCACGCGACACCCCGCCTTCGCGGGTGACCTTGGCGATGCCGTGGATGGCCAGCAGGCGCTTGGAGACGTCGTTGTCGACGAACCAGCTCAGTTGCTCCGGGTTCAGGGCGCCGGAGCGGACGACATAGGTGATCAGCGGCTGGCCCGAGATATCAACCCGTTGGATGATGGGCTCGGAGATATCCTGCGGCAGGTTGGCCCGCACGGAGGCGACGGCGTTGCGCACGTCGTTCGTCGCCTTTTCCAAATCGGTGCCGATCTCGAACTCGACACTGGTGTTGCTGACCCCATCGCCGACTGTCGAGCGCACGTGGCGCACGCCCTGCAGGCCGGTCAGGGTGTCCTCGATAATCCTCGTGACCTGGCTCTCAAGCTCCGGCGGCGCGGCCCCGGGCTGGGAGGCCGCGACGATAACGATGGGAGCATCGACGTCCGGGAAATTGTTCACCCGCATCTGCAGGAAGCCCTGGATGCCGGCCAGGGTCAGGATGATGAACAGCAGGACGACCGGGATCGGGTTCTTGATCGACCAGGCGGAGATGTTACGGAACATCGGCCGCCCCTAGCGTTTCGGCTGGGCGGCGACTACGCGAACATGGTCCCCGTCGGCCAGGAAGCCGGCCCCGCCGACCACGACCCGCTCACCGGCGGTCAGTCCGCTGGCGATCTCGACACTGTCGCCGATCCGGGCGCCGGTAGCCACTTCGCGGAAATGAGCGACGGCCTGGGCGTCGATGACATAGACGCCGGCCTTCGAATTTCGGAACACCACCGACGACTGCGGCAGGACCAGCGCCGGCTGGTCGCCGACATCGATGCTGGCCTTGGCGAACATGCCGGGCCGGAAGCTCTGAGGCGAGGCCAGGCTGACGCGGGCCAGGCCGACACGGGTCTGGGCGTCGACGCGGGGGGTGACCAGGCGGATGACGCCGCCGGTCTCGCCGCCTTCGTCGCCGGTGATGGCGGCCGGCATGCCTGGGCGCAAAAGGTTCAGCTGGGCTTCCGGCACTTCGCCGGCCAGTTCCAGCCGGCCATCGCGCACGAGGCGGAACAGCTCGGCGCCGGGCTGGACGATCTGGCCCTTGACCACGGTGCGGCTGGAGACCCGGCCGCTGACCGGGGCGCGAAGGTTGGTCTGGTCGAGCTGGGCGGCGGCCGAGGCGGCGGCCGCTTCGGCCTGGGCGAGACCGGCGGAGGCCGTGCTTTGCCTTGCCAGCGCCTGGTCTAGCGCCGCCTGCGAGAGATAGCCCTTGGCCTTCAGCTCCTGCGACCGGCCCAGCGCGGCGGTAGCCTCGGCGAGGGTGGCCTTGGCCGACAGCACGCCGGCCTGCGCCTGCCGCAGCGACGCCCGGTGGACGGTGTCGCTCATCTTGAGGATCAGCTGGCCCTGGCGGACCCAGTCGCCTTCGTCGGCCAGCACCTGCACCGCGGTCAGCCCGCCGGTCTCGGCGCCGACGATGACCTCGTTCCAGGCGGTGACCGAACCGGACACCTCGACCCGCCGGGGCAGGGTCTGCAGGGAGACGACGGCTGCGGTCACGGTCTGGTCGACCTTGGCCTTCGGTTCTTCCTTCTTGCCGCAGGCAGCCAGCGGCAGCGCCATTGCGAGGGCGACAATCACTGCGAAGGTCCGCATCCCGCCAGGCCAGTCGGTAAAGGCGCGCACTCGGAGCTCCCCAGTCTTTGCAATCGACAGCGGTATCTAGGCCGTTGCGGTCATTTCGCAACCGCGAAGGAGCCCGTACATACCCAAGGACGGCCGACGACCGCCGGTTCCGACGGGCTGCTGACAAAATAGGGACAGGCAGGCGACGGCATGGCGTGCTCGCACCCGCCGCGATTTGTGCTAGACGCGCCCCACCATGACCACCCCGCCTATCGACAAGATCCGCAACTTCTCCATCGTGGCCCACATCGACCACGGCAAGAGCACGCTCTCCGACCGGCTCATCCAGCAGACGGGCGGCCTGACCGCGCGCGAGATGACCGAGCAGGTCCTCGACAATATGGACATCGAGAAGGAGCGCGGAATCACCATCAAGGCGCAGACCGTGCGCCTCAACTACAAGGCCAAGGACGGGGAAACCTATGTCCTGAACCTGATGGACACCCCCGGCCACGTCGACTTCGCCTATGAGGTCAGCCGCTGCCTGGCCGCCTGTGAAGGCTCGATCCTGGTGGTCGACGCCAGCCAGGGCGTCGAGGCCCAGACCCTGGCCAACGTTTACCAGGCGATCGACAACAACCACGAGATCGTGCCGGTCCTCAACAAGATCGACCTGCCGGCCGCCGAGCCCGACCGCATCCGCCAGCAGATCGAGGACGTGATCGGCCTCGATGCATCCGACGCCGTGCTGTGCAGCGCCAAGAGCGGGGTGGGCATCGACGACGTGCTGGAAGCCATCGTCACCCGCCTGCCCGCCCCCAAGGGCGACCCGGACGCGCCGCTGAAGGCCCTGCTGGTCGACGCCTGGTATGACGCTTATCTGGGCGTCATCGTGCTGGTCCGCATCTTCGACGGCTCGCTGAAAGCCGGCCAGCGGATCAAGATGATGAACGCCGGCAAGACCCACCTGGTCGACCGGGTCGGGGTGTTCCAGCCCAAGAACACGCCGGTCGACAGCCTCGGCCCGGGCGAGGTCGGCTTCTTCACCGCCCAGATCAAGGAAGTGGCCGACGCCGCCGTCGGCGACACCATCACCGACGAGAAGAAGCCGACGGCCCAGGCCCTGACGGGCTTCAAGGAAGTGCAGCCGGTGGTGTTCTGCGGCCTGTTCCCGGTCGACGCCGCCGACTTCGAGGACCTGCGCGCCGCTATCGGCCGCCTGCGCCTGAATGACGCCAGCTTCAGCTACGAGATGGAAACCAGCGCCGCCCTGGGCTTCGGCTTCCGCTGTGGCTTCCTCGGGCTGCTGCACCTGGAAATCATCCAGGAGCGTCTGAGCCGCGAGTTCGACCTCGACCTGATCGCGACCGCCCCGTCGGTCGTCTACAAGATCGGCCTGATGCACGACGGCGGCGAGATCGAGCTGCACAACCCGGCCGACCTGCCGGACCCCGTCAAGATCGACACCATCAGCGAGCCGTGGATCAAGGCGACCATCCTGACGCCGGACGAGTACCTCGGCGGCGTCATCAAGCTCTGCCAGGACCGCCGCGGGCAACAGCGGGAACTGTCCTACGTCGGCAGCCGCGCCCTGCTGGTCTACGACCTGCCGCTCAATGAGGTGGTCTTCGACTTCTACGACCGCCTGAAATCCATCTCCAAGGGCTACGCCAGCTTCGACTACCAGATCGAGGGCTACCGGGTCGGCGACCTGGTGAAGATGCAGATCCTGGTCAATGCCGAGCCGGTCGATGCCCTCTCCATGCTGGTCCACCGCGACCGGGCCGAACAGCGCGGTCGGGGCATGGTCGAGAAGATGAAGGAGCTGATCCCGCCCCACATGTTCGTCATCCCCATCCAGGCGGCCATCGGCGGCCGGATCATCGCCCGGGAAACCGTGCGGGCCCTGCGCAAGGACGTGACGGCCAAGTGCTACGGCGGCGACGCCAGCCGGAAGCGCAAGCTGCTGGACAAGCAGAAGGCCGGCAAGAAGCGCATGCGCCAGTTCGGCAAGGTCGAGATCCCGCAGGAAGCCTTCATCGCCGCCCTGAAGATGGACGATAACTGATGCTGCTGCCGGCCGAGCACGACGGGGTCACCCTGCTCGTCGATGTGCCGGCCGCCGGACTGCAGGCGGGGGATGTCGGCACGATCGTCGCCATCATCCGCGCCGCCGATGGCCGTCTTCGCTACACCATCGAGATCGATCGGCCGGAGGGCGGGACGGCCGACGGACAGCTGATCGACCTCGACGCCTCCCAGTTCGGGCTGGACTGATCAGGCCTCCAGCAGCTTGCGCAACTCGTTCTTCGCCACCTTCTCCAGGGTGGCGCGCGGGAAACTGTCCACGAACCGCACCTCATGCGGCTGCTTGAAGCTGGCCAACTGAGACTTGCAGGCCGTCAGGATCGCCGCCTCGAGTCCCTCTGTGCCGCCGGGCGCGATCACGAAGGCGACCGGGACCTCGTCCAGCATCGGGTGGCGTTTGGCGACCACCGCCACCTCGCCGACGCCGGGCACTGACGCCACCACCCGCTCGATCTCCGAGGCGGCCACGTTCTCGCCGCCAACCTTGAGCATGTCCTTGGAGCGATCGGCGAAATAGAGGTAGCCGTCCTCGCCGCGCCGCACCCTGTCGCCGGTGATGAACAGGCCATCGTCGGTGAAGGCCTTGGCCGTCGCCTCGGGATCGCTGGCGTACTCCAGGAACAGGGACACCCCCCGGATGCCGCCGACCAACAGGTCGCCGGTCTCGCCGACGGCGACGGGCTGCCCCGCCTCGTCCAGCACATGGATGTCGTAGGCCGGTGATGGCCTGCCCATCGACATCGGGGCGTCGGGCGCGGTGGGCGAGCCGACCGTGCCGTGGGTCATGGTCTCGGTCATGCCCCACCAGCCGACGGTCTTGACCCCGAACAGCCTGTCGGTGGCCGGGTCGCAGATGCCGTTGCCGAAGTTGCGGTAGCTGTGTTTCGGGACAGGCTGCTGGGCGATGGCCTTCAGGCAGAAGGGCACCATCGAGGTCCAGGTACACCTATGCTTCAGCGACACCGGCCAGAAGCGGCTGGCCGAGAACTTCGGCATCAGCACCGCCGTGCAGCCGGCCCAGAAGGCGGCCAGCACCGAATAGACCTGGGCGTTGGTGTGGAACAGCGGCAGGTAGACCAGATGCACGTCCTCCGGGACCAGGCCCTCGTTCTGGGCGCACATCCGGCCGCCCCAGAGGGCGTTGGCGTGGGTCCAGAGCACCGCCTTGGGGCGGGCGGTGGTGCCGCTGGTGTACTGGATGCCGAAGTGGGCCCAGGGGTCGTGCGGCCGATCGGCCAGGGTGGCGGGATCGGCGTCCAGGGCGGCGAAGGGCTCGAACCCTTCCGCCGACACCGGCTCGCCGCTGTCGTTGTCGGTCACCACGGTCCAGGCCAGCTGAGGCGCCGCCTCGCGAACCAGACCGGCCAGCATCGGCTGGGTGATCGCCCCGACCGCGCCGCTGTGCTCGGCGAAGTAGCGCACCTCGTCGAGGCTGGACTTCGTATTGGTCGTCACCGGCACGGCGCCGGCGTAGGCGCAGCCCAGCCAGCTGATCACCGACTCCGGGCAGTTCTCCAGATGCACCAGCACCCGGTCGCCGACCTTCACCCCGCGCGCCTGCAGCCCGGCCGCCAGACGGCGAGCGGCGTCGGCGAACTGTGCGTAGGACCAGGTCCGGCCCTCGCCCTCGAAGGGCTCCCAGACCAGGAAAGGGTGGTCGCCGCGCCAGGCGGCGCGGGCGTCGATCAGGCTGCGGATATCCATGCCCTCGAAGGGCGTCAGGGGGCGCGGTGCGGTCATGGTCGCAAGCATGGCGGTCCTCCCACCGGTTGGTAAAGGGCGCCGTCGCGTCAGGGCCGAACCTGCGCTAGAACCCGGCCCATGACACCCGAAGACGCCGAACTGCTCGAGCCCTACCACCAGGAAATCGGCCGCCTGGCCCTGGAGGCCGCCGATGAGACGGCGATGAAGCTGCTCGTCTACGCCGAGATGGACGCTGACGGCCTGACCGCCGACCTGTTCTTCGATGACCCGGAGCACCCGGACGACATCCGCTATCGTCTGTGCCCGCCGATGCTGGAGAGCATCATCGAGGCCTACTGGGATGCGGCGCGGCAGGTGGATCCAAAGGGCGAATGGGCGACCATGGCCTATGTCATCGAGGACGGCGGGTTCCGGGTGGAGCTGAAGTACCCGGAAGAGATCGACGAACTGCCGGACGAGGACATCAGCGACCGCCGGCCGGTGGTGGTGGCGAGCGTGTTCGGGCCGGGGCTGATCGACTATTCGCGGCCGGGGCTGTAACCCGCCCCCCCTTTTTGGCGCCTTGCCAGTCCGGTTTCGCCAAACCACGATCTCCCAAACCAACCGGCTCTGGGATTCTCGATCATGACTGCCCTCTCCCGCCGTGGCCTGCTGGCCGCAGCTTCCGCGCTCGCGCTTCTGCCGCTGAAGGCCATCGCCGCCATCCTGCCCAAGCCGCCGGCCGCCAAGGTCACGCCGGCGACCGACACCGCCTTCGGGATCAGCCTGACCGACCCCTATCGCTGGATGGAATCGCAGGGGAAGGACCCGGACTGGGAACCCTATATGAAGGCTCAGAACGCCTATGCCCGGTCGGTGTTCGACGCCATTCCGGGGCGGGACGCCCTGGCGAAACGGATCGGCGAGCTGACCGGCGAGATGGCCGTGACCCGGGGCCTGGTCATCGCCGGGCCTTACGTCTTCCTCTACGAGCGCCCCGTCGGGGCCAACAGCTACCGGCTGGTGGTCAAGGAGGGTTTTGGTGGCGCGGCCCGGGTGCTGGTCGATCCCAATACCGAGAAGCAGGACGGGGTCCACATCTCGCTCGACTGGTGGAAGCCGTCGGACGACGGCCGGCATCTGGTCTACGGCATCAGCAAGGCCGGCAGCGAGGACAGCGTCATCCATGTGATGGAGGTGGCCACCGGCAAGGTGCTGCCCGAACGCATTCCCCGCGCCCAGTACGCCAGCCCCGCCTGGCTGCCCGACGGTACGGGCTTCACCTACAACCAGCTGGGCAAGGAGGGCCTGCCGCCGTCGGATCCGGAATACTTCCTGCGCAGCCAGTGCCTGCTTCACCGGCTGGGAACCGATCCGAAGACCGACAGCATCGTCTTCGGCGGGGGCTACCAGTCGGACCTCGTCGTCGCCGACAAGGAGTTCCCCTTCATCATCACCCAGGCCGGGTCGAAGTGGGCGCTGGGCTACCTGAGCCCGGGCGTGGCGCCGGAGACCCGCCTTTGGATCGCCCCGGTGTCCGAGGTCATGGCCGGTAAGCCGAAATGGACGGAGGTCTGCAAATCCTCTGACCAGGTCATCAACGGCTCCCTGCAGGGCGACGATCTCTACCTGCTGACCTTCAAGGACGCGCCCCGCTACAAGGTCATCAAGATCAACGCCGCCGCGCCGGACCTGAAGACAGCCAAGGTGGTCGTGCCGCAGGGGACGCGGGTCATCCAGGGCCTGGGGGCGGCGAAAGAAGGCCTCTACATCACCGAGATGGACGGCGGGGTCGGCAGGGTGCGGCTGCTGAAGGCTGACGGCAAGCTGGTCGAGGTCGCCCTGCCCATCGAGGGCACGGTGACGCCGATGTTCAACGACCCGATGGCCGAGGGCCTGTTCGTTTCCAGCGAGAACTACGTCACACCGCCGGCCATCTACCGCGTCGGGATCGACGGCAAGGCGGTCGACACCAGGCTGACCACGCCGCCGCCCTATGACCTGTCCGGCCTGCGCCAGACGCGGATGTTCGCCACCGCTCGCGACGGAACCAAGGTGCCGCTGACCGTGGTGCACCGGTCGGATGCGAAGAAGAGCGGCGACAACGTCGTCATGCTTGACGCCTATGGGTCCTACGGCATCAACGCCGATCCCTATTTCGCTCCGCGCCTGCTGCCTTTCGTCGAAGCGGGCGGCATGCTGGTGACGGTGCATGCGCGGGGCGGCGGCGAATATGGCCGCGAGTGGCATCTGGCCGGCCAGAAGGCGACCAAGGCCAACACCTGGCGCGACGTGATCGACAGCGCCGAGTACCTGATCAAGGAGGGCTGGACCAAGGCCGGCAAGATGTCGGTCGAAGGGACGTCGGCCGGCGGCGTCATGGCCACCAACTGCCTGACCGAGCGGCCGGACCTGTGGGCGGTGGTCTACAACCGGGTCGGCAGCTCCAACACCTACCGCATGAGCTTCACCCCCGGCGGGCCGGCCAACTTCGACGAGTTCGGCGATCCGGCGACGGAAGAGGGTTTCAAGGCCCTGGCCGGGATGGACGCCTATTACCGGGTCAAGGACGGGGTGAAGTACCCCGCTCTGCTGGCTACGGCCGGGATGACCGACCCGCGCGTGCCGCCGTGGCAGGGGGCCAAGATCAGCGAGCGGGTGCGGGTGGCGTCATCGTCCGGCAAGCCGGTGCTGCTGCGGGTGGAGTTCGAGGCCGGGCACGGCATCGGCTCGACGCGGACCCAGTCGGACAACGAGTATGCGGACGCGTTTGCGTTCATCTTCTGGCAGTCGGGGGATGGGCGGTATCAGGTGAAGGCGTAGGGGCGCTTATCCAAACTCTCCCCCCGCGAAGCGGGAGGAGGACAGGTTTCGAGCGCGAGCGAGAAACCAGGAGGCGGGCGCCACCGGCGGTTGGGATTCCTCCTGAACGCGGGGTTGCCCCCCTCCTGCTCTGTCGCTGGACGCTCCAGAGCGGTCCTCCCCCCGCACGCGGGGGGAGAGTTGGGATTGCCCTATGCCGCCGGCGCCGCCAGCCCACGCCAGGGATCGCTCAGCGGAAACTGGCTCGCCAGCTTTCCGCCTCCAACCGCACGGCGCCCTCCAGCGGCGGGGTCAGCTCGGTTTGGCTCGCTTGCAGCGCTCGCCAAATCCACTCCCCCACCAAGTGGGGGAGCGCGACGTGGTGAGCGCTATTGGCTTTCCTCCCCCCGCTTGCGGGAGGAGGACAGGTTCGGAGCGGAGCGACGGACCAGGGGGCGGGCTCGCCGGCGGTTGGGGGTGGCGAACGGTGGTTAGGCTACCACTTGCCCCCCTCGGCATGGCTCGCTTTCAGCGCTCGCCATGGCCACTCCCCCCGCAAGCGGGGGGAGAACCCACGGTTCGTTGGGGGAGGGCGAAGGGCTCAGTGAACCTTCGCCTTGCCGATTTCCAGCGCGCCCTCCCCGGCCGAAACCTGGATGACGCTGCCGTCCTCCAGCTCGCCGGCCAGCAGCTTCTTGGCGATCGGGTCCACCAGGTCCTTCTGGATCACCCGCTTCAGCGGCCGCGCCCCATACACCGGGTCGTAGCCCTTTTCCGCCAGCCAGTGCAGGGCGCCGTCGTCCAGGGCGATGGCCATCCGGCGGTCGGCCAGCAGCTTTTCGACCCTGGCCAGCTGGATCCGCACGATGTTGCCCATGTCGGCCCGCGCCAGCCGCTTGAAGAGGATGATCTCGTCGATGCGGTTGAGGAACTCGGGGCGGAAGTTGCGGCGGACGACGTCCATCACCTGGGGCCGGACAAGTTCGGTGTCCTCGCCCTCGGCCTGGTTGGCCAGGTATTCGGCGCCCATGTTGGAGGTCATGATGATCAGGGTGTTGCGGAAGTCGACCGTGCGGCCCTGCCCGTCGGTCAGGCGGCCGTCGTCGAGCACCTGCAACAGGACGTTGAAGACGTCCGGGTGGGCCTTTTCGATCTCGTCGAACAGCACGACCTGGTAGGGCCGGCGGCGGACGGCCTCGGTCAGGGCGCCGCCCTCGTCGTAGCCGACGTAGCCGGGAGGCGCGCCGATCATGCGGCTGACGCTGTGCTTTTCCATGTACTCGCTCATGTCGAGGCGGGTGACCGCCGCCTCGTCGGTGAACAGGTATTCGGCCAGGGCCTTGGTCAGCTCGGTCTTGCCGACGCCCGTGGGGCCGAGGAACAGGAAGCTGCCGATCGGGCGTTGCGGGTCCTTCAGGCCGGCGCGGGCCCGGCGGACGGCGTCGGAGACGGCGACCAGGGCCTCCTCCTGGCCGACGACGCGGCCGCGCAGGCCGTCCTCCATCTTCAGTAGCTTCTCGCGCTCGCCCTCCAGCATCTTCTCGACCGGAACGCCGGTCCAGCGGCTGACCACGGCGGCGATCTGGGCGTCGTCGACGACCTCGGGGGCGACGTCGGGTTGGGCGGCATCCTTGGCCTCTTCCTCGGCCAGGCGCTTTTCGAGGGCGGGGATTTCGCCATAGGCGATTTCCGAGGCGCGTTGCAGGTCGCCCCGGCGTTGGGCGGCGATCAGCTCGGCCTTCAGGCGTTCGAGGGCTTCACGCGACTGGGCCTCGGCCCCGCGCATGTCCTTTTCGGCCTTCCACTTGGCGGTCATCTCATCGGAGCGGTGTTGCAGGTCGTCGATCTCGACCTCCAGGTTCTCCAGACGGGCCTTGGAGGCGTTGTCGGTTTCCTTCTGCAGGGCGACGCGTTCGATCTTCAGCTGCACCAGGCGGCGGTCGATCTCGTCCAGTTCCTCGGGCTTGCTGTCGACGGCCATACGCACGCGGCTGCCGGCCTCGTCCATCAGGTCGATGGCCTTGTCGGGCAGGAAGCGGTCGGTGATGTAGCGGTTGGAGAGGGTGGCGGCGGCGACGATGGCGCCGTCGGTGATGCGCACGCCATGGTGCAGCTCGTACTTCTCCTTCAGGCCGCGCAGGATGGAGACGGTGTCCTCGACCGTCGGCTCGTCCACGAAGACCGGCTGGAAGCGGCGGGCCAGGGCCGCGTCCTTCTCGACGTGCTTGCGGTATTCATCGAGCGTGGTGGCGCCGACGCAGTGCAGCTCGCCCCGCGCAAGGGCGGGTTTGAGCAGGTTGGAGGCGTCCATGGCGCCGTCGGATTTGCCGGCGCCGACCAGGGTGTGCATCTCGTCGATGAAGAGGACGATGCCGCCCTCGGCCGCGGTGACCTCATTGAGCACGGCCTTCAGCCGTTCCTCGAACTCGCCGCGATACTTCGCGCCGGCGATCAGGGCGCCCATGTCGAGGCTGAGGAGCTTCTTGTCCTTGAGGCTTTCGGGGACGTCGCCGTTGACCATGCGGATGGCCAGGCCCTCGACGATGGCGGTCTTGCCGACGCCGGGTTCGCCGATGAGGACGGGGTTGTTCTTGGTGCGGCGGGCCAGCACCTGGATGGTGCGGCGGATCTCCTCGTCGCGGCCGATGACCGGGTCGAGCTTCTGGTCGCGGGCGGCCTGGGTAAGGTCGCGGGCGTAGCGCTTGAGGGCGTCGTAGCCGTCTTCGGCCGAGGCGGAGTCGGCGGTGCGGCCCTTGCGGATGTCATCGGCGGCGGTGGTCAGTTTCTTCTCGTCGGCGCCGGCAGCCTTCAGCGCCGTGGCGGCGTCGGCGCCTTCCTTGGCAAGGGCGATCAGCAGGCGTTCGGTGGTGACGAAGCTGTCCCCGGCGGCTTTCGCGCCCTCTTCGGCGGCGGCGAAGACGCGGGCGGTTTCCGGCTTCATGTAGAGCTGGCCGCTGCCGCCCTCGACCTTGGGCATCTTGGCGAGGTTGGCCTCGACCGCCTGGTCGGCGACGTCGGGCTTGCCGCCGGCGCTCTGGATCAGGGCGCGGCTGAGGCCGTCTTTTTCCTCGAGCAGGACTTTCAGGATGTGGTCGGGGGTGAGGTGCTGGTGGCGGCGGGCGAGAGCCAGCGACTGGGCGGACTGGACGGCCTGTTTGGCGCGGTCGGAGTAGAGGTCGATGTTCAAGGCGGTATCCCCTTAAGCGGCGGAACGGGCCGACTGCCTCTTCGGAGCGCAACCGGCGTGAGCCACAGATATGTGTGGCGGATGGGCCACACAAGGACATGGATCAAATTGTTGGCGGTGGGGTGGGAATAGGTCCTCCCCCATCGGGGGGTGAGGCGTACACGCCGAACGACCTCGCGCGGCACGCGCGTGGTGGAGGGGGTCCGCACCGGCGGTTCAGCGTCGAACAGGTTTACCCGCTGACGTGAGCGGTGACCCCCTCCGACCGCCGCTGCGCGACGGCCACCTCCCCTGGAGGGGGAGGAACCGGGTCACTTCTGATCCGCGTACAGCTTCACGACCTCAAACAGGAAGATGCGGCTGTCGTAGAGGCTTTTGACCCGGACGCGTTCGTTGAGGCCGTGGGTGCCGCCGCCGTCGGGGTCGAAGAACAGTCCGGAGAGGCCGTAGCTGGGGATGCCGGCGGCGGAGGTGAAGCGGCTGTCGGTGGCGCCGGTGGTCATGGTCGGGACGATCGGCACGCCCGGCCAGATTTTCGCGGCGACCTTGCGGGCCGGGCCCAGCACCTTTTCGTCCAGCGGCGGGGCAACGGCGGTCGGGCTGGGTTCGGCGGCCAGCTTGAAGGCGACGCCGGGGTCGCCGCCGATGCGCTCCAGATCCTTTAGCACCTGACGCGGGTCGTTGCCGGGCAGGATGCGGCAGTTGACGTTGGCGGTGGCCCGTTGCGGCAGGGCGTTGGGCGCATGGCCGGCGCCCACCATGGTCGGCACGCAGGTGGTGCGCATCATGCTGTTGCGGCCGCGATCCTTGACGATGATGGCCTCGGCGGCCTTGTCGTTCGGGTCTTTCAGGATGGCCAGCAGGGCGGCGGCGACGGCGGGGTCGGTCTCCAGCGGGGCCGAGCCCTCAAAGTTGAGACGCACTGACTCGTTGATGGCGATCGGGAAATCGTAGTCCCCGATGTTGGCCAGCACCTTTGAAAGTCGGACGATGGCGTTGTCCTTGAACGGCCGGCTGGAGTGGCCGCCGGGGTTGGTGATCTCGAGCGTGTAGTCCTGGTAGACCTTCTCGCCGGCCTGGATGGCCAGGTAGACGGGCTTGCCCTGCGGATCGAGGCGGGCGGCGGCGCCCTCGTTCAGCACCATGCCGGCGGCCAGGGACTGGGGGTGGGTCTTCAGCAGCCACTCGACGCCGTTGAAGGTGTCGGCGGTCTCCTCACCGCAGGTCAGGGCCAGCTTGATGTCGCGGCGGGGTTTGTAGCCGGCCTCTTTGTACCGGATCATGCTGTCGGTGAAGATCGAGGCCATGGCTTTGTCGTCGCTGGCGCCGCGGGCGTAGAAGTAGCCGCCTTCCTCGATGAGGGTGAAGGGATCGCGCTCCCAGTCGGCGCGGTTGGCCTCGACCACGTCGATGTGTGCCAGCAGCAGGATGGGTTTGGCCCTGGCGTCCTTGCCGTGGAGGGTGGCGATCAGGTTGCCGTCCTTGGGGCGGCCTTCGGGGATCAGGATCTGGACATCGGCGTCAGGGTAGCCGGCGGCTTTCAGGCGGGCGCCCATGCGCTCGGCAGCGAGGGTGCAGCTGCCGACCGACAGGGTGGTGTTGGTCTCCACCAGCTCCTTGTAGAGGCCCTTGAAGCGGACGAGGTCGGGGGAGAGCGTCTCCTGCGCGCTGGCCGTACCGGCGGCGAGAGTCAGGGCCAGGACGGCAGCAAGGGTACGGATGGACATGGAGGCTCCCCGGGGTTTTAGCGGAGCCTAGGGGGGTGCGCGGAAGGCGGCAACCTCTTCGCGTCCTTCTTCCCCTCGGGGAGCAGGATCACTTCTTCAGCTCAAGGACGTCGAGCTTCGATTCCTGCTTCGGGAATGGCACGACCAGCCGCCACCGCTCCGTGCCGATGCGTTCGAAGACGCCGACCTGGTCGCGTTCGGGCATCTGGCCGTAGGTCGGGAAGCCCGTCTCGTCCATGCCCCAGGCCTGGGCGCCGATGAAGACCAGACGATTGGCGTTCCCGGCGTCGGGATAGAGCAGGCCGCGGGTTCGCTGGCTGCCGGTGGTCTTGGTCAGGATCAGGTCGCCGCCCGGGGTCAGCTCGATGCTGCATTTGAACCAGGGGTATTCGACGTAGGCCAGGCCCTTGCCGTCCATCGAGCCGATCTTGATCGTCCGGCAGCGGTAGGTCCCGGGGCCGGGCTGCAGGTTGCCGGGCAGGGCGGCCCTGGGCACCAGCAGCATGCCCTTGGCGTCGATCACCGCGCCGTATTCGGTGTCCGCCTCGCTGAGCGCCGCGCCCCAGGCGCCGTCGAGCCGGGCGATGCGGTCCTGGTCCTCAGTCGAGGCAACCTTGCGCCACTGGTCGGCGCCGCCCTGCTGGCCGGCGGGGGGGATGGTGACGGCGTCGACGGCGGCGCCGGCCGAGGTCATGGCGGTGTCGGAGGGGCTGGCCTTGGCTTCGGGGACAGGCGCCGGAACGGGCGCCAGTTCGGCCTTGCGGTCGCAGGCGGCGAGGGTCAGGGCCAGGACGGCCAGCGACGGGAAAAGGAAGGGCGAAAGGCTGGGGCGCATCATACGTCCACGGTGAGGCGCCCCGCCGGTTTCGTCAAAGTCGCTCGTGTATGGCGCTACACCCGATCGCGGAACGGATCGGCCGGGAAGACGCCGAGGATCTCGATGCGGTCGGTGAAGAAGGCCAGCTCCTCCAGGGCCAGGGCCAGGCCCCGATCCTCCGGTCGGCCGTCGACCTCGGCGTAGAAGAAGGTGGCGGTGAAGGCGCCGCCCTCCATGTAGCTTTCCAGCTTGGTCATGTTGACGCCGTTGGTCGCGAAACCGCCCATCGCCTTGTAGAGGGCGGCCGGCAGGTTCTTCACCCGGAAGCAGAAGCTGGTGATGCAGCGGGCGGTGAAGGCCGGGGCCGGCGGGGCCTTGTCGGCGGTCATCACCAGGAAGCGGGTGGTGTTGTGGCGCTCGTCCTCGATGTCTTTCGCGAGGATGTCGAGGCCGTAGATTTCGGCGGCCAGGGCGGGGGCGATGGCCGCCTTGGTCGGGTCAGGATGCTGCGAGAGGGAGCGGGCGGCGCCGGCGGTATCGCCCACGGCCTCGGTCTGGACGCCGAGTTTCTTGAGCGACTTGCGGCACTGGTGCAGGGCGATGGCCATGCTGCTGACCGTGGCGATCTGGTCCAACTTGACGCCCTTGTTGGCCATCAGCTGGAAGCGGATCGGCTTGAAGCGCTCGCCGATGATCTTCAGGCCGCTGGAGGGCAGGAGGTGGTGCACGTCGGCCACGCGGCCGGCGATGGAGTTCTCCACCGGGATCATGCCCAGGGCGCAGACGCCGCTGCTGACCGCTTCGAAGGCTTCTTCGAAGGTGGGGTACGGGGCGGCTTCATAGCCGGGGAAATAGTCGCGGCAGGCCTCATGGCTGTTGGCGCCGGGGGCGCCCTGGAAGGCGATCTTCTTGAGCATGGTGTGTTCAGACAGTCTTTGCGTGAGCCCGGGCGGCTTCGAGGTCGGCCGGGTTGTCGACGGAGATGGGCGCTGCCTCTGCGATGGACGCCCAGTAGCTGAGGCCCATTTCCAGGCCACGCAGCTGTTCCAGTTTCTCGCGCCGCTCCAGGGCCGAAGGCGGCGCGCTGTTAAATCGCTCGAGCGCGGCGCGGCGGTAGCCGTAGATGCCGATGTGGCGCCAGACGGGCCCATCGCCGTAGAGGGTGGAGCGGGTGAAGTAGAGGGCGCGGCCCGACTTGCCGTCGGCTTCGAGGGCGAGGATGGCTTTCACCACATCGGGGTTGGAGCGGTCGGCTTCGCTGGCCTCGGCGGCGACCACGGTGGCGACGTCACAGCTCGGCTGGGCGGCCATCAGGCCGGCGCAGGCGCTGAGGACCGAGGGTTCGACGAAGGGCATGTCGCCCTGCAGGTTGATGACGGCGTCATGCTTGCCGCCCGGGTCAAGGGCGTGGAGGGCGGCCTGGATGCGGTCCGAACCACTGGGCAGGGCGGGGTCGGTCAGCACGGCCTGGCCGCCGGCGGCGCGCACCGCATCGACGATCTCCTGATCGCCTGCCGCCACGGCCACCGGGCCGATATTGGCCTTCTCGGCCTGGCGCAGGACCCGCACGATCATCGCCACACCGCCGATATCGGCCAGCGGCTTGTCGGGCAGCCGGGTGGCGGCCATTCGGGCGGGGATCAAAACGATGGGTTTCATTGAGGATACGGGTGTTCTTGAGGGGCCTTGCGCTTGCGAAGGCGGCGGTAGCGTGTAAGAGAGCCGGGCGCAACAACCGCCGGGATTCCGCTGAGTCCCGACGACCCACAAACCGACGAGTTCGAGCGAACATGAGCGACCTGACGTTCAACAAAATTGCCGCTGGCGTGCTGGTGGCGGGCCTGGCCATCTTCGGTCTGCGTGAAGTCAGCGGCATCGTGTTCGGGGGCCATGAGCTCGAGAAGGACAAGTACGGCTACGCCGTCACTGTCGCAGACACAGGGGAAGCCGGCCCCGCCGCCGAGGTCGCTCCCGACTGGGGCACGGTCATCCCGGCCACCGACCCGGCCCTGGGCGCCGCCGTCTCGGCCAAGTGCACCAGCTGCCACACCTTCACCGCCGGCGGCGCCAACGGCACCGGCCCCAACCTGTACGGCACCATGGGCAAGCAGCCGGGCGTTCACGCCGGATTCTCCTATTCGGACGGCATGAAGACCTTCGGGACCGGCAAGATCTGGGGCTGGGACGAGATGGACCAGTTCCTGAAGGCGCCGCAGAAGCACGTGGCCGGCACCAAGATGAGCTTCGTCGGCCTGAAGAAGCAGGAAGACCGCATCGCCATCCTGGCCTACCTGCACACCCTGGGCTCGACCCTGCCGATCCCGGCGCCGAAGCCGGCCGCCGCCCCTGCCGAGGCTCCGGCCGCCGAAGGCGCGCCGACCGCCACCGGCACGACCCCCGACCCCAAGACTGCCCTGGGCGGCGCGGCCCAGCCGCCGGCCACCGCCGAGCCGGCCAAGCCGGCCGTACCGCCGCCGGCCAAATAGGCCTGAAGCGTCAGCGAACAGATCAACGGGCTCCGCGTCGCGGGGCCCGTTTTTCTTTGCGCCCAAGCCGGGCTAGTCTCTCCGCCTTCGGGGGAGTTTGCATGCGCCTGTTTCCGCTCGCCGCCGCTCTGGCGGTCCTGGCCCTGCCCGTCCCATGAGCGGCGCCGAACGGATCCGGACCTTCATGGCCGCGGCGAAGCGCTGGTCATCGCTGGGCATCATCGCGGCCAATGCCGTGCCGATCGTCTGCATCCTGCTGTTCGGCTGGCCTGCCGCGGTGCTGCTCATCCTCTACTGGTGCGAGAACGTCGCCATCGGGGCGGTCACCATCCTCAAGATCGCCGGCAGCAGCATGCCGCTCGGGCGCGTCGGCCTGTTCTTGAGCGGCTTCCTGATCCCCTTCTTCACGGTCCACTACGGCCTGTTCTGTTTCGTCCACGGCATCTTTGTCCTGGTCATGACCAGCATCGGCGGCGGGGTGAACAGGCTGGCCGCCTTCGACCCCTCCCCGCTTGGCCTCTATCGCTTCGTCGAGGGTCTGGCCCGGACGGAGCCCGGCTTCTTCTGGAGCCTGATGGCCATCGTCGGCTGGCAGTTTTTCAGCTTTGTCACCGACTGGCTGGCCAAGGGCCGATATCGCGACACCAACCCCATAGCCCAGATGTTCGAGCCCTACGGCCGGATCATCGTCATGCACTTCACCCTGTTCGTCGCCGCCATCCCCGTGATGCTGATCGGCAATCCGCTCTGGGCCATCATCGCCCTGGCGGTGATGAAGACGCTGTTCGACCTGGGTCGAATAGGCCAGGTCAAGCTGGACGGAGAGCAGCTGGAAAAATCCAATGAAGCGGTCGATGAACTGCGCCGCAAACTCGGCGGTCAGACCCGGCGGTAGGCGGTCGGCGGGCCATTTCCGGCCGCCTCGATGCGCGTGATCGCGTCACTGAGCGGCTCCACGACCGTGGCCATGTGATGGCCGTTGGCGTGCACCATGTTTTCGGCGTCGAGCATCATCGCCACATGACCTTTCCAGAACACCAGGTCGCCGCGCGCCAGGTCGGCCGGCTCGACGGCCCGACCGATCCGCGCCTGCATGTCGGTGTCGCGGGGGCAGGCGACGCCGCAGGCATTCAGGGCCTGCTGGACCAGGGCCGAGCAGTCGAGACCGAGACTCTCACGCCCGCCCCACAGGTAGGGCGCGCCGACGAAGTGTAGCGCCACTTCGGCCGGGTCGGTCTCGAAGTCCGATCCGACGGGGGCGAGATGATCGACCATGAACCAGCCGGACCGGGCGGCGCGGGCGAAGCGGCCGTCGGTTTCCTTGATGGTGACCAGAGCGTTCAGGGAATAGAGGCCGACGGGGGTGGTCTTGATGTTCGCCTGACCGAAGGCAAAGGTGCGCAGCGCCTTGACCCGGTGCGTGGGTAGCAGGGGCGGGCCGCTGAGCGCCTCCGACGGAACCCAGCCGACGTAGCCGTCACGGGCGGCCTGGCCGAAGCTGTAGCCATCCTGTTCCAGCAACACGTCGAACCGCTCGCCGAACAACAGGCGGCTCTCCTGCTCGGCGTCATCCTTCGGATGGCGGCGCAGCGGGGCGGCAGGGGCGCTGACCTGCATGGCGGTCGGATCGACGTAGGACCGCGCGGGGACCACGCCTTCGAGGACGCGGGCGGCGACGCCCTCATGGATCAGGGTCAGGCGGCGGTCGAAGCTCATCCGAAGCGATCCCGCAGCACCTTGAAGAGGGCCCGAATGGCCTGCGCCTCTGCGCCGGCCGGCCAGCCCGGACGGCTCTTCGAGTTCCAGGCGAAGATGTCGAAATGCACCCAGCTGCCGGTGGTGGGCGCGAAGCGCTTGAGGAAGAGGGCGGCGGTCACCGAACCGGCCTGGGCCCAGGCATCGGGATCGTTCTTGAGATCGGCGACGTCCCCGTCGAGGGCCTCCTCGTAGCCGGCCCACAGCGGCATGCGCCATAAGGGGTCGCGAACCGCCAGGGCGGCGGCGGCGAGGTCCGCGGCCAGGGTGTCGTCGTCCGTGTAGAAGGGGATGACCTGCGGACCAAGCGCGATGCGGGCGGCGCCGGTCAGGGTGGCGAGGTCGATGGTCAGGACGGGCGAGAGCTCCTGGGCGCGGGTCAGGGCGTCCGACAGGATCAGTCGCCCCTCGGCGTCGGTGTTACCGACCTCGACCGTCAGGCCCTTACGGGTGTGCAGCACATCGCCCGGCCGCATGGCGTCGCCGCTGATGGCGTTCTCGACGGTCGGGACGATGATGGCCAGCCGGATCGGCAGCTTTGCGTCCATGACCATGCGGCCAAGCGCCAGGGCGTGGGCGGCGCCGCCCATGTCCTTCTTCATGTTGCGCATGCCGGCGCTGGGCTTGATGTCGAGGCCGCCGGTGTCGAAGGTCACCCCCTTGCCGACGATGGCGACCAGCGGGGCGTCAGGGCCGGCGGCGTTCCAGGAAATCTCGATGATGCGAGGATCGCGGCCGGGGCCGGCGGCGCGGCCGACGGCGTGGACGGAGGGATAGCCGTCGGTCAGCAGTTCATCGCCGGTCGAGACGGTGATGGCGGCGCCATGCTGTTCGGCGATCTCGCGGGCGATGGTCTCGATCTGCAGCGGCCCCATGTCGCCGGCCGGGGTGTTGACCATGTCGCGGGTCAGGGCGCAGGCGTGGGCGATGGATTTCACCGCCGCCAGATCAGCGCCGGGCGCCATGAGGCGTGGTCCGGGCTCGCGGGCGGCGCGGTAGCGGTCGAAGCGGTAGCCGCCCATCGCGAACGCCAGCGCGACATCCGTGGCGTCCAGGCCCTCGGGCGCGGGCTCCAGCCGGTAGTCGCCGGCCGGCAGGCGGGCCGACAGGCCCCGGAAGACCGTGGCGTCGCCGCCGGCGCCGAGCCCGAACAGGACTTCGCCGATCTCGCCCTCGGCGTCGTGGACCAGCAGCAGCTGGCCGGCCTTGGCCTTGAAGCCGCCGATCTCGGCCAGCCGGGCCAGGGCGGCCGGACGGCTGCCGAGCACAGCCGGCCAGGCCTCGGCGGTGACGGCAAGAACGGGAATGGCGCAGCCGTCGGAGGCGGCGATCACGGGGTCGGTCATGGGACGGAGACCTTAAGGAACATGCTTAACGATTCCTTGAGCCGGGGCGGCGAGACTGAGGGTCCGAAACTCTGGCCAAGGGTCTGCTTCCCATGTGTCCCAAGCGCGTCCTCGCCGCAACCGTTCTGATCCCCGCCGTGCTGGTGATGGCCGGCCCGGCCGCCGCCTGGCCGTTCGGCGGCAAGAAGGACGCCCCGGCTCCGGCCGCCGCCGCACCGGCCACCCCCGCTCCGGCGCCAGCAGCCGCGC
>VYLE01000095.1_pt1 | contig 82590 bp, 81 predicted proteins | sample 5114391 | NCBI WGS metagenome assembly VYLE01 (sample SAMN12291771, study PRJNA351875) | freshwater metagenome | isolation source: freshwater lake | place: USA: Michigan, Kent Lake | collected 2013-08-15 | reverse complement strand
GGCCTGCGCGGCGGCGGTGACGGCCGCCGCTCCCGCGGCGACCCCGAATGCGAGTTTCAGAAAGTTCCGGCGCTCCATGACATGTTCCTCCAGGCTTGCGAGTCCGTGATGCCGGGCGAGTGTCATGGTGGCGGGATGAACTGCAGCTGAATCCCGCGTTCAGGTTCATGGCAAGGAAGCGGTGGCGCTATCTGCTGAACTCCTGCGCCAGCACCAGCGTTTCGCGCGAGCGCTTCACCTCGGGCCAGTCGCGGTCGAAATCGGCGACGAGCTGCGTCAGGGCACCGCCTTCGAGCATGGCCTTCAGCTTCGCCTCGTCGTCGAACTGGTACATCGCTTGATGCAGCGAGGGATCGTCGAGGCTCCAGAACCGCCACGCTTTGGCAACGCCAAACGCCTTCACGGCGTCGGGCACATGCTCGGTCTCGTACCACCGGTCGAAGGCGGCACGCTTTTCGGGATCGGGAACGATGGCGCGGACGACGAAGAAGGCTGCAGGCATGGTGTTTCCTCCGGTTGTTTGGCGGCACACTAGCCGGTCGCGCTGCCGGGGACAAAAAATGCCGCCGCTGTCGGATCGCCCACGCCTCATTCGTCCTTTGGTCCACGACAGCACGGAGACACCCTATGCCCGACCTGACCCTCACCACCTACGACTGGGTTCCCCCGCCGCCGCGCGGCTACGTCCGCGACCTCAGGGTGCGCTGGGCGCTGGAGGAAGGCGCGTTGCCCTATCGCGTCGCCAGCACGCCGTTTGACGACCGCGGGCCTGCGCATCTTGCACACCAGCCGTTCGCACAGGTGCCATGGCTGACGGACGGTGATCTCTCGATCTTCGAGAGCGGCGCGATCCTGCTGCATCTGGGCGGGCTCAGCGCGAAGCTGATGCCGACCGAGCCCCACGGCCGCAACGAGGTGACCGAATGGGTGTTCGCCGCACTTAATTCGGTGGAGATGGCGGGCCTCCCATGGTCGATGTCGAAGTTCATGGGCCATCCGACCGACACGGTCGCGTGGACATTCGTCGACGACTTCCTCAAGCTGCGCCTCAAGCGCCTGGAGCCGGTGCTGGCCTCGCGCGAATGGCTCGCGGGGTCCTTCTCCGTCGCGGATATCCTGATGGCGGACGTGCTGCGTGTCGTCGACGGCTTCGAGGGCCTCAAGGACAGCCCCGCCTGCCGCGCCTATGTCGCGCGCGCCACGTCCCGCCCGGCCTTCGCCAAGGCGCATGCCGACCAGATGGCGCACTTCGCCGCGGCGGATGCCGCGCGCCGGGCGTGACCTCGCGCACGGAATTAACCCGCCATTAGCCATAGGCTCAGCCGCGCCGGAACGAAGCAATTTGCTTCAAATTGTCCCGGCTGGAGGTGCCGCATGGCCCGCATCGATTATCTCAGAGAGCAGATTGCCCGCGCCGAGCGCCTGGCGAAGAGCGTTCTCGACCAGCAGACGGTCGAGCGCCTGCAGGCCTTCGCCGCCGAATGCCGCGCCGAGCTGGTGGTGCTGACGCTGAAGGCTGCGGCCTGAGGCGGGTCTCACACCAGCTTCAGCGGCGTATCGGCGACCACACGCAAATCGATCCGGCCGATCAGCGCCGCTCGCCGCCTCTCCGCCGCGGCAATGGCCTCTTCGGTCTGCTGCAGCGTGCTGACATTCGAGCCGAGCGAGACGATGCCGCCGAGGACGAGGGCGATCGAACCGAGCGCGGCGGTCTGACCAAATCCGAACAGCCCGAGGATCGTGACGAGCAGCAGCACGGCCCCGAACCCGATCGCGATCTTCGACGCGAGGATATACTTGCGGCAGCGCTCGGCGACCTCAGCCAGCGCCACGATCCGATCCTCGATGTCGGAGATCTCGTTGGTGGGATCGTCTTCGGACATGGACTCAAGGATGCCAAATCACAGGCAGCGGGTCGCCCGCATGAACGCAGCGACATGCGGGGCCTCAACGAAAACCCGGATGTCGCTTTCGCTCATCCGGGCTACGTCAATTCACAACGGCAGATTGTCGTGCTTCTTCGCGGGCGCCTCGACCTTCTTGTCCTTCAGCATCGCCAGTGCGCGCGCGATGCGCTTCCTCGTCGAGTGCGGCATGATGACGTCGTCGATGTAGCCGCGCTCCGCCGCGATGAACGGCGAGAGGAAGCGGTCCTCGTATTCCTTGGTGCGCGCGGCGATCTTGTCGGGGTCGCCGATGTCGCTGCGGAAGATGATCTCGACCGCGCCCTTGGCGCCCATCACCGCGATCTGCGCGGTCGGCCAGGCGTAGTTGAGGTCGGCGCCGATCTCCTTGGAGGCCATGACGTCGAAGGCGCCGCCGTAGGCCTTGCGGGTGATGATGGTGACGAGCGGCACCGTGCACTGCGAATAGGCGAACAGCAGCTTCGCACCGTGCTTGATCAGGCCGCCATATTCCTGCGCGGTGCCCGGCAGGAAGCCCGGCACGTCGACGAAGGTGACGATCGGAATGTTGAAGGCGTCGCAGAAGCGGACGAAGCGCGCGGCCTTGCGCGAGGCGTCAGAGTCGAGCACGCCCGCCAGCACCATCGGCTGGTTGGCGACGAAGCCGACGGTGCGGCCGGCGATGCGACCGAAGCCGGTGACGATGTTCTTGGCGAAGCTCTCGGCGATCTCGAAGAAGTCGCCCTCGTCCACGACCTTTAGGATCAGCTCCTTCATGTCGTAGGGCTTGTTCGGATTGTCGGGGATCAGCGTGTCCAGCGACATGTCGACGCGCTCGATGTCGTCGAAGCTCGGCCATTCCGGCACGCCGTCGGTGTTGTTGGACGGCAGGAAGTCGATCAGGCGCCGCATCTGCAGGAGCGTCTCGACGTCGTTCTCGAAGGCGCCGTCGGCGATCGAGGAGCGCGTGGCGTGCACCGAGGCGCCGCCGAGTTCTTCCGCCGTGACGACCTCGTTGGTGACGGTCTTCACGACGTCGGGGCCGGTGACGAACATGTAGCTGGTGTTCTTCACCATGAAGATGAAGTCGGTCATGGCTGGCGAATAGACGTCGCCGCCGGCGCAGGGGCCCATGATGACGGAGATCTGCGGGATCACGCCGGAGGCCAGCACGTTGCGGCGGAACACGTAGGAATAACCGGCGAGTGCGGCGACGCCCTCCTGGATGCGGGCGCCGCCCGCATCATAAAGTCCGATGATGGGCGCCCGCGCCTTCATCGCCATGTCCTGGAGTTTGGTAATTTTCAGCGCGTGCGTTTCGGACAGCGACCCGCCGAACACCGTGAAGTCCTTGGCGAAGACGAAGGTCTTGCGGCCGTTCACGGTGCCCCAGCCGGTGACGACACCGTCGCCCGGCACCTTGTTCTTCTCCATGCCGAACTCGGTGGAGCGGTGCTCGACGAACATGTCGAACTCCTCGAACGATCCCTTGTCGAGCAGCAATTCGATGCGCTCGCGCGCGGTCAGCTTGCCGCGGGCGTGCTGCGCCTCGATGCGCTTCTCGCCGCCGCCGAGCTTTGCGCCGGCACGACGATCTTCAAGGGCGTCCAGGATGTGTTTCATTTGCTCCCGCCAGTTCTCAAGCTTTTAAGTGCCGGGCGTTCTAACACGTCATTTTGCGGACCGGGAAGCGGCTTTCGGTGCCGCAGGGCTGCCTTGCCGTAGCGCCAAAGCGCAAGGAATTACAGAGATTTGCCAAAGGGGCCTCGGCCCCTGCTCACCCGGTCCGTCGCCCTGATCAGGCTGCCCCATACCGGTCCCGACCGCGCCATCGGCCATGGCATGAAATATTCGGCCGGTTTCGGCCCGGATCGGGCGACGGAAGGACGGCTGAGCCGCGGGCCCGGGCCGCGCGTGGCAGCGGCAAGACGCCCCGCTGATCCGGGCGTGCGGCCGGTTGACCGGGCTCAGCGATTCAGGCTTGCTTGGTGCCCACGATCAGGCGCCGATGTTGCGTGAGCCAGTGGTCCGGCGCGGTCCCCCAAGTCTGGCTGCAAGCATCACGCAAATGTCCGCGACGGTCGTCCCCCTGCCGCCAAACCCCTCATCGGAAACCGTCGACTTCCTGCGCCGGATGGCCGGCATGGTGTCGGGACGGAACGGCGAGATGCTGCTCCGTGCGGCGAGCCTGATCGAGTCGCTGGCGCAGCGCGCGATGACGGCCGAACGGCTGTTTCACGAGCAGCAGGAAGACAGCACCCGGAACAGCGAACTGCGCCAAGCCGCCGAACTCGCCTCCGATGCCATGGTCGGCCAGATCGAGGCGCTGCGCGCGCAACTGGCGGAGGTGACCACCGCCGCCGCGGCCGAGCGCGCCGCCTTCGACGCCGAGCGCGGCAAGCTGATCAACCTGATGCAGAGCGCCGAGAGCCATATCGGCAAGCTCACCACCGAACTCGAGACCTTGCGCGCCTCGGTCGACAGCTACAACGAAACGGTCGTCGCGGTGCCGATCGAGGTGCTGCGGCTGGCGCGCACCCAGTTCGACATGCTGTCCGACGGCTTTGCCCGCAAGGGCGACGTCATCTCGCAGGCGATGAGCGAGATCGGCGGCTTCGCGATCGACCAGGCATTGACGGCGAAGAAGAAAGACCGCTGACGGCTCTCCGTGTCCCGGACGCGCCGTAACGCTTAGCGTTGCTGCGCAGAGCCGAAGGGGCGCTGCGCTGCGTCCGGGGCACGAGATCGATTCCCTTACGGTTCGCCCGGCTTGAACGGCTCCTCCTTGCCGGGCGGCACGGTCTCCTCGGCCATGGCGAGCAGCATGGCGACCATCACGTAATTGCCGGAGACGGCCGTGAGGTCGACGATCTGCTGGTCGTTGAACACCTTCTTCGCCCGCGCATAGGTTTCGTCGCTCACCTTCTTCGTCGTGGTGAGTTCGGTGACGAAGTCGTAGACCACCGCCTCGTCCTCGGCCATCTTCGACGGCCGCCTGTTGGCCTTCAGTTCGGCGATGATGTCGGCGGACAGTCCAGCCTTCGCCGCCAGCGGCGCGTGCGCGAACCACTCGACCTGCGAGCGCCATTGCCGCCCGATGATCAGGATCGCGAATTCATTGAGTTTCGTGGGGACCGATGTCTCCCAGCGCAGATAGTAGAACAGATCGAACAGGCGCTGCCCCAGCACCGGGCTTCGGATCATCGGATTGTAGGGCCCGCCGATGCCGACGCTCGACACTTTCATGATCTGCTCGCCGAGCGGCTTCTGCCGTGCGTCGAGCTGGTCCATGGTAAGCTGCGGAAAGCGCGGCTCCTTGCTGGTGGCGGGACCGGCGAACAGGGTGGCAGCAAGCCAGCCCCCTGCTGCGGCCAGCGCCAGCGATGAGAGCCAGAGCGGCGTTGCATTCATTGGTGTCCTCCCGACCTTTGTTCTTGTGTGGTCGGGAGAAATGCTAGTCGAACGGCCTTGCAGACACCAGCACGGCGCGGATTGATGCGCGCTCAGATGGCGCCGATCTCGGCAAGGCAGGCTTGCGTCAGGCTCATGCGCGCCTCGACATGACGCGGCTCCGGACAATCCATGTTCAGGGCGAACACGGTCTGCGCCGTGCCCTTCTCGGCCCAGCCGACCATCCAGCCGATCGAACCCTGGTCGCGTCCCGCGAGACCCGACTTGGCGCGGATGACGCTGTCGCCAACCTTCGTCACCGGCAGGATGTCGGCGACCAGATCCTGGTTGCGCTGTGAGACCGGCAAGGCGCGGCGGCGCAGCCGGTCGACGAAATCCACCTGCTCGACCGGATCGATGCGCAAGGCACCCGACAGCCAGAACTGGTCGATGCCGCCGCCGATGTCGCGATTGCCGTAATCGAACAGGTCGACATATTTCTGCATGCGCTCCTGCCCGATCCGGCGCGCGATCTCCTGATAGAACGGCACGGCGATGACCGCGATCGCGCTGCGCAGCGTGTGATCCTTGTTCCAGGCCTCGATCGGCCGCTTGACGCCGTCCCAGGCGAACACGTCCTTGTCGGGATCGGCGACGACGCCCGTTTCCAGCGCGATCAGCGAGTTCGGGATCTTGAAGGTCGAGGCCGGGATCTTCGCCTCGCCCGAGCGCTGCCGGTCGCTGGCAACGACGAGATAGTCGTCGACCTTGTAGGCCACGAAAGTGCCTGACGTGCCGAGGTCCGTGAAGCGCTTGGCGAGGCTCTCGCGGATCTCGTTGCGCGGGGGCGCGACATGGGCGAATGCGCGCGCCGGCAGGACCGCGGATGCGGCGAGCAGGCCGAGGGTGGAACGGCGGGAGATCACGGCAATGTCCATTGAACGATGCAAGGTAGGCGCGACCATGCAGCCGGCTTCATGGTGAAACGATGACAGGTCATCGTCCCCGGCCCGACAGCCGCAGCACGAACACCAGCACCTCGGCGACCGCCTTGTAGAGGTCCGGCGGGATTTCCTCGCCAAGCTCGACCTTCGACAGTGCTCCCGCCAGGATCTCGTTCTCCTCGATCGGGATGTCGTTGGCCCTGGCGATCTCGACGATCTTTTCGCCGACCGTGCCCCTGCCCTTGGCGATGACGACGGGCGCGTTGCTGCCCTTCTCGTAGTGCAGCGCGATCGCAAGCTTCGACGGATCGCTCATGTGGCGCGATCCAGGAAATGGCCGGCGCGGGGCGGCGCGGGCTGCGGCGGCGTGCCCTCGCGCACGAGGATGTCGCCGGGCTTGAGCTCGGCCCGCGCCAATGCCTGGCTGAGTTCGGCCACGCCGTCGCGCAGCTGCTGGGCGGTCGCCGGCCGCTCCGCCCACATCCGCACGAAGGTCTTGTCGCCGCTCAGCGTGATGAGCGCATGGACGGGACCGGCCGGCTCCACATTGAGCGTGAACCGGGCGCGCCAGGCGCGCGTGGCGGGATCGGCGGACTCGTTGCCGCCATCGCGCGAAATCTCGAACTGCGCCATCGCCGTGCCTTGCGGGGTCGCGAAGGGGATCTCGAAGTTCCACTGCGGCGCCGTCGCATCGATGCGGTGACCTCCGGCATCGGTACGATCGGGTAGCGAAGCGACCTGAAGCAGGGTCTGGCGTGCGATCGCGGCATCGGTATCGTCCCGCAGGCGGTGCACGACGGCGCCGAGCGGCGCATCCGGCGCGAGCATCGGCGAGGCGACGGACTGCGGCACCGGCAAGGCTCCACGAACCGGCGGCGGCGTCGTTCGCGCCGCGGCCTCGAACAGATGGCCATCGGGCACGGCCTTGTTCGAGCCCGGCACATTGCCGGTCAGGCGCGGCAGGTTCTGCGTGACCTCCTGCAGCAGGGCCGCGGCGAGGCCCGCGGACATCGTGCGGGGGATTGCGCCCGGTGCGGCCTCGCTGGCCATATCCACCAGCACGCTCGCCGCGAGTGAGGGATTGCGCGGCGCCTGTTGCGGCTGGGCGATCTCCAGTTCGGCAGTCGCGCCCGCAGCCTGCGTGGCCTCGCCGGCAGCCAGAGCCGGCGCGGCAGCGACCTGCGCAGGGCTGGTGCTCCCGGGCGCAGCCGTCGCGGGTCCCTGCGCGGGTGGCGCCGTGGTCTCCAGCGTGGCCAAGGTCTGGCGCAGCACCAGCAGCGCGGCCTTGAGATCGGGCCCCGTGCCTGATGACGGCGCGGCACCGGCAGCCAGCGATGCCTCCAGGAACAGCCCGGACTTCTGGAACGCGGATTCGATGTCGCCGCCGTCGAGCTGCGTCGTGAGCGGCGTCTGCTGCGCCAGCACGTCAAGCACGGCCTGTTTCAATCCCGCCGGCAATTGGCTGCCGGTCACGACGGAGGCGAGATCAGCGAATAGCTGGGCCTGGCTGCCCTGCTTCGTGGCGGCCTCGGCCGAGGCGGTCGTGACGGCGGCCTGCTCCAGCGGGGTCAGGCTCGTGCGTGCCGCGCCGGCCGATGGCGCAAGCGGCGGACTCTCGATCAGCGAAGCGGCCTGCGGCGTCAGCGTCACCTGGTCGGCGGCCGACCCGCCTGCCCCGCCAACGACCGCGAGCCTGATCGTGCCGTCGTTCTTCGAGACCGCGAGCTGCAGATTCTGCCCCGGCGACAGCGCGACTTCCGAGGATACGTCGAGCGAGAGATTGGCGATCGCGATCCGCACCAGATTGTCGGCGAGCAGGCTGACGACCCTGGCATCGACGACGCTGCCGGCCTGGAGCACAAGATCGGGCGTCGCCGCATCGGCCGCGGGAGTGGCGGCACTGACGGGAAGGATCGAACTGACCGGCGTCGGCATCTGGGGGCCCGGTGACTGCGAACCCCACCCTAAGGCCGCGCTCGTAAACCTCTCGTTAAGGACCTTCGACCGCAGGCGCCTTGAGTGCGTTCAGGACGGCCACCGCCGCCTCGAAATCCCGCAAGCGTTGTGCCCTGCGGGCGGCGGCCTCCTCGTCCACGCCCCATTGGTGGGCGTTCCAGTCCTCGTCGACATGGGCGGCGGCCCAGACCTGTTCGGCATCGCGCACGCCCCTGGCGAGCGCCAGCGCCAGCAGCGCCGAGCCGGTCATGGTCGTCACCATGTGGAGCGCGGCGACCGACCAGGCATCGTCCGGCAACGCGGCGCGCGCGGCCGCGACCGCCTCGTCGGGCTGCTTCACATGCATGATGCCCTCGGACAGGATGAAATGCGCGCCCAGCTCGTCCGCGGCCCAGAACAGCACGGGGTCCCAATGCGCGGCCTCACGGGCCACCAGCCCCTCCGGGTGTCCGGCGCGATAGAACAAGAGATCGGAGTGGAAGTATTTCGCGAGGTCCTCGGCGACGTCCTCGACGCGGTCCACCACGCCCTCGACGACGCTGTTGGCGACGCGGGTCAGCGGCATGGTGACGGGGTCGATCGCCTCGCCCTGCGCGGCCCATTCGGCCGCGACGGCCTCGGCGAGCGCATGCGAGGGCACGACCACCTGCCGGCCCGACGGGGTGCGGATCGGCTTGCCGTCCAGCGTGACGGCGAAGCCGCCATCGGCCTCGACCACACCGGTCTCCTTGTAGAAGCGCTTGCGCAGCGGCGGACGCGCGGCCTTGCGGATGGCGTCCTGCGGATCCGGCCGGGGCTCTCCCGCAGCGTCCTCGAACAATTCGCGCATGTGAGTTTTCGGTCCCGGTCGGTCGATGCTAGGTTTTGCGGAATGAAGCCCCTTCTACGACAAGACAAGCGGCCAATAAAGCGAGCGGCGGGCATGAGGGAACTTGTGGCCATGTCCGCCCTGCTCGCCGGGCTGCTGTTGCTGTCCCCCGCGGAGGCCGGCTTCCGCACGCCGGAATCGCTGGTCCGCAACGTCTACGCCCATTACGGCGCGGGCCTGCCCGAACTTTCGAAGGGGCTGCCGCGGGACGACGCCACGGCCCGGCAATTCTTCGACCCCTCTTTGCGCAGGGCCTGGAGCGCACCGAAAACCGAGCCATACGATTTCCTGGTGCAGAGCCCGACCTGGAGTCTCGGTCCGGTCGAGATCGCGATCGTTCGCAAGCAGTATGACAAGACCTATGTCGCGGCCAATTTCGACAATCGCGGCCGGCGCGTCAGCCTGAATTTCATCCTGGTCAACGGACCGGAGGGATGGCTGATCACCGACATCGAGAGTCCGCACGACAGCCTGCGCATGTTCCTGGAGCAGTTCCGGAATTAGCCGCCCGATGGCATTTGGTGCGCGGCTCTTCCGCCGCCGTCCGACAAAGGCGCCAAAACAACCCCATGCACAGTGGCGGTGCCGCAGCGCGCCGAAATGCTGATTATACGAAATTTCTTGACCCGTCGGGCAAATCAGGTGTAGGTATGCATCATTGCAACCCTTGGCCGATCGCTGCGCCCACCACCGTCGAAACAGTTCACCAAATACGATTTCTCTGAAGCGAATTCACCGAGACATTTCTAAACCTCTCCGGCTGGAATTGGATTGTCCGGGCAACGGCGATCACGTCGAGGCTCACCCCGACCATCGGCCGATCGAGAGGGCACGGGAGAACCACGCATGTCGATGCCGGGCGTCCCCAACTCATTCTGTTCAAGCGTCTCTGTTTCGTGGTGGCTCTTGCCGAGGCTGATCCTGTCGTTCGCTGCGGCGGCCTTGCTGGCTCTCGGAACGATGCAGGACTCGAAGGCCGCCAATTGCGGTGGCGCAAACCAGGCCGCCTGCGAAAAATGCGAGGAATTCGGATACGGGATCAGTCCCCACTTCGGCGTTCCTCCCCCAAGATATTGCAAGCGCAACTCCTACTCTTGCAGCGACAAGACCTTGGCGGTCGACGACGGCAACATCTGTCGGATACTTGCCTTGCCGGGCATTCCGCCACTTCCGCCCCCCTCGCCCGTCCTTCACACCGAGATTTCGGTCGCCGCGATTCCCGACACCCTCGTCTTCACCAATCCCGATGGAAGCCAAAGGATGGCGACAGGCCTCGTCGGCTACCGGGCCACGATCACGAACGCGGGCAACGCGTATTTCGGGGTCCCCGATGCCAGGGCTCTGGGTCCATCCTGTGACCGGTTGGACCTGATGACCAAGACCTGCGCCGTCGGCAATGCGTTCTGTACAAAGGATGCTCCGCCGAAAACATGCGGGCCACGAGGCGGCGTCGCTCTGTCCGCCAAGACCTGCACGGAACTCGGCATCAGAGGAACGGACAATTCGCCGCTGACGTTTCCGATGTTCGACATTCTGGAGTGGAGCAAGCTGGCCAATCCGCGCCCGCCCTATATCATCGTCAACACCAACTGGTTCGACATTCGCGGGCCGCGCTATTTCCCCTACAATATGCCGTGCACCGACGTGTTCGGCTATCTCGTCAACTCCGGCACAGTGCTCTCGCAATATTCCAAGCCCGATCATCAACGCAACGAGAAACCCGGCCAGGACGGGACAATGCTCGACGCATTCGTGGTGACGGAGGCGACGGGCAGCATCTTTGCCTTCGATCTCGCGATCAAGACCTACGATCAACTGCAAGCGCTCGGGCGCGCGGCACGGCTCGCCACGGTCAAATTTGCAGTCGGCGGCTTCGTGATTGCGCGGGACGGCATACCGATCAACTCGCCTGAGAGCAACAAGCCGACAACCCGGAATCCCCGCAGCGCCATCGGTCTCAGCGCGGACGGGCGGACCATGACGGTCGTCGTCGTTCAGGGCGGCCCCAACGGCGAAGGCCTGGATGCCGAACTGATGGCCCGCTTTCTCGTCGAGCGCCTCGGTGCAAGTACCGTTCTCAACCTGGACAACAGCGGCTCAAGCCAGTTTCTGTTCAAGGAATCGGACACCGCGACTCCCGTCGTGACGGTCAAGGGGGACAGGCTGCAAGACGACAGCACGCTAGCATACCGTCCCGTGCCGGCAGTGCTCGTGATCAGCACGGCGCCGAAGGGCGGAGTTTGCAAGGACGACAAATGCACGCTTGCGGGTCTGGACCAGTTGCGCAAGCGCGACCCCGTCGCGAACCCGCTGGATCTCTTCGACCATGCCGGTCAGTTCTACTCGAACGATCCCTATCTGTCGGACGACGCACACTCGGCTGGACGCGGAAGCCTGGACGACTGCGCCCGCAAATGCCTCGCCGAGTCCAGATGCGCGACCTTTACCTATGCCTATGCCAATTCGGGCGCATCCGGCCAGTTCTGCACGCTGTTCCCGTCAGGCATCACGAAACTGCCCACCAGGTCGGATTACCAGCTCTATACGTTGCGATAGTCGTTGCCCGGACCCGACAGCCAATCCGCGCAGTTCGACTATTCCTCCGGTGCGTTCTCGATCGGATCGAACCGGCTGGCGTCGAGCCCGAGCAGGTTCCACGACTGCTGCATGTGGGGCGGCAACGGCGCGGTGGCGTCGATCACGCCGCCGCGCGGATGCGGGATGACGATGCGGCGGGCGAGCAGATGCAGCCGGTTCTGCAGGCCGCCCGGCAGCTGCCAATTCTCGATGTTGAAATATTTGGGATCGCCGACGATGGGATGGCCGATATGGGCCATGTGGGCGCGCAGCTGGTGGGTGCGCCCCGTCACCGGCTTCAGCGACACCCAGGTCAGCTTGTTGCCGGCGGTCTCGACCACGGCATAGTACGTGACCGCGTGGCTCGCGCCCTCGTCGCCATGCTGGGCGATGCGCATGATGGTGTCGTCCTCGCTCTCCTCCTTGGCGAGAAAGGTCGAGATGCGGCCCTGCTTCGGCTTGGGCAGACCTGGCACCAGCGCCCAATAGACCTTGCGCGCCGAGCGCGAGCGGAACGCGCCGGTCAGATGCGAGGCGGCAAAGCGCGTCTTGGCGATCAGCAGACAGCCCGAGGTCTCGCGATCGATGCGGTGCACGAGCCGCGGCTTCTGGCCCTTGGCATCGCGCATCACTTCCAGCATCTGGTCGATATGCCGCGTCATGCCCGAGCCGCCCTGCACGGCAAGGCCGGCGGGCTTGTTCAGCACGAGGACGTCGTCGTCCTCGTAGATCGTCATCTCCTTGAGCGCCTTCAGCGTCTTCTGCGCAGCTTCCGACAGCTCGCCCGCGACCTTCGGCGCGTCGATCTTGAGCGGCGGAATGCGGACGCTCTGCCCCTCCTCCAGCCTGTCCTTGCTGTCGACGCGCTTGCCATCGACGCGCAGCTCGCCTTTGCGGACGACGCGCTGGATGTGCGAGAACGACAGTCCCGGGAAACGCGCCTCGAGGAAACGATCGACGCGCATGTTGTTCTCATCGGCCGTCACCTTGACGGTCTGCACCTTGGTCGGCAGCAGGGCCTCGACGGGTTTTTCTGGCGCCGGCCTTTCCGGCGGAGCGGCCTTGGCCACGCGCCGCTCGGGTCGGTCTGAGGCAAATCGGGGAGGTTTCGCACCGGGCTTGCCGCCCGGCCGCGGTCCGGCCTTCTTCGCGCCGCGCGCCTGATGCGGACGCGCGTCCTCCCGCTCGTCGCGGGAGCGGGGCTTCGGGTTCATTCTCTTGATGCGGCGGCTCATACGTGACTGCCTAGCCCAAAAGCGCCCATGCGTCACGACGAAATGGCGATCTTGGCCTCAGCCGCCCCGCTCCTTGCGCAGCTTGGCCCAGTAATCCAGCCGCTTCCGGATCTCGCGCTCGAAGCCGCGTTCGGGCGGGTCGTAGAAGGTCTGGCGGCCCAGGCTTTCCGGAAAATAGTCCTGGCCGGAAAAGGCGTCCGGCGTGTCGTGGTCGTATTCGTAGGCCGCGCCGTAGCCTTCCGACTTCATCAGCTTGGTCGGCGAATTGAGGATGTGTTTTGGCGGCAGCAGCGAGCCGGCGTGTTTCGCCGTCTGCATCGCGGCCTTGAAGGCGGTGTAGACCGCGTTCGATTTCGGCGCCGTGGCGAGATAGACCACCGCCTGCGCGATCGCGAGTTCGCCCTCGGGATGGCCGAGGAAGTCGAAGGCGTCCTTGGCGGCATTGGCGATGACGAGCCCTTGCGGGTCGGCAAGCCCGATGTCCTCCACCGCCATGCGCACGACGCGGCGGGCCAGAAACAGCGGGTCCTCGCCGGCATCGAGCATGCGGCAGAGATAATACAGCGCGGCGTCGGGATCGGAGCCGCGCACCGATTTGTGCAGCGCCGAGATCAGGTTGTAATGGCCGTCGGCCGACTTGTCGTAGATCGGCGCACGGCGCTGCAGGATGTCCTGCAACTGAGCGGCATTGAAGATCTCGTCTGCCCGCGCCGAACGCCAGACCTCTTCGGCGAGCGTCAGCGACGCACGGCCATCGCCGTCGGCCATGCGCACCAGCACGGCGCGCGCCTCGGCATCGAGCGGCAGCTTCCTGCCCTCCACCGCCTCGGCATGGGCGAACAGTTTCTCGATGGCGGCCGCATCGAGCGAACGGAACACCAGCACGCGGGCGCGCGACAGGAGCGCCGCGTTGAGCTCGAAGGATGGATTTTCAGTGGTGGCTCCGACCATCACCACCGTGCCGTCTTCCATCACGGGCAGAAACGAATCCTGCTGGGCGCGGTTGAAGCGATGCACCTCGTCGACGAACAGGAGCGTGCCCTTGCCCATCTCGCGACGGGCGCGCGCCGCATCGAACGCCTTCTTCAGGTCGGCGACCCCGGAGAACACGGCGGAAATCTGCTCGAAATGCAGGTCGGTCGCATCGGCCAGGAGGCGCGCCACCGTGGTCTTGCCGGTGCCGGGAGGCCCCCAGAACACCAGCGAGCCCAGCGTGCGCGTTTCCAGCATGCGCGTCAGCGCACCGTCGGGACCGAGGATGTGATCCTGGCCCACGACTTCGGAGAGCGCGCGGGGGCGCAACCGGTCCGGCAGCGGATGCGGCGCCTCGTGCTCGAGCCCCGCCGCGGCGAAGAGATTGGGCGTCGGCTGTGGCCGTTTCGAGCTCATCCGCCCAGCGTGACGTTGATCTGCTGGCCGCCGCGCACCAGCGTGATGCGCCAGATGCGCTGGCGCTCGCTGGTGGCACGCTCGAGATCGCCGGTCCTGCTGATCTTCTGATTGTTGACGGCGAGGATGATGTCGCCCTTCTGGAAGCCGACATTGGCGGCCGCGCTGTCGCCGCCGAGATCGGTGATGACGACGCCCTCGGTATCGGCGTCCAGACGCAATTCGTCCGCCAGCGCGGGCGTGATGGTCGAGACCTTGGCGCCCTGGAACGGCGAGCGTGCGGTAACGACGAGTTCGTTGCGGCCGGTGTCGGGCGCGGTCTCCAGCGCGATCGTCAGCTTGAGCGGCTTGCTTCCGCGCTGCACGTCGATCTGCGCGGTGCCGCCGAGCGGACGCGTGGCAAAGCGATAGTCGAAGGCGTTGGGATCATCGACGGTCTGGCCGTCGATGCCGGTGATGAGGTCGGACGATTTCAGGCCGGCCTTCGCGGCAGGGCCGTTCGGCACGACGCTGGCGACCAGCGCGCCGGTCGGCGAACGCAGGCCGAGGCTCTCGGCGATGTCGGGCGTCACGGCCTGCAGTTTCGCGCCGAGCCACGGACGCTTCACCGCCTTGCCGCCGCTCTTGGCGGAGGCGACGACGACGCGGACCATGTTGGCGGGAATCGCAAAGCCGATGCCCTGCGAGCCGCCGGAGCGGGAATAGATCGCGGTATTGATGCCGGCCAGCCGGCCATTCATGTCGACCAGCGCGCCGCCGGAATTGCCGGGATTGATCGCGGCATCGGTCTGGATGAAGAACTGGTAGTCGGTGATGCCGACCTGGGTTCGCGCCAGCGCCGAGATGATGCCGTGGGTCACGGTCTGGCCGACGCCGAAGGGATTGCCGATCGCCATCACGACGTCGCCGACCATCAGCTCGTCCGAATTGGTGAATTCGAGGGCGGGGAATTTTTCCTTGGTGTCCTTCAGCCGAAGCACGGCGAGATCGGTGCGCGGATCCTTCAGCACGATCTCGGCCTCGAACTCGCGCTTGTCGGACAGCGAGACCTTGACCTGGTCGGCGCCCTCGATGACGTGGACGTTGGTGACGACGAGGCCGGAGGCATCGACGATCACGCCGGAGCCGAGCGAGCGCTGCACCTGATCGGGCTGCTGGCCGGGCACGCCGAAGAAGCGGCGGAAGATCGGATCGTCGAGCAGCGGGTTGCGGTTCTGCACGACCTTGGCCGCATAGACGTTCACGACCGCGGGCTGCACCCGCTGCACGATCGGCGCATAGGACAGCCGCAACTCGGCCTGCGATGACGGGACGCGGCGGTCCTGGGCGCCAGCAGCATCAGGACGACCCAGCAGGGCCAGGCAAATCGTCGTCAGAACGGCGGCGCGGATCGGTCGAAACATTCCTACCTCTTTAAAAAGACGCAGGAATATAGGCGCGTTCGCAGGCCAATAGAAGACCGGTTCCCGGCATTATTCGCCATCCGCGGGAGGCGATCCCGCCGCCCGTCATGGCGGCCCCCACGGGTTCCGTACCGCTCCGGATTGGCATGACGAATCTCATCCTCCAAGCTCACATCGGCCTGATTCGGTTGCGGCGAATCTGCATCATCAGGAACTCTGCTCGTGTTTCGCTAGCGTCACGCCACGAGCCTACGCTTTCAACCAGAGCGGGATGCATGCAGTCCCACCACAGGAGCGACGACATGACACGAAAGCTTATCCCGGCCGCAGCACTCGGTCTTGCCGCCGCGCTGGCGACGTCTCAGGCCCGGGCCCAATCATCCAGCAGCGAACAGGAGATCGCGCTGCTGAAGGCGCAGTTGAAGCTGCTCGAGCAGAAGCTCGATCGCCTCCAGAGCCAGACGGCCGCGAACACGGCCGCCACCGCGAGGGCGAAAACCGAAGCCAAGGCTGAAGCCAAAACTGAAGCCAAGGCCGAAGCGCGAGCGGAGGCAAAGGCGGTGGTGGCCAACGCCAACGCCGCTATCCCGCTCAAGGGCCCGGCGCCGGCCTCCGGCGTGGTCGTGACGATGCCGAACAACCGGCCCACGATCTGCACGGCCGATCAGGCCAATTGCGTCGCCATCACCAGCCGCCTGCACTGGGACGTCGGCGGCTACGACTATCGCCCCAACACGGCCGCCACCGTCCCGCAGAAGCTCGACAGCGGCCAGAATGTCCGCCGCGCCCGCATCGGCGTGACCGGCAAGTTCTTCAACGACTGGAACTTCGCGCTGGTCTACGATTTCGGCGGATCCTCGGACGGCTTTGGCGGCGCAGCGCCCGGCTCTCTGCCGGGCGGCGGCGTTTCCGGCGTCGAGAACGCCTATCTCAGCTATACCGGCCTGAAGCCGTTCGGCGGACGCATGGCGATCGAAGCCGGCATCATGGACGTGCCCTACACGATGGACGAAGCCACCAGTTCCAACGATGTCATGTTCATGGAGCGCTCCTCGGCCGGCGTCGTCGCGACCAACATCGCGGCCGGCGACTTCCGTTCGGCGGCGGGCGCGCGCTGGTTCAACGACCAGCTGTGGATCGGCGGCTATGTGACGGGCCCTTCGACCGGGGCGATCCATTCCGCCTCCAGCGCGGCACCGGCCGGCACGTCCGAGCAATATGGCGCGGTGGCGCGTATCGCCGGCAACCCGATCAGCGGCAAGGACTACTCGGTGCATATCGGCGCCGATGCGCAGTGGCTGATCCAGCCGCCGCGCAATCTGATCGCCAATACGCAGACGCTGACGCTCAGCGATCGCCCGGAATTGCGGCTCGATCCGACCACGCTGATTTCGACCGGCGCGATCGCCAACGTCTCGGGCGCGCAGGTCTACAGCATCGAAGCCGCAGCGACCTACGGTCCCTTCATCGTCCAGGGCGAGTACTTCTGGTACAATGTCGATCGCACCGCCAACACCAGTGTGCCGCTGGTGGGCGCGCCCAGCCTGAAGTTCCAGGGCGGCTATGCGCAGGCCGGCTACGTGCTGACCGGCGAAGGCCGCAGCTACAATGCAGCGACCGCGGCCTATAACGGCGTCAAGCCGGCGCATCCGTTCTCGCTCGAGGGCGGCGGCTGGGGCGCCTGGGAAATCGCCGGCCGCGTCAGCCAGATCGACCTGAACAACCAGCTCGCCACCGCCAACGGCATCGCCGGCGGGCGCCAGACCGTCTACACGCTGGCGCTGAACTGGTACGTCAACGGCAATGTCCGCTTCATGCTGGACTATCTGCACGGCAACGTGGCGAGGCAGGCCTCGCCGGTCTCGACAGCCGATGTCGGCTCGAAATTCGACGCGGTGGCGATGCGCACCCAGTTCGCGTTCTGACCTCTCGGCCGTCCCGGGGGCGCGCGAATGTGCGAGCCCGGGACCGCGAACAACAGGAAAGAGTTTGGCGAAGATCGGAGCCAGCAGCTCGCGCTATCAATGGCCTGGGGTTATGGGTCCCTGCCTGCGCCGGGACGACATTGAGAGTGAGGCGCCCCCTGGACACATCACGCCGCGCGCTTCGGCTTCTTCACCACCACGGGCGGCGGCGCACAGGACAGGCTCTGCTGGTGGCTCTCGCCCCAGGCCTTGAGGATATCGATCACCGGCCGCAGGCTCTCGCCGAGTTCGGAGAGGCAATACTCCACGCGCGGCGGCACTTCGGCATAGACCTTGCGGATGACGAGCCTGTCTTCCTCCAGCGCCCGCAGCTGCTTGGTCAGCATGCGCTGGGTGATGCCGGGCATCAGCCGGCGCAGCTCCCCGAAGCGCCGGGTGCCGCCCTGCAGATGGTAGAGGATCACGCCCTTCCACTTGCCGTCGATCAGGTCCAGCGTCGCCTCGACCGCGCAGCCGGGACGATGGGCAAGATTGCCTCGTTTCATGCGTGTTTTTCCAATAGTATCCAAACAGGGACTATATCCCCGAATTTACAGTAATTGCCAAATTGGCGCCAGCGGGACAGTTAAGCGGCAGGTTGTTGCTGCATGCGATGGAGACAAGACCATGAAGGCCGTCGGCTACAAGAAATCGCTTCCGATCGAGGATGCGGAATCGCTGATCGATTTCGAGACCGCAAGACCCGAACCGAAGGCGCGCGACATTCGCGTGGCCGTAAAGGCGATCTCGGCCAATCCGGTCGATTACAAGGTGCGCAAGCGCGCCGCTCCGCCCGCGGGCGAGACGAAGATCCTCGGCTATGACGCAGCCGGCGTGGTCGATGCCGTCGGCCCCGAGGTCACGCTGTTCAAGCCGGGCGATGAAGTGTTCTACGCAGGCTCGATCCTGCGCCAGGGCACCAACGCCGAATTCCACCTGGTCGACGAGCGCATCGTCGGCAACAAGCCGAAGAGTCTGTCCTTCGCGCAGGCCGCCGCACTCCCCCTCACCTCCATCACCGCCTGGGAATTGCTGTTCGACCGGCTCGGCGCGGTGCCGGGCAAGAGCGTCGATCCGCGCACGCTGCTGATCACGGGCGGCGCCGGCGGCGTCGGCTCCATCCTGATCCAGCTCGCCCGACGCCTCACCGGGCTCACGGTGCTCGCGACCGCGACGCGGCCGGAGTCGCAAGCGTGGTGCCGCGATCTCGGCGCGCATGCGGTGATCGACCACGGCCAGCCGATGAAGGAGCAGATCGAGAAATTGAAGCTGCCGCCGGTGGCGCTGGTCGCAAGCCTCACCTTCACCGACCAGCACTACAAGACGATCGCCGATCTCATGGCGCCGCAGGGCAGGTTCGGCCTGATCGACGATCCCGCCGAGTTCAGCATGAGCACGTTCAAGGGCAAGGCGATCTCGGTGCACTGGGAATCGATGTTCACGCGCTCCTCGTTCCAGACGCCCGACATGATCGCGCAGCATCATCTGCTGAACGACGTCGCCGATCTCATCGACAAGGGCGTGCTGCGCACCACGCTGGACCAGACCTTCGGCACCATCAACGCGGCCAATCTCAAGCGCGCCCACGCGCTGCTGGAGAGCGGCAAGTCGCGTGGCAAGATCGTGCTGGAGGGTTGGTAGAAGCTTCGTGCCTTGGTTGCGCTGCGCAGGGTGGGTTTGCCGAAGGCGCAATCCACCCACTCCAGCAGGCCGCGACGGAGATGGTGGGTTGCGCTGCGCTAACCCACCCTACGCCTTCGACGTCTTCTGCATGTTCTTCTCCTCCGCGCGCTCGATGAAGCCCTTGGCGAGCGCGTGATAGATGCCCTCCTCGCAGACGACGCGCGAGACGAGATGCGCGATCAGGGCGGCCGCCATCAACGGCACGACCATGCCGTGATTGTCGGTCATCTCGGTGACGATCACGAAGGCGGTGATCGGCGCCTGCACCACGCCGGCGAAATAGGAGACCATGCCGAGCAGCATAATCGCGCCGAGCGGCGCCTCGTGGAAGAAGGCGGCGACGTTGCAGCCGATGCCGGCGCCGACCGCGAGCGAAGGCGCGAAGATGCCGCCGGGAATGCCGCTGATCGCGGCGAAGGTCGTCGCCATCAGCTTGAGGACGCCGAAATCCTGCGGCAGCGGCGTGCCCTGCTCGAGCGCCGTCTTCACCTGCTGATAGCCGGTGCCGTAGACGGTATCGCCCGAGGCCAGGCCGCAGAGGGCGACGGCGAGACCGCAGGCGAAGGCGAACCAGAGCGGATGGTCCTTGATCGCGCGTCCGATGGGATGCTTGAATCCGCGCGCCGTGGCGATGACGATGCGGCTGAACAGGCCTCCCGCGAGCCCCCCGATCACGCCGCAGACCGGCACGGCCAGCCAGTCGGTGCCGCGCGCCAGCGACATCGCGCTGCTGCCGAAATAGGCGTAGTTGCCGGCCAGCGCCAATGACGTCAGGCCGGCCGCGATCACGGCGGCGATGATCAGGCTGGACGTGCGGGTCTCGAAGGCACGGCTCATCTCCTCGATGCCGAACACGATGCCGGCCAGCGGCGTGTTGAACGCAGCCGCAACGCCGGCGGCCGCTCCGGCCAGGATCAGTCCGGGCTGGCGGCGCGGCGAGACGCGGCCGAGCGCGAACATGATGGACGCGCCGACCTGGACGGTGGGCCCTTCCCGACCGACGGAGCCGCCGCAGAGCAGGCCGAACAAAGTGAGGATCACCTTGCCGACCGCGATCCGCATCGACACCAGGCTTTCGCGCGCAGCCTGGTCGGTCAGGTGCCGGGCGGCGATCGCCTGCGGGATGCCGCTGCCTTGCGCATTCGGGAACAGGCGAATGGTCAGATAGGCCGACAGCATGAAGCCGAGCGGCGTGATCACCAGCACGATGTAGCGGGACTTGGCCAGCAGGAACGCGAAGGCCTGCTGGGCGAGATCGGCGGCCTGCGCCAGAGCCACGGCCGCCGCACCGACCGCAATGCCGCCGAGCAGGAAGATCGCCCGCCGGCGCCAGCGTGCGTAGGTCAGGCGGACGCGCCGCTTGTCGCGAGTCGAGAAGGTCCAGAGCATGACGGCTCTGTTTTAGCCGATTGCTCCCCGAACCCAAAGCCGGACGCGCGCCGCCCGGCCGGGTTCAGCTCCCGCAGCTAGGCGATGGTGTTGACGATGCCGCCCTCCGCCCGCAACGCCGCGCCGTTGGTGGCGGAGGCCTCCTTCGAGGCGACATAGACCACCATGTTGGCGATCTCGTCGACGCTGGCGAAGCGCTGGATCAGCGAACTCGGGCGGTGCTGCTTGACGAAATTGGCGGCGGCCTCGTCCACCGACTGGCCGTTCTGCTTGGCCAGATCCTTCACGAAGGTCTCGACGCCCTCCGACATGGTCGGGCCCGGCAGCACGGAATTGACGGTGACGCCGCTGCCGCGGGTGAGTTGCGCAAGGCCGCGCGCGACGGAGAGCTGGGCCGTCTTGCTCATGCCGTAATGGATCATCTCGACGGGAATGTTGAGTCCGGACTCCGAAGAGATGAAGACGATGCGGCCCCAGTTGCGCTTCAGCATGCCCTTCAGATAGGCGCGCGACAGCCGCACGCCGCTCATCACATTGACCTCGAAGAAGCGCGTCCAGTCCTCGTCCGGAATCTCGAAAAAGTCCTTCGGCTCGAAGATGCCGGCATTGTTGATGAGGATGTCGACCTCGGGCAGAGCCGCGACGAGCGCCTTGCAGCCCGCGGCGGTTGAGACGTCGGCGGCGATGCCACGGACCTTTCCGCCCGCGCCCTCCAGCTTGCGCATGGCGGCATCGACCTTGTCCTGGCTGCGCCCGTTGATGACGACGTCGGCGCCGGAACCGGCAAGGCCCCTGGCGATGGCGTGGCCAATGCCGGCGGTCGAGCCGGTGACCAGGGCAATCTTGCCCGACAAGTCGATCTTCATGCGATATCTCCATGGATGATGACGGAGATATCGGGCGCGCTGCGCGGAGTGCAATCGCAGGTCACCGAGGCGTGAGCCCAAAACAAAAACGGCGCCCGAAGGCGCCGCTTTCTCAAAGTCCATGCCGTCCGGCTTACGCCGCCTCGGCTTCCTTCTCCTGCACCGGGCCGGAGTCCTGGCCCTTGGCATCGACGTCGCGATCGACGAACTCGATCACGGCCATCGCGGCGTTGTCGCCGTAGCGGAAGCCGGCCTTGATGATGCGGGTGTAGCCGCCCTGGCGGTCCTTGTAGCGGGGCGCCAGCACGTCGAACAGCTTCTTGACCTGGTCCTTGTCGCGCATCTCGGAGATGGCCTGGCGGCGCATGGCGAGGCCGCCCTTCTTGCCGAGGGTGACGAGCTTCTCGACGATCGGACGGAGCTCCTTCGCCTTCGGCAGCGTGGTGACGATCTGCTCGTGCTTGATCAGCGCGGCACACATATTGGCGAACATCGCGCGACGATGCTCGGCGGTGCGGTTGAGCTTGCGATGAACCTTGCCGTGACGCATGTGTCTAGTCCTTACATAAATACTGCCGCGACGGTTCGTCGGACATGTTGCTCAGGTGGGCTGCCTGCGTTCGCCCAATAAAAATCGCGGCCGGATGGCTCCGGCCACGATGGTGGAAAGTCTCAGTAGTGATCCTCGAAGCGCTTGGCCAGCTCGTCGATGTTCTCGGGCGGCCAGCCCGGCACTTCCATGCCGAGATGCAGACCCATCTGGGCCAGCACTTCCTTGATCTCGTTCAGCGACTTGCGGCCGAAGTTCGGGGTGCGGAGCATTTCGGCTTCCGACTTCTGCACGAGGTCGCCGATGTAGACGATGTTGTCGTTCTTCAGGCAGTTGGCCGAACGCACCGACAGTTCGAGCTCGTCCACCTTCTTGAGGAAGGCCGGGTTGAAGGCGAGGTCCGGGATGATCTCCTGGGCGACTTCCTTGCGCGGCTCTTCGAAATTGACGAACACGTTGAGCTGATCCTGCAGGATGCGGGCGGCGTAGGCCACCGAATCATCCGGCGTGATCGCGCCGTTGGTCTCGATCGTCATGGTCAGCTTGTCGTAGTCGAGGATCTGGCCCTCGCGGGTGTTCTCGACCTTGTAGGAGACCTTGCGGACCGGCGAGTACAGGCTGTCGACCGGGATCAGGCCGATCGGCGCGTCCTCGGGACGGTTGCGCTCGGCGGGCACGTAGCCCTTGCCGGTCGAGACCGTGAACTCCATGCGGATCTCGGCGCCCTCGTCGAGCGTGCAGATCTGCAGGTCGGGATTGAGCACGACGACGTCGCCGACGGTCTGGATGTCGCCGGCGGTGACGACGCCCGGGCCGGACTTCTTCACGACCATGCGCTTGGGGCCTTCGCCCTGCATCTTGATCGAGATGTCCTTGATGTTCAGCACGATGTCGGTGACGTCCTCACGGACGCCCGCGATCGAGGAGAACTCGTGCAGCACGCCGTCGATGTGCACCGACTGCACCGCCGCGCCCTGCAGCGAGGAGAGCAGGATGCGGCGCAGCGCGTTGCCGAGCGTCTGACCGAAGCCGCGCTCGAGCGGCTCGGCGACGATGGTCGCGAAGCGCGTGGGATCGCTGCCAGGCGTGACCTGGAGCTTGTTCGGTCGAATCAGTTCTTGCCAATTTTTCTGGATCGTCACTGTTTCACCCATACAGGCCAGTCGAACTGCCGTTGCAGACACTGGCGTTGGAGAAAGGCCGCGGATCAGTCCGGCGGCTTCTTGCAAAGAACGCTGCAGGCGCCGATGCGCCTGCAGCGGAAAATCAGACGCGCCGACGCTTGCGGGGACGGCAGCCGTTGTGCGGGATCGTGGTCACGTCGCGGATCGAGGTGACGGTGAAGCCCGCGGCCTGGAGCGCGCGGAGCGCCGATTCGCGGCCCGAGCCGGGACCGGCGACTTCGACTTCCAGCGTGCGCATGCCGTGTTCCTGCGCCTTCTTCGACACGTCCTCGGCGGCAACCTGCGCGGCATACGGGGTCGACTTGCGCGAGCCCTTGAAGCCCATCGTGCCGGCGGAGGACCAGGCGATGGTGTTGCCCTGCGCGTCGGTGATGGTGATGGTCGTGTTGTTGAACGACGAGTTCACGTGCGCGACGCCGGAGGCGATGTTCTTGCGCTCACGACGACGAACGCGGGTGGCTTCCTTGCCCATGAATGACCTTTCCTGGAGATCTCAAACGCCGCCGTAATGCCAGCGGCTACACCTGTGGAACGAAAGGCGTGCGGCGAAAGGGATGCCCCTGCCCGCCGCACGCCGTGACTTGATTCGAAAACTTACTTCTTCTTGCCGGCGATGGCCTTGGCCGGACCCTTGCGCGTACGCGCATTGGTGTGGGTACGCTGGCCGCGCACCGGCAGACCGCGACGATGACGCAGACCGCGATAGCAGCCGAGGTCCATCAGACGCTTGATGTTGATGCCGACTTCGCGACGCAGATCACCCTCGACGAGATAGTCGCGGTCGATGACTTCGCGGATCTGGAGCACTTCGGCGTCGCTGAGCTGATTGACGCGACGATCGGCGGGGATCTTCACCTTTTCGAGGATCTCGCCCGCGATCTTCTGGCCGATACCATGGATGTACTGAAGCGCGATCAGCACGCGCTTGTTGGTGGGAATGTTCACGCCGGCAATACGGGCCACGGCCTTCTCTCCTGTTGCCGATCCTCGTCAGGACCGGTCTTTAAGTGCTTGCGTTCTCGGGCAGGTGTTCACAAACGCGAACACGACGCCCACCCCCGGTCTTCCTGGGGCCCGGCATCGTCTGAAACTATCCGACTTGGATGCGGGGCTTATTAGGGGATTCCAGGGTCTTCAGTCAACCGTTGCTAGCGTTTGGCTCGCCTTTTCGTGACCTTTTTTGCAGACTTTCCGGCTTTTGCAGCCTTTCCGGCCCCTTTCTTGACGGCCTTTTTGGCAGTCTTCCGGGCCGTCTTCCTGGCTGGTTTACGGGCGGTCTTTTTCGGCGCCTTGCCGGGTTTGCTCTTGGTGGCCTTCTTGGCAGCCTTCACGGCCTTCTTCGCCGTTTTGGTCGCCTTTTTGGCCGATTTCGCTGACTTTTTGGCCGGCGCCCTCGCAGACCTGCTCGTCCTGGCCACCTTGCCGCCCCGCTTTGCCGGGGACGCCTTGGCGGCGCTGCGGGCCTCCGGGCCAGCCTCGACCGCGCCGAGGGCCAGGAGCTGCCGGTGAATCGCCCGGGTCACCTCGTCGATCGCCATCATGCCATCAATGGTCGAAAGCTTGCGGCGCTCGGAATAGTAGTGAATCAGAGGTTCCGTCTGGCTGCGGTAGCTGGCCAGCCGCTTGGTCAGGACCTCCGGCGTATCGTCGGCCCGGACCTCCTCCCCCCGCTCCCGCATCTGGGCGGCACGGGTCTCGACCCGGCTGAGCAGCGCGCTCTCGTTGACGCGCAGCTCGATCACGGCGTCGAGCGCAAGCCGCTTCTGCTTGAGCAGTTCATCCAGCGCTTCGGCCTGCGGCACGGTGCGCGGGAAGCCGTCCAGGATGAAGCCGTTCTGCGCATCCGGCTGCTCGATCCGGTCGGAGATGATGCCCACCACGACCTCGTCAGGCACCAGGCCGCCGCTGGCCATGATCTCCTTGGCCTTCAGCCCCACGGGCGTGCCCGCGGCAACCGCGGCGCGCAGCATGTCGCCGGTCGACAGCTGGACGATGCCATAGCGCTTCACCAGCAGCTGCGCCTGGGTCCCCTTGCCCGACCCCGGCGGTCCAAGAAGTATGATTCTCATCGGCGTACGCCCCCCGGATTGGTGAGCGACCGGTCGCGCACCTGTGTTTGAATTTCGAGACCAGTGCAAACCATAATCAGCGCCGCCCCGCTACCCCATCATAGGGGAGCAATCGCCCGGACGCCAAGAAGGGCTTTGAAATCAGCCATCGCTTCACAGCGAGAGAAGCTCTGCCGATGTGACAGACCGGTCTGTCCCGTCGATCGCTGAAGCTGCACGACTGCGGATGCAGCGAATCGCAGCTCTCGGGACGCGGACGCCCCGAGACGAAGCCCTGCCGTCAGCGGCGGCGGCCCCGCAGCTTCGACTTGCGGATCAGGCCCTCGTACTGATGCGCCAGCAGATAGCCCTGCACCTGCGCCACGGTATCCATGGTCACGCTCACCACGATCAGCAGCGACGTGCCGCCGAAGTAGAACGGAACCGAAGCATAGGAGATCAGGATCTCCGGGATCAGACAGACGATGGCCAGATAGATGGCGCCGAGCACGGTGATGCGCGACAGCACGTAGTCGATGTATTCGGCGGTGCGCTCGCCCGGGCGGATGCCGGGGATGAAGCCGCCATGCTTCTTCAGATTGTCCGCGGTTTCGGTCGGGTTGAAGACGATCGCGGTGTAGAAGAAGGCGAAGAACAGGATCAGCGCGAGGTAGAGCACCAGGAACAGCGGACGGCCGTGGCCGAGCTGGGTGTTGATCCACTGGAACCACTCAGGCCCGCTGCCCGCATTGAAGTTCGCAACCGTCGTCGGCAGCAGCAGCAGCGAGGACGCGAAGATCGGCGGAATCACGCCCGAGGTGTTGAGCTTGAGCGGCAGATGCGAGGACTGGCCCTCGAACATCTTGTTGCCGACCTGCCGCTTCGGATACTGGATCAGCAGGCGCCGCTGGGCGCGTTCCATGAACACGATGAAGGCGATCACGGCGACAGCCATGATGATGACGACCAGGATCAGGCCGGTCGACATCGCGCCCTGGCGGCCGAGTTCGAGCATGTTGGCGAGCGCGGCGGGAAGCTCGGCGACGATGCCGGCGAGGATGATCAGCGAGATACCGTTGCCGATGCCGCGCGAGGTGATCTGCTCGCCCAGCCACATCAGGAACATGGTGCCGCCGGTCAGCGTGATCGCCGTGGACAGGCGGAAGAACATGCCGGGGTCGGCGACGACGTTGCCGGCACCCTCGAGGCCGACGGCGATGCCGTAGGACTGGAACGCGGCCAGGATGACGGTGAGATAGCGGGTGTACTGGTTGAGCGTCTTGCGGCCCGCCTCGCCCTCCTTCTTCAGCGCCTCGAGCTGCGGCGAGACGGTGGTGAGGAGCTGGATGATGATCGAGGCCGAGATGTACGGCATGATGTTCAGCGCGAAGATCGCCATGCGGTGGATGCCGCCGCCGGCGAACATGTTGAACATGCCGAGGATGCCGCCCGCCTGGGAGCGGAACACCTGCTCCCAGATGTTGGGATCGATGCCCGGCAGCGGAATGTAGGTCCCGAGCCGATAAACGAGCAGCGCACCCAGTGTGAACCAGATGCGCTTCTTCAGTTCGTCGGCTTTGGCAAACGCGCCGAAATTGAGGTTGGCTGCCAGTTGTTCCGCTGCAGAGACCATCTTGGACTTTCTCCCGCCGCCTGTTGCGCCGTCATGCCCGCGGCCGGGCTGATCTAGCGGACGCCGGACATTATCTGGCGCTCGGCTTCGATAAGTCCATCGTCCCGCATGCGTAAAGGCCCGCGATGGCGGGCCAATGACGCAGTTGTTACGCCGCCTCGCCTTCTTCCTTGGCAGGGGCGAGGATCTTCACCGAACCACCGGCCTTTTCGACCGCTTCGATCGCCGACTTGGTGGCGCCGTGGACCTCGATGTTGAGCTTGGACTTCAACTCGCCGCGGCCGAGCAGCCGCAGGCCGCCCTTGGCCCGGCGCAGCACGCCGCCCTTCACCAGGGCCTCGACGTTCACGACGCTGCCGGCGTCGATCTTCTTGGCGTCGACGGCTTCCTGGAGCCGGTCGAGATTGATCTCGGCGAACTCGATACGGAAGATGTTGTTGAAGCCGCGCTTTGGCAGACGGCGATGCATCGGCATCTGGCCGCCCTCGAACCCCTTGATGCGGACGCCCGAACGCGCGGTCTGGCCCTTGCCGCCGCGGCCGGACTGCTTGCCCTTGCCGGAACCGATGCCGCGGCCGACGCGCATGCGCTTCTTGCGCGAGCCGGCGTTGTCGGCGATATCGCTGAGCTTCATCGCCCTTCTCCTTGTGTCTTGCGCACGATCTTCACCGGACAGCGATTGCCGCCATCCGGGACCGTGCGCCGCTTCTTACTTCTCGTCGACGATGCGAACGAGATGGTGAACCTTCTCGATCATGCCGCGCACCGCCGGGGTGTCCGGCAGTTCGCTGGTGCGGCCGATCTTGTTGAGCTTCAGTCCGATCAGCGTCGAGCGCTGCGAGTGATGGCGGCGGATCGCGCTGCCAGTCTGCTCGAGCTTGATCGTCTTAGCGGCGTCCTTGGCCATGGGAGTCTACTCCGAAAAGCTTCCGTTAGTCGGCAGCCGCCTCGGCATCGCCACCGATACGGCGCGACTGCAGAGTGGACACCTTGATGTTGCGGCGGGCTGCGACCGAACGCGGCGAATCCTGGTGCTTGAGCGCATCGAAGGTCGCGCGCACCATGTTGTAGGGATTCGACGAGCCGATCGACTTCGCCACCACGTCCTGGACGCCGAGCGTCTCGAACACGGCGCGCATCGGACCGCCGGCGATGATGCCGGTACCGGCCGGAGCCGCGCGCAGATAGACACGGCCCGCGCCATGACGGCCGGCGATGTCGTGATGCAGCGTACGGCCCTCGCGCAGCGAGACGCGGGTCAGGTTGCGCTTGGCGGATTCGGTCGCCTTGCGGATCGCCTCGGGGACTTCGCGTGCCTTGCCGTGACCGAAGCCGGCGCGGCCCTTCTGGTCGCCGATCACGACCAGCGCGGCGAAGCCGAAGCGCTTGCCGCCCTTGACCACCTTGGCCACGCGGTTGATGTGAACGAGCTTGTCGACGAACTCGCTGTCGCGCTCCTCGCGCTCCCTGCGCTCACGTCCGCCGCCGCGTTGATCGCGTCCACCACGCTGTTCGCGTTCTGCCATTTTTCCAATCCTTCAGAGGCTTACGCCTCAATCCTCAAATTCGGTTAGAAGCTCAGCCCACTCTCACGCGCTGCATCGGCGAGAGCCTTGACGCGGCCGTGATAGAGATAGCTGCCACGATCGAACACGACTTCCTTGACGCCCTTCTCGGCAGCGCGCTCGGCCAGCAGCTTGCCGACCGCCTTCGCCGCATCGATATCGGCGCCGGTCTTGCCGCTGTCGCGCATCGCCTTCTCGAGCGAGGAGGCCGAGGCGAGCGTCTCGCCCTTCAGGTCGTCGATGACCTGGGCGTAGATGTGCTTCGACGAACGGAACACGGACAGACGCGGACGGCCATTGGCGGACCGGCGCAGCTTCAGCCGCACACTCCGCTTGCGCCGGGCATTCGTAACCTTGGCTTTCGACATGACCGGCTCCGTTACTTCTTCTTGCCTTCCTTACGGAAGATGAATTCGCCCACATACTTCACGCCCTTGCCCTTGTAGGGCTCCGGCGGACGATACGAGCGAATCTCGGCGGCGACCTGGCCGACGCGCTGGACGTCGCTGCCGGCCACCGTGATCTCGGTCGGCTTCGGCACGGTGATCGTGATGCCTTCCGGGATCGGGTAGATCACGTCGTGGCTATAGCCGAGCGCGAGCTGCAGGTTCTTGCCCTGCATCGCGGCGCGGTAGCCGACGCCGGTGATCTCGAGCTTCTTCTCGAAGCCCTTGGTGACGCCCTCGACGAGGTTCGCGACCTGGGCGCGCGCGGTGCCGTAGAGCGCGCGGGCGCGGTTGGTCTCGGCGCGAGGAGCGACCTTGATCTGGCCGTTCTCGAGCTTCACCTCGACGTCGTCGTGGACGATGAACTGAAGCTGGCCCTTCGGCCCCTTCATCTTGACGGTCTGACCGTCGACGGTCGCGGTCACACCCGACGGAACCGCTACCGGCCTTTTGCCAACTCGTGACATGGATCGAAAATCCTTCTCAGAACACCGTGAAGAGGACTTCACCGCCCACATTCGCGTCGCGCGCGCTGTGGTCGGCCATGATCCCCTTCGGCGTCGACAACACCGAAATGCCGAGCCCGTTGTTGACCCGCGGCAGGTTCTTCACCGAGGCGTAGACGCGACGCCCGGGCTTGGAAACACGTTCGATCTCGCGGATGACGGGCTCGCCGTCGAAATACTTCAGCTCGATCTCGATCTCGCTGCGGCCCGAGGCGTGCTCGAGCGTGGCGTAGCCGCGGATGTAGCCTTCGGTCTTGAGGACTTCGAGCACGTTCTCGCGCATCTTGGAGCCGGGCGTGGAGACCTTGCTCTTCGAGCGCATCTGCGCGTTGCGGATGCGGGTGATCAGATCGCTGATTGGATCGTGCGTAGACATCTAAACGACCCTCCTTACCAGCTCGACTTGACGAGGCCCGGGACCATGCCCTTGGAGCCAAGCTCGCGCAGCGCGATACGGGACAGCTTGTTCTTGCGATAGTTCGAACGCGGACGGCCCGACAGTTCGCAACGCAGGCGGATGCGGGTCGCCGACGAATTGCGCGGCATCTCGGCCAGCTTCAGGGTCGCGGCGAAGCGCTCCTCCATCGGCAGCGTCTTGTCGGCGATGATCGCCTTCAACCGGGCGCGCTTCGGGGCGGCGTTCTTCGTCATCCGCTTGCGCCGGTTGTTCTTCTCGATTGAACTCTTCTTTGCCATGCTTGGCTCCTGGGTATCCGCGTTTGAGAGGCTTTAGCTCAGCGTCTCACTGCCGGAACGGGAAATTGAAAGCGGTCAACAAGGCCCTCGCCTCTTCGTCGGTCTTGGCCGTGGTGCAGACGGTGATGTCCATGCCGCGGGCTTCCGTGACCTTGTCGAAGTCGATCTCGGGGAAAATGATGTGCTCCTTGATGCCGAGCGAATAGTTGCCGCGGCCGTCGAAGCTCTTCGGGTTCAGGCCGCGGAAGTCGCGGACGCGCGGCAGCGCGACCGTCACCAGGCGATCGATGAACTCGTACATGCGGGCCTTGCGCAGCGTGACCTTGCAGCCGATCGGCTGGTTCTCGCGCAGCTTGAACGTCGCGATCGCGATACGCGAATAGGTCACGATCGCCTTCTGGCCGGCGATCTGGGTCAGCTCGGCGGCGGCGGTCTCGGCCTTCTTGCGGTCGTTGACGGAATCGCCCACGCCCATGTTCAGCACGACTTTGTCGAGGCGCGGCACCTGCATGACGTTCTCGTAACCGAACTTCTCGGTCAGCGCCGTGCGGATCTTCGCGTCGTATTCCGCGCGCAGGCGCGGCGTGTAAGCGGCCTCAGCCATCGATCTCAGCTCCCGAGCTCTTGGCGATGCGGACCTTCTTGCCGTCCGCCAGAATCTTGAATCCGACGCGGGTCGGCTTCCCATCCTTGCCGACGAACGCGATGTTGGACAGTTGGATCGGCGCCTCTTTCGAGATGATGCCGCCCTCCTGGGCCTGCGTCTGCTTCTGGTGACGCTTGACCATGTTGATGCCACGCACCAGCGCCGTGCCGGCGTCGGGACGCACCTCGAAAACTTCGCCGGTACGACCCTTGTCGCGGCCGGTCAGCACGATGACCTTGTCGCCCTTGCGGATCTTCGCAGCCATCACAGCACCTCCGGCGCGAGCGAGATGATCTTCATGTGGTTCTTGGCGCGCAGCTCGCGCGGCACGGGCCCGAAGATACGGGTGCCGACCGGCTCGGACTGGTTGTTGATCAGCACGGCGGCGTTGCGGTCGAAGCGGATGACCGAACCGTCGGCGCGGCGGATGTCCTTGCGGACGCGCACCACGACGGCCTTCATCACGTCGCCCTTCTTCACCTTGCCACGCGGAATGGCTTCCTTGATCGACACGACGATGATGTCGCCGATCGTGGCGTAGCGGCGCTTGGAGCCTCCGAGCACCTTGATACACATGACACGGCGTGCGCCTGAATTATCGGCCACGTCGAGGTTGGTCTGCATCTGAATCATTGATGCACCTCGTCCTCTTCTCTTTGCGCCAGCCTAGCCGGCGCTCAACATTTTCCTGAAGTCAGTCGGCCTGGGCCGGCAGATCAGGCGCTTTTCTTGTGCTCGCCCCGGATCACGACCCAGCGCTTCAACTTCGAAATCGGCTTCGATTCCTCGATCCACACCACGTCGCCCGGCTTGAACTGGTTGCTCTCGTCGTGCGCGTGATAGTTCTTCGAACGGCGGATCGTCTTCTTGTAGATCGGGTGCGTGAAACGGCGATCGACGCGCACCACGATGGTCTTGGCCTGCTTGTCGCTGACGACCACGCCCTGCAAAGTACGTTTCGGCATCTTCGTAAGCCTCTTACTTCTTCTTGGCGCGCGTCTGCGCGGCGACGGTCTTGATCCGGGCGATGTCACGGCGGGCCTCGCGCAGGCGCGAGGTGTTCTCGAGCTGCCCGGTGGCGCGCTGGAAGCGCAGGTTGAAGCGCTCCTTCTTCAGGTTCAGGATGGCGTCATCCTGCTGATCGGGGCTCATCGCGCGGATATCTTCGATCTTCATCTGGGCCATGGCCATTACTCCGCAATGCGCTCGACGAAGCGCGTCTTGATCGGCAGCTTGGCGGCCGCCAGGGTCAGCGCCTCGCGCGCCGTCTGGACGTTGACGCCGTCGATCTCGAACAGCACCCGGCCCGGCTTGACGCGGGCCACCCACAGCTCCGGCGAACCCTTGCCGGAGCCCATGCGGACTTCAGCGGGCTTCTTCGACACCGGAAGGTCCGGGAACACGCGGATCCAGACGCGGCCGGCACGCTTCATGTGGCGGGTCAGCGCGCGACGGGCGGCCTCGATCTGGCGCGCGGTGACGCGCTCCGGCTCGGTCGCCTTCAGGCCGAACTGGCCGAAGGCCAACGTCGCGCCCGAAGACGCGACGCCGTGGATGCGGCCCTTATGCGCCTTCCGGAACTTCGTTTTCTTAGGTTGCATCATGGCTTTAAGCCCTCAAATTCCTGTGCTGGCTCAGGCCGCAGCCGTATCGCGGCGCTGACGGCCACCGCGATCACCACTGCCACCCGTCTCGCCTTCGGCCATTCTCTTGTCCTGGGCCATCGGATCGTGCTCGAGGATCTCGCCCTTGAAGATCCAGACCTTGACGCCGCAGGTGCCGAAGGTCGTGAACGCGGTCGCAACGCCGTAGTCGATGTCGGCGCGCAGCGTGTGCAGCGGCACGCGCCCTTCGCGGTACCATTCCATGCGCGCGATTTCGGCACCGCCCAGACGGCCCGAGCAGTTGATGCGGATGCCCTCGGCACCCAGACGCATCGCCGACTGCACGGCGCGCTTCATGGCGCGGCGGAACGCGACGCGGCGCTCGAGCTGCTGCGCGATCGACTCGGCCACCAGCGTCGCATCGAGCTCCGGCTTGCGGATTTCGACGATGTTGATGACGACGTCGGACGAGGTGATGTCCGCGACCTTCTTGCGAAGCTTGTCGATGTCGGCGCCCTTCTTGCCGATCACCACGCCCGGACGGGCCGAGTGGATGGTGACGCGGCACTTCTTGTGCGGACGCTCGATCACGATGCGGGCGACGGCCGCCTGCTTGAGCTCCTTGTGCAGGATCTCGCGGATCTTGACGTCCTCGTGCAGCAGCTTGCCGTATTCCTGCTTGCCGGCGAACCAGCGGGAATCCCAGGTCCGGTTGATGCCGAGACGCAGACCGATCGGATTGATCTTTTGACCCATCGTGTGCTCCTGCGCCCTTAAGCCGCTGCTTCGGCTTCGACCTGACGAACAATGATCGTCAGCTGCGAAAATGGTTTGTAGACACGGCCCGAACGGCCGCGGCCGCGCGCCGCGAAGCGCTTCATGACGAGACCATTGCCGACGAAGGCCTGCGCGACGACGAGATCGTCAACGTCGAGGTCGTGGTTGTTCTCGGCGTTGGCAATAGCCGATTCCAGGCACTTCTTCACGTCGACCGCGATCCGCTTGCGCGAAAACTGCAGGTCTGCGAGCGCGGCAGACGCCTTCCGGCCGCGAATGAGCTGGGCGACCAGGTTGAGCTTCTGCGGGCTCACCCGCAGCATCCGGGCGACCGCCTTGGCCTCGTTCTCGGCGAGGCTCCGTTCGCGCTTAGGTTTGCTCATCGTTTAATCCTCAAGCCTTCTTGGCTTTCTTGTCACCGGAGTGGCCATGGAAGGTCCTGGTCGGCGAAAACTCGCCGAACTTGTGACCGACCATTTCCTCGTTGACCGCCACCGGCACGTGCTTCTGACCGTTGTAGACGCCGAAGGTCAGACCGACGAACTGAGGCAGGATCGTCGAGCGACGGCTCCAGATCTTGATGACGTCGTGACGGCCGGACGCACGGGCCGCATCTGCCTTCTTGAGCAGCGAACCCTCGACGAACGGGCCTTTCCAGACTGAACGAACCATGTCCGGCGTTCCTTACTTCTTCCGCTTGTGGCGGCTTAGGAGAATGAATTTGTTGGTCGACTTGTTGGTGCGGGTCTTCTTGCCCTTGGTCGGCTTGCCCCACGGGGTGACCGGGTGGCGACCGCCCGAGGTACGACCTTCACCACCGCCGTGCGGATGGTCGATCGGGTTCATCGCGACACCGCGGTTGTGCGGACGACGGCCCATCCAGCGCTTGCGACCGGCCTTGCCGATCGAGGTGTTCATGTGGTCCGGATTCGACACCGCACCGATCGTGCCGCGGCAGCGGCCATGGACCAGGCGCTGTTCACCCGAGTTCAAACGGATGATGACGTAGTCGTGGTCGCGGCCGACCAGCTGGGCATAGGTGCCGGCCGAGCGGGCGAGCTGACCGCCCTTCCCGATCTTGACCTCGATGTTGTGGATGATGGTGCCGACCGGCATGTTGCCGAGCGGCATGACGTTGCCCGCCTTCACGTCGACATAGTTGCCGGCGACGATGGTGTCACCCACGGCGAGGCGCTGCGGCGCCAGGATGTAGGCCTGCTCGCCGTCCTGGTACTTGATCAGGGCGATGAAGCCGGTGCGGTTCGGATCGTATTCCAGCCGCTCCACGGTGGCGGGAACGTCGGTCTTCTCGCGCTTGAAGTCGACGGTGCGCAGCGTCTGCTTGTGGCCACCGCCGCGGAAGCGCACGGTGATGCGGCCGGTGTTGTTGCGGCCGCCCGAGGACTTCTTGCCCTCGGTGAGCGCCTTGACCGGCTTGCCCTTGTAGAGCGCCGAACGATCGACCATCACCAGCTGGCGCTGGCCCGGCGTCGTGGGATTGAATGTCTTCAGTGCCATCGTCGTACGACCTTACAGACCGGTGGTGACGTCGATCCGGTGGCCCTCTTCGAGGGTCACGATCGCGCGCTTGCTGTTCGACTGCGAACCGAGATTGCCGCGGAAGACCTTGGTCTTGCCCTTGCGGATCAGCGTGTTGACGCTCTTGACCTTGACGTCGAAGAGCTTCTCGATCGCTTCCTTGATCTGCGGCTTGGTCGCCTTGGCGGCGACCTTGAACAGCACCTTGTTTTGCTCCGAAGCGATCGTCGCCTTTTCGGTCACGACCGGCGACAGGATCACGTCGTAGTGGCGAGGCTCGATGTTCTTGCTCATTTGAAGCGCGCCTCCAGCGCATCGATGGCGGCCTTGGTCAGAACGAGCTTCTGACGGCGCAGGATGTCATAGACGTTGATGCCCTGGATCGGCAGCACGTCCATGTTCGGAATGTTGCGGGCCGCGGCGGCGAAGCCGTTGTTGAGCTCCGCGCCGTCGATGATCAGCGCGTTGGTGAGCCCGAGGCCCGAGAAGTGACCGAGCAGCGCCTTGGTCTTGGCGGTCTCCAGCGCGGCCTTGTCGATCACGACGAGGTCGCCGTCCTTGGCCTTGGCCGAGAGAGCATGCTTGAGCGCCAGGGCGCGGACCTTCTTCGGCAGGTCGGTGGCGTGCGAACGCACCACCGGACCGAAGGCACGACCGCCGCCGCGGAACTGCGGCACGCGGGCCGAGCCGTGACGAGCACCGCCGGTGCCCTTCTGCTTGTACATCTTCTTGCCGGTGCGCCAGATCTCGGCGCGACCCTTGGCCTTGTGCGTGCCGGCCTGGCGCTTGTTGAGCTGCCACTGGACGCAGCGCGCGATGATGTCTTCGCGCGGCTCCAGGCCGAAAATGGCGTCGGAGAGCTGGACCGAGCCGGCTTCCTTGCCCTCGAGGGTCGTGACCTTCAATTCCATCTCACGCCTCCTGCGCAGCCGGAGCAGCTTCTGCTTCGCCGCCCGCCACCTTGAATTTGCCGGGCTTCGGAGCTTCCTTCGGCAGCGGCTTCTTGACGGCGTCGCGCACGCGAATCCAGCCGCCCTTGGAGCCGGGAACGGCGCCTTCGACGAGGATCAGGCCGCGCTCGACATCGGTCTGGACGACGCGAAGGTTGAGCGTGGTGATGCGGTCGACACCCATGTGGCCGGGCATCTTCTTGTTCTTCCAGGTCTTGCCGGGATCCTGACGGCCACCGGTCGAACCGATCGAACGATGCGAGATCGACACACCGTGCGTGGCGCGCAGACCGCCGAAGTTCCAGCGCTTCATGCCGCCGGCGAAACCCTTACCGACCGAGGTGCCGGTGACGTCGACGAACTGGCCGACGACGAAATGGTCGGCCTGGATCTCGGCGCCGACCGGGATCATCGCATCCGCGGTGACGCGGAATTCCTCGACGCGGCGCTTCGGCTCGACCTTGGCGACGGCGAACTGGCCGCGCTCGGCCTTGGGCAGGTAAACGGTCTTGCGGCTGCCAGAACCGAGCTGGAGCGCGACGTAACCGTTCTTCTCTTCGGTGCGGTGGCCTACGACCTGGCAATTGCCGAGCTTCAGCACGGTCACGGGAATATGTTCGCCGGCCTCCGTGAAGACCCGCGTCATCCCGACCTTTTGTGCGATCACTCCGGAGCGCATCGGCTTGCTTCCTGTTCTTTCTGTCCTTGCGGACTAGCTAATCTTCTTCGCGGGCACGAACCGGTCCGAGGACCGGTGCCCGCTTCGCGGGGTCACGCTCAGAGCTTGATTTCGACGTCGACACCGGCGGCGAGGTCGAGCTTCATCAGGGCATCGACGGTCTGCGGGGTCGGATCGACGATGTCGAGCAGACGCTTGTGCGTGCGCATCTCGAACTGCTCGCGGCTCTTCTTGTCGACGTGGGGCGAACGGTTGACGGTGAACTTCTCGATGCGGGTGGGCAGCGGAATGGGTCCGCGGACCTGCGCGCCGGTACGCTTCGCCGTGTTCACGATCTCGCGGGTCGACGTATCGAGGATACGATGGTCGAACGCCTTGAGACGGATGCGAATATTTTGGCCGTTCATTGCCGTGTCTTTCTTCGTGGGTGGCGAGTAGCGAGTAGCGAATAGAATTCCCTATTCGCCACTCACCATTCCCTATTCGCTTGTTTACTCGATGATCGAAGCGACGACGCCGGCGCCGACGGTGCGGCCACCTTCGCGGATCGCGAAGCGGAGCTTCTCTTCCATCGCGATCGGCACGATCAGGTGCACTTCCATCGCGATGTTGTCGCCCGGCATCACCATCTCGGTGCCTTCCGGCAGATGCACGACACCGGTCACGTCGGTGGTGCGGAAGTAGAACTGCGGACGGTAGTTGGTGAAGAACGGGGTGTGGCGACCGCCCTCTTCCTTGGTGAGGATGTAAGCCTCGGCCTTGAACTTGGTGTGCGGCTTGACCGAACCCGGCTTGCAGAGCACCTGGCCGCGCTCGACTTCCTCGCGCTTGGTACCGCGGAGCAGCGCACCGATGTTGTCGCCAGCCTGGCCCTGATCGAGCAGCTTGCGGAACATTTCGACGCCGGTGACGGTGGTCTTCTGGGTGGCACGGAGACCGACGATCTCGATTTCCTCGCCGACCTTGACGATGCCGCGCTCGACACGGCCGGTGACGACGGTGCCGCGGCCCGAGATCGAGAACACGTCTTCAACCGGCATCAGGAAGGGCTGGTCGACCGGACGCTCCGGCTGCGGGATGTACTCGTCGACGTTGCGCATCAGCTCGAGGATGGCGTCGTGGCCGAGCTTCTTGTCGGAGTCTTCGAGGGCGGCGAGCGCCGAACCCTTGATGATCGGGATCTTGTCGCCCGGGAAGTCGTACTTCGAGAGCAGCTCGCGGACCTCGAGCTCGACCAGCTCGAGCAGTTCCGGATCGTCGACCATGTCGCACTTGTTGAGGAACACGACGAGCGCGGGCACGCCGACCTGGCGGGCGAGCAGGATGTGCTCGCGGGTCTGCGGCATCGGGCCGTCAGCGGCCGACACGACCAGGATCGCACCGTCCATCTGGGCGGCGCCGGTGATCATGTTCTTCACGTAGTCGGCGTGGCCGGGGCAGTCGACGTGGGCGTAGTGGCGGTTCTGGGTCTCGTACTCGACGTGCGCGGTCGAGATCGTGATGCCGCGCGCCTTCTCTTCCGGCGCCTTGTCGATCTGGTCGTACGCGGTGAACGTCGCGCCGCCGGTCTCGGCGAGGATCTTGGTGATCGCCGCGGTCAGCGACGTCTTGCCATGGTCGACGTGACCGATGGTGCCGATGTTGCAGTGCGGCTTGTTACGTTCAAACTTTGCTTTGGCCATTTGACTCTCCGTTCAATCGTCAGCTTTTCACCGACGACAATCAGGCAAACTTCTTCTGGACTTCTGCCGACACGTTGGCCGGCGCTTCTGCGTAGTGGTCGAACTGCATGGTGAAGGTCGCGCGACCCTGGCTCATGGAGCGCAGGTTGTTCACGTAACCGAACATGTTCATGAGCGGCACCATCGCATTGATGACGTTGGCGTTGCCGCGCATGTCCTGACCCTGGATCTGACCGCGCCGGGAATTCAGGTCGCCGATGACCGAGCCGGTGTAGTCTTCCGGGGTCACCACCTCGACCTTCATGATCGGCTCGAGCAGGACGGACTTGCCCATCTGCAGCGCTTCGCGGAAGCAGGCGCGCGAAGCGATTTCGAAGGCGAGCGCCGACGAGTCGACGTCGTGATACTTGCCGTCGACCAGCTGCACCTTGACGTCGACGACGGGGAAGCCCGCGACAACGCCGGAGGAGAGCACGCTCTCGAGGCCCTTTTCGACGCCGGGGATGTATTCCTTCGGCACCGCGCCGCCGACGATCTTCGATTCGAACTCGTAGCCCTTGCCGGGCTCGTTCGGCTCGACGATGAACGACACGGCCGCGAACTGGCCGGTACCGCCGGTCTGCTTCTTGTGGGTGTAGGAGTGCTCCACCCGCTTGGTGACACGCTCACGGAACGCCACCTGCGGCGCGCCGATGTTGGCGTCGACCTTGTAGGTCCGCTTGAGGATGTCGACCTTGATGTCGAGATGGAGTTCGCCCATGCCCTTGAGGATGGTCTGGCCGGACTCGTGGTCGGTCGACACGCGGAAGGACGGATCCTCCGCGGCGAGCTTGGCCAGCGCCACGCCCAGCTTCTCCTGGTCGGCCTTCGACTTCGGCTCGATCGCGATCTCGATGACCGGCTCGGGGAATTCCATCTTCTCGAGGATCACCTGCTTGTCGGGATCGCACAGCGTGTCACCGGTGCGCGCTTCCTTCAGGCCGGCCAGCGCGACGATGTCGCCGGCATAGGCTTCCTTGATGTCCTCGCGGTTGTTCGCATGCATCAGCAGCATGCGCCCGATCCGTTCCTTCTTCTCGCGGGTCGAGTTCACGACGCCGGTGCCGCTCTGCAGGACGCCGGAGTAGATGCGGCAGAAGGTGATGGTTCCGACGAACGGGTCGTCCATGATCTTGAACGCGAGCAGAGCCAGCGGCTCCTTGTCGTCCGCCTTGCGAACGATTTCGTTGCCCTTGTCGTCGGTGCCCTTGATCGCGGGCACGTCGAGCGGCGACGGCAGATAGTCGACGACGGCGTCGAGCAGCGGCTGAACGCCCTTGTTCTTGAAGGCCGAGCCGCACAGCACGGGATAGAACGCGCCGGTCAGCACCGCCTTGCGGATCAGGCGCTTCAGGGTCGCCTCGTCCGGCTCCTTGCCGTCGAGATAGGCAGCCATGGCGTCGTCGTCGAGCTCGACGGCGGCTTCCACCATCTTCTCGCGGTATTCCTTGGCCTGCTCGACGAGATCTTCCGGAATGTCGACATAGTCGAACTTGGCGCCGAGGGCTTCATCGTTCCAGACGACGCCCTTCATCTTCACGAGGTCGACGAGACCCTTGAAGTTGTTCTCGGAACCGATCGGCAACTGGATCGCAACGGGCTTGGCGCCGAGACGGTCGACGATGTCGGCAAGGCACTTGAAGAAGTCCGCGCCGATCTTGTCCATCTTGTTGGCGAAGACGATCCGCGGAACCTTGTACTTGTCGCCCTGGCGCCAGACGGTCTCCGTCTGGGGCTCGACGCCCTGGTTGGAGTCGAGCACGCAGACGGCGCCGTCGAGCACGCGAAGCGAACGCTCGACTTCGATGGTGAAGTCGACGTGACCGGGCGTGTCGATGATGTTCAGGCGCTTGCCGTTCCAGAAGGCGGTCGTCGCAGCCGAGGTGATGGTGATACCCCGCTCCTGCTCCTGCTCCATCCAGTCCATCGTCGCGGCACCTTCGTGCACTTCGCCGATCTTGTGGCTCTTGCCGGTGTAGTAGAGGATGCGCTCGGTCGTCGTCGTCTTGCCGGCGTCGATATGCGCCATGATACCGAAATTACGGTAGTCCTCGATGGCATGTTGGCGGGGCATGGGGTGTTCCTTGCGAGTCCGTTTGTTTCGCCGTTACCAGCGATAGTGCGAGAAGGCGCGGTTGGCTTCGGCCATCCGGTGCACGTCTTCACGCTTCTTGACGGCGTTCCCCCGGTTATTCGATGCGTCCAAGAGCTCCGCCGAGAGCCGCTCGGTCATCGTCTTCTCGTTGCGCTCGCGCGCAGCCGCGATCAGCCAGCGAATGCCCAGGGCCTGCCGGCGGGTCGAACGAACCTCGACCGGAACCTGGTAGGTCGCACCGCCGACGCGGCGGGAGCGAACCTCGATGGTCGGCATGACGTTCTCGAGCGCCTGCTCGAACACGCCGAGCGGGTTCTGCTTGGTCTTGCTCTCGATGATGCCGAACGCGCCGTAGACGATTCCTTCGGCGACCGACTTCTTGCCGGCGTACATCACGGAGTTCATGAACTTCGTGACGATGATGTTCCCGAACTTCGGATCGGGAAGGACTTCACGCTTCTCAGCAGAATGGCGACGAGACATGGACGAGGTTCCCGCTTACTTCGGACGCTTGGCGCCGTACTTCGAACGACGCTGCTTACGGTTCTTGACGCCCTGGGTATCCAGCACGCCGCGGAGGATGTGGTAGCGAACGCCCGGCAAGTCCTTGACGCGACCGCCGCGGATCATGACCACCGAGTGCTCCTGAAGGTTATGGCCTTCACCCGGGATGTAGCCGATCACCTCGAAGCCATTGGTCAGGCGCACCTTGGCGACCTTACGAAGCGCCGAGTTCGGCTTCTTCGGGGTCGTGGTGTAGACGCGCGTGCAAACACCGCGCTTCTGCGGCGACTGCTGCAGCGCCGGCACCTTCTTGCGCGACTTCTGCACTTCGCGCGGTTGAGCGATCAGCTGGTTGATCGTCGGCATTCTGGCCTTCACCCTTTTTCTGCCGCGGCCCCTCGCGGGACCGCTGTCTTGCCGCGGCCCGTCACCGGGTCCGCAAATTCTGTTCGGGCCACCCGCCCGAGAAGGCCGCCCGGCGCGGATCGATCCGCACAAAGCGAAATCGCGCCAACCGCCCCATCAACGGGCGGAAAGCGCTTCGACGCCACAGAGGACCGCAGTTTCGAACCTATCGGCGTAATGCCGCGGCCCGCGCACTGAGGTCATGCATCCGAGTTCGATCTCAAGAGAACGTGCTCAAGAGAACTAAAATCGCACTGGCATTGCCTAGCTATGATCGACAGCGTTTGAGCGGCATTCGTCGAGGTTGGTGCCCGTTGTGCGATCCCAATGGGATCAAACGGGTGGCCCGTTCCGACGCTGGCGATGCTCACCGCCTGTCGTTGAGTGACGCGCTTGTATAAGTGGGAATCGGTCAAGTCAAGGCGAAACGACATTCACAAAGCGCTTCACCGGCCTGCCGAATTCGCTTCTTTCGTCCTCCCCGGACGCACCTTTCATATGGGCCCCGGAGGCCAGATCTGCCACCCAGGACATGAATTTATACCCGGGCAATATATACTTTTATAATCAATGCTAAGGTTTTCTTTCCTGTTGATGCGTCAAACTGCCGCCTTCCGGCGGAGATCAGCGCCATGCGTTACACCGACATTGCCATCGTCGGCGGGGGGCTCTCGGGCTCGATCGCCGCTGCGATGCTTGGTCGCGCGGGCGCTTCGGCGGTCCTGATCGACCCTCACGACGTCTATCCGCCGGATTTCCGGGTCGAGAAACTCAGCGGTTCCGGCCAGGTCGATGGATTGATGGCGACCGGAATCGGAGAATCAGTGCTGAGCCGGGCGACCCATTCCGGCGAGAACTGGATCGCGCGATTCGGCCGCTTGCTCGACAAGGCGCCGAGCCAGCAGTTCAACATTCTCTACGATACGCTGGTGAACGCCGTCCGCGACGAGATTCCCGACAGCATTCCCCGAATCTGCGCCAAGGCGGTCTCGATCCAGCCCAGCGTGGAGCGTCAGAAGGTCGTGCTTTCCAATGACGAGACAGTCTCGGCGCGTCTGGTCGTCCTCGCCAACGGCCTGAATGTCGGGCTGCGCCATCAGCTTGGAATCAGGCGCGACGTCCTCAGCGCCTGCCATTCGATCTCGATCGGCTTCGACGTCGTGCCCTCAGGGCGCACGTCGTTCGAGTTCCCGGCCCTCACCTATTTCTCGGAACGGCCCGGCGACCGCATTCCCTACATCACGCTGTTCCCGATCGGCACGCGGATGCGCGCCAATCTGTTCCTGTATCGCGACTTCGACGATCCCTGGCTGCGCGCCTTTCGACAGACCCCGGCCGCGACGCTGAACGAAGCGCTGCCTCGGCTGCAACGCATCACCGGTCCGTTCGAGATCAAGGGCGAGGTCAAGATCCGCCCGATCGATCTCTATGTGAACGACGCGCAAGGCCTGCCGGGGGTCGTTCTGGTCGGCGATGCCTATGCGACCTCCTGCCCTGTCGCCGGCACCGGTTGCGACAAGGTCCTCACCGACGTCGAGCGGCTGTGCAACGTCTACATCCCTGAATGGCTCGCCTCCGACGGGATGGGCGCAGCGAAGATCGCCGCCTTCTACGCCGACCCGGTGAAGCGGGCCTGCGACGACTGGGCGGCGGCGAAGGCGTTCGACTTCCGTTCGGTCTCGACCGCAACGAGCCCCTATTGGGTCGCGCAGCGATGGGCCCGCTTCATTGCCTGGTTCATTCAGGGACGGGTGCGGCCGCTCGGAGGGCTGTTCGACATGGAGCCGAACTTTCTCGGTCACTCCTCGTCGTCTTCATCCTCGTCGTCCTCGTCATCGAGGTCGTCGTCATCATCGTCGCTGTCATCGTCGGCATGAGCCGTCGCGCCATGCGGCTGGTGCATCTGGTCGTTCCAGAGCTTGCGATAGGTGCCGTTCTTCGCGAGCAACTCGGCATGCGAGCCGCGCTCGATCGCCCTGCCCCCTGAAATCACGATGATCTCGTCCATCTCGACCACCGAGGTCAGACGGTGCGTCGACCAGATCATGGTGCGGCCCTTGGCGACCTTCAGGAGCGTGCGGTTGATGGCCGCTTCCGTGGTCTGGTCCAGCGCCGAGGTGGCTTCGTCGAGCAGCAGGACCGACGGATTGCGGATGATGGCGCGCGCGATCGCGATGCGCTGACGCTGTCCGCCCGAGAGCGTGTCGCCGCGTTCGCCGACGGGCGTATCGTATTTCTGCGGCAGGCTCATGATGTAGCGGTGGATCTCGGCCTTCTTGGCCGCCTCCTCCACCTCGGCGTCGGTCGCGCCCTCCTTGCCCAGCCGGATGTTCTCGCGGATCGACATGTTGAACAGCATGTTCTCTTGGAACACCACGGCCATGCTTCGCCGCAGGGAGTCCAGCGTCACCCGCCGCACGTCGACGCCGTCGATGGCGACGCGGCCTTCATCGGGGACATAAAGGCGCAGGATCAGGTTGAGCAGCGTGCTCTTGCCCGAGCCCGAGGGCCCGACGATGGCGATGCTCTTGCCGACGTCGAGCTTGAGGCTGAGATTGTCCAGCACCGGGGTCTCGCTGCCCTCGTACTGGAAGGTGACGCGGTCGAAGGTGATGTCGTGGGTGATGCGCGGCAGGTCCGGCGCGCCGGGACGATCGGCGCCGCGCGTCGGCTCGTCGAGCAGTTCCTGCATGTGCCGGATCGCGGCGGCCGAGGAGATCGACACCGGCACGAAATGCATCACATGGGCGATGTTGTAGGAGACCTCCCAGAACGCGCTCTCGAAGGTGACGAAGGTTCCGATGGTGATCTGGCCCTTGGTCGCAAGATAGGCGCCGATCGCCAGCACGACGAGGTGCAGCATCAGCACCGAGATGGTGACGGTCCGTTCCACCATCGTCGAGAGGAATGCCGCGGAGGCGATCTTGTTGCGGGTCTCGTCGTTGCGGAAGCTGAAGAATCCGAACATCCGTCGCTGCAGGCTGAACGCCTTGATGACCGCCTGCGCGGCCACGTTCTCCTGCACCATGCCGAGCAGCGCGCTCTCGTTCAGCTTCTGCTCGTAATTGGCCTGCACCGCCTTCGGGGTGAGGATGCGCGGGCCGATCAGCGTGATCGGGAACACCAGCAGCGCCACGGCGGCGAGCTGCCAGTTCAGGAACACCATCAGGATGATGCCGGCGATCAGCTCGAGGAACGGCAGCGCGGCGCTGTTGGCGAAGGTCTTGACCGAGCCTTCGAAGGCCGAGAGGTCGACCGAGAAGCGCGACAGGATCTCGCCGCGCTTGGTGCGGCCGAAATAGGCCGCCGGCAGGTCCTGGACGTGCTCGAACAGGCGTTTGCGGACGTCGGAAATGATGCACGCGGCCAGCCGCGCGTCCCAGCGCTCGTACCAGACCGCCACCACCGAGGTGAAGATGCCGGCAACGGCGAGCACGCCGAGGATCTTGTAGAGCGCCTGGAAATCCTCCTCGCCGAGCGCGTCGTCGATCAGGTATTTCAGGCTGAGCGGCATGATGACGTTGAACAGCGTCTCGACGAAGACGCCGAACGCCACGAACGAGAGCATGCGCTTGTAGTTGGTCAGGAACGGCCTGACGAAACCCACGATGGTCGCGAGCGCGCCGGCGGCTTCGCGGGCGGTAAAGACGACGAGATCCTCGTCCTCGTCGTCGTCATCATCGAGATCGAGCGCGTCGTCTTCGTCGTCGAGATCCTCGTCGTCCTCGGCATCGGGCCTCGCCGCGGCGAGCTTTTTCTCGTGTTCGGCCGCCTCGTCCGCGGCGAGCTTCTGTTTGTCGGGCGGGGGAGACTTGGACGCCATGAAACCAACCGATGCTGACGGCCGGCATGACCGCAGAGAAAGCAGGGAATAGCGGCTACCGCTATCGCACCGATTCTATGCGATCAGGATGAATTCGGCAAAGCAAATGGCGACCCGTCCGCACCGCCCTATTCGTCGTCCTCGACCTTGTCGAAGAAGGAATAGCGCAAGGAGTCGGCGTCGGCGTACCACTGGCCCGGCCCCTTGTTGGCGGCGAGCGTCGCCTCCCAGAGCGCATCGGTGCAGTCCTTGCGGTGCATCGACAGATCGAAGCCGTTGCCGAAGAACAGTTCGGACCATTCCCACCAGGTGCCGAGCTTCTTGACCCCCCGCAGCAGGTCGTAGCGGTCGATCACGGCGGGAGCCATGTCCGAGGTGATCGAGCCGAACACCAGTCCGGTCCGGACCACGCGGTTCAGCTCGCGGATCGCGCGAACCACCTGCTTCGGCGCGAGATGGCAGAGGCTGGTCTCGAACACGAAATCGAACGTGTCGTCCTTGAACGGCATGTCGGTGATCGAGCCGAGCTTGTTGTATTTCTTCAGCGCCTTCGGCGTCCTGGCGTGGATGACGCGATTGTTCTCGATGCCCCAGGCATCGATGCCGCGGTCGCGCAGCGCGCCGACCAGCTCGCCGCTGGCCGATCCTGCGACGAGCATCTTGGCGCCCCTCGCCTTGCCCCAGACGATCCCGATCAGCTTCAGAAGATAGTCGGGATTGGTGAAGTGCCGCCAGGCCTCGTGATAGGGACCAAGGCCCCGGTAATTGTCGAAATAGTCGCGGTCGATCTTGTCCGACAGCGGTTTCTCGCCCTGCGCGCGCGCGCGACGCAGCCGCATCATCTCGGTCAGGATGATGTCGGTCGCCGCGTCCGAGGAATCCAGGAGGCCGTTGAGAGTCGAATCGAACAGATAGTCCCCGACCACGACGATGCCGGGATGATCCTTGGGCTCCGGCCGGTGATTGGTCATGACGTCGCGCACGGGCAGACCGCCGGGGATCGCATTCACCGAGGACAGCCAGCGGTGGATCTTGCCTTCCATGAAATGCGCGCGCGCATCGCCGAACGAAGCCGGCAGCGACTTCAGCGCGGCATCGATCAGCTCGCGGTCCGACAGGTTGGCGAAGGCCAGCGCGTCCGAGCCGGGAATCAGCCAGTTCAGCACGCCGTGCTTGCCGACGTCGTGGCGGGCACCCTCGTTGTAGACGCAGCAGCCGCCGAAGGCCTCGGACATGAACCAGGCGCCGGGGATCTGGTCGCCCCAGAACGGGGAATCGAACAGGACCGAGACGCGCAGATAATGCGCGGGCCTGTCGAAATAGGCGACGTGCTTGACCATCGACTTGCGCAGCTGCTCGCCTTCCCAGCCGAGGGTGGCGAGCCAGGAATGCGGCAGGCAGACCAGCACGAGATCGAAGTCGCGCGTCTCCGGGCCCTTGCCGTTCATCATCCTGAGCTGGTAGCGGCCGCTCGGCGCCTTGCCGACCGCGAGCACGCGGTGATTGAGCTGGATGTCGGCATCGACCTCCGACTGCAGGCACTCGATCAGCTGCTCGTTGCCGTTCTGGATCGAATAGAGGCCGATATAGCCTTCGACATCCATCAGGTAGTTCTTGAGGGCGTTGAGGCCGTTGGTGTTGTGGCTTTCGGTGGCGATGTCGGAGCGCGCCATCACCTTGAAGAAACGCTTGGCGGTCTCGTCCTGGACCTCCTCGTCGAGCACCTGCTCGGCGGTCTTGTAGGCCCAGGGATTCTCGTTGTCGTGCGCGCCGACGCCTTCGTAATATTCGACCGGCGACAGCACTTCGGTGCAGCGCTTGCGGAAGCCCTCGATCGCCGCCGCGGTCCGGGCGCCGTATTTGCGGCGCATGCCGGCGACGTCGTCGAGCAGTTCGCCGCCGAACTGCACCTGCTCGGCATCCATCGGAATCGTCTGCAGGCCGAAATGCTGGACCAGTTCGCGCAGCGGATCCGGACCCGTCATCGAGTAGTCGTAGATCTCGGCGACGCCCGCCTCGTACATCGCCGGCGCCGAATCGAACTTGCGGGTGACGATCTTGCCGCCGAGCCGGTCGGAGGCCTCGTAAATGGTGACGCGGCAGAGATCGCCGAGCTTCCGCTTCAGGTACCAGGCGCTCATCAGCCCGCCGGGGCCGCCGCCTACGATTGCAAGATCAAGCATGTCAGTTCCGAGGGTCTACGGCCGTCCCCCCGTGTCGGGACCACCGGTCTAAGCTCCCTTAGCAGAAGCGCTTTTCCGCCTGAAGGGAAGATGAACAAAGGTCGCCCTGCACTGCAGCACGGGACCAAAGCAGCAAAAAAGGCCGGCTTTCGCCGGCCTTTCGGTGGTCATAAGTAGTCCTACGGATGAACCATCATTCCGCCGGCGGCAAGGCCGGCAGTTCGGCCTCCGGCGCCGGCGACACGACGGCCGCCTGCTTCTCGCGCTCGTCCAGGATCAGCTTGTCGCGCTTCATGGCGACTTCGCGGATCTTGGCCATGGAGGCGCCGGTGCCCGCCGGGATCAGGCGGCCCACGATGACGTTCTCCTTGAGGCCTTCGAGCGGATCGATCTTGCCGTTGACCGCCGCTTCCGTGAGGACGCGGGTGGTCTCCTGGAACGAGGCCGCCGAGAAGAAGGAGCGGGTCTGCAGGCTCGCCTTGGTGATGCCGAGCAGAACCGGCGTTCCCGTGGCGGGCTTCTTGCCCTCTTCCTTGGCCTTGGCGTTCAGCGCGTCGAACTCGATCTTGTCGACCTGCTCGCCCGAGATCATGTCCGTGTCGCCCTGGTCGGTGATTTCCACCTTCTGGAGCATCTGACGGACGATCACCTCGATGTGCTTGTCGTTGATGAGCACGCCCTGGAGCCGGTAGACCTCCTGGATCTCGTTGACCAGATAGGCCGCGAGTTCCTCGATGCCCTTGACCGCAAGAATGTCGTGCGGCGCCGGGTTGCCTTCGACGATGAAGTCGCCCTTTTCGACGACGTCGCCGTCCTGAAGGTGGATGTGCTTGCCCTTCGGGATCAGGTACTCGCGCGGCTCGTCGGTCTTGTCGAGCGGCTCGATCGAGATGCGACGCTTGTTCTTGTAGTCGCGTCCGAACCGGATGGTGCCCGCGATTTCGGCGATGATCGCCGCATCCTTCGGACGCCGAGCCTCGAACAGTTCCGCCACCCGCGGCAGACCGCCGGTGATGTCACGCGTCTTGGCGCTTTCGGTCGAGACACGGGCGAGGATGTCGCCCGGCTGGATCTTGGCTCCGACGTCGACCGAGAGAATGGCGTCGACCGACAGCATGTAGCGGGCATCGCCGCCACGGGCGAGCTTGAGCACCTTGCCGTCCTTGCCCTTGATCACGATGGCCGGACGCAGGTCCGCGCCGCCGCGGGTCGAGCGCCAGTCGATGACCACGCGCTTGGCGATGCCGGTGGCCTCGTCCAGCGTTTCCGAGATCGACTGTCCCTCGACCAGATCCTCGAAGCCGATGGTGCCTTCCACTTCGGTGAGAAGCGGACGGGTGTAAGGATCCCACTCGACGATGCGCTGGCCGCGCTTGACCATGTCGCCTTCGTCGACGTGCAGGCGCGAACCGTACTGGATACGGTGCGTCGCACGCTCGGTGCCGTCGGCATCGACGATCGCCACCACCATGTTGCGCACCATCGCGATCAGGTGACCTTCGCTGTTGCGCGAGATGGCCTTGTTCCGGATCACGATCTTGCCGTCGAACGCCGCCTCGACGAACGACTGTTCGTTGAGCTGCGCCGCACCGCCGATGTGGAAGGTGCGCATGGTGAGCTGGGTGCCCGGCTCGCCGATCGACTGCGCCGCGATGACGCCGACCGCTTCGCCGTGATTGACCGGCGTGCCGCGGGCGAGGTCGCGGCCGTAGCACTTGCCGCAGATGCCGTTGACGAGTTCGCAGGTCAGCGCCGAGCGGATCTTCACCTCCTGGACACCACCCTGCTGGATCGCGTCCAGATGGCTTTCTTCCATCAGCGTGTCGCGCTTGATGATCACCTTGCCGGAGCTGTCGCGGATGTCCTCGCAGGCCGTGCGTCCGAGGATGCGCGAACCGAGCGAAGCCACCACGGTGCCGGCATCGACGATGGCGCGCATCTTGATGCCGAGCTTGGTGCCGCAGTCGCTCTGCGTGATGATGCAGTCCTGCGCGACGTCGACCAGACGACGGGTCAGGTAGCCCGAGTTCGCGGTCTTCAACGCGGTGTCCGCGAGGCCCTTGCGGGCGCCGTGGGTCGAGTTGAAGTACTCGAGAACCGAGAGACCTTCCTTGAAGTTCGAGATGATCGGCGTCTCGATGATCTCGCCCGAGGGCTTGGCCATCAGGCCGCGCATGCCGGCGAGCTGGCGCATCTGGGCCGGCGAACCGCGGGCACCGGAATGGGCCATCATGTAGATCGAGTTGATGTCGGCATCGGCTCCACTCGCCGTCTTCTTGGTGGAGGAGATCTCCTTCATCATCGCCTTGGCGATTTCTTCCGTGGCCTTCGACCAGGCGTCGACGACCTTGTTGTACTTCTCGCCATGGGTGATCAGACCGTCATTGTACTGCTGCTCGAAATCCTTCGCCAGCGTACGGGTGGTGTCGACGATCTTCCACTTGCCGTGCGGCACGACCATGTCGTCCTTGCCGAACGAGATGCCGGCCTTGAACGCGTTGTAGAAGCCGAGCGCCATGATGCGGTCGCAGAAGATCACCGTCTCCTTCTGGCCGCAGTGGCGGTAGACCTGGTCGATGACGCCCGAGATCTCGCGCTTGGTCATCAGCTTGTTGATGATCTCGTAGGAGATGCGCGGGTTCTTCGGCAGCAGGTTGCCGAGCATGACGCGGCCGGCGGTGGTTTCGATCCAGCGCGTCGAGACCTTGCCGGTCTCGTCCATGCCCTGCCACCGGTACTTGATCTTGGTGTGGAGGTGGATGACCTTCGCGTGCAGCGCGTGCTCGAGCTCGGCCATGTCGCCGAAGATCTTGCCCTCGCCGGGCAGGCCTTCGCGCATGATCGAGACGTAGTAGAGACCGAGCACGATGTCCTGCGACGGCACGATGATCGGCTGGCCGTTCGCGGGATGCAGGATGTTGTTGGTCGACATCATCAGCACGCGCGCTTCCAGCTGCGCTTCGAGCGACAGCGGAACGTGCACGGCCATCTGGTCGCCGTCGAAGTCGGCGTTGAAGGCCGAGCAGACCAGCGGGTGAAGCTGGATCGCCTTGCCCTCGATCAGCACCGGCTCGAACGCCTGGATGCCGAGACGATGCAGCGTCGGCGCGCGGTTGAGCAGCACCGGATGCTCGCGGATGACCTCGTCCAGGATGTCCCAGACCTCGGGCCGCTCCTTCTCGACCAGCTTCTTGGCCTGCTTCACCGTGGTGGACAGACCCTTGGCGTCGAGACGCGAATAGATGAACGGCTTGAACAGCTCGAGCGCCATCTTCTTCGGCAGGCCGCACTGATGCAGGCGCAGCTCGGGACCGACCACGATCACCGAACGGCCCGAATAGTCGACGCGCTTGCCGAGCAGGTTCTGGCGGAAGCGGCCCTGCTTGCCCTTCAGCATGTCGGCGAGCGACTTCAGCGGACGCTTGTTGGCGCCGGTGATGACGCGGCCGCGGCGGCCGTTGTCGAACAGAGCGTCGACGGCCTCCTGAAGCATGCGCTTTTCGTTGCGGATGATGATGTCGGGCGCGCGCAGCTCCATCAGCCGCTTCAGGCGGTTGTTTCGGTTGATGACGCGGCGGTAGAGGTCGTTGAGGTCGGAGGTCGCGAATCGGCCGCCGTCCAGCGGCACCAGCGGACGCAGGTCCGGCGGAATCACCGGCACCACGGTCATGATCATCCATTCCGGCTTGTTGCCGGAGTGGCGGAACGCCTCGACGATCTTCAGGCGCTTGGCCAGCTTCTTGTGCTTGATGTCGGAGTCGGTCTCCTGCATCTCGACGCGCAGGCTGGCCTCGAGCTTCTCGAGGTCCATGCCCTTGAGCAGCTCGCGGATCGCCTCGGCGCCGATCATGGCGGTGAAGGAATCCTGGCCGTACTCGTCCTGCGCCTTCAGATACTCGTCCTCGGACAGCAGCTGACGGTCCTTGAGCGCGGTCAGGCCCGGCTCCAGCACGACGTAGTATTCGAAGTAGAGGATCCGCTCGAGATCCTTCAGCGTCATGTCGAGCAGGAGGCCGATGCGCGAGGGCAGCGACTTCAGGAACCAGATGTGGGCGACCGGGGCTGCGAGCTCGATGTGGCCCATGCGCTCGCGCCGGACGCGCGACAGCGTGACCTCGACCGAGCACTTCTCGCAGATGATGCCCTTGTACTTCATGCGCTTGTACTTGCCGCACAAGCACTCGTAGTCCTTGATCGGTCCGAAGATGCGCGCGCAGAACAGGCCGTCGCGCTCGGGCTTGAAGGTACGGTAGTTGATGGTCTCCGGCTTCTTGATCTCGCCGTAGGACCAGGACAGAATCTTCTCCGGGGACGCGATCGAAATCCGGATCTGGTCGAAGACCTGAGCCGGAGTCGTCGGGTTAAAGAGATTCATTACTTCTTGGTTCATCGTCTTCTCCTCGCGCGCCGGTCGCCTTCGGCCGCAAATTCGAAAATCATTCGAGCAAGGCGCCCTGCCCTCAAGGCCTCGGACGGGGCGCCGATGCCCGGCCATCGAGGCCGGGCATGAGAGGTCGAATTACTCGGCCGCTTCCGACGTCGGAGCCGGTCCCATCTTGGAGTTGTGCAGGTCGACGTTGAGGCCGAGCGAGCGCATTTCCTTGACCAGCACGTTGAACGATTCCGGAATACCGGCCTCGAACGTGTCGTCGCCGCGCACGATCGCCTCGTACACCTTGGTGCGGCCGGCGACGTCGTCCGACTTCACCGTCAGCATCTCCTGCAGCGTGTAGGCCGCGCCGTAAGCCTCGAGCGCCCACACTTCCATTTCGCCGAAGCGCTGGCCGCCGAACTGCGCCTTTCCGCCCAGCGGCTGCTGGGTGACGAGCGAGTACGGACCGATCGAACGCGCATGGATCTTGTCGTCGACCAGATGGTGCAGCTTGAGCATGTAGATGTAGCCCACCGTCACCTTGCGGTCGAAGGCATCGCCCGTGCGGCCGTCATAGACGGTCGACTGACCCGAAGCGTCGAGACCGGCGAGCTTCAGCATCTCCTCGATGTCGGCTTCCTTGGCGCCGTCGAACACCGGGGTGGCGATCGGCACGCCGCGGCTGAGGTTCTGGCCGAGCTCGATCAGTTCGTTGTCGTTGAGCGACTTGATCGTCTCGTCCTCGCCATAGACCTTCTTGAGGGTCTCCTTCAGCGGCTTGATGTCCTGCTTCGACAGATAGGCATCGACCGTCTGGCCAATGCGCTTGCCGAGGCCGGCACAGGCCCAGCCGAGATGGGTCTCGAGGATCTGTCCGACGTTCATGCGCGACGGCACGCCCAGCGGATTGAGCACGATATCGGCATGGGTGCCGTCCTCGAGGAACGGCATGTCCTCGATCGGAACGATCTTGGAGACGACGCCCTTGTTGCCGTGACGGCCGGCCATCTTGTCGCCCGGCTGGATCTTGCGCTTCACCGCGACGAAGACCTTGACCATCTTCATCACGCCGGGCGGAAGCTCGTCGCCGCGCTGCAGCTTCTCGACCTTGTCGAGGAAGCGCTGTTCGAGGCCCTTCTTCGACTCGTCGTACTGCTTCCGCATGGCCTCGATCTCGGCCATCAGCTTGTCGTTCGGCGAGGCGAACAGCCACCACTGCGACTTCGGGTACTCCTCGAGCACCGCGCGGGTGATCTTGGTGTCCTTCTTGAAGCCCTTCGGACCTGCAATGCCCTGCCGTCCCTCGAGCAGCTCGGCGAGGCGGTTGTAGACGTTGCGGTCCAGGATGGCCTGCTCGTCGTCGCGGTCCTTGGCCAGACGCTCGATCTCTTCCCGCTCGATCGCCAGCGCACGCTCGTCCTTGTCGACGCCGTGGCGGTTGAACACGCGGACTTCGACGATGGTGCCCTGCACGCCCGGAGGCACGCGCAGCGAGGTGTCGCGGACGTCGGAGGCCTTCTCGCCGAAGATGGCGCGCAGCAGCTTCTCTTCCGGCGTCATCGGGCTCTCGCCCTTCGGCGTGATCTTGCCGACCAGGATGTCGCCGGCGCGCACTTCCGCACCGATGTAGACGATACCGGCTTCGTCGAGGTTCTTCAGCGCTTCTTCCGAGACGTTCGGAATGTCGCGGGTGATTTCCTCGGGGCCAAGCTTGGTGTCGCGGGCCATCACCTCGAACTCCTCGATGTGGATCGAGGTGAAGACGTCTTCCTTCACGATCCGCTCCGAGAGCAGGATCGAGTCTTCGAAGTTGTAGCCGTTCCACGGCATGAACGCGACCAGCACGTTGCGGCCGAGCGCGAGCTCGCCGAGATCGGTCGACGGACCGTCGGCGATGATGTCGCCCTTCTTGACGATGTCGCCGACCTTCACCAGCGGACGCTGGTTGATGCAGGTCGACTGGTTGGAGCGCTGGTACTTCATCAGCCGATAGATATCGACGCCCGACTTGGTCGGATCGAGATCCTCGGTGGCGCGGATGACGACGCGGGTCGCGTCGATCTGGTCGATCACGCCCGAACGGCGCGCCGCGATCGCGGCGCCCGAGTCACGCGCAACCACGCCTTCCATGCCGGTACCGACGAACGGCGCCTCGGCACGAACCAGCGGCACCGCCTGGCGCTGCATGTTCGAGCCCATCAGCGCGCGGTTGGCGTCGTCGTTCTCGAGGAACGGGATCAGCGCCGCGGCGACCGAAACCAGCTGCTTCGGCGACACGTCCATGTAGTCGACCTTGTCCGGCGTCATCGGGACCACGTCGCGGGTTCCGCTGGAGCGGCAGACCACGAGGTCCTCGGTGAAGCGGCCCTTGGCGTCGACCGGCACGTTGGCCTGCGCGACCGAGTAGCGGCCCTCCTCCATCGCCGACAGGTACACGACCTCGTCGGTGACGCGGCCGTCCTTGACCTTGCGATAGGGCGTCTCGACGAAGCCGTACTTGTTGACGCGCGCGAAGGTGGCGAGCGAGTTGATCAGGCCGATGTTCGGGCCTTCCGGAGTCTCGATCGGGCAGATCCGGCCGTAATGCGTCGGATGCACGTCGCGCACTTCGAAGCCGGCGCGCTCGCGGGTCAGACCGCCCGGTCCGAGCGCCGACAGGCGCCGCTTGTGGGTGATCTCCGACAGCGGGTTGGTCTGGTCCATGAACTGCGACAGCTGCGAGGAGCCGAAGAACTCGCGCACGGCGGCGGCCGCCGGCTTCGCGTTGATCAGGTCCTGCGGCATGACGGTGTCGATGTCGACACTGGACATGCGCTCCTTGATCGCGCGCTCCATGCGGAGCAGGCCGATGCGGTACTGGTTCTCCATGAGCTCGCCGACCGAGCGCACACGGCGGTTGCCGAGATGGTCGATGTCGTCGATCTCGCCCTTGCCGTCGCGCAGATCCACCAGCGTCTTGATGACGGAGAGGATGTCCTCCTTGCGGAGCGTGCGCTGGGTGTCGGGCGCATCGAGGTCGAGGCGCATGTTCATCTTGACGCGGCCGACCGCGGAGAGGTCGTAGCGCTCGGCGTCGAAGAACAGCGACTGGAACATCGCCTGCGCCGATTCCAGCGTCGGCGGCTCGCCCGGACGCATCACGCGGTAGATGTCGAACAGCGCGTCTTCACGCGTCATGTTCTTGTCGGCCGAGAGCGTGTTTCGGATGTAGGGACCAACGTTGACGTGGTCGATGTCGAGCAGCGGCAGTTCCTTGTAGCCCTGCTCGTTGAGCGCCTTCATCAGCTTGTCGGTGATTTCCTCGCCGGCCTCGGCGTGGATCTCGCCGGTCTTCGGATTGACGAGGTCCTCGGCAATGTAGTTGCCGACCAGTTCCTCATCGGCCATGCGCAGCGCCTTCAGCCCCTTCTCCTGGAGCTGGCGGGCGGCGCGGACGGTGAGCTTCTTGCCGGCTTCGAGCACGACCTTGCCGGTGTCGGCGTCGATCAGGTCGTTGACGGTCGAGTAGCCGCGGAAACGGTTGGCGTCGAACGGAACGCGCCAGCCTTCCTTGGTCCGCTTGTAGAGGATCTTCTTGTAGAAGGTGCTGAGGATCGCCTCGCCATCGAGCCCGAGCGCGAACATCAGCGACGTCACCGGAATCTTGCGGCGACGGTCGATACGCGCATAGACGATGTCCTTGGCGTCGAACTCGATGTCGAGCCAGGAACCGCGATACGGGATTACGCGGGCGGCGAACAGCAGCTTGCCCGAGGAGTGGGTCTTGCCCTTGTCGTGGTCGAAGAACACGCCGGGCGAACGGTGCATCTGCGAGACGATGACGCGCTCGGTGCCGTTGACGATGAAGGTGCCGTTCATCGTCATGAGCGGGATGTCGCCCATGTAGACGTCCTGCTCCTTGATGTCCTTCACCGACTTCGCGCCGGTTTCCTCGTCGATATCGAACACGATGAGGCGCAGCGTCACCTTGAGCGGGGCCGCGAAGGTCATGCCGCGCTGGCGGCACTCGTCGACGTCGTATTTCGGCGGCTCGAATTCGTAGCGGACGAATTCCAGCATCGAGGTGCCCGAGAAGTCGGAGATCGGGAACACCGAACGGAACACCGCCTGCAAGCCTTCATCGGCCCGCCCGCCCTGCGGCTCGTCGACCATCAGGAACTGGTCATAGGACGCCTTCTGAACCTCGATGAGGTTCGGCATCTCGGCGACTTCCTTGATGTGTCCGAAGAACTTGCGAACGCGTTTGCGACCGGTGAATGTCTGCTGCGCCATCGTGGCCTCTCATTTCGTCGCCCTCTGCGGGCGCGCCGTCCGGACCGCGGCTGCCACCGCTGTCCGGGTTGAATTTTCGAACCCGTCTTGGGGGCCAGAAACCCAGATTCAGGCCGGAATGTCCTGAGTCTGTTCTTCAGACCTTCAAAACGCAAAACGACGTGCGGGGCGAAGGAGCGCGCCCGCCCGTCACAACGATCGTCTTAACGGACTGCAAAAGCCCGAAATAGCCTGCTCTCCCAACGGCTTACAGGGAAATCCGGCATCCCCGCCACCGCGCTTTCGTGCTGTCGACCCGATATGGGGCGACAATAGTGGAGATTCGAGGAGTAAACCCTCAAATCCCCACACATTTTCGTGTTCGGCCTGCGTCGGGACGATCCGTCGCACGCCTTTTGCATCTGGACCCGCCACTCGACGGCCTTGCGGCCCCCGCTTTTCGGGCCGGGATTCCGGGGCGCGCGAAGCTCCCCGGAACCGCCATAAGCAAGTCTGGCTTACTTGAGCTCGACCTTCGCGCCAGCCTTCTCGAGCTGGACCTTGATCTTGTCGGCCTCTTCCTTGTTCACGCCTTCCTTGACAGGCTTCGGCGCGCCCTCGACGAGGTCCTTTGCTTCCTTCAGGCCCAGGCCGGTGATGGCGCGGACTTCCTTGATGACCTCGATCTTCTTGTCGCCGGCGCTGGCGAGAACGACCGTGAACTCGGTCTTCTCTTCGGCCGGAGCAGCGGCAGCGCCGCCAGCGGCGGGGCCAACCACGGCAACGGCGGCGGCAGCCGAAACGCCCCACTTCTCTTCAAGGAGCTTCGCCAGTTCGGCGGCTTCGAGCACGGTCAGGCTCGAGAGGTCGTCAACGATCTTCTGCAGGTCAGCCATTGTTCAGTTTCCTTACGTGTATGTCTGGTTCGGGTTTGAGTTTTGCGAAGGGCGTCAGGCCGCTTCGCCCTTTGAGGCATGAGCCTGGATGACGCGCGCGAGCTTGCCCGCGGGCGCATTGGCGAGCTGAGCGAGCTTGGTCGCCGGGGCCACGATGAGGCCGACGATCTTGCCGCGCAGTTCGTCAAGCGACGGCAGCGAGGCAAGAGCCTTCACGCCGTCGACATTCAGGACGGTCTTTCCCATCGAGCCGCCGATGATGACGAACTTTTCGTTCGCCTTGGCGAATTCGATGGCGACCTTTGGCGCCGCTACCGGATCGTTCGAAGTGGCGATCACGGTCGGTCCCTTCAGCATGGGGCCGATGGCAACGACGTCAGTGCCTTCAAGAGCAATTTTGGCGAGACGGTTCTTCGAGACCTTCACCGAGGCGCCAGCCTGCTTCATCTGCGTACGCAGCTTCTGCATCTGGGCGACGGTCAGGCCGGAATATTGAGCAACGATCGCGACGCTCGTGGTCTTGAAGACCTCGTTGAGCTGTTCGACCGCCTCTTTTTTTGCCGCTCGTTCCACAGCAAGCTCTCTCCGGTTGGCGGTCATCGCAAAAGCGGGACCGCCGGGTTGCACCCATCGTCCCGCCCAAACCTGAACCTCGGGGCCAAAACCCCCAGGACACGCCGGGCACGACGACGATTCAAAGCCTGCCCTCCGGGAGCCCCTAAAGGCCCACGGCGTGTCGAGGTCCGAACCAGACCCGCTCGCAGCCAGCCTGACGGCTGACCATGAGGTGAAATCCGGTCTTCACCCGTCTATGCAGGCCATACAATTAAGCCCTTGAGAAATCGATATTTCCCGCAGGCGCCTGCAGTCTTGGACAGGACAAGGTCAGCCGGCGAACCGCCCGACCTCTGCCCACATTCCACCAACGGACGGGTTTTCTTTCCTTTCCGGGCAAATCCTTGCGGACGTCCTGAAAAGGAATGATCTCCTGTGTCGGTGTTCGGAATGCGTGCACGGACGCGCCAGCCGAGGCCAGCACGTCCGGAGGACGGTTCTTTAACCGCTCCATGCCAGCTTGCCAAGAGCAAAATTCACACCAGTTCCAACCAATTGGGACGGCACCTGAATCCGGCCCGAAAGCCGTGAAATCAGGCCGATGTCACGGCATGGGGCAGCGGCTTGCCCGCGAAGAACGCGGTCAGGTTGGCCAGAACGCAGTCCTGCATCGCGACGTGCGATTCGAGGGTGTGGCCGCCGATATGGGGAGCCAGCACCACATTGGGCAGCGCCGTCAGCGCGTCGGGCGCATGCGGCTCCGTCTCGTAGACGTCGAGCCCCGCCCCCGCGATGGTCTTGTCGGAGAGCGCCGCGACCAGGGCCTTTTCGTCGATCACCGAGCCGCGCGAGATGTTGACGACATGGCCGTCCGCCCCGAGCCGCCGCAGGATGTCGGCATTGACGACGTGCTGGGTTTCGGCCCCTGCCCGCACCGCGATCATCAGCACGCTGCACCAGTCGGCGAGCGCCTCCAGAGACGGAAAATACTGGTAGGGCAGATCGTATTTCGTACGGCTGAAATAGCCGACCTCGCTCTCGAAAGCGGCGCAGCGCGCGGCGATTTTGCGGCCAATTTCGCCCATTCCGTAGACGCCAATGCGGCGGCCCGCCATCCCCGCCTGAGGCCGCATCATCGGCGACGGCCTGGACGCCGCCCAGTCGCCGCTGCGGACATACTGGTCGGCGACGAGGATGCGCCGCGTCGTCGCCAGCATCAGCGTCATGGCAATGTCGGCGACCGAGGCGGCATTGGCACCCGGGCTGTGACCGACCGCGATCTTGCGCGCGGCGGCCGCCTTCAGGTCGATGCCGTCATAGCCGGTGCCGTAGCAAACGATGGCCCCGAGCTTGGGAAACAGGTCCATTGCGTCAGCGCCGAGCGGCGTACCGCCCGCGGTGAGCAGCACGCGAATGCCGCCGAGCTCGCCGTCCGCGAAGACCTCCTGCGCGGGCTTGCCGCCGGTATCGAGCAGTTCGAACCGTTCCGCGAAGCGCGCCATCATGGTCTTTGGAAAGCGCGAGTAGATCAGGACCTTGTCAGCCATTTCTGTTGTTTCCGGTGAACGCCGCCACAAATGACGAGGGGCGGAATCGGTTGCCCAATTCCGCCCCTCGCCTCATGCAAATTCCAGACTTAGGCAGGCCTTAGCCCAGGATGGTGCCCGGCTCGACCTTGACGCCCGGGCCCATGGTCGAGGACACCGCAACGCGCTGGATATAGGTGCCCTTGGAGCCGGCGGGCTTGGCCTTGGAGACCGCGTCCGCGAGCGCCTTGATGTTCTCGACCAGCTTCTCCTCGGAGAAGGAGGCCTTGCCGACGCCGGCCTGCAGGATGCCGGCCTTCTCGACACGGAACTCGACCGAGCCGCCCTTGGCGCCCTTGACCGCCCCGGTGACGTCCATGGTCACGGTGCCGATCTTCGGGTTCGGCATCAGGCCGCGCGGGCCGAGCACCTTACCGAGACGGCCGACCAGCGGCATCATGTCGGGGGTGGCGATGCAGCGGTCGAAATCGATCGTGCCGTTCTGCACCTTCTCGACCAGATCCTCGGCACCGACGACATCCGCGCCGGCGGCCTTGGCTTCGTCGGCCTTGGCGCCGCGGGCGAACACGCCGACGCGCAGGGTGCGGCCGGTTCCGTTCGGCAGGGTCACCACGCCGCGGACCATCTGGTCGGCGTGACGGGGATCGACACCGAGATTGATCGCGACCTCGATGGTCTCGTCGAACTTCGCTTTCGCGCGCTCCTTGACCAGCTTGATGGCGTCCGCGAGCGGATAGAGCTTTTCGCGGTCAATGCCTTCGCGAGCCTTGTTCAAACGCTTTCCGATTGCCATGACCGATTACCCCGCAACTTCCAGACCCATCGAACGGGCGGAGCCCTCGACCATCTTCATGGCCGATTCGATGGAATCGCAATTCAGGTCCTTCATCTTCTTCTCGGCGATCTCGCGCACCTGCGCCTTGGTCACCTTGCCGGCCTTGTCGCGGCCCGGCGCCTTCGAGCCGGACTGGATCTTGGCGGCCTGCTTGAGGAAGTAGGACATCGGAGGGGTCTTCATCTCGAAGGTGAAGGACCGGTCCGCATAGATGGTGATGATCACCGGGATCGGGGTGTTCTTCTCTTCCTTCTGGGTCTGGGCGTTGAACGCCTTGCAGAACTCCATGATGTTGAGACCGCGCTGACCGAGCGCGGGACCGATCGGGGGCGAGGGATTCGCCGCACCGGCCGGGACCTGAAGCTTCAGGTATCCGGTTACTTTCTTTGCCATGTATCACTCCTGTTGTGCCGGCCATCGGCCGGCGGTTTCAGGTTCGTGGTCGGGATCTCGAGCGGCTGGCGACCGCCCTCGTCCTCCCACGGCCTCGCTTCTCCCTCGCCCCGGTTTAAGGGATCAAGGGAGTCGAACGATCAGACCTTCTCGACCTGACCGAATTCCAGTTCGACCGGCGTGGCGCGGCCGAAGATCGACACCGCGACCTTCACGCGCGAGCGCGCCTCGTCGATTTCCTCGACGACGCCCGAGAACGAAGCGAACGGGCCATCGGCCACGCGCACGTTCTCGCCGATCTCGAACGACACCGACGCCTTCGGCCGTTCCACACCCTCCTGCACCTGGTGCAGGATGCGCATGGCCTCGGCTTCCGAGATCGGCATCGGCTTGTTTTCCGCGCCGAGGAAGCCCGTCACCTTCGGGGTGTTCTTGATCAGATGGAACGCCTCGTCGGTCAGCTTCATCTTCACCAGAACGTAGCCCGGGAAGAACTTGCGCTCGGCGTCGATCTTGCGGCCGCGGCGCACTTCCGTGACCTTCTCGGTCGGCACCAGCACCAGTTCGAACAGTTCCTCGAGGCCGCGCTGTTTGGCCTGCTCGCGGATCGACTCGGCGACCTTCTTCTCGAAATTCGAGTAAGCGTGGACGATGTACCAGCGCTTGTCGGACGATTGGGTTGCGGCGGCTGTTGCCATCAGTGGATGCCCAGAAGGAAGGTGATGAGGTAGCGGATGATCTGGTCGGCGGCGAAGAAGAAGATCGACGCCGCGGCGACCATGACGAACACCATGATGGTGGTGATCGTGGTCTCGCGGCGGGTCGGCCAGGTGACCTTGGCGGCCTCCGAGCGGACTTCCTGCAAGAACTTGAACGGGCTGACGGCCATCGTTGGGTGTCCAGCGTCCGTCGACAGACGCGATGAAGATTTCAGGGATCCGAACAGCCGCCCTTGGCCCAGCCCTCTGTCGCGAAGGATGAGCCGGAAGCCGGGCTCGATTGTTCGGGGATTTCAAAGCCGCGCCGGAAATCCGCGTCTAACGGGCCGGCTGCGAGTGCGGGCTATCTACTGCGAACGGGTCCAAAGGTCAAGGTCGCGCCAGCGCGGTCCGGCCGCGGCAGGGTCCCGGGCGGCGCTCGCGAGCCCGAGGGGGATCAAGGACTTATCCCCATCCCATGAAGCGCCATTGGAGCCTCGAACCGGTTCAGCCGCGGCGAGGCGCCACGTCCACTCCCCGCACGCCCATTTCGGAGCCCGGCCCGCCGTCAGTCGGCCCGGTCGACGATCAAGATTTCGGGCAAGGGCACGACGAACTTGCCGCCCTCGGCGAAGTAGCGGGCATGCTTGGCCCGGATCGGATCGACGTAGCGCCAGGCGAAGACCAGGACGAGCGCCGGCTTCTTCTCGTACAGTGCCGCGGGCGGCAGGATCGGGATGTCGTAGCCCGGCCCCGCCATGACGCTCGCCTTCCTGGGATCATCGTCGACCAGGAAGTCGATCCTGGTCTCCAGCCCGAACTGCGGGAGCAAGGTCGTCGTCCCGACCGAGACACCGTACCCGGCCACCAGCTGGCCTCGCGCATGGGCGGCGTCGGCCATCGCGACCAGACCGTCGCGAATGGCCGCGATCCGTTTCACGTAGGGGGCATAATAGGCCGGCTGGTCGACGCCGAGCCGATCCTCCTCGGCGATGAAACGCCCGACTTCGGCCGAGGGCGTCTTGGCTCCGCCGGCGCGCTGCACCGTGACGCGGATCGAGCCTCCCTTGGTCCAGATGTGCTGAACGTCGATCATTTCCATGCCGTGCCGCGCAAAGAAGCGCGTCAGCGGCTTGATGTTAAAATACGACAGATGCTCGTGATAGACCGTATCGAGCAGGTTCTTCTCGGTGACATCGACGCCGTATTGGGTCTCGAACACGAACAGCCCGTCCGGCGCCAGCACGTCCCGAACCCCGACAATCAGCGGATCGAGATTGTCGACATTGGCGATCATGTTGTTGGCGATCACGACGCTGGCGGCGCCGTGGCTGGCCAGGATGCGCCGACCGATGGCATCGGTGAAGAAGTCACCGATGGTATCGATCCCCGCCTCCGTCGCGCGCCGCGCGATGTCCATGGCAGGGTCCACACCGAGCACCCGCATGCCCCGCTCCTTGAAGAAACCGAGGAGCGATCCGTCATTGCTGCCGAGCTCGACGACGAGCGAGCCCGGCGCGATGCCGAAGCGGCTGATCACGTCGCTGGCATAGCCGGCGAAATGCTGCCGCAACCCAAGCGAGAGCGAGGTGGTATAGACGTAGTTGCGATACTGGATTTCCGGATTGCCGACATGAAGGATCTGCAGATGCCCGCAGTCGCGGCAAAGATGCAGCGCCATCGGTACCGGCGCCCGAAAAACCGGATCGTCCACGCAGGCGTCCGGCACCTGAAAATTCGGTGTTCCGATGGGCATGCCGGCCATCGGAACGACCAGCTCCTGCTCGTCCGAGTGACAGAGACGGCAGGTGTTGCGAACGTAGAACAGGTTTTTCATCGCGGAACCGGACAACGGAGACATGCAGGCGCGTGAGGCAGGCTCACCTCCGGGATGCGATGCCTACGCTGCCGGATAATCCGCGTCACCGACGATGAGGTCGATCGCGGCCATCATCCAGAACTGGTGAGTCGTTTCGACGATATTGTAGCTGTGGCTGTCGACCCAGAAATTGATGGCGCCGAGCTTCCTCAGCGGATTGTCCGTCTTCATCCCTGAAAGGGTGATCACATCGAGCTTCATGCGGCGCGCCTGCGCAACGGCATTGAGGATGTTTTTCGAACGCCCCGACGAACTGATCGCCACCAGGCAATCGTTCGGTCGAGCATTCAGCCGAAGTGCGTGTGCGAGCCACTGCTCAAAGCCGAAATCATTCGCAAGGCACGTCATCAGGCTCGCATCGCTGAAGCAGCAGGCGGGTACGCCTCCGTTCTTCGAAAGGTCGGTCGCAAGGTGCGAGGCGATGCCTGCCGACCCGCCATTGCCGATGAAAATGACACGCCCGCCCCGGTCGCGTGTGCGCAACCAGGTCGTCCGGACTGCGGAAATCCGGGCAAACACCCCCTCATCCACGGCTGTCGCGCAATGCAGGCGTCGCACGTAGTCTTCCAGGAACGATCTGTCATCGACGCTCTCGGAACGGAGGGGGACGGACTGGCTCGGCAGCGGCATGGGTCAAGCGCTCGCGTGGAGGAATCGTGGATTGCAGGGGGAGATACTTGCAAAGTTCGCAAGCGGCTGATACTCGCCGCCAGCATGTTTCTGCATGTTTCCGGGGTTTTCCCCGGCGATTCGCGTCACGGATGATCCCCATGAAATGCATGGTCACCGGCGGCGCCGGGTTCATCGGAAGTCACCTGGTCGATCGCCTGATCGAGGATGGGCACGACGTCATTGCTCTCGACAATTTCGCGATTGGACGACGCGAAAATCTCGCCGCGCATGCGTCGACCAGCCGATTGACCATTGTGGAAGCTGACATTGCCCAGGGTGATTCGATCAAGCCGTATTTCCACGGCATCGACTGGGTCTTTCATCTCGCGGCGCTGGCCGATATCGTCCCATCGATCGAGTCACCGATCCCCTATCACCGCGTCAATGTCGACGGCACCTTGAACGTGCTTGAGGCTGCAAGGCACGGGGGCGCCCGCCGCTTCATCTACGCGGCATCTTCGTCCTGCTACGGCATACCCGACGTCTATCCGACGCCCGAGAGCGCTGAGATCCGGCCGATGTATCCATACGCTCTCACCAAGAACATCGGCGAACAGTGCGTCATGCACTGGAGCAAGGTCTACAAGCTGCCAGCGGTCGCACTCCGCCTTTTCAACGTCTACGGCCCGCGTCATCGAACCTCCGGCACCTATGGCGCCGTGTTCGGCGTGTTCATGGCGCAGAAGCTTGCCGGACAGCCCTTCACCGTGGTGGGCGACGGTGAACAAACGCGCGATTTCACGTTCGTCAGCGACGTCACCGATGCTTTCGTGACTGCCGCGCGCGCCGACATTTCTCAAGAGATCTTCAATGTCGGCTCCGACAACACCTACAGTGTCAACCATCTGGTCGATCTTCTCGGCGGCCCCAAGATCAACATTCCCAGGCGCCCGGGCGAACCGGACTGCACCTTTGCCGACATTGCAAAGATCAAGCGCATCCTGAAATGGACCCCCAAGGTCCGGTTCGAAGACGGCGTTGCCACCCTGTTGCGATCGATCGAACAATACCGGGACGCGCCGCTCTGGACCGCCGACAAGATTGCACATGCCACAAAAGACTGGTTCCGGTATCTCGGCAGCGAGAAAGATGGGACATCCGACCCGCAGCCGGCGGCAAGCCGTTGAGACGCAGCGCTTGTACGTTCATCATGGCCGCAGGCCCAACATGCCCCTGTCGGTGATTTCAGGCCACCCGGCGCGCTAGGTACTCACATGGCCCAATCTCCAGCAGACCGACCGAGTGGCCATCAGGTGCCGCAGGACAAGATCAAAACGATCGAGGAACTCGGCCTGCTGGCCGGCGCAGCGCGGGCGGAAGGAAAAACGGTCGCCTTGTGCCATGGAGTCTTCGATCTGGTGCATCTCGGCCACGTACGGCATATCCAGGCAGCACGCGGCGAAGCCGACGTGGTCATCGTGACCATCACGGCCGACAATTTCGTCAACAAGGGTCCAGGTCGACCGATCTTCCCGGAGAACATGCGCGCCGAGATGCTGGCGGCGCTCGGCACGGTTGATTGGGTCGGGATAAACCCCACCGCCACCGCCGAACCGGTCATCGAAGCCGTGCGCCCCGACGTCTACGTCAAGGGCTCGGACTACGAGCATCCCGAGGAGGACGTCACCGGCAAGATCTCCACCGAGCGCGAGGCGGTCGAAAGCTATGGCGGTCGCATCATGTTCACGCGGGATGTGACGTTCAGTTCCTCCGCGTTGATGAACAGATATCTCGACATCTACGACCCTCCCCTCCGTGATTATCTCCACAAGATCCGCTCTGAGGGTGGGGCCGATCGCTTGCTGAGGCTGATCGACAAAGTCCAGAACATGAAAGTCGTTCTGGTCGGCGACACGATCATCGACGAGTATCAATACGTCACGGCGCTGGGCAAGGCATCGAAGGAAAACATTGTCGCGACGCTGTTCAAGAACCGCGAACAGTTTGCCGGCGGCGTGATCGCGGCGGCAAACCATGTCGCAAGTTTCTGCAAGTCGGTCGAGATCGTCACGACGCTCGGCGACGACTATCCCGAGGCATTTCTGCGTGCAAACATCCGGCCGAACGTCACACTGACGCCGATCCGGGTCGAAAACCGGCCGACGACTCGCAAGCTGCGCTACGTCGAACTCGGTTACCTGCACAAACTCTTCGAAGTCTACACCATGGACGACACGCCCGTCAGCGATGCTCAACGAGCCGAGATCGACGGGATCACTGCGGAGCGGATCGGCGAGGCGGACGTGGTCATCGTCACCGACTTCGGCCACGGCATGATTGCTTCCAGCACGATCGAGACGCTGCTTGCAAAATCGAGGTTCCTGGCAGTCAACGCCCAGAGCAACAGCGGAAACTACGGTTATAATCTGATCACGAGATATCCGCGCGCCGACTACATCTGCATCGACGCGCCGGAGGCGCGTCTGGCGGCATCCGACAAGTTCAGCGACATCGCTTCGGTCATCGAGCACGGTCTGCACAGCAAGATCGATTGCGACAAGATGATCATCACGCACGGCTCCAATGGTTGTTATCCCTTCTCCTCGAAGACAGGCGTGGCACGCGTACCTGCCTTCACCAAGACGGTGGTCGACACCGTGGGCGCGGGCGACGCTTTTCTGTCGATCACGGCGCCGCTGGTAGCCGCCGGCGGCGATATCGAGGATGTCGCCTTCATCGGCAATGCGGCCGGTGCCATCAAGGTCGGAATCGTCGGCCACCGCCGCTCCGTCGAAAAGGTGCCGCTGGTCAAGTTCGTCACCGCGTTGTTGAAATAGCGCCAAAGGGTAGTTGGAGAGACGGTTTGCCAGGTCAGACATGGAACGTGATGGTCACAGGTGGCGCCGGATACGTGGGCAGCGTGCTGGTTCCGCACCTGCTCGCTGCGGGCCACAAAGTCACCGTGCTGGACCTGTTCATGTACGGCGACGACGTCTTTGACGCGGTGCGGAGCAATCCCGATCTGCGCCTCATCAAGGGGGACATCCGCGACGCAGCTGCGCTCAATGAAGCTCTCCGCGACAACAACGCGGTGATCCACCTCGCCTGCATCTCGAACGACCCCTCCTTCGAACTCGACCCGGCGCTCGGCAAATCGATCAACTACGACTGCTTCCGGCCCATGGTGCGCGCCGCCAAGAAGGCCGGCATCAAGCGCTTCATCTACGCGTCCTCTTCCAGCGTCTACGGCATCAAGGACGAGGCCGAGGTGACCGAAGATCTCTCCTGCGAACCGCTGACCGACTATTCCAGGTTCAAGGCGATGTGCGAGACCGACCTTGCCGACGAAGCCGCGTCCGGCTTCGTCACCTGCACCGTTCGTCCCGCAACGGTCTGCGGCTACGCCCCGCGGCAACGCCTCGACGTCGTCGTCAACATCCTGACCAACCTTGCGGTCAATACTGGCCGCATCCGCGTCTTCGGCGGAACACAGCGCCGGCCCAATCTGCACATCGAGGACATGGCGGCCGCCTATCTGTTCCTGCTGCAGCAGGACGACGCCAGGATCGACGGCAAGACATACAATATCGGCTACGAGAACCATTCGCTGATGAAGATCGCCGACATCGTGAAGTCGGTGGTGGGAGCCGATGTCAACGTCGACGTCGAGCCGACTGACGATCTGCGATCCTACCACGTCTCCTCGGAGAAGATCCGTCGCGAATTGGGCTTCGCTCCGACACACACGATCGAGCAGGCCGTCTCCGGACTGGTCGACGCCTTCAAATCCGGACGCCTGCCGAATTCCCTGAACGATCCCCGCTATTTCAACATCAAGATGATGCAGAACATCAGGCTGAAGTGAACATCCGGGGAATCGGGTCAGAGCCGCAGCTCCGTCTCTAGAGCGTCTCCAAAAGCGCGAGCTGGCCCCAGATGTCGGCGGGAGCGAAGATCGAGACGATCTTGTGCGGCCTGTCGAGCATCCCTTCCAGCTTTGAGGTGACCACGGCCTCGTTCTCGTTGTTCACTGCCAACAGGCAGACGAGAGGAGAAGATGACGTCTTCAGGTCATCCGGCGAGCGGACCCCGATGCGGGAGCCCGGCATGAACAGGCCCTGCCGCTCCTTCTGGTCATCGACCGCGAAGTCGATCAGCGATCCGAGTTCGAACGCATTGGTGAAGGTGCAGGCCCGGCAACCGGCGCCATACAGGACGATCTGCGAACCATTGTCGCGCAGCCGGGAAAGCGCGGGAACCAGACGACGTCCATATTCCCGAGCGAGCTCGCCGAACTTTTCCGCCGCATCTGCCGATGCCAGGGCATCAAAGGTCGGCGGCCTCAGTGCACTGCGCCGTGCCATCACCGCAAGCGAGCCACCGCTGAAATTGTACGACTTGACGGACAGCACCTCGAAGGATTTGCGGGTCAGCAGCGCCAGCAGCGTTTCCTCGGTGAAATAATTGACGTGCTCTTCCCACAGAACGGAGATGTCCCCCGCTGCGCGGCCGGGCGCGAAATCCGGAACCGCAATGAACAGATAGCCCTGGTCCGAGAGAGTTTGGTCGACGCAATCGAAGAAGTTCTCAAAATCGCCGATATGTTCGAGCACCTGGCGCGATACGACGAGGTCGAACTTGCCATGCCGCTTGACCGCATCGCGACAGATCGCCGGGCTCACCATGTCGCGATGGACTTCGAGGCCTCGCTTGCGGGCCAACTCGCTTGATACGGAGTTCGGTTCAACGCCGACCACGGTCCTTGCTCCCCGGTCGCGCAGTTTCTCCAGGAACCGGCCATCGTTACAGCCGATCTCGAAGACACTTTTTGGTTCGACGAAGGAATGGATGGTGTCGAGTTCATCGGGCTCGTGCGGCTCGACCTTCCAGCTGCTGAAGTTGAAGTTGAAGTCGCGGTAGAGGATGTCGGGATCGATCGGCGCCACGATCTGCGGCAGGCCGCAGGCCTCGCAGACCTTCATCGCGAAAGGAAAACGCTCCTCGCTTTCATCGCGCCGGCGCAGCATCCGGTGCGCGATCGGCATGGGGCCGAGATCAATCACCGGACGCAATCGATCGGAGCGGCAGAGACGGCAGAGCTGCATGGTCACGGGGTCTTTCCGATTTTCACAATGAAGCGCCGTTTCGAACGCGATCAGTCCGAGCGAACGGCCTTGCGGACGACGTCGGCAATATTGGCTGCATGCAAACCGAACCCCTCCATCAGCCATTCCTGGTTGCCGTAGTCGCGGGCGAACGTGTCGGGAATCCCAATGCGGCGCATCCTCGGCACCCTCCCGTCGAGGCGATCGACCAACGCGTCTGTCACGGCGCTGCCGAGACCGCCGATGACGGTGTGCTCTTCCACGGTCACCACAAGGCCGGCCGTTCTCGCCAATCCTTCGATCGTGGCGACATCAAGCGGCTTGACCGTCGGAACATGGAGCACGTGGCAGGCGATCCCATCCGGCGCCAGCAGATCCGCCGCAACAAGCGCCTGCGTGGTTGCAACGCCGGTGCCGACAAGCAGCACCGGATTCGCATATCCGGCCTCCGCTTCGCGCAGCAGGTAGGCTTGTCCGATCCTGAAACCATGCTCGGGCCTCGTCACCACCCGATCCCCGCCCTTGGCCAGGCGGATGTAGATCGGGTGGGGCCAGTCGAGCGACACCGCCATGAAACGTTTCATTTCCTCGGCGTCTGCGGGCGCGACCACCGTCATGTTGGGCAGTGCCCGCATGATCGCGATATCCTCGATCGCTTCGTGGGTGGGACCGAGCGGAGCGTAGACCAGTCCGCCGCCATTCGCGATCAGCCTGACCGGCAGATCGTGAACACAGAGATCGACCGCGACCTGTTCGTAGCAGCGACGCGTTATAAACGTCGCGATGGTGTTGACGTAGGGGATGACGCCGTCCAGGGCCATACCGGCGGCCATACCGATGACGTTCTGCTCCGAGACACCTTCCATGTACCAGCGGTCGGGAAACTGTTCCTGCATGCCAGCCAGCAGACCGGGACTGAGATCAGATCCGATGAAGACCACCCGATCGTCGCGCTTGGCGAGTTCGTACACCATGTTGACGCAGGTCTGCCGCATCAGCGTGGCTCCAACTCAGCATAGAGACGCTCGCCGAGCTCGCGCGTGACCTTGGATTTGTGGTGCCACTCGGGATCGTGCTCGGCGAAGGAAATCCCCTTGCCTTTCACGGTATGGCAGATCAGCGCCGTCGGCTTGTCTGCATCGAGCGGCACCCGTGCGAAAAAATCGCGCATCTTCGGCACCTCGTGTCCATCGACCTCGGCCGCCGCAAATCCGAACGACCGCCACTTGTCCAGCAGCGGCTCGAGTTCCTGGATCTGGGCCGTAGCACCGGCGGACTGGATCTTGTTGTAGTCGATGATCGCCACGAGATTGGACAGCCTGTGCTTGCCTGCCGACAGAGCGGCCTCCCAGACCGATCCCTCGTTGATCTCGCCGTCCCCCATGATGACGAACACGCGGCTGTCGCGCTTCTGAATACGGGCGGCCAGCGCCATACCCACGCCGATCGACAGCCCGTGCCCCAGCGCTCCGGTCGAGGCTTCGACGCCAGGCACCTTGCCGTGCTCGGGATGCCCACCGAGGATCGACCCCTTGCGACAGAACGTCTTGAGCAGATCGGCCGGGAAATAACCCTTGTCGGCCAGCAGCGCATAAAGCGCGAGACATCCATGGCCCTTGCTCAGAATGCAGCGATCGCGCAGCGGCCAGCCGGGTTCGCTCGGCCGATGACGCAAGACGTCATCGTAGAGAACGCGGAGGATTTCGATCGGCGACATCGAAGAGCCGACGTGACCACGCTCTCCCCCGACCAGTGCGTCCACCACCAGCCGGCGCAGTTGGATCGACCGCCGATCGAGCGGCTGACTTTTCGGAGACCTGGCAAGCGCAACCGGATCGGCGGTCATCACTGGAGCTTTCGGGGTGTGAGAATGACCTGGCCAAGGTACTGGAAAGCAGACCAAAGAGAAAGATTTTCGGGTGATTCGCCCATCAGATGGAGCGGATATCACCAGCACGATCGGGGTCGAGCACGAGCGACGCGATCGAATCAGCCAATGGCACGCTCGGCTTTCAGCAACATCGCCCTCGCCTTGCCGAGCTGCTGGGCCAGCGCTTCGCGATGCTCCGACTCGACGCCGGCCGCAAGGCGGCGCGCCCAGCGTTCCGGCAGAAACTCGTTGAGCAGGATCATTGTCCAGCGCAGCGCATAGAGCGGGAGGCTCACATGCAAGCGCGCCTCGAAATCGGCTTGCGCGACGAACAAGCGGACCATTGCGAGCCGGAATTGCTGCGCCAGATGATCAGGCAGATTCATGCCGGGGTGGAGCATGAAATCGCACGTCAGCTTCACGGGGTCGTCCCACCCGAAATACTCGAAATCCAGGAAAACGATCCGTCCCCCGAGCGTTTGAATGGCGTTGTGAAACCCGAAATCCGACGGACTGAGGCAGCGTGCGGAGGGATCGATCGACGCGTCGAAATCCACTTGCATGCGCCGGCAATGCTCCCTTGCGCGAGCTATCGCGCGGCTGAGCGTCTCGGCGACATCGGCGGAGAGAAAGGCCTCGAGCTCGGAATGGTCGGCCGCAACGGACTTCAGCGCCGCGAACCGGCGCTCCACCTGAGCAACGATGTCGCCCGGACTGAAGCAGGCCTCGGAGGCGAGCGGTAGCGTGGGTGCACTGGCCGCACCGGAAAGCTGCTTCAAGGCGACAACGAATGCGATCGCCTGATCGATCGCCGACTCGCTCGCAGCGGGAGGCCGGCCATCGATCCATTGATAGAGCGCAAAGCCCGACGCGGGATCGCAGGCGCGCGGCTCCGGAACTTGCGTCAAGCCGGATTGATGCATCAACTGGAGGGCGCAGAACTCGGTCTTCAACCGATCGCGGGGATCGGAGGGCTGTTGCGGGTATTGCTTGAGCGCGAACGGGGTACCATCGTCCGTGGTCACCCGGAGAAGCCGGTTGTTGGCACCGGCTCTGACCGGATCGATCGATCGTATGCGGGCACCGGCAAGGTCGGTGGCAACGCGCCACACCTCCGCGGCGAGCAATCGAGGACCGTTGAGGACGTGATGGCTGATATCGGTCCAGCTGGCTTTGACGACGATGTCGCGGCCCGCGGCCGGATCGTCCATCGCGGTGAAAAGGATCTTGTCGACGTGACCGGGAAAGGACGGATCCGCGAAGACCTCCTCGAGGTCGTCGATGAAGATCGCGCAACCGAGCTGTCCGATCCGCTCGATCTTTTCAGCGCGCGTGTCGGCGAAGTGGACCCTCTCCCGCGAGAGCCCCGTTCTCTTCGGGTCCAGGAAGCCCCTCGCCTCCATCCAGGCCAGGGCAGCCTCGCGCAGATCCACCCGCACCTCGGCATGGTTCGCAAATCTGGTCTTGTGGCTGACCACGACGACATCGCATCCGCGCCGGCGAACCGCCTCCAGGAAAGCCATCACCCCGGCGAAAGGCGCGGCGCCCTGCATCCGCGGCCCATAGACGTCTCCTTGCAGGACCTGCCATTTCAGTTCGCCGTCTTCGAGCTTTCGGACCGTATCCCGGAGCAATTTCTTGGGCCCCTCGAAGTCGGCGCCGACCCAGCCGCGCTCGCGCGCAGCCTCGACGAAGACCGCGTCGTAGTCCGCGATGGTGTTGTCGAAATCGATTCCGATTCGCACGAACTCAGCCCCGCTCGCCCGCAGCGTCCCAGACCGGGCCAGTCCTGCCCGCAACAAAACATGCCGGATCGCGGCGCGCCATCCTCGGCTGCTCGCGGAACTGGCTCCAGAACAGAAGGTTGGCCATTTTCCCGTTTAGGCTCTTCCTAGGGGCTTATGCCGTCAGCTATAATTCTCGGATCATCCGGGAGCAGATTCGAATGACGGAAACCGCCTTCGTATCCGTCGAAGAGCAGTTGCTGGCGAATCGTTTCATCGATGACGGGTACATTACCACCCCGGCAGACGACCGCGCAGGCCTAGACCGGATTCAGCGGCGGGCAGCGGAGCTCGCCGCGGACTTCCTGCAATTGCCGCAGCCCAACGATCCCCGGGATCTGCTGGACAACATCCACGACCGGGTCGCCGTGGCCGACCTCAATGCCTTGCGGATGCATGTCATTACCGGCCTCAACGCTGAGCCATGGCTGCGCCCGACTTATTTCCGTCTGGCGCGCTCGACGATCGAAACCATCGTCGGGAACGAACTCTGCATGCAGCGCCGCGTCAATCTCAGCATCCAGCTTCCTGGCGACGATTCCTCCCTGCTGGCCACCCATTCCGACGTCTGGTCCGGCGACTCACCGTTCGAGGTCGTGGTGTGGGTACCGCTCGTGGACGTTCGAGGCACCAAGGCGATGTACCTTTTGTCGCCATCCCTGAATGGGGAGATGCAGGACCGCATGGCAAGTCTGCGCAGCGCCGAGGAGTTGTACAGGACGATCGAGCCGCACGTGACCTTCATCGATATCCCCTACGGTCACATCATGCTGTTCAACCAGACGCTGATGCACGGCAATCGCGTGAACCGGGAATCCAGCACCCGCTGGAGCATGAATTGCCGGTTCAAGAGCATCATGTCCCCATATGCGGACAAGCGGTTTGGCGAATTCTTCGAACCGATCCTGTTGCGTCCGGCAACCCGCGTCGGCATGAAGTACAAGCTGCCCGGAGGCTTCCATGGCTGACCGCATCGGCCATCGCGGCTATATTGGCGCGCGCCCGCTGAACGGCAGTCGCACCCCGCAGCACGTCCAGAACATCGTCATCCGGGACTATGCGCGGCGCAAGAATTTGCACTTTCTGCTCAGCGCCACCGAGCACATCATGCCCGGCAGCTATATGGTCCTTGAGGACGTCCTCGACGAACTGCCGCGACTGCGGGGATTGATCTGCTACAGTATTTTCATGCTGCCCCCTGAGGAAAATCGGCGGCTGGCGATCTACGACCGGGTGCTGCGCGAGGGCTGCGACCTGCATGCCGCCGTCGAAGAGATAGCGCTGTCCTCGCGCACGGATATCCAGGCCATCGAGGACATTCTGCTGGTCAATAAATTCGCGACCATCCTGTGACGATGCCGGGCGATCCGATGTCTCCGGGTAACGTGACGGCCAGACGCAGTCCGACGTCCCTGCGCACGCAGAACCCGGAAGTCTACTATTGCGATGACGCCCTCGTCACGGTGGACGACGCCACCATCGCCGAGCTGAAACGCATCGCCGCCGGCAACCCGCGCCTGCGCAGCAGGTTATGTGCGCATCCCGATCCCGCCTCAGACCTGCATGAGATGCTGATCGTGCACCATCGCGACGCCTATGTCCGGCCTCACATGCATATCGGCAAGCCCGAGTCCTTCCATGTGATGGAAGGCACCGCGCGGGTGGTGATCTTCGAGGACGACGGACGCATTCGCGACGTGCTCGATGTAGCCCCTTATGGCCGGGGCGCGCTCTGTTATTACCGGATGCCCGAGAAGGTCTTCCACTCCTTGCTGATCACATCGGAATGGCTGGTCTTTCACGAGACGACGGCCGGTCCCTTCGATCCCTCCCGGACAGCCTTTCCGGATTGGGCACCGGATGGCAGCGACTCCGGCGAGGTGGGGCGCTACGTGGCCGAGCTCGGCGCGCTGGCTGCCTCGCCGCAATGGCGGAGGCGCTGAATGACAGAGGACAAGCTGTTCAACTACTATGAGCGCCAGGACATTCTGCCGACGTTCGGAAATCTGAAGTCGGCAGCCGACCTCGCGGCCTATGCGAAGCAGCGGCACGAACTGTTTTCCAGCAAGCTGTTGCTGCCTCCCCGGCTCTTTCTCAATTCCGACGTGCTCGAGTTCGGCCCCGATTCCGGGGAAAACGCGCTGGTCTTTGCCGGCTGGGGCGCGAGCATGACGCTGGCCGAGCCGAACCAGCAGGCTCATCCGAGGATCAAGGCTTATTTTTCCCAGTTTGGTCGGGCCGACCGCCTCCGTGAACTCGTCCTATCCGATGTCGAGGGCTTCGGTCACGCCCGTCGTTTCGACATCATCGATGCCGAGGGCTTCATTTACACCATTCAGCCCATGGAGAAGTGGTTAGGCATCTTCCATCGGCTGCTCCAGCCCGACGGCTACGCGGTGATTTCATACTACGAGCGTTGCGGCGGTTTCATGGAACTTGCTCTGAAGGCCATCCATGCCGCCACCAAGGTCCTGACACGCCAACCTCCCCTCGAAACCGCCAGGCTGCTGTTCGCGGCGAAGTGGGACAGCATTCCGCACACGCGCAGTTTTGAATCCTGGCTGATGGACGTGCTCGAGAATCCTTTCGTTCGGCTCCGCTACTTCCTCGACGCGGCAAAGCTGAGCGAGGCTGCCCATGGACTCGGCTTTGACATTCACTCCGCCTGGCCATCCTATCGAGACGGCCTGGACGTGTATTGGCACAAGAAAGTGCTGCCGGACGACGAGAAACTCCGTCGAACCGCGCATCATCTTCGCCGCAGCCGCCTGAGCTTTCTCGGCGGGCGTAAGCTCTACATGATCGGCAAGGTTGCCGCCGTGGACGCGATATCGGCTTTGATCGACAAGCTGGTTGTCGATGTTGACGGAATGATCGACGAGCCTTCCCCCGCCCGCCTCGCACGCGTGACCGCAGACCTCGCAGCACTCGGCAAGATCATCGGCGAGACTGATATCCTTGCCGATGATCCGTCAGACACCGCGGCCCTCATGGCAGCGATTGAGAGCTTCAGACGCATCTTCGAAGCACTCGGGCAAGGCGATGTCGCCAAGGTCACCGCCCTCACCCGGTCCGATCCTGCGTTCATCGAGAGCTGGGGGCAGCCGGCACATTTCCTTGTTCTTCGTAAACAGGCCGAGGCATCGCAGGCGGGGATCTAGACAGGTGCGACCGGGCATCGGGATTGTCGGCGCCGGCATGGTTGGCCAGATGTGCCACCTAGCCAATTTCATGGCCAATCCGGCCTGCAGCGTCGTCGCGATCGCCGATCTGCGGACGGATCTCGCCTCGGCTGCTGCGCGAAAATTTGGCGTCACCCGGGTCTACCGGACGCATCTCGACCTGCTCGCCGACGCAGACGTCGATGCCGTCGTGGTCGTGACGCGGCGCCGCGCCACCGGCCCGATCGTCCTGGACGCGCTCGGAAGTGGGCGTCACGTCCTGTCGGAAAAGCCCATGGCCTATACGGTCGCGCAGGCCACATCGCTCGTCGCGGCGGCGCAGCGGCGGGATCTGGTCTATGCCGTCGGCTATATGAAGCGCCACGACGCGGGCGTTGCGCGCGCAATCGGCGAACTGGCGCGGCTCCGCGCCGATGGCTCCCTCGGCCGCATCATCCGCGCACATGGCTGGTGTCACGGCGGCGACACCGGTGGATCACCCGCGCGTTTTGTGATGACCGGTGAACCGCGCCCGGACGGTCTCGAACTGTGGCAGGACGGACCGGATTGGATGAGCGGTGCGCTGCGGCCCGGCTATGATCACTTCCTGAACGTTTTCAGCCACGTCTTGAACTTGACGCGCCATCTGCTGGGCGCATCGCCGCGCATCCTCAGCGGCCACGTCGACAGTTCAGGATCCGCACAGTTGACCCTCGATTTCGATGAGACGTCCTGCACGCTGGACCTTGCAAGCCGGTCCAGCGGCGCGTGGCGCGAAGGTCTGGCGATCACGTTTGAGCGCGGCAGTCTCACCATCGATCTGCCCCCTCCCTTCTCCGAGGAGGAGGCCGAGGTCACCCTCGACCGGGATGGCCGCATCACACGGCTGCCGCGTGGGGCCAGCTGGGCATTTCGGCGACAGGCGGACGCCTTCATCGCGGACATCATCGAGGGCAGGATGCCGATCGCGTCGGGAGAGGATTCCGTGACCGATATTGCGCTGGCAGAGACGATCTGGCGGCCAGCTTAGACCGGCGAGCGATCGTGCCGGAAACAATCAATGCAACTTTCGGAAGCGTTCGTTTCGCCTGCCAGCACCTTCGCCAAGTGCTTGATTTCGCTGGCAGGAGTGGCAGGGCTCGAACCTGCGACCCCCGGTTTTGGAGACCGGTGCTCTACCAATTGAGCTACACTCCTACGGACCTCGCGTTGCCGCCGGTCACGGCCGCTTTCAAGCACAGGGGGCGGCCGGTTTGCAAGGGAGAAGCGCGCTCGCCTCGCTTGTTTGTGCAGGGCTTTCTGGGCCACAGTTCGCGGACAAGCAAAAACCACCGGGAGTGCCCAAGATGACCCCAGCGTCCGCCACAGCCACCTCACAGGCCACCACGCCCTCCCGAACCCCGGCCCTTCCCGAGGCACGGCCGGAAACGCTCGGTCTGTCCCGGCCGCGCCTGCAGGCGATGTCGGATGCCTTCAAGCGGGAGATCGACAAGGGAACCGTGCCCGGCCTGACTGTGCTGGTCGCCCGCCGCGGCCAGGTCGGCTGGTTCGAGGCGCTGGGCCGGCAGAGCCCGGCGGCGGCCACGCCGATGAGCCGCGATTCGATCTTCCGGATCTTCTCGATGACCAAGCCGATCGTCTCGGTGGGCATCATGGCGCTGGTCGAGGACGGCCATCTGCTGCTCGGCGATCCCGTCGCCAAGTTCATCCCCGAATTCGCCGACCAGAAGGTCGGATTGGTCAGCAACGGCAAGCTCGAACTGGTTCCGGCAAAGCGGCCGATGACGGTGCAGGACCTGCTTCGCCATACCTCCGGCCTCACCTACGAGCACCAGGGCGACGGGCCGGTCCACAAGCTCTATCAGGACTCCCGGGTGCGCAGCCGCAAGATCAGCAATGCCGAGCATGCGGCGCTGGTCGCCGGCTTCCCGCTGGTCTGCCACCCTGGCGAGGAATTCAACTACAGCCGCTCCACTGACATCCTCGGCCGCATCATCGAGGTCGCCAGCGGCCAGTCGCTCGGCACCTTCCTCACTGAGCGCATTCTCGCACCGCTGGGCATGGCCGAGACCGGCTTCTCGACCGCCGAGGCCAATGCCAACAGGCTCGCCGAGCCCTTCCCGGCCGATCCCTGGACCAGCGACAAGGTCGCGCTGTTCAACATGCTGGAGCAGCCGGTGATGGAATCCGGCGGCGGCGGCCTGGTCTCGACCACGATGGACTATGCCCGCTTCTGCCTGATGCTGCGCAATGGCGGCACGCTGGACGGCAACCGGATCATCGGACGCAAGACGCTGGAACTGATGGCCGCCGACCATCTCGGACCTGATGTCGTGACCAACGGCACGCTGCTGTCGCCGGGCCACGGCTTCGGCCTCGGCTTCGCCGTACGCCGCGAGGCCGGCATCGCGCCCTTCCCCGGCAGCGTCGGCCAGTATTTCTGGAGCGGCATCGCCGGCACGTTCTTCTGGATCGATCCGAAGGAAGACCTGTTCGCGGTGTTCATGAGCCAGGGCCCGGGCCAGCGCGACTACACGCGTACGCTGGTGCGGGATCTCGTCTACGCGGCGGTGGAGTAGCGCGGGGCGTCAGGCGCTCGCCAGCAGGGCCCGGTCGCCGGTTGTGGCGACCGGACCGGCCTCGCCCTGCGCCCGTTCGATGATGATCCGGGCCGCCTCGTGCAGCGAGGTGGCGAACAGGTCCGCTTTCGCCGTCTCGCGCAGTTCGTCGATATTGGCGACGCCCTCGGCCCAGCATCCGACCATGATGGAAGCCGCCGGCAGCTTGCGGCGCAGCCGACGCACCGCGTAGCGCAGATGCGCCGGGCTGGTGATGCCGATATAGCTCAGGCAGACCAGCGCCACGCCCGAGGTCTCGAGACGGAAGATATTCGCGGTCGACAGGGCCTCGGGGCCCTCCACGCGGCTGCCGACGCCATGCGCGCGGCAGAGTTGTGCGAGCATGATCGCCCCCGCTTCGTCCAGCATCGTGCGTCCGCCGATGCAGAGCACGGCATTCTCGGCGCGGAAGGACTCCGTCAGCGCGTCCGGACCAAGCACCGGGATATCCGGCTGTTCACCTGCCGTCGCCGCCGCTTCGACCGCATCGGCCGCCTCGGGGTCCTCGGTCCGTTCAGACCCGGACGGACGGACATCGTCCTGATCCGAGAGGTCTTCGACGAATTCGAGCACGGTATCGCGGATGCGCGTGAGCCGCGTCCGGTCCAGCGCGGCGCGGTCGAGATCCGACTGCGCCAGTTGCATGCCCTTGATCGCGACCTCGTCGTAATAGGCTGACAGCGAGCCCTCCTTGAGGAACTGTTCGGCCTTCTCGGCGGCTTCGGTCGGATCGCCGGCCAGCATGCGCTGGTAGAATATCTCGGGGGGCGACAGCGCCGGCCGGTCGCCGAACATCACGTCGAGGAAGGACAGCCGCTCCACATGGCGCCCGAGGACGACGAGACACACGGTGAGCGGCGTCGCCAGCACCAAACCGATGGGTCCCCACAGTGCCGTCCAGAAGGTCGCCGAGACGACCACCGCCACGGGCGACAGGCCGGTGGTGCGGCCATACAGCAAGGGCTCGACGACCTGGCCCACCAAGGGCTCGATGACGAAGAACAACGCGGCGGTCCAGGCCAGCATCCACCAGCCGGGATCGACCGCCACGGCGAGCGCGAGCGGAAAGGCCGCGGAAATGATCGCGCCGATATAAGGCACGAAGCGCAGCACCGCCGCGAGAATGCCCCACAGCGCCGCGCTGGGGATCCCGATCAGCCAAAGCCCGACGCCGATCATCACGCCGAAGCCGGTATTGAGCATCAGCTGATTGAGGAACAGCCGGCTGAGGCGCGCCGCGGCATCGTCCAGCGCCGCGGTCGTGCGCTGCAGATCGTGGGCCCCGGCCAGCCTGATGAGCCGGTTCCGCAGATCCTCGCGCTGGATCAGGATGAAGATCACGAAAATGACGATGATCCCGGTGGTCGCCAGCGGCGATACCAGCGGGGCGATCAGCGAGCGCAGGCTCTCCAGCGCGCCGGGATCCGGCTGCAGCACCTCGACCGGGACTGGCTTGACCCCTGTCTTGCTCGGTGCGCCTGATGTCAGCGGATTGGACGGCGCGACCGATTTCGGCTTGTCGAGCTCCTTGCCGAGGTCCTGCAGCATTTCGGCGGCACGCTCCAGCGTGGAGCTGCCGCCGGCCACGCCGCGCACCGACTGGATCTTGGACAGGATCGTCGCCTGGTATTTCGGCAGATCGCCGGCGAGCCCGTTGAGCTGGGTCGCGATCACGCTGCCCAGCGCGAAGATGATGATGAAGGCGAACAGCACGACGCCGACGACCGCGATCCCGCGCGGCACGTGCAGGCGCTGCACGAACCTGACGGGGGCCGCGAGGACGAAGCTCAGCAGGATGGCGAGCGCGACCGGGACGAAGATTTCCCGCCCCAGGTACAGCGCAGCGATGATGATGATGCTCAGGATCGCCGCGCCCACCGCAACGACCATCGCGGAGACGTCGTCCGGGGATTGCGTCTTCATCACCGTCGGGATCATGCCTCCCAACGGACGGGCCCCGGGTTGGTTCCTTCACCGCCCCGGCGCAGGCCCTCTTCGCTCGCCTCAGCTGATCGTCGCGCCGCCGTCGATCACCATGGTCTGGCCGGTCATGAAGTCGCCGGCCCGCGAGCCGAGGAATACGGCAGCGCCGGCAATCTCGTCGGGGACGCCGATCCGCAGCAGGGGCGAGCGCGCGGTCGAGGCCTTCAGGTTCTCGGGATTGTCCCACAGCGCCTTGGCGAAATCGGTCTTGATCAGGCCGGGCGCGATGCAGTTCACGCGGATGTTGTGGGGGCCGTATTCGCAGGCGAGATTGCGCGCCAGCTGCATGTCGGCGGCCTTCGAGATCGCGTAGGCGCCGAGGATGGTCGAGCCCTTGAGCCCGCCGATCGAGGAGACGATGATGATCGAGCCGTCCTTGCGCTCGATCATCTGCGGCACCACCATCGAAATCAGCCAGTTGTTGGCGACGATGTTGTTGTCCAGAATCTTCCTGAACTGGTCGTCGGAGATGCCGGCGAGCGGGCCGTAATAGGGATTCGAGGCGGCGTTGCAGACCAGCACGTCGATCTTGCCGAAGGCGCGGTTGCTCTCGTCGACGAGGTTCTGCAGATTCTCCTTCGAGGAGATGTTGGCGGCGATCGCGACGGCGGTGCCCTTGCCGAACTTGTCGTTGATGCCCTTGGCCACCTGGTCGCACACGTCGGCCTTGCGCGAGGAGATCACCACCTTGGCGCCGTGCTCGGCCATGCGCTCGGCGATGGCGAGCCCGATGCCGCGCGTCGAGCCGGTGATGACGGCGACTTTCCCCTTCATGTCGAACAAGGTCATTTCAGTCCTCCCCAATTGGTCTTTGTGTTTCCGTGAAACGCCGGCTCAGGCCAGCTTCTTGACTTCCGGTCCCGCCATCTGGTGCATCGCCGCATGCGCATCGTCGGCGATCCACGGCTGCAGGTTCACCGCCGGCAACCGCCAGACATTGCGGTCGGCGGCCGCGAAATGATCGATCCGCGTCACCGAGCAATTGTCGATGTCGAAGGCCAGCCCGCGCTCCGGCTGGCCGTTGAGCGCAAGGCCCAGCGCGGCCTTGATGGTGCCGCCATGGGCGACGGCGATGATGTCCTGTCCGGCCGCCTCGCTATTGATGCGCTCGATGGTGCGACGCGTGCGCTCGTACAGATCCATGAAGCTTTCGCCACCGGGCGCCGGCTCGTTGATGTCGGCGAACCAGCTCGAGCCGACCGGGCGGCTGGCGATGAAGGCGGCGCGGTTCATGCCCTGCCACTGGCCGAGATTCTGTTCGGCGAGATCGGCCTCCCATGTCATCGACCCCGGGCGCGGATAGCCGGCGGCCCAGATCGCTTCCGCGGTCTGGTGCGTACGCATCAGATTGCTCGAATACCAGACCGCCTTGCGCGGCAGCACCTTGGCGACGGCGTTGAACACATAGGCGTCGCTGGTGTCGCAGGCGATGTCCGACTGGCCGTAGATGTTGCCGCCATCGTTGCGCACCGGCGCATGCCGGACCCACCACCACCGCGTCGTCACCACGTTCGGCTTGTCTGCGCCTGCCATCGAAACCCTTCCATCCCGTGTGATGTCGCTGTACGTGAGGAGCGACCGTGTCTCAAGACACTTTGCCGTTTGAAATTGTGTTTGAAATTCCGCGGCGCGGCAAGCGTCGCCGGCAACCCCCGAGGGAGAAACGCATGGGCCGCCTGCAAGGCAAATCCGTCATCATCACCGGCGCCGGCAGCGGCATCGGCCGCGCGGCTGCACTGCTGTTCACCCGCGAGGGCGCCAGGCTGATCGCGGTGGACCGCACCGAGGCGGTCAAGGAGACCGTCGACGAGGTGAAAAAGCAAGGCGGCATGGCCGAGGCCATGATCGCGGACGCCGGTTCCGAGTCCGACGTCATCGCCGTCATCGACAAGGCGGTGAAAACGCACGGCCGGCTCGACGTGATCTGGGCCAATGCTGGCGTGTCCGGCGGCCTCGTTCCGCTCGGCGAGCAGACCGTGGAACAATGGCATGAGGTGCTGCGCGTCAATCTGATCGGGCCGTTCCTGGCGGTGAAGCACGCCATGCCGCACATGGTGAAGCAGCAGTCCGGCGCCATCGTGCTGACCGCATCGGTTGCGGGCCTCAAGGCCGGCGCCAGCGGGCATCCCTATGCCGCCAGCAAGGCCGGCGTGATCAGTCTCGTGCAAACCACCGCCTATTCGCTCACCGGCACCGGCGTGCGCATCAACGCGGTCTGCCCGGGCCTGATCGAAACCGGCATGACCAAGCCGATCTTCGACCGCGCCAAGGAACGCGGCACCCAGGACAAGATCGGCCAGCTCAACCCGCTCAAGCGCCCCGGCCAGCCGCACGAGCTCGCGGCCATGGGACTGTTCCTGGCCAGCGACGAGGCGTCGTATGTGAATGGTCAGGCGTTCCCGGTCGACGGTGGCCTGACGGCCTCGATGCCCTATACCGGCAAGCCGGTTTAAGGACCGCACGCTCGTGTCCCGGACGCGATGCGTCCGGGACGTGAGACGAGCGTTTTGAGCAGGACTCTTTCCTCCTCCTCATTGCGAGCGCAGCGAAGCAATCCAGACTCTTTCCGCGGAGGGATTTCTGGATTGCGTCGTCGCTGCGCTCCTCGCAATGACGATTTGGTTGGCAATCCGGTTCCTCAAATTCCGCTGTCATTCCCGGCGAAAGCGGGGAATCCAGTACGCTGCGGCTTCTCCGTTGAACATGACTGTCTCTGGAATACTGGATCGCCCGGTCAAGCCGGGCGATGACGGCGGAATGGGGGGATGCAGACATGACTCATCGCTCTCGCGGCTCATCTCGCCCGAGCTTTGCATCGTCTCTTCGCCTCAAGCCCTCAATTGAAAGAGGGCGCAGGGAAGACCGGGAGCCCGCTGGCACCCGCGGTCCCCGTGCGCGATTGGCACAGA
>VYLE01000093.1_pt1 | contig 83405 bp, 77 predicted proteins | sample 5114391 | NCBI WGS metagenome assembly VYLE01 (sample SAMN12291771, study PRJNA351875) | freshwater metagenome | isolation source: freshwater lake | place: USA: Michigan, Kent Lake | collected 2013-08-15 | reverse complement strand
GTGGCTGGAACGGCGGCGGCGGCCCGGGACCTCCCGGGCCGCCGCCGCCGTTCCAGCCACCACCGCCGCCGCTCCAGCCCTCGCAACGCAGGTAGCCATTGTAATTGGCGATGCGCCCGTTGCAGCTGCGCACCGAGATGGAGCTGTTCTGCAGGTTCTGGCGGTTATCCAGGCAGCGGGCGGTGAGGGTGCCGTACTGGACGGTGATGTCACGGCAGCTACGCTGGTAGCTGCCGTCCGGCACCGGGTCGTAGGATCCGCCTGTGTTCCAGCCGCCGCCGGACTGGGCGAAAGCGGCAGCCCCGCCGAGGCCGACAATCAGGGCGGCTGCGGCCGCGATGTGCGAGGTCTTCATTGGATTGTTCCCCTGTTGAATTCATTCGCCGGCGAAGAAGGTGAAACGGGTGTTCTCGATACGGGTGTCGCCGACCAGCAGCGTACCGGTCAACACCGTCGCCTCGCTGGCTCCCTGCGCCTTGGCCTCCGCCATGGCGGCCGGGTCGAAGGCGCCTTCGAAGGTAATGGCGCCAAGCTTGGGGTCGGCGCCGGCGAAGCGAAGGGTCCTGCCGTCCGTGGCATAGCCGGTGGGCAGCACCCGGACGCTGACCTCATGGGCCTCGCCGCCCATCTCGTTGGTTTTCAGCGGGCTGGCGGTATCGTCGAACTCCAGCAGGATAGGGCCGAAGGTCGAGGTGCGGTCGCCCTGTTCCCAGGCCGCGAAATCGCTGATCGCCCCGACGCCGATGGTCTTGAGCTGCCAGCTGCCGACGCGAATGTCCCTGGTCGGCATGTAGTAGCCGGCGTTGTCGAAATTGCCTGTGTGGGCAAAGCCGCTGACCTTCGGCCGGGCCGCGTCCGGCGCATGGACCTGGGCCGGCGCCGGCGCCGGCGCGACAACCGGGGCGGGGTTCGGCTTGCTATCCTGGCGGTTGCAGGCGCTCAGGCTCAGGGCCGCCGCCGCGGCGCACAGCGCAAAGGTGATGATCCGCATCATTCTCTCGCAAACCCCGGTCCCATTATAGGATCATGCGCTCTGGGGCTGCTTTGTGTCCACCGCCAACCCTTGACGCGGGAGCCCTTTGGCCGCATCCGCCGCGCCATGCTCGTCAGTGACTTCGACTTCGATCTGCCGGAAGCGCTCATCGCCCTTCGCCCCGCCAGCCCGCGTGAATCGGCGAAGCTGCTGGTCGTGCGACCGCAGCCCGAGGGCGAGGAGGGGGTGCTCGCGGATTTCACGGTCGGCGACCTGCCCTCGCTGCTGCAGCCGGGTGACGCCCTGGTCTTCAACGACACCCGGGTCATCCCGGCCCGGCTGTTCGGGGTGCGTCGCCGCGACGAGAGCGAGGTCCGAGTCGAGGCCATCCTGCACCGCCGCCTTGCGCCCGACCGATGGACCGCTTTCGCCCGCCCCGGCAAGCGGCTCAAGGTCGGCGACCGCATCCTGTTCGGCGACAGGCAAGCCACGTCTACCGGGGATAACGCCTGCGCCCTGACGACCCTGGTCGCCGATGTCGTGGAGAAGGGCGAGGGGGGCGAACTGACCCTGGCCTTCGAACTCAGCGGCGTCGATCTGGACCTTGCCGTGGCCGGGGTCGGCGAAATGCCCCTGCCGCCCTACATCGCCGCCAAGCGCGCGGAAGACGAACAGGACCGCACCGACTACCAGACCGTCTACGCCCGCGAGGACGGCTCGGTCGCCGCCCCGACTGCCGGCCTGCACTTCACGCCCGGGCTACTGGCCGCCATCGCCGAACGCGGCGTCTCAAGCCACTTCGTGACCCTGCACGTCGGGGCCGGCACCTTCCTGCCGGTAAAGACCGACGTCGTCGCCGAGCACAGGATGCACCCGGAGTTCGGTGTGGTGAGTCCCGAAACCGCCGCCGCTCTCAACGCCGTCCGCTCCGCCGGCGGGAGCATCGTCTGCGTCGGCACCACCTCCCTGCGTCTGCTGGAGAGCGCCGCCACCGAAGACGGTGTCATTCATCCCTTCGCCGATGAGACGGCCATCTTCATCACCCCCGGCTACCGCTTCCGCGCCGCCGACGTTCTGATGACCAACTTCCACCTGCCCAAATCGACCCTGTTCATGCTGGTCAGCGCCTTCGCCGGCCAGGCGACGATGAAGGCCGCCTACGCCCATGCCATCGAAACGGGCTACCGCTTCTATTCCTACGGCGACTCATCCCTGCTATTTCGCGCCGCCTGATGACCTTCCCCTTTGAGATCAGCGCCACGGACGGCGCGGCCCGCACCGGGACCCTGAAGACCCCGCGGGGCGATATCCGCACCCCTGCCTTCATGCCGGTCGGCACGGCGGCCACAGTGAAGGCCCTGACCGTCGATCAGGTCAGGGAAAGCGGCGCCGACATCCTGCTTGGCAACACCTACCACCTGATGCTGCGCCCCACGGCCGAGCGGGTGCAGCGGCTGGGCGGCCTGCACAGGTTCATGCGCTGGGACAAACCCATCCTAACCGACAGCGGCGGTTTCCAGGTGATGAGCCTGTCGAACATCGCCAAAGTGAAGGAGGATGCGGTCACCTTCGCCAGCCACATCGACGGCTCCAAGCACGTGCTGTCGCCGGAACGCTCCATCGAGATCCAGGCCGACCTGCTTGGCTCCGACATCGTCATGCAGCTGGACGAATGCGTCAGCTGGCCCGCCGAGGAAGACCGCGCGCGCGAGGCCATGCAGCTGTCGGCCCGCTGGGGCCAGCGCAGCAAGACCGCCTTCGGGACCCGCGATAGCCAGGCTCTGTTCGGCATCCAGCAGGGCTCGACGTTCGAGGCCCTGCGCCGCGAATCCTCCGAACGCCTCATCGAGACCGGCTTCGACGGCTACGCCATCGGCGGCCTGGCGGTCGGCGAGGGCCATGCCGCCATGTGCGAGGTCCTCGACTACGCCCCCGGCCTGCTGCCCGCCGACCGGCCGCGCTACCTGATGGGCGTCGGCAAGCCCATCGATATCGTTGAGGCGGTGGCGCGCGGGGTCGACATGTTCGATTGTGTCCTGCCGACCCGCTCCGGCCGCCACGGCCAGGCCTGGACCTGGGACGGACCCATCAACCTGAAGAACGCCCGCTTCGCCGAGGACGACAACCCGATCGATCCGGATATCGCCGGACCGGCGGGAACATCCTATTCACGGGCCTATCTGCACCACCTTGTGAAGGCTGACGAGATCCTCGGCCAGGTCCTGTTGAGCTGGCACAACATCGCCTTCTTCCAGATGCTGACCGCGACGCTTCGCACCGTCATAGCCGAGGGGCGGCTGGACGCTTTCCGCCGCGAGTTCGCGGCGCGGCAGACCAGGCCTACGTCCTAGGGGACTGGATCGCCGCGCAACGGCGGTCGATCCAGTCAGAACAGTCGTCCGGGCCGGCGTTCCGGTCCCCGATCAGCGCCCACTATTTCTTGACCGGATACTGCGGGGTCGATGGATCACGCAGCTTGATCGGCGGGCCGGTGTACGGCGTCGGCGCCGCCGGTGGCTTGCAGCCCTTGGCCAGACCGATGCCCTTCAGATAGCCCCGCCGGATGCCGCCGGCCGTGATCGCGGAGCGCACCAGCTTGTCGTGACGTTCGGCCCCGGTCAGCTTCCGCACCCAGCCGCGGTAGGGGATGATGTCCTGCGCCATCCCGACCATCTCGCGCATGGCCTCGTCGGTGACGAACTCGCGGCTGTCGGCGATCAGGCCTCGGTCTGCCTTGGTCGGCTTGGGCTGGTCCATGTCGGGGCCCAGGGCCTCGTCGAGGGGGATCAGGACGGCCTCGATCTCCTTGCAGCTCATCGGATAGGGCTTGGCATAGGGATCGGCCAGGGAATCGAGCAGGACCTGCGGGATCTTGGTCCTCATGAGATTGATGTCGCGCAGCGGCGAAGACGCCGCCCCGGCCAGGCTGCCCTTGTTGACCTGATCGGTGGTCCGCACCCGTCCCGGTGCGGATGGCGAGGTGGTGGCGCAGGCGGCCAGGATGATCAGCAGGGGGGCGATCAGGGGCAGGGCGATTAGGGTGCGCATGGCGGCAATTCATATCCTTCAGAAACCGTCCCGCAAGCGCTTGCTCCCTCGGACGGGCGCCACTATGGTCCGCGCCGCTTCGGATCCCCTAATTCGGTGTCTTCAAGCGGGCCGGTAGCTCAGTGGTAGAGCATTCGACTTTTAATCGAATGGTCGTGGGTTCGACCCCCACCCGGCCTACCATCTGCTTCGCTCGTGCGCGCTGCGCACCAGCTTCGCAGGAGAAGTCCTTCCGTCACGCGCGCACGAGCGAAGCAGGATGCCCTTCGTCGCCTTGACGAAGAAGGGCTCTCTGACGGCTATCTTCTCCCCAATGGCGCCAGCGCCGCCCCGAGCAGGGCGGCATGGCGGTGAAGGATCACCTTGGTCGGGATGGCCGCACAGTAGCTGGTGAAACGGCCCTTGGCCTCGAAGGCGGCGCGGAAGCCGCTGGACCTCAGGACGTCGATGATCCCGGGCGCGATGCCGCCGCCCAGATAGACTCCGCCGGTCGCGCCATAAGCCAGGGCGAAGTCGCCGGCAGCAGCGCCATAGATCCGGCAGAACCGCTCCAGCGCTTCGGCGCAGAGCGGGTCTCGTCCGCCCGTTGCGCGCTCCACAATATCCTCTGGGTCCAAAGGCAGGGGCTCGACGCCCTTCAGCCCGGCCAGAGCCTCGTAGAGATTGACCAGGCCCGGGCCGGACAGCAACCGCTCAAGCGACACCCGCCCGAAACGGCCGGTCAGTTTGCGCAGGATGTCGATTTCGAGATCGTCGGTCGGGGCGAAGGCGATGTGGCCACCTTCCGATACGGCCACCGCCTCGCTCTGGGAATCCCGGACCAGGGCCCCGACGCCCAGACCGGTGCCGGCCCCAAGGACCGCCACCGTGCCGCGTGCCTGACCCTCTGCGGGTCCGCCAATGTCGCCGAGGTCGTTCGGGGCCAGGGCGTTCACCGACAGGACAAGAGCCTCGAAGTCGTTGATCAGCCGGACCTGATCGAACCCGCGTGATGCGATACCGGCTTCGCTGATCGTCCAGCGGCCGTTGGTCAGGCGCACGCGCCCTGCGCTGACGGGTCCCGCCACCGCAATGACAGCCTCGTGCGGCCGGCTAGGGGTGGCGCCGAGATAGTGGTCGATAGCGTCCTCGAGGCTGTCGAAATCAGCGCGGACAAAGCTTCTCGGGTCGATCAGCACCAATCGGGTCGCGTTTGTGTCGACCCGCGCGAACCGGCAGTTGGTCCCGCCCACATCGCCCACAAGCCGCAGGTCACCTCGTGTCAAAGCCGTCATGCCGCCGGTCTCGAGGGAATAGGGTGTCGCTTCATTGAAGAATCCTGATCTGCGGTAGCAACGCCCCGAAAGTACGCCGGTTCAAGATTTCCAGGTCCGGCAAAGACGCCTGGCTAGGCTCGCGGCGGTGGTTGACGAGGGAGCATCGACGCCCCCAGTTCGCGCCGCAAACGGCTGACGCTGTCGAAATCCAGCTGGCCGAGGATGCCGCGCCGTTCCGGCGGCAGATGGGCGCCGCTCGGCGCGCCATCCTGAAATACATAGTGTCCCAGCAGGGCTCGCCAGGCCTCCCTGTGGTTGGGTGGCAGGTCCTTCAGGGTCAGCAGGGCGTGGATCAGCACATCGCGTGGCGACCCGCGGCCCGGAGCCGGCGGCGCCCACCAGTAGTTGACCAGCATGTTGAGCGGCTCGAGCGCGCGGACATGGTGCCACCACAGATAGGGAATGAAAATCGCGTCCCCCGGCTCCAGTTCGGCGACCAGCGCCGTTTCAAGAGCCTTGGCATAGCGGGGGTGGGCATCGAAGTCCGGCGCGTCGACATTGACCATGCTGATCGTGGCGCCGGTCGGAGACATCTCGAAAGGGCCAACATAGAGGTTGGCGACCTGATCGGGCGGAAACAGGGTGAATCGCCGACGGCCGGCTGTCACACAGGCGATGTTGTCGAAAGGGTCGCCGTGGGGCGCCACAATGGTCCGGTTGCCGATCCAGATCTGCGGTTCCACCTCGGTGTCCAGCAGGGGCATGAGATTCTCGGCGGAGAACCCTGGAAACATCGCGTCGGACGACGAGGACTGGATGGCAAAGGTCGCGGGGGTCTCGTCGGCCGCGTGAGCGATCAGGTAGTCGAAAGCCGCCGGCAGCGCGATCTCGGCTCGCTTGCAGTTCAGGCCGTCCATGTCGTCATTGTAGAACAGGCGTCCGCCGATCGCGGGAGGACCAATCATGGTCGGGATGAAGCGGTGGCTGTCGAACCTCAAGGTATAGTCCCGGAGCGCCTCCGGCGACCGCAGGGCGGCATGAACCGCAGGCCAGTCTCGCACCAGACCCCGCATGACGACCGGCCGACCTTGAGCCAGGATTTCAGCGTCAAACTGCTCACGGGTGACATCCGTCCGTTCCGCTATCCTGTTCATACTTCCCCCTGATCGTCCCTGGCCCCACGTCACCCCAGCATAGGGGCCGACCCGCCGGAAGACCAAGGGGCGGGTCAGGGCCACACCTTGATCGTGACGAAGGGGCCCGTGGCGGCTATTGACCCTGTCAAAGCAACAGCATCCGCCAGCCGAGGAACTCGTCCATGTCCATGTCCATGATCACCACCGAAAAGCGCGGCCACATCGCTATCCTGACACTCAACCGGCCGGAGTCGATGAACGCGCTGGGCGCGGCCGGGGATGGCGATCAGGTACAGGCGGCCTGCGCGGCCATCAATGCCGACCAGAACATCCGCGCCGTTGTGCTGACCGGCGCCGGGCGGGCCTTTTCGGCCGGTGGCGACGTCAAGGCAATGAAGTCGCGGGAAGGGGCATTCGGCGGCTCCGGCGTGGCCATCCGCGAGAACTACCGCAACAACATTCACCGCATCGTGCGCTCCATCTACGGCCTGGAAGTGCCGTCGATCGCGGCGGTCAACGGCGCCGCCATCGGCCTCGGCTGCGACGTCGCCTGCATGACCGACATCCGCATCGCCGCCGACACCGCCAAGTTCGGCGTCACCTTCCTCAAGCTCGGCCTGATCCCCGGCGACGGCGGCGCCTGGCTGTTGCCGCGCACCATCGGCATGAGCCGCGCCGCCGAGCTCCTGTTCACCGGTGATGTCATCGACGCCGCCACCGCCGAGCGCTGGGGCCTCGTCAGCCGCGTCGTGCCGGCCGAGACCGTGCTCGATGAAGCCATCGCCATGGCCGAGAAGATCGCCCAGCAGCCGCCGCACAGCCTGCGCCTCGGCAAGTCGCTGCTGAAGCACGGCCAATCGACCAGCTACGACACCCTGATGGAGATGAGCGCCGCCGCCCAGGCCATCAGCCACCTGACCGAGGACCATATGGAAGGCGTCACCGCCCTGCTCGAAAAGCGGCCGGCCGTGTTCACGGGCCAGTAGGTGCGCCGGGGGGCGATCTTCGCCGCCGCTGGCCTGTTGCTGGTCGCCGGCTGTGACAGCGGCGCTGCGGGGAACGGCGTCCCCCGCAGCAAGGAGTGGTCGTTGCATGTCATCAGCGGTCAGATCACGCTGAAACGCAGCACCGGCATGCTGGCGCTCAATGTGCTCTCGGGCCGGCCCAGCGACCTGGCGGTGAGTTGCCGTTCTGACGGCCGGTTCCAGGTGCGGCTTGAGACCCGGCCGGAAATGGCCGGCAAGACGGTCGAGCTCAGCGCCGGCGGGCGCTCCGTCTCGCTGTCCAGGGGCGACGGGGTGATCGACGAGGCGTTTCTGGCCCTGTTGTCGTCAGATCAGCCGATCTCGGCCAGGGCCGGCGATATCGCGCTGGGTCCCTACAACCCGCCGCTCGACGACGTCACGGACGAACTCGTCGGGCAGTGCCGCAAATGGATGAAGCCGGCCAGGGCGGCGTCCACGGACTGGTCGCTGAGCGTCACCGGCGGTGGTCTGGCCATCATTCATGCGCCGGCCGGGAAGGAAGACCTGCGCATCTACTGTGCGGCGGACGGCCGGATCGGCGCCCAGGCGCCGACCCTCAAGCCCATCGCCAGTGAGGAGCGCTTCAGCCTCGGGGCCGGCAACGAGGCCCATGTCCTCGTCGCTGATCCCGCCGCGGGCGCGGTCGTCGCCGAAGGTCCGATGAACGACGCCCTGATCGCCACCCTGGGCGGCGGCCAGCCGATCTCGGCCAGCTATGGCGCCCAGACGCTCGGGCCGTTCGCGGCGCCGCCCGAAGACCTGCGCAACACCTTCGCGGCCAACTGCCGACAGCGGGCCTTCGAGGCGGCGGCGAAGGGGTAGGCGATGGGCAAGGACGCATCGGGCATCGCCGCGACGTTCCCCGACGGACCGGACACCGGCCGCCTGCAATGGGAGGCGCCGAAGCTGATCTTCCGCGGCGCGACCCGTCGGGTGTTCGAGGGGGCGGCATTGGCCGGCATCCGCGCCGAGGGCGGCGAACTGGTCCTCGCCGATGACAGCCGATTCGCCCTCGGGGAGCCCTTCGCCGGCCGTTGGGCGGAAGCCATCGCCAATCCGCCGGGGCGGCTCGACAAACTGGGGGTCAAGCCGGGAATGCGGGTGGCCCTGCTGGACGTCGCCGACATCGACTTCCCGTCAGAGCTTGCTCAGCGAACACAGCCTTCGAACGCGTTCAGCGACCTCGACATCCTGTTCTGGGGCGCCGACACTGTCGCGCAGATGGCGCGCGTCCCGGACCTCATCCCCATGCTGGCTCCCAAGGGCGCGCTGTGGATCGTCTCCCGTAAGGGAAAGGCGGCGACCATCAAGGATGTCGAGGTCATGGCCGGCGCCAAGGCGCACGGTCTGGTCGACAACAAGGTCTGTGCCTTCTCCGAGACCCACACCGCCTTGCGGTTCACGCGCCGCCAGGCTTGAGGGAATTTCGGCGCAGACTCCCTGCAAGGGTGGCTTTCCGTTGCGTCGGCGCGCTAGACCCGGGGCATGGCGCTTCGCGACTTCTTTCTCCTCATGGCGATGTGCCTGATCTGGGCCTCGAACAACATCGTCAGCAAGATCGTGGTCAGCGATATGCATGTCGCGCCGCTGTTCTACGCCGCCATCCGATTCGGGATCGTCGCGGCCATTACCCTGCCCTGGCTGCTGCCCGCGCCGCGGCCGATCTGGCGCATGATCGCCATCGCCCAGTTGATCGGTGGCCTGAACTTCGCCCTGCTGTTCGTCGGTTTTCAGACGGCAACGCCGTCCGCCGCCTCGATCATCGTCCAGCTGGGCGTGCCGATGACCACGGTGCTGTCGATGGTCATCCTGGGTGAGCGGGTGCGTTGGCGCCGGGGCCTCGGCATGGCCCTGACCCTGGCCGGCGCCCTGCTGGTGCTGTGGCATCCGGTCGGCGTGAGCATGTCGATCGGCCTGTGGCTGATCGCCGCCGCCGCCCTGGCCGGCTCGCTGGGGGCGGTGATGATGAAGCAGATGGACGGGGTCAAACCCATGCAGTTCCAGGCCTGGGTCGGATTCTGCTCCTTCTGGCCGCTGCTGGCCATGAGCGCCATCTTCGAAAAGGGTCAGGTGGCCGGGGCGCTCAACGCCGGCTGGCCCTTCCTGGCCGCCGTGCTCTACTCAGCGCTCATCGTCTCGATCATCGCCCACACCGTCTACTATCACCTGATCCAGAAGTACGAGGCGACCCTGATCTCGCCCCTCACCCTGATGACGCCGCTGGCGACCATCGTCATGGGCGTGCTGATCACCAAGGATCATTTCGACGTCCGGATGGGCATCGGCGCCGCGCTGGCGCTGCTGGGGGTCTTGATCGTGGCGCTCCGACCCAATCATGTGATGCCCCTGCTGATGGCGATCAGGAATCGCGCCCAATGAGCCTAGACGTCATCCCCGCGCCGTCGCCCAACTTCGACGCCCGCACCGCCCCGCCGGACATGATCGTCATGCATTACACCGGCATGAAGAGCGGCGAGGAGGCGCTGGCCCGCCTGCGCGATCCCGACGCCCGCGTTTCCAGCCACTATCTGGTCGAGGAGGATGGTCGCATCTTCTCGCTGGTGGCCGAAGAGCGCCGCGCCTGGCATGCGGGCCGGGGCAGCTGGCGCGGCGAGACCAACTGCAATGCCGTCTCGGTCGGCATCGAGATCGTCAATCCGGGCCATGAGTTCGGCTACCGGCCGTTCCCGGAGGCCCAGATCGCCGCCGTCATCGCCCTGACCAGCGAGATCCGCGGCCGCTGGCAGGTGCCCGACAACCGCATCATCGGCCACTCCGACCTGGCGCCCGCCCGCAAGCAGGACCCGGGCGAACTGTTCCCGTGGCAACGCCTCGCCGAGGCCGGCCATGGCCTGTGGGCGGAAGCCGATCCGGCGCCCGGTGATCCGTTGCAGGAGGGCGCCGAGGGCGTCGGCGTCTTTGCGCTGCAGGCCGGCCTGACCCGGCTGGGCTACGACTGCGCCCCCTCAGGCCAGTTCGACCAGAACACCCGCGAGGTGGTTATGGCCTTCCAGCGCCACTGGGTGCAGAGCCGCTTCGACGGCGTCGCAGACGGCCTGACGCGGGCCCGGCTGATGGCGGTGATCCGGGCGGCGGCGGCCTAGTAGAGGAAGCGCGGATACATTGAACTTCGGAACCGGCATCGACGCGGAAGCGCCGGCGCGGGGAAATGCAATGTGTCCCCTCTGCCGCTTCCTAAATCCGTGACCAAAGCGACGGCCTGGCCGGCGGTTCACGCCAGCGGTCGAACGTCTTGCCACGCAGGGCCATCAGGCCCCCCTGCAGCGCCAGCACGACCTTGGTCGCCTTGCTGGTCGAGGTGCGGGTGTCCCAGGCCTTGGGACCGCGCGCGACGACGCGGACGCCGATTTCGCGATAGACGCAGTTCGCCGCCCCGACCGCCCAGGCCGAGCGGAAGGGCAGTGACCGAAGGCCCCAGCGAGAACTTTGGTAATAGGGCTCGGCGGCCTCGACCAGGCTGAAGGCGAGCGCGGCGACGGCCTCGCGATGCTTCGGATCGGCGAGCTCTTCGCGCGGCACGTTGGCCTCGGTCAGCCAGGTATCGGGCAGGTAGACCCGGCCGTTCTCGGCGTCCTCGACGATGTCCCGGGCGATATTGGTCAGCTGGAAGGCCAGACCCAGGTCCTGGGCCCTGCGTAGGGTGGCGAGATCATCGGGCTTCACCCCCATCACCAGGGCCATCATCACCCCGACCGCCCCGGCCACGTGCCAGCAGTATTTCAGCGTGTCCTCGAAGGTCACATAGCGGACCTCGGAGACATCCATCGCGAACCCGTCGATCAGCTCGATGGCCCAGGCCTCGGGGATGCCCCGTCGCAGAGCCACCTGCTGAAAGGCGGCGAAGGCGGGGTCCGACTGCGGTTCGCCGGCCAGGGCCGAGCGGGTCTTTGCGTAAAGTTCTTCGAGGGTTGCGCGAACCTGCTCAGGCGACACGACAACGCGGTCGTGGCCCAGGGTCTGGCCGTCGATCACGTCGTCGCAGTGGCGGCACCAGGCGTAGAGCATCTCGGCGTCGACACGGGTCTCCGCGTCGAACAAGGCGGCGGCGGCGGCGAAGCTCTGGCTGCCCTGCTGGATGGCCTCGCGACTGGTCGCCTCGATGCTCAAGCCAGGTCCTCGTTCATGAGGCCAGCGGTGGCCTTTGCCGAGCCGACAACGCCGGGGATGCCGGCCCCCGGGTGCGTGCCCGCGCCGACGAAGTAGAGGTTGGGAATCCGGTCGTCGCGGTTGTGGGTGCGGAAGAAGGCGCTCTGGGTGAGGATGGGCTCGAGGCTGAAGGCCGAGCCCAGGTGGGCGTTCAGTTCGCTCTTGAAGTCCGCCGGGGTGAAGATGCGCTGCACGGTCAGATCGCGGCGCAGGTTCGGAATGTAGCGGGCCTCCAGGTAGTCGAGGATGCTGTCGGCATAGGCCGGGCCTTCCTTGGCCCAGTCGATGTCGGCGGTTCCCATGTGCGGCACCGGCGACAGGACGTAGTGGGTGCTGCCCCCCGGCGGCGCCATGCCGGGGTCGCTGGCGCAGGGGGAGTGAAGATAGAGCGAGAAGTCGTTGGCCAGATTGTTCTTTGTGTAGATCTCGTCGATCAGGCCCTTGTAGCGGTGGCCGAAACAGATGGTGTGGTGGCGCAACTGCGGCTGGGCGTTCTTCAGGCCGAAGTGGACGACGAACAGGCTGGGGCTGAAGCGCTTGCGCTTGACCGCCGTGGCCGCCTGGCGACCGCGCGGATCGTCCTTCAGCAGATGCTCGTAGGTGTGGACGATGTCGGCGTTGGAGGCGACGGCGTCGAAGGCTTCGGGGCCGGCGTCGGTGACCACGCCCGTGGTGCGGCCGTTGCTGGTGGTGATCTGGCGCACCGGTGACGACAGGCGAAGCTGGCCGCCGAGATCCTGGAACAGTCGCGCCAGACCGTTGATCAGCTCGCCGGTGCCGCCGCGCGGGAACCAGACGCCGCCGCGCCGCTCAAGCGCATGGATCAGGGCGTAGATGGACGAGGTGGCGAACGGGCTGCCGCCGACCAGCAGGGTGTGGAACGACAGGGCCTGACGCAGGTGCTCGTCCTGCACGAAGCCGCAGACCTTGGCGTAGACGCTGCGCCAGGCCTGCAGCTTCATCAGCTGCGGGGCGGCGGTGATCATGCTCTTGAAATCGAGGAAGGGGACGTGGCCGAGCTTGACGTAGCCCTCCTGGAACAGCTCCTCGCTGTACTTCAGGAAACGCTGGTAACCCGCGACATCAGCAGGGTTTCTCGCCGCGATCTGCCGATCCAGTTCCGCCTGGTTGTTGACGTAGTCGAAGGTGTCGCCGTCCTCCCAGCACAGCCGATAGAAGGGATCGACGCTGATCAGTTCGAGATAGTCGGACATCTTGCGGCCGGAGAGGGCGAACAGCTCCTCCAGGCTGGCCGGGTCGGTGATCACCGTCGGCCCGGCGTCGAAGGTGTGGCCCTCTTCCTTCCAGACGTAGGCGCGGCCGCCGGGCTTGTCGCGGCCCTCATAGAGGGTGACGGCGTGGCCCGCAGACTGCAGGCGGACGGCCAGCGCCAGCCCGCCGAAGCCCGATCCGATAACGGCGACACGCTTGGAGGTCATCGGGGGAGGTCCTTGAGTACTGAGGATTCGGCCATCACCTTTATGGCGGCGCCGATGGGCACCGGCGGCTTGCCGGTCAGGATTCGCGCCTTGTCGGCCAGGGTCGGCCGGGCGGCGTAGAAGCGTTCGACCAGCGGCTGGCGCAGTCGATAGAAGCGGCCGAGCACGCGGTAGCGCAGCTCCGGCGCGCAGGCGCGGAACAGCATGCGATTGAGCAGGCGGAAGTAGGCGCGCTCTTCCCAGGTGGTGATCGAGCGCTGGCGGACGGCGGCCCGGACGCTGGCCGTGTCCAGCCGGGGCAGGGCGGCGATCTCGTCGGCCAGGCGGGCGGCGTCGGGCAGGCTGTAGCCGGTGACCGGATGGAACAGGGCGGCGCGCAGGCCGACGCTGGCGGCGCTGCCCGAGGCGTCCCACCAGGCAGAGATATCACCGCCGAGCGCGATGGGCAGAATGCCGTCCTCTTCGCGCACCAGGGAGGCGATCCCCCAGCCCTGGGCGCTCGCATAGGCGGCGATGTCCGCGCGCAGGGCGTCTTTGTCGAGCGCCTCGCCGTCGCTGTAGCGGGTGTCCTCGATCAGAAGCCGGGTGGGCGACAGGGGCAGGGTGTAGAGGAAGCGGTAGCCGTCCAGCTGGTCGACGGTGGCGTCCATGACGATGGGACCGGTCAGGCCGTGCGGCGCCGACAGCTCCAGCTCCTGGCCAAGAAACTTCTGCCAGCCGAGCACAAGCGGGCCGCTGGTCGGTCCCCGGGCGTCGATGATCAGCGGGGCGGTCAGGGTCGTGCCGTCGGCCAGCATGGCGATGTTGGCGTTCAGGTCGGCGACGGGGGTGTTCAGCCGGATCGCGGCGGGGCCCAGTTCGGCCGCGACATGGCTCGCGAAACGACTGGAGGGGATGGAAAGGTAGGGAGTCGTCAGCTGTCGCTCGTACCCCGGGAAGCGGACGCGGTAGCCAGCCCAACGGTGACCGACCATCGGATCCAGCCAGTCGCTGATCGCCGGCGTCAGATCGCTTTCAAAGCAGGACCAGGTGTGGACGCCGCCGAGCACGGGCCCCGCTTCCAGCACCAGGATATCGAGGCTGGGCCGGAAGGCGCGCAGGCGCAACGCGATCAGGCCACCGGCCAGACCGCCGCCGGCGATGATCACGTCATGGTCGAAAGCGCGCCCCATGACGGCGGATGTAGCACGACGCGAAGGTTGGAACAGGGATCAGCCGCGCCGCAGGATGAATTCCTCATCCATCGTCTGGCCGACCGGGAAGAGGTAGTCGCCGACCTTCTCGAAGCCGAGCCGGCCATAGAGCCGCTGCGCTCCGTGGTTTTCAGACCAGACGCCGATCCACAGGCGGCGTGGGCCGTCGCGCTCCAGCCAGCTCAAGGCGGTTTGCAGCAGCCGCCCTCCAAGCCCGCCGCCGTGGTGGGCCTTGAACAGGTAGAGCCGGTAAAGCTCGCCATCGGCCCGCGTCGCCTCGTCGTGCGGCAGGCCGCAGGGACCGGCCGAAGCGTATCCCACGACCTGGCCCTCTGCCTCGACCAGCCAGTGGGCCTTGTCCGGATCGGCCAGATCGGCCCGCGTCCGCTCGAGGCCGTAGGCATAGGCGAGAAAGGCCGACAGGTCCTCATGCGGATAGAGATGGCCGAAGGTCTCGGTGAAGGTTGCGCCGCCGATCCGTGACAGGGCGTCGACGTCTTCCTCGGTGGCTCGGCGGATCGTGGGGGTGGTCATGAATCGCTCAATAGATGGCCCTTCCCATTCCGTCATCCCGGCCGTAGCCCAAAGCGTGAAGCGCCGGGGCACAGGGTCGCTCGCGGAGGCAGTCATCGCATCCTGCTACACCCTCAGGTCCGGAACCTGCCGTCCGGGGCGACCGGAGTGACCTTGTTGTTGGGGTTGTGAACTGGCGATTGGGCCGGCGGGCCGTTACCATCAAGGGATGACCCTCGCCTGTTACACCCACCCCGACATGCTCGATCACCATCCCGGTGTCGATCACGCCGAACGCTCCGAGCGACTGACGGCTGTGGTCGACGCGCTGGACGACCACGCGGGCCTCGACCTCAACCGGCTGGAGGCGCCGCAGGCGTCGACTGAAGACCTTCTGCTCGTCCATCCCCAACGCTACATCGACGCCATGCTGGCCGCCGCGCCGCGCGAGGGCATCGTGCGGCTGGACGAAGACACCTTCCTGTCCAGCGGCAGCATCGTCGCCGCCCGCCGCGCCGCCGGCGCCCCGATCGAGGCGGTCCGGGCCGTGGCGCGGGGGGAGACCCAGCGCGCCTTCTGCGCCGTCCGTCCGCCCGGGCATCACGCCGAACCGGAAACAGCGATGGGCTTCTGCGTCTTCTCCAACGTCGCCATCGCGGCCCGGGCCGCCCAGGCGGCGGGTCTGGCGCGCGTCGCCGTCGTCGACTTCGATGTTCACCATGGAAACGGCACGCAAGCAGTCTTTCAGAATGATCCCAGCCTCTTCTTCGCGTCCATCCACCAGTCGCCCCTCTACCCGGGCACGGGTGACCCATCGGAGACCGGGGTGGGCAATATCGTCAACGGCGTGGTCGCGCCGATGGCGCCCCGCGAGCAGTGGCGAGCGACCTTCGAGCGGCTGATGGTCAGGGTCGACGCTTTCGCCCCCGATCTTGTGATCATCTCGGCCGGCTTCGACGCCCATGCCCGAGATCCGCTGGCCCAGCAGCTTCTGGAAGCCGAGGACTACGCCTGGGCGACCCGCGCGGTAGTCTCTGTCGCCAATGCGCGCGCCGGGGGGCGGGTTGTCTCATCCCTCGAGGGCGGTTACGACCTAGAGGCGTTGGGGCGTTCGGCCCTGGCGCATGTGCAGGCGTTGCAGGACGTATGACGGAGCGCCGGGGGGCGCGTCATGCGGGAACCGACCCCAAAGGCCCGGTTTTCGATAAGTATGGCTGACGCTTTGACCGCCGATATCGCGCCCGCCACCGCCACTTCCAAGGGCGGGTCGGTGACGCTTGTGCGTCACGGCGAGCCGGCCCAGTCGCGCCGGGTTCGCCTGAATGCCGAAGAGTACCGCGCCTGGTGGGCCGGCTATGAGGTCAAGGGAATCAAACCCGGCCAGACCCCGCCCGAAGGCCTGAAGGTCGTCGCCCAGAGCGCTGATGTGATCATCGCCTCGATCCGCCCGCGCTCCATCGAGACCACCCACGCCATCTGCGCCGGCAAGGCCTTCGCCCAGGACCCGCTGTTCGTCGAGGCCCCGCTGCCGCCGCCGAAGTGGCCCCGCTGGCTGCGCCTGTCGCCCAAGATCTGGGGCTTTCTGGCCCGGGTGAACTGGGTGCTGACCGACAAGCACGACGAGGTCGAGACCCACCGCCAGGCTGAACAACGCGCCGCAGAGGCCGCCCGCATGGTCGCCTCCATGGCCGATCAGGGCCAGGACGTGCTGATCGTCGCCCACGGCTATTTCAACCAGCGTGTCGGCGCGGCCCTGCGCCGTCAGGGCTGGCAGTGCGTGCAGGACCAGGGCTTCCGTTACTGGTGCGCACGGAAGTTTGTGCGCCCCTGAGGCGGCGACAGCGTTCAAACGAAATTGACCATCTTCCGTCGTTGCCGGGTTTCGTTCCCCTCTCTACGGTGACCGCTTTCCCGCAGGACGCGACATGACCGACACCGCCGCCATAGACGCCCTCTCTTTCGAGGACGCCCTCAAGGAACTGGAGCGCATCGTCCAGACGCTGGAGTCGGGCCAGGCGCCGCTGGAGGAATCGATCAGCGTCTATGAGCGCGGCGCGCTCCTGAAGGCGCATTGCGAGAAGAAGCTTGAAGCCGCCCGCCTGCGCGTCGAGAAGGTCGTGCTGGCCCAGGGCGCGCCGACCGGCGTCGAACCGGCAGAGTTCGGTTGATGAGCATGAGCCTCGACCGCCGGATCGCCGAGGCGGCCGATCTCGTCACCGTGGCGCTGGACGCGCTGCTGCCGCGCGCTGACGGGCCGGAAGGTCGCCTGACCGAGGCCATGCGCTATGCGGCGCTGGGGCCAGGCAAGCGGCTGCGGCCCTTCTTCGCGCTGGAAACCGGCAAGATGTTCGATCTTCCGGAGCGGCCGGTCCTGCGTGCCGCCTGCGCGCTGGAATGCATCCACGCCTACAGCCTGGTGCATGACGACCTGCCCTGCATGGACGACGACGACATGCGCCGGGGCCGTCCCACCGTGCATATCGAATACGACGAGGCGACCGCCGTGCTGGTTGGGGACGCGCTGCAGAGCGCCGCCTTCGAGATCATGGCCCATCCTGACACCCATCCGGACGGCGCCGTTCGCGCCGAACTGGTTCGCAAGCTGGCCCATGCTTCCGGCGCCCAGGGCATGGCCGGCGGCCAGATGATCGACATCCTGGGCGTGCGCGATGACCTCGGCGGCGTGGCCCGCATGCAGCGGCTGAAGACGGGCGCCCTGATCGCCTACGCCTTCGAGATTCCCCTGGTCATGGCCCACGCCCAGGAGGGCGAGCGACACGCCCTGATGGGCTTCGCCCAGGATCTGGGCCTGGCCTATCAGATCGTGGACGACGTGCTCGACGCCGAGGGCGATCCGGCGACCATGGGCAAGGCGACCGGCGGCAAGGACGCCGCCAAGGGCAAGGCCAACTACGTCACCCTGCTGGGGCTCGATGCCGCCAAGGAGCGGGTCGAACTGCTGGCGGAACAGACCCGGGCGCACCTCGACGGGTTTGGCGAGCGGGCTGCGGTGCTGCGGGAGTCGGTTGATTTCGTGCTCGGGCGCCGGAACTAGGCCGGCAGTTCCCTTTCCGAAGTGGCTGATCTTCATCTTCTGCACGAGGAATTCTCACGAATCCGCCAGCCTTTGGTTTGCAGCGCCCGCTGCGGACGCTAGTTTGCAGGTTCAGAGGCGCGCGACAGACCGCGCCGTCATGGACTGCGCTCTAGATGCCCCCTGTGACCCCGTTGCTCGATACCGTCGCCTCGCCGGCGGACACCCGCGACTTCAGCATCCCCCAGCTCAAGCAATTGGCCGAAGAGGTCCGGGCCGAGACGATCGAGTCCGTCTCTGTCACCGGTGGCCACCTTGGGGCCGGCCTGGGCGTGGTCGAGCTGACCGTGGCGCTGCACCATGTGTTCGAAACGCCCCGGGACATCGTCATCTGGGACGTCGGCCATCAGGCCTATCCCCACAAGATCCTCACCGGACGCCGCGACCGCATGCGCACCCTGCGCCAGGGCGGCGGCCTCTCGGGCTTCACCAAGCGGGCCGAAAGCGAATACGACCCCTTCGGCGCGGCCCATGCGGCGACCTCGATCTCGGCGGCGCTCGGCTTCTGCGCGGCGCGCGACGCCAAGGGCGACAACAACAAGGTCGTCGCCGTGATCGGCGACGGCTCGATGAGCGCCGGCATGGCCTATGAGGCGATGAACAACGCCGCCGAGACCACCGGCCAGATCATCGTCATCCTCAACGACAACGACATGTCCATCGCCCCGCCCGTCGGCGGCATGAGCGCCTATCTGGCCCGCGTGGTGTCGTCGGGCGGCTACCAACAGCTGCGCAACCTCGGCAAATCGATGAGCCGGGTCTTCCCCAAGAGCCTGCAGGAAGCGGCCCGCAAGGCCGAGGAATTCGCCCGCGGCATGGTCACCGGCGGCACCTTCTTCGAGGAGCTGGGCTTCCAGTACGTCGGCCCGATCGACGGCCATGATCTCGATGCGCTGATCCCGGTGCTGCAGAACGTCCGCGAGATGAACAAGCCGGTGCTGGTTCACGTCGTGACCCAGAAGGGCAAGGGCTATGCCCCGGCCGAGAGCGCCGACGACAAATACCACGGCGTCGTCAAGTTCAACGTCGTCACCGGTGAACAGGCCAAGGCCGCCGCCGGTCCGCCCAGCTACACCAAGGTCTTCGCCCAGGCCCTGGTCAAGGAAGCGGAGAAGGACAACCGGATCATCGCCGTGACCGCCGCCATGCCGTCGGGCACCGGCCTCGACATCTTCCAGAAGGCCTTCCCCAAGCGCTGCTTCGACGTCGGCATCGCCGAGCAGCACGCGGTGACCTTCGCCGCCGGCCTCGCCGCCGACGGCATGAAGCCCTTCTGCGCCATCTATTCGACCTTCCTGCAGCGCGGCTACGACCAGGTGGTGCACGACGTCGCCATCCAGCGTCTGCCCGTGCGCTTCGCCATGGACCGCGCCGGCCTGGTCGGCGCCGATGGCCCGACCCATGCCGGCAGCTTCGATGTCGGCTTCATGGGCGCTCTGCCCGGCATGATTCTGATGGCCGCCGCCGACGAGGTCGAACTGGCCCGCATGGTCGCCACCGCCGCGGCCATCGATGACCGGCCGAGCGCCTTCCGTTACCCGCGCGGCGAGGGCATGGGCCTGGACATGCCGCTGGTCAACGAGCCGCTCGAGATTGGCAAGGGCCGGGTGGTGCGTGAGGGCACGGCCGTGGCGCTGGTCTCCTTCGGCACCCGCCTGCAGGAAACCCTCAAGGCCGCCGACCTGCTGGCGGCCCGCGGTCTGTCCGCGACCGTTGTCGACGCCCGCTTCGCCAAGCCGCTGGACGTCGATCTGCTTCTGCGGCTGGCCCGCGAGCATGAGGCGCTGGTCACCATCGAGGAAGGCGCCATGGGCGGCTTCGGGGCCTTCGTGCTGCAGGAACTGGCGGCGCATGGCGCGCTGGATCGTGGCCTGAAGGTCCGTACCCTGGCCTTGCCTGACGTTTTCCAGGACCAGGACAAGCCCGATCTGATGTATGCCCAGGCAGGCCTCGATGCGGCCGGCATCGCCGGCGGCGCGCTCAGCGCCCTTGGCCTGGACAATGTGGCCACGGCCGGTCGCCGGGCCTGAGGGGAAGAGTGATGCGTAAACAGGTCCTGCAGGCGGGGGTGGTCGTCGTCATCGCTATGGCGATGAGCGGCTGCGTCACCCATCGCAACCGGGTCTATGAGCCGATCCGCGAGGGCCTGGACGACATGAAGGGCAAGGACGTGGCGGTGGTCTACCGCACGCTCGGCCTGCCGGACCGCAAGGAGACGGTCGGGCGCAAGATGATGTTCGTCTGGAACAAGACCCGCTGCGATGTGCTGGTCCAGACCGATCTGCAGGGTCTGGTCGAGGAATCCACCCTGGTCGGCAAGCCCGGCGCCTGCAAATGGGTGCGCGACGCCATGGTCGACTACAAGGCCCGCGAAGCCTACCGCCCCACCTAGCCCTTGCGGCCCGACCCTTGAGCCGTCAGCCTGCCCTCCAGTCTTGTCTGGAGGGGATATCTCATGGCGATCAGTGACAGGTTCGGCGGCGGCGCCGGCAACATCGGCCGCACGGTGCTGATGATCGGGGCTCTGGTGCTTCTGCTGGCCGGGGCCGGCTGCACCGTCACCGCCTGCAGCACCACGGTCGAGAGCGGCGAGGCCGGCATCAAGACCACCAAGTTCGGCGAGAACCCCGGCGTCCAGCTGACCGAGCTGCGGCCGGGCTGGCATTGGAAGGGCCTAGGCGAGGACATCATCGTCTACCCCACCCGCCAGCGCACCTACAGCTACACCCGCGAGCCCAACAGCGACGGCAAGGAGAACGAGGAAATCGCCTTCGCCGACCAGACCGGCCTGCCGATGACCGCCGACGTCAACCTGACCATCCGGGTGCGCGACGACCGGGCCGCCGACCTCTACGCCCGCTGGCGCCAGCCGTTCGACGACCTTCTCGACGGCCAGATCCGCAATGATGTTCGCTCGGCCATCGCCAAGGAGACCGAGCAGGTGCCGGTGTCCTGCAATCTCAACCCGGTGGCCACTGGCTCGGGCGTTTCGCCGACTCCGGCCGCCAATCAGCCGCCGTGCACCGGCTCGCTGATGGGCGCTGGTCGTCAGATGGTCATCCAGAAGGCCTTCCAGCGCGTGCGCAACAAATGGGCGACCGAGGGCGTCGAGATCAGCCAGATGGAATGGGTCGGCACCATCCGCTACCCGGCCAGCGTCACCGCCGCCGTCGAGGCCCGCACCCAGACCGAGCAACGGACCCTGGCCGCCCAGCAGAAGGCCGCCGAAGCGCGGGCGAACGCCGAGGCTGCCATCGAGACGGCGCGCGGCATCGCCGAATCGACCCGCCTGCGCGGCGAGGCGCTGCGTGCCAATCCGGAGATCATCGAGCAGATCTACGCCGAGCGGTCACAGGGGCTTTGTCCGCCCAAGGCTTCAACCTGCATCCTGGGGCAGGGCGCCTGGGGCCTGGTGCCGCAACAGGGACAGTAGTCCCTGACCGTCACGCCTTGCAGGTGGCGAAGAACTTCTTGATCTGCGGGCGGTCCGCGCTGACGGAGGGCAGCTTCATGGCGGACTTGCCCTGCATCACGCTGATGTCGCCGGTCCGGGCAAAGCTGGCCAGGACCGGATCGGTGGCCTTGGCGCCGGCTTCCAGGAAGTGGCCTTGACCCATGCTGGGGGTGGCGACGGCGGGCAGGGCGGTCTCCGTCTTGCCGGACTTCAGCACGATGGCCGGCGACGGGCTCATCGATGAGGTGGAGACCCGCACCTCGCCGGACGCCGGCTGGCAGCTCAGCATCAGGGCGACGTTGTCTGAATTGGGCGCGCCATAGGCCAGCTTGGCGCCTTCCTCGGGCGTTTCATGAAGCGACCAGCCCATGTCGCCGGCCACATAGGCCTGACTGTGCATACAGCTGCCGAGCAGCAGCAGCGAAGCGGTCAGGGCGGTGATGGCGACAGTGCGGTTCATGATCAAACGCCTCCCTTCGTTATCCCCAACGCGGAGAGGGCGCGATCGGTTCATCCCGGCGGCAGAATCTGCCGGGCGCCCGGCGGGTTGGTTCCCGCCGTGGCCTTTTTGAACCCGTGGTACGCGGCCCCCCGGCCTTAACTCATTGCCTCATCGTCAGAACGGCGTGAAAGTCTCGATCAACGCCTGCCCGCCGGGGGTCTTCTGGACCCGGCTCTGGTCGCCGCGGCCGCCGTAGGAAATGCGGGCTTCGGCGATCTGGGTGTGTTTGATGGTGTTGGCGGCGCTGATGTCGGCGGGGCGAACGATCCCCGACACGGTCAGGCGGCGGACCTCGTTGTTGGTCTTCACCTCCTGGACGCCCTGGATGACCAGGTTGCCGTTGGGCAGGATGCCGGTGACGACGGCGGCGACCGTCAGGTTGATCTTCTCGGCCCGCGCCACCGCGCCGGCGCCGGTCGAGCCGGTGTTGACGTTGGTCTCGATGGCGTTGGCGGGGTCAAAGCCGCCCGGGAACAGCTGGCCCAGGCTCCCTTCCAGGCCGAAGAAGTGCGGCAGGCCCGCCTTCATGCCGGTGGTCCGGGTGGCGCTGGTGGTGTTCTGGGTCTGGGCGCTGTCGTCGATGTCGATGTTGACGGTCAGGATATCGCCGATCCGCCCCGCCCGCTGGTCGTTGAAGAAGGCGCGGGCGCCGGTGCGCCACAGACTGTTGGCCGAGCCGGCCTGCGGCGGCTCCTGCCGCACGTCGACAAAGGTCTGGGTCGAAGGGGCCAGCTGCGAAGGATAGCCGACCGGGGCCAGTTGCGGCCCGAGAAGGGCGTCCTTGGTGTCGTTGATCGTCGAGGCGCAGGCGGCCAGCGGGATCAGGGCGGTGATGGCGAGCAGGGTCTTGCGCATGGGGAACGGCCTCTAGCGAGCGGCGAACTGATTGGCGGCGGCAGCTTTCAGCGCCTGGGCCTGCGGACCGGCGGCGGCTTCGCCCGGGCCAGTTGCGATGGCCTCGATGAGTTTCTTCGAGGACGGGTTCTGGAGGGTGAAGGTGTCACCCCGGGCGGCGGCCTTCATGGCCTTGCCCTGCATGGTCAGGGTGACGAAACCGTCGGACCAGGTGACGGTGACCGTCTCGCCGGCCTTGATGACCTGCGGCGCCGAAACATCGCGTCCGCTGACGACCGCGCCTTCGCGCAGCGGGCGCCTGGCCGCCAGTCCGATGACCAGGTCGGCGTCGCGCGGGGCGTCGGCCGGGGCGCTGGCGGCCTTGGCCCAGACCAGATCGGTCGGCTGCACGATCTCGCCGGCGCTCAGGGACCGCGAATAGGTCAGCACATCGACATTGCCGCGCGCCGCGACCGGCGCGGCGCCGGCCGGCCCACCGCCGCCACGCACGACGATGCGGCGAAAGCCCTGCGGATTGTCCCACTGCAGCCCGGCCCGGCGAGCCATGACCTGCACGGCCTGGGCGTCGAGCACGACGCTGGGGCCGCTGCGGCTGGCGATCAGGATGCCCCCGGCATTGCCTGCCCCGTCGAACAGGTCGCCGAGCGTCACCCTGCCGTCTGCGTCGGACACGTCGGCCCGCAGGGTGACCTGGCCCGCGAAGGCCGGGGCGGCGAAGGTCAGCGCGGCGACGGCGGCCAGGACGAGGGCGCGCATCCTATGACTTCACCTGGTTGGCGGCCTGCAGCATCTCGTCGGCCGTGGTGATGACCTTGGAGTTCATTTCATAGGCCCGCTGGGCGACGATCAGGGCGGTGATCTCGCTCACCGCATCGACGTTCGAGGCCTCTGTGTAGCCCTGCAGAAGGGTGCCGAAGCCGGTTGCGCCGGGGTTGCCGGTGATCGCCTCGCCCGAAGAGCCGGACTGCATGAACAGGTTGTCGCCGATGGCCTCCAGGCCGGCCTCGTTGATGAAGTTGGCCAGTTCCAGCTGGCCGACGACTTCCGGCGTGGCGACGCCTTCCTTGGTGGCCTGCACCTGGCCGGTCTTGGAAATGGTGATGTCGACGGCGTCCTGCGGCACGGTCACCTGCGGCTGCACCAGGTAGCCATCCTCTGTGACCATCTGGCCCTGGTCGTTGAGGGCCAGGTTGCCGGCCCGGGTGTAGGCCGTCTCGCCGCTGGGCAGCAGAACCTGCAGGTAGCCCCGGCCCTGAATGGCCACGTCATAGCGGTTGTCGGTGCGCGTCGCCGTGCCCTGCGTGGTGATGCGATAGGTGCTGCCGGCCTTGACGCCGCCGCCGATCTGCACGCCGGTCGGCACCACCGTGCCCTGGTCCGACGACTGCGTCCCGGCCCGCTCCAGGCTCTGGTAGAGCAGGTCCTGGAACTCGGCCCGCTGACGCTTGAAGCCAACGGTGTTCATGTTGGCGATGTTGTTCGAGATCACCTCGACGTTCAGCTGTTGGGCCGACATGCCGGTGGCGGCGGTGCGAAGCGCTTGCATCGGTCTCTACTCCTAAGCGACCCGGCCCAGGCGCTCGACGGCGCGCTTGGACAGGTCGGCGGTGTTTTCAATGGTCCGGACCACGCTTTCGTAGGCGCGGCTGACCTCGATCATCCGGGTGATCTGCAGGATCGGATTGACGTTGCTGCCTTCCAGCATCCCCTGGCGGAGGCGGCTGGCGGTGTCGGGGGTCGGCTCGGCGTTGGAGGTGTTCTTCAGCAGGTTGCCGCGGTCCTTGGCCAGAACCGAGCGGTCGTCGAACAGGAAGATCCCGACCTTGCCGACCTTCTCGCCGGCCTGGCTGATGGTGCCGTCCTGGGCGATGGCGACCGGGCCCTTGGCGGGATCAAGGATGATCTCGCCGCTCTCGCCCTGCACCGCATCACCGTCCTGGGTGGTCAGCTTGCCTTCCGGTGACAGGGTAAAGCGGCCGTCGCGGGTGAAGCGGTCGCCGGCGGCGGTGTCGACCTTGAAGAAGCCCTTGCCCTCGATGCCCAGGTCGAAAGTCGCGCCGGTGGTGCGCATCGAGCCTTGGGTGAAATCGCGGGCGACGCCGTCGTCGAGCACGAACTTCACCGGGTTCGGACCATCCGACATGTGCGCCGGCCGCGCCGGCTCGGTGCGAACCATCAGGTTCTCGACCTTGAATCCCGTGGTGTCGGCGTTGGCGATGTTGTTGGCGATGATGTCCATCTCGCGGCGCAGCGTCATCTGGCGCGAGAGGCTGACGTAGAGCGTGTTGTCCAACTTGCCTCTCCCGTTAACAGCCGCGACCGAGCGTCGCTCCCGACGGCATGCCTGCAAACTCCGGGCCAACTCGAAAAAGACAATGAAAACAGCAAATAAGAAGGTTAACGCGGGCCTCCCGGCTATTTCTGCCGGGCGCCGTCATTGGTGGCTGCGAACCCATCCTTAACCAACTGGCCCCAGTAAGGACTCACGCGCGGTGCAAATGTGAGCTCGAGACAAAGTGTCCAAGGACAAGGCCAAGGAAGCTGAGGCGCCCCAGGAGGGCGTTGAAGGCGAGGACGGCGCTCCGGCCAAGAAGAAGCCGAAGCTGATGATGCTGATCATCGCCGGCGTCGGCGCCCTGGCGATTCTCGGCGGCGGCGGGGCCGGCGCCTACTTCATGTTCCTCAAGCCCAAGCCCGCCGGCGAGCACGGCGAGGCGGCGAAGGAGAAGAAGAAGGAAAAGAAGGCTGAAAAGGGGGGCAAGGACGGCAAGCCCCAGCCGGGCGACCCCGTCATCAAGGAAGGCCCCGACGGCGTGGTCTTCTACACCCTGCCCGACATCCTGGTGAACCTGCAGACCTCCGACGGCCGCCCGGCTCACCTCAAGCTCAAGCTGACCTTCGAGCTGCCCGACGAAGAGGTGGCGAACGATCTGACTCCGGACATGCCGCGCATGAACGACATGTTCCAGACCTTCCTGCGCGAACTGCGCCCCGAAGACCTGTCGGGCAGCCAGGGCAGCTACCAGTTGCGCATGGAGATCCTGCGCCGGGTCAACCTGCTGGCCGCCCCCAACAAGGTCAACGCCGTCCTCATCGAGGAGATGCTCATCCAGTAGCCGTAAGGCTGCCGGGGCAAATCCCATGACCGACGAAGCCGACGATCAAGAAGCTCTGGCCCAGTGGGCGGCGACCAATGCCGACGGCGCAGGCGCGCCCGCGGGCGCCGCCGACTGGGAGGCCGCCGAGGCCGAGAGCGAGGGCCTGATCGGCTCCGAACGCATCCTCAACCAGGACGAAATCGACAGCCTGCTCGGCTTCGATCTCTCCGACGAGGAGGGCGGCGAGCGCACCGGCATCCGGGCCATCATCAACTCGGCGCTCGTCTCCTACGAACGCCTGCCGATGCTGGAGATCGTCTTCGACCGCCTGGTGCGGTTGATGACCACCTCGCTTCGCAACTTCACCAGCGACAACGTCGAGGTCAGCCTCGACAACATCAGCTCGATCCGCTTCGGCGACTACCTCAACTCCATCCCGCTGCCGGCCATTCTGTCGGTGTTCCGGGCCGAGGAGCTGGACAACTACGGCCTGCTGACCGTCGACTCCAACCTCATCTACTCGATCGTCGACGTGCTGCTGGGCGGGCGCCGCGGCACCGCCGCCATGCGCATCGAGGGCCGCCCCTACACCACCATCGAGCGGGTGCTGGTCCAGCGGATGGTCGAGGTCGTCCTCGCCGACGCCAAGGCCGCTTTCGAGCCGCTGACCCCCGTGAACTTCGTCCTCGACCGTCTCGAGACCAACCCGCGCTTCGCCGCCATCGCCCGTCCCGCCAACGCGGCCATTCTGGTCAAGCTGCGCATCGACATGGAAGACCGCGGCGGCCGCATCGAGCTGCTGCTGCCCTACGCCACCCTCGAGCCCATTCGTAAGATGCTGCTGCAGCAGTTCATGGGTGAGAAGTTCGGCCGCGACAACATCTGGGAAAGCCACCTGGCCACCGAGCTGTGGACCACCCAGATGGAAGTCCGCGCCGTCCTCGACGAGCAGCAGACGCCGCTGTCCAAAGTCCTGAACCTGAAGGTCGGCGACACCCTCATGCTGAACGCTACGGCCGACAGCCTGGTCGAGCTGCGCGCCGGCCAGATCCCGCTGACCCGTGGCCGCATGGGCCGCCGCAACCATCACATCGCCATTCGCTGCGAGGCGCCGCTAGACCCGGCCGCCAAGCAGGCGGTCCAGAAGAGGCTGACATGAGCATCATCGCGCTTTCGATGAATATCCTGCTGGGCGGGCTGCTTGTCGGGGCCCTGATCATGGGCTGGCGGCTTGAGCGCCGCCTGAAAACCCTGCGGTCCGGCCACGACGACTTCGCGAAAGCCGTCGCCGACCTCGACAATGCCGCCTTGCGCGCCCAGTCCGCCCTGGTCTCCCTGCGCCTCGCCAGCCAGGAAGCTGAAGAGGGCCTCGCCGGCCGCATCGCCGAGGCTCATGAGCTGACCGCCGTTCTGGAACGGGCCGTCACCGAACGTCCCCGCCGCACCGGCGCGGTTGCCGAGCCGGCCCGCGACGACGACTGGCTGGATCGCCCGCTGCCGCCCATTCGCGAGCGCGCCGCCCCGGCCCGCTTCGAGCCCCAGACCACGGCGCGCTCCCGCGCCCGCATCGACGACGACCTGTTCGAGCCCGAGCAACCCTCGGGCCGTCTGCGCGCCATTCCCGGAGGCCGCCTGTGAGCCGCATACCCCGTATTCTTCCCCTGGCCGGCGTCGCCGTGGCCGGGGTTCTGGCCGTCAACTTCATGGCCGGCGCCGACACCCTGCCCAAGATGCTCAGCGGCGCCAAAGCCTGGGCCGAAGGCACGGAGGGCAAGCCCGAGCAACCCAAGAGCGACATCGCCAAGGTCGCCGCGGCCAAGCCGGCCGTCTGCGCGCCCACGGCCGCCGAGCTGGCCAAGGAAGCCGGCCTGTCGCCGTCGGAGCTGCGCATGCTGCAGGATCTGGGCGTGCGCCGTGACCAGCTGGACGCCCAGGAAGAGGGCTACGACACCCAGCTGCAGCTGATGGCCGCCGCCGGCCTGAAGCTCGACGCCAAGTTCAAGTCGATGGAAGTCCTCAAGAGCGACATCAAATCCCTGCTCGGCCAGGCCGACGCCCAGCAGCAGCAGGAGATCAACCGGCTGGTGGCGGTGTTCACGGCCATGAAGGCCAAGGATGCGGCGGCCCAGTTCCGGGTGCTGGACGACAGCGTCCGCCTGCCCATCGCCTCGAAGATGAAAGAGCGCACCCTGGCCGCGATCCTCGCCCAGATGCCGCCGACCGAGGCCAAGCAGGTGACCGAGGCGCTGGCCAAGCGCTTCACGGAGAACGCCGCCATCCTGGCCGGCAAGCAGGCCCTGGCCCCCGAGCCGGTCAAGACCGCCGAGGCGCCACCCGCGCCGGAGCCGAAGGCCGCCACGCCGCCGGCCAAGATTCCGGCCAAGGCGCCCGTCAAGCCGCGCCCCAAGGCCAAGCCGCCGACCCAGGCCGCCGTCACGCCGAAGGCCGCGCCGACCCCGGCTCAGCCGGACGCCAAGCCGCCCGAGAAGGCCGGCTAGGATGAACCTTCGCCGGACCCTTCGTTCCGGCGTTGCGGCCGCCTGCATCATGGGCGTCGCCGCACCGACCACCTATGCCCTGCCGGCCTATGCCGCCCGGCCGGCCCTGGATGTCCGTGTCGCCCAGGCAAAGACCTTCACCCGGCTGGAGTTTCAATGGGCCGGCGGCGCGCGGGTCACCTCGCGGCGGGATGGCGACAAGCTGATCCTGCGGTTCAGCCGGGACGCAAACCCCGACATCGGCATGCTCCGGGCCACCCCGCCCAAATGGGTGAAGGCCGTCGAGGCCCGTCACGTCGGCGGCGTCCTCGAGATGGTGCTGACGCTCGAGCCGGAAGCCGAGGCCAAGATCGGCCAGGCCGACGGCGCCACCTTCGTCAACATCATTGAAAAGAAGGCCCCCGAGGCGCCGGCCGAGCCGCCGCCGCCCGAAGTCGCCACCACCGACGCGGCGCCGCGTCCAAACCCGGCGCCGGCGGGCGGTGTCGTTCCCGTCTCTGTCGACGCCACGGCGGCCGTCACCCGCATGCGCTTCGATTGGGCCGCCCCCGTCGGGGCCGCCGTCTTCCGGCGTGGCGAGGCCGTCTGGGTCGTCTTCGACGCGGCGGCAAAGCTCAACACCGCCAGACTTCCGGCCACCGGCGAGCGCTATCGCAAGCTCCAGGCCCTGAACGGTCAGGGCTATGTAGCCCTGCGGATGGTGGTGGCCCGCAACATCCCGGTCGCCGTCGCCGGTGAAGGCTCCAGCTGGACCCTGACCCTGGGCGGCAACGCCGCGTCCACCCGCGACGTTGGCGGGGGCACGGTGACCGTCAGCCGCGATCCCGAACATGCCGGCCTCACCGCCGCCATGGCCGGCGCCGGCCGTCCCGTCTGGGTCGATGACCCGGCTGTCGGCGACCGGCTGGCCGTGGTGCCGGCCCTGGCCCCGGCCAAGGGCCTGGCCGCGCGGCGGGACTTCGTCGACCTCTCGATGCTGCCGACCCTGCAGGGCCTGGCCATGGAGGCCTATGCACCGGGCCTCTCCATGGCCGTCGAAGGCGATCTGGTTCGCATCGGCAAGGGCTCCGGAATGGCGCTGTCGCCGGCGTGGGCCGGCGGCGAGACCGTTGTCGCCGAGGCAGAGCTTGGTGCGCCGACCCGGGCCTCGATGCCGGCGCTGATCGGCGACGACTGGGCCAGGACCCAGGGCGATCACGGCTTCATGCACCGCTATGACCAGCTGATGGATGCGGCCGCCATCGAGACCCAGAAGGGCTCCGACGCCCCGACCGAGGCCCGCATGGCCCTTGCTCGCTTCCTGATCGGCAGTGAGCTGTCCTACGAGGCCATCGGCGTGCTCAACGCCGCCGCCCGTTCGCGCGAGACCCTGATGGGCGACGCCGAATTCCGTGGCCTGCGGGGCATTGCCCGGGCCATGGCCGGGCGACTGAAAGAGTCCGACAGCGACCTGTCGGTGGCCATTCTGGCCGACGATCCGTCCAGTTCCGCCTGGCGGGGTTACATCGCCTCCCGGCAGGGGCAGTGGTCCGACGCCCGCGCCAAGTTCGCCCAGGCCGCCCAGGCGATGGAGCTCTTTCCGCCGCTGTGGCGGGCAAGGTTCGAGCGGGCCGATGCCGAGGCCGCCATCGCCCTGGGCGACTTCGCCTCCGCCGCCGGCTCCCTGAACCGCGCCGATATCGCCGGCCTGCCGACCGCCGAGCAGCTGGCCAATCAACTCGTCCAGGCGCGCCTGCTGGAGGCCAAGGGCGAGATGGACAAGGCCCTGGCTGTCTACGAGCTCATCGCCAAGGCGCCGCTCGACCAGTACGCCGCCCCGGCCCTGCTGCGGTCCACCCAGATCAAGCTCGACCAGGGCAAGATCAACGCCGGCCAGGCGGTGCAGATCTTCGACGGCCTGCGCTACCGCTGGCGCGGCGACGCCACCGAACTTGAGACCATCCGCCTGCTCGGCCAGCTCTACATCAGCCAGGGCCGCTACCGCGAAGGCCTCGAAGCCCTGCGTTCGGCCGGCACGCGCCTGCCTGACCTGCCACAGGCCGTGGAGTTGCAGAACGACCTTGTCGCCACCTTCAAGTCGCTGTTCCTTGATGGCCTCGCCGATGGCCTCGAGCCGATCCAGTCGCTCGGCCTCTACAAGGATTTCAAGGATCTCACCCCCATCGGCGCCGACGGCGACATGATGGTCCGCAAGATGGCCCGCCGATTGGTCGACGTGGATCTGCTCGACCAGGCCGCGGACCTGATGAAGTGGCAGGTCGACAACCGCCTCGACGGCGTGCCCAAGGCGCAGGTGGCCACCGATCTGGCGCTCATCTATCTGATGAACCGCAAGCCGGAGCAGGCGCTGCAGGCCATCAACGCCAGCAGAACCACCGTCCTTCCCACGGCTCTGAACACCGAGCGCCGGATGATCACCGCCCGCGCCCTGATGGCGGTGGGGCGTCTCGATGCGGCCCTGGAAATTCTCGAAAACGACAGCGGCCCCGCCGCCACCGAGGTTCGTGCAGAGGTCGCCTGGAAGGCCCGCAGCTGGCCGCTGGCCGGCGACATGTTCGAAAAGCAGCTGGGTGAGCGCTGGAAGAACCCGGTTGCCCTGCGCCCCGAAGAAGAGGGCCAGCTTTTGCGCGCCGGGGTGGCCTACAGCCTGTCCGGCGACGAGGCGGCGCTTGAGCGCATGCGCAGTCGCTATGAGCCGATGTTCGACGGCGCCCGCAATCCTGACGCCCTGCGGGTCGCCTTCGCCGCCATGGACGGCGGCCGCCTGACCACCGCCGACTTCGGCCGCTCGGTCGCCGAGTCGGAAGCCTTCAACGGCTGGGTCGGCAGAATGAAACAGAAGTTCCGCGAAAAGCCGGCCCCGGTCATGGCGGCCGGAAAATCCCCGCCAAAGCCCGCAGCCGGCCGCTGATTCCCCTCTCCCAAAGGGAGAGGGAGGGGCCCACGCCAAAGGCGTGGGAGGGTAAGGGGTTACGCTCTTTCAGAAAGACCCCAGGCAATCTTCCGCCTGACAGTTGCTTCCCCTTACGGGAACAGCGCGAAATACCCCCATGACTCACGACCTCACCCCCATCCTCATCGGCGTCGGCGAAGCCTCGGAGCGGATCGACGCCGCCGACTACCAGGCCCTCTCGCCGGTCGCGCTCGCCGCCAAGGCCAGCCAGGCCGCCATCGCCGACGCCGGCGGGGCGGGCCTCGCCGCCCACATCGACCTGATCGCTGCGATCCGCCAGTTCGAGGTCTCGACCCCGGTCGCCGCGCCGCCCTTCGGCGCGTCCAACAACTTCCCCCGCTCGGTGGCCAGCCGCATCGGCGCCGATCCGGCCCGCGCCGTGCTCGAAGTCACCGGCGGCCAGGGTCCGCAGCATCTGGTCAATGAAATGGCCCACGCCATCGCCGACGGCGCGGTGAAGATGGCCCTGCTCACTGGCTCCGAAGCCATTTCCACGGTCCGCCATCTGCAGACATCCGGCGAAACCCGCGACTGGTCCGAATCCCTCGACGGTCAGCTAGAGGACCGCGGCTACGGCCTCGAAGGCCTGCTGACCCCCGAGGTCGCCAACCACGGCGGCCGCACCGCCATCCAGCTCTACGCCCTGTTCGAGAATGCCCGTCGGGGGCGTCTGGGTCTCGATCGCGAGACCTATCGCGGCAAGATGGGCGAGCTCTTCGCCCCCTTCACCAGGGTCGCCGCGGGCAACCCCCACGCCATGTCGCGCGAGGTGCATGACGCTGCCGCCCTGGCCACGGTCACCGCCTCCAACCGCCTGACCAGCGATCCCTTCCCGCGGCGCATGGTGGCCCGCGACCAGGCCAACCAGGGCGCAGCCATCCTGCTGACCTCTGTCGGCCTGGCGCGTGAACTGGGTGTTCCCGAAGACCGCTGGGTCTACCTCTACGGCGGGGCCGACGTGAAGGAGCGCACCGCCATCGAGCGGCAGGACCTCTCCCGCAGCCCCGCGTCCGTCGAGGCTGTCGAGGCGGCCCTCTCCGGCGCCGGCGTGACCCTGCCGGAGCTTCGCCACCTCGACCTCTACAGCTGCTTCCCGATCGCCGTCTTCAACATCACCGACGCGCTTGGCCTCGGCGTCGATGACCCGCGCGGCCTCACCGTCACCGGCGGCCTGCCCTTCTTCGGCGGGGCGGGGAACAACTACTCCATGCACGCCATCGCCGAGATCGTGCGGCGCCTGCGCGCCACCGGCGGCGTCGGCCTGATCGGCGCCAACGGCGGCTTCCTCTCCAAATACTCGGTCGGCGTCTACGGCACGGCGGCCCGCCCGTTCAAAGCCTTCGACAGCAAACCCCTCCAGGCCCGCATCGACGCCTGGCCCGCGCCCGTCGTTGCGGCCCCGGCAGCCGGGCAGGGGACCGTCACCACCTACACCATCGACTACAGCGCAAAGGACCCGCGGGGCATGGTCATCGGCCAGACCCCGGGAGGCGAACGCTTCGTCGCCATGACCGACAAGGACAGCCCGCTCGTCCAGCGCCTGATCGACGAAGAGCCGATCGGCGCGACGGTCACCTTCTCACCCGACGACAAGGGCCGGCTGCTGCTGACCGGGTTCGAACCGGCCTGACGAAGCGAAAAACGTGAGCTAAAACAAACGCCTGCGGAATATGTCTAGACATATTCATCGAAAAATGGAGTTCCGAGTGACCCCATCGTCCGACCTGCGCACCTCGCGTAGGTCGGACGAGGCTCTTTCCGGGCTACATTGACGGGGCCGCGGGCTACGCCGGGGCTACGTGGATGGCTACATTTACAGACATCCTGCCTACGCAAAGGGCACGCAGTTTCAACAGCTTGCGGCGTTTCAGGGGCTTCCCCGGCCGATGCCGTGTTATAATCGTAGGTCGCTTCGATAGCCGCCCTATCCCGGCGTAAAGCTCTCGACGAGACTGCCCGCCACCAATCGCCAGCCGTCGACCAGCACAAAGAAGATCAGCTTGAACGGCAGGCTGATCACCACAGGGGGCAGCATCATCATCCCCATGCTCATCAGCACACTGGCGACGACCAGGTCGATGACCAGGAAGGGCACGAACAGCAGAAAGCCGATCTCGAAAGCCCGCTTCAGTTCGCTGATCATGAAGGCGGGGGTGACCACCCGCAGCGGCGTTTCCTGGATGTTGGCCGGGCGCTGGATCTTCGAGAGGCGGATGAAGAGGGCCAGGTCATCGCGGTCGACCTGGCTGAGCATGAAGGTTTTCACCGGCGCGGAGGCCGCATCGAAGGCCTGCGGCAGTTCAACCTGCTGATCGAGCAGGGGGCGGATGCCTTCGTCGTAGGATTTCTGGAAGGTCGGGGCCATGACGATGGCGGTCAGGAACAGGGCCAGGCTGATCAGCACCGCATTGGGCGGGCTCTGCTGCAGGCCGAGCGCCGTACGCAGCAGGCCGAGCACGACGACGATGCGCACGAAGCTCGTGGTCATGATGACGATGGAGGGGGCCAGCGACAGGACGGTCAGCAGGCCGACCAGCTGGACGACCCGCTCGGTCAGGCCGGCTCCGGTGCCAAGGTCGATGTTCACCGCCTGGGCCGCCGCCACGCCGGGCAGGCCGATGGCGACGCCGAGCAGAAGGGCGAGGCCGATCTGGCGCTTGATGTGCCAGGGGTTGTTGTTGACGGGGCGGTGAGCCGCCGGCTTCCGGAGCCTGGCCATCAGGTCGTCTCCACGGTCGGGGTCTTGCGCGGTCCGACAGGCTTGATCGGACGCGCCTTGAAGGTTTCGAGCATGCGGCCTTCGCCGAGCAGGATCAGTCGTTCCTGGTCATCCAGTCGGACGAGCACCAGACGGCGGGTCGGGTCGATGACCAGGGTCTCGACCAGCTTCAGCCGGCGGTCCTTGGCTTCCCCGCCCTGGAAGCGGGCGATGACGTCCGGGCCAAAGCGGCGCAGGCCCACGGCCGTCAGGCCGATGAGACCCAGCGTCAGGGCCAGGGCGAATATGGCCTGCAGGAAGTTGACGATGTCCATGAAGGCGGGCGCGGGCTCTGAATAGGGGCCACCACCAGATGGGCCCCAAAACTTAAGGCCGGATTAACCCTGTTTGTTCACCATGATTTCCATGAACATCACGGACATCCCGCTGTTCTCGATGCTGAAGGGCCGGCTGGGCTATCTGTCCGACCGCCAGAACGTCATCGCCGAGAACATCGCCAACGCCAACACCCCCGGCTTCGTGGCGCGGGACGTCAAACCGTTCAACTTCGGCGCCTTTATGCAGGGTGCGGGTGGGGCAGGGGCCGGCGGTCAGTTGAGCGTCGCCGCGCCCGTCATGACGCGCGCCAACCACATGGCGGGAACGCCGATCCGGTCGACCAGCGACCAGAAGTACGCCAAGGCCGTGAAGGCTGGGGACTCCGAGACCACCCTCGACGGCAACGCCGTGGTGCTTGAGGACCAGATGATGAAGCTGACCGAGACGCGGATGGAATATGACGCGGCCATCGGCTTCTACCAGAAATCCATGGGCCTGCTGCGCATGGCCGCCCGACGCCCGGGTTCATAGGAGCCGTCTAGATGGCCGACATTCCCTCGACCTCGAACTCGACGATGCGGATCGCCGCCTCGGGCCTGCGGGCCCAGCAGGCGCGGATGCGGATCATCGCCGAGAACCTCGCAAACGCGAACTCGACCTCGCGCACGCCGGACGGCGACCCCTACCGGCGGCAGATCTCGGTGTTCAAGCCGGAGATGGTCGACGGCGGCCAGGGCGTGCGTCTGGCCCGCGTCGAGCAGGACCAGAAAGACTTCAAGACCATCTACGACCCCAGCCATCCGGCCGCCAACGGCCAGGGCTACGTGAAGATGCCCAACGTCGATTCCCTGATCGAGGCGCTGGATCTGCGCGAGGCGCAGCGGGCCTACGAGGCTAATCTGAACGTCATCGAGACCGCGCGCTCGATGGAAATGCGCACCCTCGAACTGCTCAAGAAGTAGGGCCTGACCGATGATCACCGCGCTCGCCGCCGCCAAGGCCTATGCCGCCACCCAGCAGACGGGTGGCATCCCCGGAGCCGACGCCGGCGCCGTCGCCGGCGCCAGCTTCCAGGACCTGCTCAAGAATGTCATGGGCGATGCGGTGCAGAGCTCCAAGGCCGCCGAGGCGCAGATGGCCTCGCACGTTCAGGGCAAGGGCCAGCTGATCGATGTCGTCACCGCCATCAGCTCGGCCGAGGCCAGCCTGGAGACGGTGATGGCCGTCCGCGACCAGGTGATCAGCGCCTACCAGGAAATCATGCGGATGCCGATCTGACCTATGGGTATTGGCAGGGCCTCGATGCGCTGTGGCCGATATGAACCTTAGATAACCGCAGCCTCAGATCACGGTCAGGTCGGGGCAACTAAAACGCTCCTCAAGCTGTTCATCCTGCCTCGGGTGGACATGACCTGAAGGAGAACGACCATGATGAAGAAGATTCTGCTGACCGCCGCTGCGGTCGCCGCTGTCGCCGCCGCCGTCCCTGCCGCCGCCCAATCCTACGACCGTGATGGCCGCGATGGCCGTGGCGGGTTCGATCAGAACCGCGACTACAACCGCGATGGTCGAGTGAACAACGCTGACCGCGAATTCTACAATCGTCAAATTCGTGACGATCGTGGCGACCGCTACAACCCGGGTGAATTCGGCAACCGCCGCTGGAACGACGGTTCGCACCGTGAGTGGGTCCAGGCCCGCCGGATCGACGAACGCGAGGCTCAACTGGCCCAGCGTATCGACAACGCCGCCCGTCGCCGGGCCCTGACCGCCGGCGAAGCCCGCAACTTCTTCTTCAAGCTGCAGAACATCGAGCAGCTGGAGCGGGGGTACAAGCGCCACAACCGCGACCTCAGCCGCGCTGAGGTCCAGGTCTTGAACTACCGCCTGGATCTCCTGCAGCGCGAGATTCAGTACAAGATCCGTACCCGATAGCGGCTCGAGACATTGAGACAGGGGCGGCCTTGACGGGCCGCCCCGATGTCATGCTCAGACCGCCAGAGTCGCCACGACCGGCACATGGTCCGACGGCTTTTCCCAGTCGCGGACATCCTTGTGAATATCCAGGGCCCGCAGCCGGTCCGCCGCCTGCGGACTCAAAAGGTGGTGGTCGATGCGGATGCCGTGGTTCCGCTGCCAGGCCCCGGCCTGATAGTCCCAGAAGGTGTAACCGCCATCTCGTCCATCAAGCTGCATATAGGCGTCGGTGAACCCCAGGTTCTTCAAGGCCCTGAAGGCCCCGCGGCTTTCGGGCTGAAACAGGGCGTCGCCCAGCCAGCCCTCGGGCTTGTCGGCGTCGCCGGGCTCGGGAATGACGTTGTAGTCGCCGCAGATGACCAGCGGCTCCTCCAGTTCCAGCAATGTCCTGGCATGGATATGCAGCGCCTTCATCCAGCGCAGTTTGTAGTCGAACTTCTCAGTCCCCACCGGATTGCCGTTGGGCAGATAGATCCCGACTACCCGCACCGGCGTCGGTCCGGAGACCACCGCCTCGATGTAGCGGGCATGGTCATCGCCCTCTCCGGTCAGGCCGACGATTTCCGGCAGGCCCTTGCGGACATCCTCGAAGGGCGTCTTTGAGAGCATTGCCACGCCGTTGTAGGTCTTCTGGCCGTGAACCTCGACATTGTAGCCGAGGCGCTCGAACGCCTCCCTGGGGAACTTCTCGTCGATGCACTTGATTTCTTGCAGACAGGCGACGTCGGGCTGGGCTTCCTCGAACCACTTCAGCACAGTTGGCAGGCGAGCATTGACCGAGTTTACATTCCAGGTGGCGATACGCATTGACGGCTCCGGTGCGGGCCTGAAAGGCTAGGGCCCATGACCGAGGGGCTCAAGGGGCGAGATCGCCGGGAGAAGAAACAGCGGGCGTTTCTGCTCGGCCTGCTGACGCTCGGCTGGCTGGCGACCCTGCCTTTCGGGGCGGTGGGAGCGGTGTTCTCGCCGTTGGTCTTCGATCATCGGCCGAACCTGCTCAACCCTATGGCCTGGATCGCCTTCCTGTTGATGATCGCCTTCTGGATGGTCTGCATCGTGGCGCCGTTCGTGGCCTGGGTGACCTGGAAGCGGGACCAGGAGCGCTTTGCCTGGATCGCCATCGCCATTCCGGCGGTCTGGCTCACCGCCATGGCGGTGGCGCTGCAGTTCGTGCCCCAATAGCGGGCCTCAGTGCGCCTTGATGAAGCCCGCGAAGGCCGGGGCGACCTGGGGGCTGAGCGGCAGGGTCGGGTCGGCATAGGTCGCCAGATTGGCCACCCGATCGGCGGGCGCGTCCTTCAGAAGGTGATTGACGCTGTCCAGGATGGTCAGGGTCGCCTTCGGCTGGGCGGCCTTGAGCAGCCTGAAGATTGCGCCGCGCGCGGGAGAGCGATGGCGGCCGCCCGGGCGGCCAGAAGCAGGCATCTCAAGAAATTATTCCCGGAAGCGTAGATTCCGGAAACCAAGCCCCATCAGGCAGGAGGCTGGTCGATGCTAAAGGGAGAAGCTGACACCGCAGCCGCAGCTGGACTTGGCGTTCGGATTGCGGACCCGGAATTCCGCGCCGGCCAGTTCATCCACGAAGTCGATCTCCGACCCCTTCAGAAGGCCAAGCGAGATATCGTCCACCAGGGCCACGGCCCCGTCGCGTTCGATCTGCAGGTCGTCGGCCTCTACCGCATCGACCAGGTCGAAACGGTACTGGAAGCCCGAGCAGCCGCCGCCATCGACCGCCACGCGAAGCATCAACGCCCGCCCCTCGGCCGCGCCGATGGCGCGAATTCGGGCTGCGGCGGTTTCACTCAAGGTTACGGGCGTGGCGGTCATGCTGTGGAAAACTCTCGTATGCCCCTATATGTGCAACCCCGCGCCCGCTGGAAAGGGGCGCACGCTCGAAGGCCAAAGATGACGTCCAGCTATACCGTCTTCCGTTCTCCCTATTCGGAAGTTCCGAAGGCGTCGCGCGGGCGGCTGTTTCCGGAGGCCGAAAGCCGCACTCGCAACCCCTTCGCCCGCGACCGCGACCGCATCATCCATTCGACGGCCTTTCGCCGGCTGAAGGAGAAGACCCAGGTCTTCGTCGCTCACGAAGGCGATCACTACCGCACCCGCCTGACCCATTCGCTGGAGGTGGCGCAGATCGCGCGCAGCCTTGCCAGCGCGCTGGGCCTCGACGCCGACCTCGCCGAAACCATAGCCCTGGCCCACGACCTGGGCCACCCGCCCTTCGGCCACGCCGGCGAGGACGCCCTCGACGACAGCATGAAGCCCTGGGGCGGCTTTGATCACAATGTGCAGACCTTCCGGGTCGTCACAGAGCTCGAGCACCGCTACCCCGACTTCCTCGGCATCAACCTGACCTGGGAGACGCTGGAAGGGGTGATCAAGCACAACGGTCCGGTGACCGACAAACTGACCCGCCCCAGCTGGGCCGCCGTCGCCCGGTTCAACAGCAAGATGGATCTGGAGCTCGGCGGCTGGGCCTCCGCCGAAGCGCAGGTCGCCGCTCTGGCCGACGACATCGCCTACAACAACCACGACGTCGACGACGGCGTGCAGGCCGAGGTCTTTCGTCTCGAAGACCTGCTGGAAGTGCCGCTGATCGGTCCGATCCTGCAGGGGGTCCGCAGCGAACGGCCCGATCTCGATGATCGCATCACCCGGCTGGAGGCCGTGCGGCGGATGATCGGGGCCATGGTCGACGACGTCATGGGCGAGACGCTGAAACGGGCCGCCGTCAGCGGCGTCGCCAGCCCGGCGGACGTTCGCGGGTTGGGCCAGGCCCTCGTCGCCTTCTCGCCGGACATGCTGGAGGACCTCGCCCGTCTGCGCGAATTCCTGTTTGAACGCATGTACCGCCACTGGAAGGTCAACCGCACGCGCAGCCAGGCGCGCCGCATTCTGGCCGAGATGTTTTCGTTGTTCATGGCCGAACCCGAGGTGCTGCCTACCGAGTGGTTCGTGAAGTCGCAGAACCGCGACGAGGCCGGCCGGGCGCGGGTGGTGTGCGACTACATCGCCGGCATGACCGACCGGTTCGCCATCGAAGAGCATCGACGCCTGTTCCAGTTGGAAACCTGGACCTGACTGGTCACGCGGCCGGTGTGATTCGATAGACTGGCGGGACGTTCGGAGCGATTCGCTCCACTCTCGCGCATGCTCATTCGAGCGGAGCCCTGATGTCCGACTACAACCGCGGCGCCTACACCCCGCCCAGCCATGACGCCCCGCTGGCCTTCGACGCCAGACGTCCCGTGCGCGGTGGCTCGCCGGCGCCCGTCACGCTGATCATCAGCGCCCTGGTGCTGGTGGTGCTTATCGCCGGCGCCTGGTTCATCTACCGCGACGGTTTCCGCGGCGCGGGCGATGCGCCGAAGGCTGTCGGCACGCCTGTCGCCGAAGCCAAGACCCCGCCGAAGGCCGAAGACCAACCCGCCGCGCCGGCTGACGATCTGGTGATCCTGAATGGCGAGGAAGGCGACACCGCTCCCGCCTATGCCCCCGAACCTGAACAACCGCTGCCCCGTCCGGAGGTCCCGGTGGTCGCCAAGGCGCCGGTGGCGCCGGTTACCGCCGGCCCGGGGCTGAAGCCGGCCGTGCCAGCCGCCACCCCGAAGGTCGCGCCGACCCCGCCTCCCGCCAAGGTCGCCACCGCACCGGTCGCACCGGTCGCCCCGACTCCCAAGGCCGCCGCCGGTGGGTCATTCCTGGTGCAGATCGGCGCGCTGTCCTCGACGGCGCTCGCCGACAAGGCCTGGAACGAAGCCGCCGCCCTGTCTCCCGGCGCCGCCGCTGGCAAGGGCAAGAAGGTCGAGACCGTCGAAAGCGGCGGTAAGACCCTCTACCGCACCTCCGTCACCGGCTTCGCTGACCGGGCCTCGGCCCAGGCCTTCTGCGACAAGCTGAAAGCCGCCGGAAAGAGCTGCTTCGTTCGGTGACTGATCGCGCCTGCATCCTGGGCTGCGCCGGAACGACCCTCTCGGCTGAGGAGGTCGCCTTCTTCCGTGACGCCAGGCCCTGGGGCTTCATCCTGTTCAGGCGCAACATCGAAAGCCCGGCCCAGGTGCGGGCCCTGACCGCCGCCCTGCGCGACGCGGTCGGCTGGCATGCCCCCATCCTGGTCGACCAGGAGGGCGGCCGGGTGCAGCGGCTCGGCCCGCCGCACTGGCCCAAGTACCCGCCCGGCCGCGCCTACGGCACGCTGGCCACCAACGACCCCCTGGTCCGCCGGGAGATCACGCGCCTGGGCGCCCGTCTCATTGCCCATGACCTGCTGGACCTCGGCATCAATGTCGATTGCGTGCCCGTCCTCGACGTCCCCCAGCGCGGAGCCCATGACATCATCGGCGACCGGGCCTATGGCGAGACCGTCGAAGAGATTGCCACCCTCGGCAGGGCCGCCGCCGAAGGTTTGATCGCCGGCGGCGTGCTGCCGGTCATCAAGCACATCCCCGGTCACGGGCGCGCGATGGCTGACAGCCATCAGCACCTTCCGGTCGTCGACGCCCCGGTCAGCGAGCTGTCCGCCGTCGATTTCGCGCCCTTCCGCGTCCTCTCCGATATGCCGATGGCGATGAGCGCCCACATCGTCTTCACCGCCATCGACCCCAAACGGCCGGGCACCCAGTCGAAGACCGTGATCAAGGACATCATCCGCGAGGATATCGGCTTCGGCGGCCTGTTGATGACCGACGACCTCTCGATGAAGGCGCTGAAGGGCGATTTCAGCCAGCGCGCCCGTCGTGCCCTGTCGGCTGGCTGCGACGTCATTCTTCACTGCAACGGCGTCATGGCCGAGATGCAGTCTGTGGTCGCCGGGACCAGATCCCTGTCCGGCAAGGCGAAGGCCCGGGCCGACGCCGCGCTCGCCCGCCTCGCCAGGGTTCCTGAACCGTTTGACGCCGTTGAGGCCCGCGCCCGCTTCGATGCGGCCTTCGACGGGAGGTTCGCCGCATGAGCGACGGCTTCCAGCCCAATCTCGACTTCAAGGCCGCCAACGAGGCGGCCGAGGACGGCGAGGCTCTGATCATCGATCTGGATGGTTACGAAGGGCCGCTCCACGTCCTGCTCGCCCTGGCGCGCAGCCAGAAGGTCGATCTGATGCAGATCTCGATCACCCGGCTGGCCGAACAGTATCTGTCCTTCGTCAAGCGGGCCCGCGCCCTGCGCTTCAGCCTCGCCGCCGACTATCTGGTGATGGCGGCCTGGCTGGCCTACCTGAAGTCCCGGCTGCTGCTGCCGCGCGCCGAGAAGGGCCGGGGGGACGAACCGCCGGCCGAGGAAGTCGCCGCCAACCTGGCTTTCCGCCTGGCCAAGCTGGACGCCATGCGCAAGGCCTCCGACGCCCTCAACATCCGCCCGCGCCTGAAACGCGACGTCTTCGTCCGCGGCGATCCCGAGCAGGTCAAGGTGGTCGGCGCCGGCCGCTTCGAGGGTGACCTGTACCAGTTGATGAGCGCCTACATTCAACAGCGCCGCCGCGAGCACTACCGTACCTATCGGCCCGAAGTTCCGGTCGCCTACGGGCTGGAAGACGCCCGTGGCCGCCTGCGGGAGCTGCTTCCTGAGCTCGATCGCTGGACCGCGCTTCAGGGTATCGCGCCGATGCCGGCTGACGACCTTGGACCCAGCCGCGCGAGCTACCTGGCCTCGACCCTGTCCGCCAGCCTGGAACTGGTGAAGGAGGGCGCCTTGCAGGCCCGGCAGATGGAGGCCTTCGCCGATCTTTACCTGAAAGTCCGCACGGGCCGTCCGGAGGCCGCCCTGTGAGCGACCATGTCGAGCGTTGCGTCGAAGCCCTGTTGTTCGCGGCCGCCGAGCCGCTCAGCGAGGCGGACCTCGCCCGTCGCCTGCCTGAAGGCGCCGATCCGGCGGCCGCCATCCGGGCGTTGCGCGAACAGTATGAGGGCAGGGGGGTTGAACTGGTCGAGGTGGCCGGGCGCTGGCGGTTGCAGACCGCTGCTGACCTGGCCTTCCTGATGACCGAGGAGCGGGAAGAGCCGCGCCGCCTCTCCAAGGCCGCCCAGGAAACCCTCGCCATCATCGCCTACCACCAGCCAGTGACCCGCGCCGAGATCGAGGCGGTGCGCGGGGTGCAGGCCAGCAAGGGTACGCTCGACGTACTGCTGGAACTGGGCCTGGTGCGCATGCGCGGCCGCCGGCGCACGCCGGGCCGGCCGGTGACCTACGGCACGACCGACAGCTTCCTCGAACATTACGGCCTGGCCACGCTCGCGGATCTGCCCGGCATGACCGACATGAAGGCGCTGGGCCTGCTGGACATGAACCTGCCACCCGGCTTCTCGGTCCCCGATCCCAGCCTGGCGGGTGAGGCGCTGGAGGATGAGGAGCAACTGGACCTCGACGTCGATGCGCCCGAGTTCGTCCAGGACTACGTGGGAGACGAGTGAGGTTTCTCGCCCCACTTTCGCCTAACGCGGCTTTCATTTGGCCCGCGATGCAGTCAGGGCCTATATAGGCCTCAAGTGATCAGACATCGCCGCCCGAAGGCGGCAAACAGGAGTTTCTTGAACATGGGCGGCCTGAGCCTTTGGCATATTATCCCGGTGATCATTCTCGCGGCGCTGCTGTTCGGCGGCCGCGGCAAGCTGTCGGGTCTGATGGGCGACGCCGCGAAGGGCATTCGCGCCTTCCGTGACGGCCTGAAGGGCGACGAACAACCGGAAGCGGAAGAGGAAGAGCCGGCCAAGCCGTTGCCGCGCGCCACCACCGCCCGCACCACGACCCGCAAGAAGGGCAACATCGTCAACTGACGATCGCGCTGATTGGGCTTGATCGCCCTCGCTCCAACGCCTTAAGGCGCGCCCATGCTTTCGCCTGATATCGGCGTCTCAGAGATGATTCTGGTGGCGGCTATCGCCCTGATCGTCGTGGGACCCAAGGATCTGCCGCTTCTGATGCGCCGGGTCGGGCAGTTCATCGCCCGGCTCCGCGGCATGGCGTCTGAATTTCGCGCCAGCTTCGAGGACATGGCCCGGCAATCGGAACTCGAAGAACTCCGCAAGGAGGTCGAGGCCATGCGCTCAGGCCAGTTCGCCGCGGCGGCGCACGATCCCAGCGCCGACCAGGTGTTCGCTGAGATCGATTCCGGCCTGAGAAGCGGTCAGGTCAGTTTTTCTCCGGCGGTGACGATGCCGGCTCCCGAGCCCGAGCCTGAACCGGCCATGCCGGTCCGCAAGCCTCGCGCAAAGGCGGCCGCGAAGGTCGAGGTTGCGGACCAGCCTGTCGCCAACAAGGCGCCGGCGAAAAAGCCGGTCAAGAAGGCTGTCGCTGCCAGTGATCCGGCCGGCGGCCTTGTCGAAAAGCCCCGGCGCAAACGGGCGGTCAAGGCGGGGACCGTCTCGTGATCAACGACGAAGCCGAAATCGAGGCCTCCCGCGCGCCGTTGCTCGAGCACCTGGTCGAACTGCGCAGCCGGCTGATCATCTGCCTGATCGCCGTCTTCATCGGGTTCTGCGTCTGCTTTTATTTCGCCGACCCGATCTTCCGATTCCTGATTCATCCCTTCCAGACCGCGAACAACCTGTTCGCCGCCCAGCAGAGCAACGGCGGCAAGCACGGGCCGTTCGATCTGATCTTCGCCTTGATCAACCAGACCCCGACGACCGGCGGCCAGCTGAAGCTGATCTACACCGCGGCGCTGGAACTGTTTTTCGCAAAGCTGAAGGTGGCGGGTTTCGGCGCCGTGATCGTCGCCTTCCCGATCATCGCCTGGCAGCTTTACCGCTTCATCGCGCCCGGTCTCTATCGGCGCGAGCGCTACACCATCCTGCCGTTCCTGGTCGCTTCGCCGGTGCTGTTCACGATCGGGGCGGCGCTCGTCTACTACATCATGCTTCCCTTCGTGCTGTGGTTCTCGCTCAGCCAGCAGATCACCACGGCCGGCGTATCGGTCGAGCTGACGCCCAAGGTCGATGAGTACCTGTCCCTGGTCACCGCCCTGGTGCTGGCATTTGGCCTCTGCTTTCAGCTGCCTGTGGTTCTCACCCTTGCCGGGCTGGCGGGGCTTCTGAGCTCGAACATGCTCCGGGCGGGCCGCCGCTACGCCATTCTCGGTATCGCCATCGTCGCGGCCGTCGTCACACCGCCCGATCCGATCAGCATGCTTATGCTGGCCGGACCGATCGTGCTGCTCTACGAAATCTCCATCTGGTGCGTGTGGCTCATTGAGCGACGGCGCAAGAAGGAAGACGAGAACACCGACCTGGCGGTCATCAACTAGGCGCGTTGCAGCCAATGGTGCGAGCCTATAGGTTCCGCCTCCACTATTTCCCTCCCATCGGAGTCTTTCGTTCGTGGTCGATGTTTTCGAAGAGGTCGAGGAGCAGCTCCGCACCGAGCGCTACATGCGCCTGGCCAAGAAGGCCGCGCCGTGGGTCGGCGGCCTGATCGCCGTGGTGGTTGTGGTCGTCGGTGGCGGCTGGGGCTGGACGACCTGGCAGAACGCCAAGGCCGACAAGGCTTCGATCGGCATGAGCAAGGCCGCCGAGTCCCTGCAGCAGCGGGACGAGGCCGGCGCCTTCGCCAAGTATGGTGAGGTCGCCCAGTCGGGGACCGGCGCCTACAAGGCCCTGGCTCTGATCAACCAGGCGGCCATGCGCGCCGACGCCGGGGCCGCTGACGAAGCGGTCAAGCTGTTCGACCAGGCCGCGAAGGCCGCGCCGAACCCGATGTTGGCGGACTTCGCCTCGCTTCGGGCGGTCTACGCCCTGCTCGACACCGCCCCGACCGCCGATCTCGAAAAGCGCCTCGCCAAGCTTGGCGCCGACAAGCGGCCCTTCCAGATCCAGGCCAAGGAAGCGCTGGCCTTCCTGCGGTTGCGTGACGGCAAGCTCAAGGAAGCGCGAGACGAGTTCGTGGCCCTGCAACAGAACTTCGATTCCACCGACGGCATCCGCGAGCGGGCCAAGGCGGCGGTCTCGATGATCGATAACGGCGGAGCCAAGACCATGTCGGACGCCGCCAAGATGGCCGCTCAGCTTCCGCCGCCGTCGGCCATGCAGTTGCCGCCCGGCCTGCAACTGCCGCCGGGCGCCGGTGGAGCGCCGCAGTAATGGGAACCGCCGGCGGCGAGGCTCGCCTCAAATCCGCCGTGTCCCTGCTTGATTCCCAAGGCGCGGGGGCGGCGACAGCCGATCCCGTGCGTTCATCCTTTTCGCCCCGGGTAGGCTCTTCCATGATTGCAAGTCGCGGCTTCCTGACCGCCGTCGTCCTTGGCCTGGCGGTGACCACCGCCGGCTGCTCGAGCGTGTCCGGCACGGTGGACCGGCTAAACCCGTTCAAGCCGAAAGACGTGAAGGACGAGGCGTCCGATGGCCGCCGCATCTCGGTCATCGCCTTCGATGAGAAGGTCGTGGTCGCCGAGGATCTGGCTGGTCAGGACTTCTTCCTGCCCCCGGCCGCCGCCGTCGCCGAGTGGCCCAATCCCGGCGGCCCGGTCGATGTGGTGACCGAAAACATCGAAGCGGCGCCGGCCTTCGACGTCGCCTGGCGCCGCAGCTTCGGCAAGGGCTCCGATGCCAAGGTCCACGTCACCGCCCCGCCGGTCATGGCCGACGGCAAGGTGTTTGTCATGGACGCCGAGGCCGACGTTGTCGCCATTGACGCCAACACCGGCGCCGAGCTCTGGAAGCAACGTCTGAAGGCCGAGAACCGCCGCGACAAGGTCGGTTTCGGCGGCGGCGTCGCCTACTCGAACGGCAAGGTCTACGTGTCCTCCGGCTTCCGCTTCGTCGCCCAGCTGGATGCCGCGACCGGCGCGGTCGGCTGGCGCCAGGACGTGGCCTCTCCGATTCATGGCGCGCCCACGGTGCATGGCGGCAAGGTGTTCGCCATCAGCACCGACAATGAACTGCTGACTTTCGACGCCGCCACCGGCAACCCGACCTGGAACTTCCAGGCCCTGGTCGAGCCCGCCCGTATCCTGTCGGCCTCCAGCCCGGCCGCTTCGCAGGACGTCGTGGTCGCCGCCTTCGCCTCGGGTGAACTGGTCGCCATGCGCGCCGGCAACGGCAACGATCTGTGGAACAACGCCCTGTCGCGCGCTAGCCGCACCAACGCCCTCTCGGAAATCCGCGATGTCGCCGGCCGCCCGGTGATCTTCAAGGGTGACGTCTACGCCGCCAGCCATTCGGGCGTCTTCGCCGCCGTCGACCTGCGTACGGGCCAGCCTCGCTGGTCAGTGCCGGTGTCGTCGATTACCACCCCCTGGCCCGCTGGCGATGTCGTCTACATCATCAGCCGCGCAGGCGAGGTGATCTGCGTCTCGCGCGACAGCGGCAAGGTTCACTGGATCAAGGACCTCAACGAAGGGGTCAAGAAGACCAAGGACCGCGTGCTGTTCTTCGGCCCGGTGATGGCCTCTGACCGTCTGGTCGTCGTCTCCAGCGACGGTCGCGCCCTGGCCTTGAACGCCAAGACCGGCGAAGTCACCAAGACCATCAAGATCGGCGGAGCCGCCCTGATCACCCCGATCGCGGTCAACGGCACGGTCTATGTCGTCACCGACAAGGCTGAACTGGTGGCGATTCGCTAGTCCGCGTTTCAACCTGAAACCTTGTAAAGGGGCGGCGGTTCTGCCAAGAGCCGCCGCTCTTTCATTTTGCACATGCCTCTTCGTCCGGACCGGATAGACTAGGTCGTCCGGAAACACCGCCATGGCCCTGAAACTCGCAATCGTCGGTCGACCCAACGTCGGCAAATCCACCCTGTTCAACCGACTGGCGGGCAAGAAGCTCGCCATCGTCGACGATCGGCCGGGCGTGACCCGCGACCGGCGCTTCGCCAGCGGCAGCATCGGCGACATGAACCTGTCGCTCGTCGACACCGCCGGCTTTGAGGACGTCGATGACGACACCCTGGAAGCGCGCATGCGCCGCCAGACCGAACTGGCCATCGACGAGGCCGACGTCTGCCTGTTCCTGATCGACGCCCGTGAGGGCATTACCCCACTGGACCGGGTGTTCGCCGAAATCCTCCGCAAGCGCGACAAACCGGTCCTGCTGGGCGCCAACAAGGCCGAGGGCAAGCAGGGCGATCCCGGCATCGCCGAGGCCTGGACCCTGGGCTTCGGCGAGCCGATCCCGATCAGCGGCGAGCACGGCGAAGGCATGGCCGATCTCTATGCGGCCCTTGTCAACATCGCGCCCGAGCACCAGGACGACGAGGCCGACGACGAGGGTGACAAGCCGGTCCGGCTGGCCATCGTCGGCCGTCCCAACGCCGGCAAGTCGACCCTGGTCAACGCCCTGATCGGCGAAGACCGCATGCTGACCGGCCCCGAAGCCGGCATCACCCGCGACAGCATTTCGGTCGAATGGGAATGGAACGATCGCAAGATCCGGCTGGTCGACACCGCCGGCCTGCGCAAGAAGGCCAAGATCCAGGAGAAGCTGGAGCAGCTGTCGGTGTCCGACAGTATCCGCACCATCGTCTATGCCGAGGTCGTCCTGCTGGTCATGGACGCCACCCACCCCTTCGAGGTGCAGGATCTGCAGCTTGCCGACCTGGTCGAGCGGGAAGGCCGCTCCCTGGTTTTCGTGCTGGCCAAGTGGGACCTGGTTGAGGACCAGACCCAGACGCTGAAGGATTTCAAGGAACACGCCGAGCGCATGCTGCCCCAGGTGCGGGGCGCGCCGGTCGTGGCGCTGTCGGCCGAGACCGGCTTTGGTCTCGACAAGCTGATGCCGGCGGTGATCAAGACCTACACCAACTGGTCGACCAAGGTGAAAACCCGCGACCTCAACGACTGGCTGGCCATGGCCATCCAGCGCCACCCGCCGCCGGCCGTGAACGGCAAGCGGATCAAGCCCAAGTACGTCGCCCAGACCAAGGCCCGCCCGCCGACCTTCGTGCTGTTCTCCAGCCGCGCCAACCAGATGCCCGAGCACTACCGGCGTTATCTGATCAACTCGATCCGCGAGAGCTTCGACCTGCCCGGCGTGCCGATCCGCATCACCATCAAGTCGGGCGCCAACCCCTATGCCGACGCCGACGGCGACAAGCGGCCGATGGGCTCGGGCACCAAGCGCGGCCCGCGCGAGAAGCCCAAGAAGCTCGGTGTCAGCGAGAACGCCAAGGAAGCCAAGCAACTGCGCGTCAAGCGGGCGACCAAGGCCAAGCGCCAGGCCAAGGAAGCCGCCACGGACGCCGCGGTCGCCAGGCCGGTGATCCGCTCGCGGACCCAGAAGCCCGGACGTTTGAAGTAAGAGGGGACAGATTGAATTCGCAGAATTCAATTCTTCCCCGACTGCCTACCCGGCCTTGAACACCACCGTCTCGGGAATGGCCGGCAGCTCGCGCCGCTGCGCCAGCTCGACGAACAGCGGCCCCAGGGCCGAAGGTTCCGGCAGGTCCAGCGGGTCCTCTCCCGGAAAGGCCTCAGCCCGCATGCGGGTGCGCACCGCGCCGGGGTCGAGCAGCACGGCGCGGACGGCCGTCGTCTCCATCTCGTCTCCCCAGCACTTCACCAGCGCCTCCATGCCGGCCTTGCTGGCCCCGTAGGGAGCCCAGAAGGCCTTGGGGCGCGCTACCCGCCCGGTCGTCACGAAGATCGCCCGGCCCATCTCCGAGGCCCGCAGCAGGGGCTCGAAGGACCGGATCAGCCGCCAGGTGGCGGTCAGGTTGACCGCAATCGTCTGATCCCAGCTCTTGGGCTCGATATGGCCGGTCGGCGACAGGCCGCCCAGCACGCCGGCCGCATGAACGATGACGTCCAGCCGGCCGAACCGCTCGAACAGATGCGCCCCCAGCGGATCGAGACCCTCGGGCTGGCGCAGGTCGATGGGCACCAGGGTGGGGTGCTGACCCGTGGCGGCGAAGATGGTGTCGTCCAGGGCCTCCAGAGCGCCCTGCGTGCGGCCCAGCGCAATGACATGCGCACCGGCCTCTGCCAGCGCGATGGCGGCAGCCTGGCCGATGCCGCGCGTGGCGCCGGTGACCAGGGCGATCTTGTCCTGAAGCGGAAGAGTCATGGCGCGCTGTCTAGCGGATTTGCCGCTCAAGTCACGTGTCTTCGGGGCGTTCCGCGTAGCGCCGCGCCAGCCAGGCGCACGCCAGCAACTGGATCTGGTGGAAGATCATCAGCGGCACGATCATCACCCCGGCCACGGCCGGCGCGAACAGGATGGCGGCCATCGGCGCGCCGGTGACCAGACTCTTCTTGGAGCCGGAGAAGGTCAGGACGATGCGGTCAGCGACCGAGAAGCCCAGCAGCCTGCCGAGCAGGGTGGAAAGGCCCAGGACCAGCCCCAGCAGCAGGCAGCAGAGCAGGGTGACGACCAGCAATTCGGGAACCGACACCCGCGTCCACACGCCCTCGACAACGGCGTGACTGAAGGCGGCGTAGACAACCAGCAGGATGGAGCCACGATCGACATAGCTGACCAGTTGCTTGTGGCGCTCCAGGACCGGCGCGACCCATGTGCGCAGTAGCTGGCCGGCGATGAAGGGCGCCAGCAGCTGCAGGGCGATACTGGCGGCGGCGTCCCAGCCGGGGCCGGACCCCTGAGCATGCATGGTCAGGCCGACCAGCAGCGGTGTGGCCGCCATACCCAGCAGGTTGGAGGCCGACGCCGCGCAGACGGCGGCGGCGACGTTGCCCCGCGCCAGGGCGGTGAAGGCGATCGACGACTGCACCGTCGAGGGCAGGCAGCAGAGGAACAGCAGCCCCATGGCCAGCGGCGTCGGCAGGATCGAAGCGGGGATCAGCCCCATCGCCAGGCCAAGCAGCGGGAACAGCACAAAGCTGACCCCCAGCACCGCCAGGTGCAGCCGCCAGTGGGTCATCCCGGCGATTACCGCCTCGCGCGACAGCTTGGCCCCGTGCAGGAAGAACAGCAGGGCGACAACGCCCTTGGTCACCGGCGACAGAAGGTCGGACGCCACGCCGCGCGCCGGTAGCAGCGAGGCCAGCACCACCACGGCCAGCAGCGCCACCATGTAGGGATCGAGGCGGAAGCTTTTCATCGGCTGTTCACGGGCGCTGCAGGGTCCTTGAGGCCGAAAATCCGCGTTCTTGCGGAAGCCTGTATCCTACCGGGGCGTTCGCCCGGTCGAGGGCGTTGGATACGGTCGCGATGATGACTGTCGAGGATGAAGTCCTCACCGTGCGTGCCGGAGTTTCCCTGATGAAACCCATGCCGAGGGCAGTGGGCGTCAGGCGCTGACCAGGAAACTCAGCTGGCGCCCGCCGTCGGTGTCGGCCTGGGCCAGTTCGCGGTCGGTCAGGCGGGTGGGGTAGTCACCGGTGAAATAGTGGTCAGTGAACTGCGGGTTGGCCGGATCCCTCGGGCCCACGCCGAGCGCCTCGTACAGCCCCTCAACGCTCAGGAAACCAAGGCTGTCGACCTCCAGGAACCTGGCCATTTCCTCGAGCGACTGGGTCGCCGCCAACAGCTTGTCCCGCTCGGGCATATCGATGCCATAGAAGTCCGGCCACTTGATCGGCGGTGATGCGGATCTCAGGTGCACTTCCGTCGCGCCCGCCTCGCGGACCATGCGGACGATCTTGCGGCTGGTGGTGCCGCGGACGATGGAATCGTCGATCAGCACCACCCGCTTGCCTTCCAGGACAGCGCGGTTGGGGCTGTGCTTCATGCGCACGCCCAGCTCTCGCACGCCCTGCGTGGGCTGAATGAAGGTCCGCCCGACATAGTGGTTGCGGATGATCCCCATCTCGAAGGGCAGGCCGCTCTCTTGCGCGTAACCGATGGCGGCCGGCACCCCACTGTCGGGCACCGGCACCACAACGTCGGCCTCGGGGCCGCTTTCGATGGCCAGGCGGGCGCCCATCTTCTTGCGCACGTCATAGACCGAGCGGCCGTCGACGACGCTGTCAGGGCGGGCGAAGTAGACCAGTTCGAAGACGCAAGGGCGGGCGCGGGGGGCGGGGAAGGGGCGCAGGCTCTCGATGCCCGTGTCGTCGATGATCACCATCTCGCCGTGGGCGATATCGCGCACGAAGCGGGCGCCGATCATGTCCAGCGCGCAGGTCTCCGACGCCAGCACTGGCTTACCTTCCAGGTCGCCGAGCACCAGGGGGCGGATACCGAGCGGATCGCGCACGCCGATGAGCTTCTTGTTGGTCAGCGCAATCAGGGCGTAGCCGCCCTCGATCTGGCTGATGGCATCGATGAACCGGTCCACGAAGCGGGCCTTTCGCGACCGCGCCAGCAGATGGAGGATCACTTCGGAGTCGCTGGTCGACTGGAAGATGGCCCCGTCGCTGACCAGCCGGTCGCGCAGGGTGTGGAAGTTGGTGAGGTTGCCGTTGTGGGCCAGGGCGACGCCGCCGGCTTCCAGGTCTGCGAACATCGGCTGCACATTGCGGAAGGCGCTGCCGCCCGCCGTCGAATAGCGGGTGTGGCCGATGGCGGCCTTGCCGGGCAGCCGTTCAACCAGATCCTGGCCCGTGAACGCGTCGCCGACCCGGCCCACATGGCGCTCGGTGTGGAAGCGTTCACCGTCGAAGGCGGCGATGCCGCAGGCTTCCTGGCCCCGGTGCTGCAGGGCGTGCAGACCGAGCGCCGCGACGGCGGAAGCCTCGGCCACGCCGTAGACGCCGAACACGCCGCATTCGAGGCGCAGCTGGTCATCGTCCGGGTCGCGGTGGTCGGCGGGGTTCCAGGCGCCGAAAGACTTGAGGGCAGAGTTGGTCATCGGCTCTTCTCCACGGCGTCGTCCATCGCCTTGCGTTCGGCGTCGCTATAGCCTGCTCCGTCGCGGACCGCATCCTCAACCACAGGGGCGACCTTGCCCGCGGCCGCAAAGGCGCCGGGTGCGAAGGCTTTCAGCACCTTTCCGGCGGCGGAGGTCAGCGGATAGAGTCTGGCCTCGCTGACCCACCGGGGCGGGCCATTCTCGGCGCCGGCCAGCTGCACCAGGAGGGTGAAGGCGCCCAGGATCACCGAGGCGCGGATGAGACCGAATGCCGCGCCCATCAGCCGGTCGAGCGTGCCCAGCGCGCCGGCGCTCTGCACCCGGCTGGTGATCAGCCCGGCGAAGATCTTGAGAACGAGGAAGACGATGACGAAGACGATGAGCAGGGCGGCGGTCACGGCCGCCCAGTCGGGACTCATCATGCCTCGCAGCACCGGGGCGCTGAACCTCAGGGCCAGAATGGCGATCAGGACGGAGACGATGAACGCCAGCATCCCGGTCAATTCCCTGGTGGCCCCGCGCATGAAGGCGGTGAGACCGCTGATGATCAGCAGCAGGCCGGCAAGGACGTCGAACAGGGTCAAGGCGTGGTCCATCTCTGCTGGCCGATGCGGTCGATGGCCTCGGCCAGTCTGGAGACACCCGTAACCGGCAGCGAGTCGCCGGCCCCGTTGGGGGCGAGCGCGCGGCCGAATCCCAGCTTGGCCGCTTCCTTCAGGCGCGATTCCATGCGGCCCACGGGCCTCACGTCGCCGGAAAGGCTGATTTCGCCAAACACCACGCAGTCCTGGGGCAGGGGTTCATCCAGTGCGGAGGAGGCCAAGGCCGCGGCAGCGGCCAGGTCGGCCGCCGGTTCGGTGATCCTCAGCCCCCCGGCGACGTTCAGATAGACGTCCCGGTTGCCAAAACCAAGGCCGCATCGCGACTCCAGTACGGCCAGCACCATGGCCAGCCGCCCGCTGTCCCATCCAACGACCGCCCGGCGCGGATTGCCGCCGGAGCTCGGCGCCACCAGGGCCTGGAACTCGACCAGCACCGGCCGGCTGCCCTCTATGCCAGCAAACACCGCCGCCCCGGCCGACCGCTCGGCCCCGTCGTGCAGGAACAGGGCGGACGGGTTCTTGACCTCGGTCAGGCCGATGTCGCCCATCTCGAAGACGCCTATCTCGTCAGTGGCGCCGAACCGGTTCTTGGCCCCGCGCAGCACCCGGAAGGGATAGCCCCGCTCGCCCTCGAAGCTCAGCACCGCATCGACCAGATGCTCGACCACGCGTGGCCCGGCGATCTGGCCGTCCTTGGTGACGTGGCCGACGAGGATGACCGCCACGCCCTTCTTCTTGGCGAATCGCACCAGTTCCTGGGCGCAGGAGCGCACCTGGGTTACTGAACCGGGGCCCGCCTCATGGGCGTCGGACCACATGGTCTGGATGGAATCGATCACGACCAGATCAAAGGGCTCCTTCTTCAGCCCATCGAGGATGTCGCGCAGCGAGGTTTCGGCCGCCAGCTTGACCGGCGCCTGCGCCAGTCCCATCCGGCCAGCCCGGCTGCGGATCTGCTCGACCGCCTCCTCGCCTGAGATGTAGGCGCACCGCGCGCCCCGCAGAGAGGCCTGAGCCACCACCTGCAGCAGCAGGGTCGACTTCCCCACCCCCGGATCGCCGCCGACCAGGATGGCCGATCCTGGCACCACGCCGCCGCCGCAGACCCGGTCGAATTCATCGACTCCGGTGATGATGCGCGGCGGGGAGGGGGTGTCGCTCTCCAGTCCCTCGAAGGTCAGTCCGCCGCGCCGGCTGCCCTTCGAGGGCGCGAGCGCGCCGGGCAGTTTGCTGGTCAACTCCTCGACCAGGCTGTTCCATGTCCCGCAGGCCGGACACTGCCCCTGCCACTTGGGCGAGACCCCACCGCAGGACTGGCAGACATAGAGGGCGCCGTCGCGGGCCATGGCGTTTCCGATTCGGGATGGTGAAAGAATAGCGCGTCCTGCGCCTCGGAGCCGACCCTAACAAATGTTCTTGTTTCGTTCAATGTCGCAGGCTCGCGAGGGGGCGCCCCGTCCCAAGCGCATCGAACGGCGCAATCCCTTACGCCCAAAGGCCTCGCGACCACCCGCCGCTTTCTTGAACACGGTTTCTTAAGTGGTCGGGGTATCAACTTCCGCCTGTGTTGGGGGTCTCCGGAATGGACAGCCTGAACCCAGGCTCCGTGGATGCGGAGGCGCCCGCCGTGAGCGGATGCGCCTTTGACGCGGCGACTCTCGATTTCCTGTTTCCCTGCCGTTTCGAGGTCCGCGAGGACCTGTCGATCCATGCGCCCGCCCCGCGATTGCTGGCGCTCGCCCCGCGCATTGAAGGCGCGCTGCTGACGGAGACCTTTATCGTCGAGGCCGCGGGCCATATCGCCGGCTTTGCCGATCTGGCGTCTCTCGACCGCACCCCTGTCATCCTGCACGCCCGCGCCGACGCCGGCCTCAGGCTGCGCGGCGCCATCTCCATCCAGCCGGACGGAAGGGCGATGTTCCTGACCGCCCAGGCGGTCTGCGAAGAGCAGATGGCGACCGGCCTTGACCCGGCGAACGTGTCCCCGCTCGACGGTGCGACCGACATGCCCGCCGCCCTTCGGGTCCAGGCGGAAGCCACTCGCGAGGCCGAAACAGTGATCGCCTCCCTGGCCAGGGCCCGGGACGAGGCCCTCGCCAGAGAGGAGTTCTTCGACGCGATCGTGCAGATGCTGCCCGCCATCCTGATGGTCAAGGACGCCCGCGACGGCCGCTATGTGCTGGTCAACCGCGCCGCCGAGGAGATGCTTGGCGTCCAGGCCGCCGCCCTGCTGGGCCGCAACGTTCACGAACTCTTCCCGCCCGAAGAGGCGAAAGCCTTCTCCGACGAGGATCAGGCGGTCATCGCCTCTGGCAAGATGACCGTCGTCGAGGAAGAGACCGTCACCACCGCCGCCCGCGGCAAGCGCATCTTCACCACCAAGAAGGTCGCTACCTATGGCGAGGAGGGCGCCCGCCACATCGTCACCGTCGGTGAGGATGTCACGGAGCGCATCGAGATCCGCGAGGCCCTGCATACGGCCCTCACCGCCGCCGAAGAGGCCGCCCTCTCCAAGAGCGTCTTTCTGGCCAACATGAGCCACGAGATCAGGACGCCGCTGAACGGCATCGTCGCCATCGCCGACATCCTGCAGCGCGAAGACCTGCTGCCTCGTGTCCGTGACATGGTGAACATCATCAGCGCCTCCGGGGAGACGCTGGAGCGCCTGCTCAGCGACATTCTCGACCAGGCCCGCATCGAGAGCGGCCAGATCACCATCGAGGCCGCGCCCTTCCACCTTGGCGACATGGTTCGCGCCACCGCCGCGCTCGGCGAGCTAAAGGCCAGCGAGAAGGGGGTCGCCCTGAACATCGACCTCTCGCCGGAAGTCGATGTCGGCGTCGAGGGCGACATGGTCCGCGTCCGCCAGATCCTGACCAACCTGGTCAGCAACGCCGTCAAGTTCACCGAGGCCGGCGAGGTCAAGATCACCGGCTACCGCTGCGCCGAGGGCCGGGTGCGCTTCGAGGTGCGCGACACCGGCGAGGGCTTCGACGAGGCTACCCGGGAACGGATCTTCGGCCGCTTCCAGCAGGCCGATAACACCATCACCCGCAAGTACGGCGGCACGGGCCTGGGCCTGGCCATCTCGCGCGAGCTGGCGGCGCTGATGGGCGGCCACCTCGACTGCGAAGGCCGTCCGGGAGAGGGCGCCACCTTCTGGTTCGAACTGCCGCTGCCGCAGGTCGAGGACATCCATGTGCCGATGGCGCTTCAGGCCCAGGCCGAGGCCCCGCCGCAGATGCGCATCCTGGTCGCCGACGACCATCCGACCAACCGCCGTGTGATCGAGCTGATGCTGGCCGGCTCAGCCGACGTCTCCTGCGTCGAGAACGGCCAGGAGGCGCTCGACGCCCTCGCCGCCGACGACTTCGACCTGGTGCTGATGGACATGCAGATGCCGGTCATGGACGGCCTCACCGCCATCCGGCATCAGCGGGCCCGCGAGGCCTCCGGCCAGGCCAGCAACGTCGGCCGCCTGCCGATCATCATGCTCACCGCCAACGCCCTGCCCGAACATGTCTCGGCCAGCCTGGCCGCCGGCGCCGACCGCCACCTCGACAAGCCGATCACGGCGGCGACCCTGTTCGCGGCCCTGACGGACGTCCTCTCGGCCCAGGCCGCTTGAGCCTGCGCTAGCTTTCGCCGAGCCAACGCCGCCGGGAGCGACGTCCCATCCGCACCAGGAACTCATAAGCCGAAGCCCCGGCCACCCTCGCCGCCTCGTCCAGCAACAGGTTGGGCCCGATCAGCTCGACCATGTCGCCGGCCGCCGCACCCGCCCCGGTGACGTCCACCGCGATCAGGTCCATCGACACCCGGCCCAGCAACCGCCGCCGCTGGCCGCCGAACCAGGCCCCGCCGCCCGGCGACGATGCCCGCAGGTAGCCGTCGGCATAGCCGGCCGAGACGATGGCCACCCTCAACGGCTCACCGGCGACGAAAGCGGCGCCGTAGCCCACGCTGTCGCCCTCGGGCACGTCGCGGATCTGAAGGATGGGGGCTTCCAGGGTGGCGACCGTGGCGAGGCGCGGCTCGTGCCCGTCATGAGGGCCGCCGCCGTAGAGGCTGACGCCCGGACGGACCTGATCAAAGTGGTAGCCACGGCCCAGGAATACGCCACCTGAACTGGCCAGGCTGGCGCGGGCCTTGGGGAACAGACCGCGGACGGCGGTGAAACGCTGCAGCTGCTTGTCGTTGAGCGGATGGCCGGGCTGGGCGGCGCAGGCCAGGTGACTGAGCAGGAGATCGATCCGAAGACCGCTCGTCGCCGCCACATCGGCCGCCTCGGCCAGGGTCAGGCCCAGTCGGTTCATGCCGGTGTCGACGTGCAGGGCGCAGGGACCGGCGGCGGCCCAGGCGGCGATCTGTTCGCCGCTGTTGAGGACCGGGACCAGGCCCGAGGCTTGAAGTCGCCCCGCCGCCCCGGTCGGGCAGCCATCGAACACGAGGATCGTGGCCGCCCGGTCGCCGAGCGCCCGACGCAGGGCCTCGCCCTCGGCCAGGCGAGCGACATAGAAGGTCCGGGCGCCCTCGGCCCACAGCCGCAGGGCCGTCTGGCTGGCGCCCATGCCATAGCCGTCGGCCTTGACCACCGGCGCGGTCTCGGCCCCGCCGGCCATGTCGCGCAGCAGGCGATAGTTGGCCGCGACGGCGTCCAGGTCGATGGTCAGGCGGGCGGCGTCGGCGGGCATTGCTTGGGCCGTAGGGGCTGAGCCCATGTATCGTCAAGCGCCGAGGCTCGCGGGCGTCGCTACCTCAATGAATGAGGATCGAAATCAGGCGACCCGCGCCTTCAGGCCGCCCTGCAGGATCGGCAGGCTGAAGCTGACCGTGGTGCCTTCGCCTGGCGCCGAGTCCATCTCCAGCGAGCCTTCGTGCAGTTCCACCAGGCTCTTGGTCAGGGCCAGGCCCAGACCGGTGCCCTGGGTCGTCTTGGAATGCTGGCTTTCGACCTGTTCGAACGGCTGCGCCAGGCGCGCCAGATCATCCCTGGAGATGCCGATGCCGGTGTCGGTGACCGAGACCCGGATCCGTTCGCCCAGCACATCGCGCCGCGGCTCGGCTCGCACCGTCACGCGGCCGCCGCGGGGCGTGAACTTGATGGCGTTGGACAGCAGGTTCAGAAGCACCTGCTTGATGGCCCGATAGTCTCCCTCGACTTCCGGCAGGTGCGGGAACTCGATGCCGAGATCGAGGCCGGCCGCCTCGGCCCGGTTGCGGACCAGGCGGACGGCGTCCTCGGTGACGTCCTCCAGGCTGATCGGCTCGAACTTTAGGTTCATCTTGCCGGCCTCGATCTTCGACATGTCGAGGATGTCGTTGATCAGGGCCAGCAGGTGCTGGCCGCTGTTGTGGATGTCGTTGGCGTAGTCCTTGTAGCGAGCGTCACCCATCGGCCCGTACATCTCCGCCACCATGATCTCGGAGAAGCCGTTGATGGCGTTCAGCGGCGTGCGCAGCTCGTGACTCATGTTGGCCAGGAACTCGGACTTGGCGCGGTTGGCCCCCTCGGCGCGGACCTTCTCGGCCTCGTACTTGCGGGCCAGCTCGGCCAGCTGTTCCTGGCTGCGTTCCAGGCCGGCGACGGCGTTCTGCAGCTGCTCCTCGTTGAGGCGTCGGGCCTCCTCCTGCAGCTTGACCGCCGTGATGTCGGCGGCAGTCATGACGAGGCCGCCTTCGGCCGTTCGACGCTCGCTGATCTGCACCCAGCGGCCATCGCTGAGCTCGGCTTCGCGCTCGCCTTTGTTCCCGTGCGGCGAGGGGTGTTCCTGTTTGATTGCCAGCTGGGCGAAGCGGTTGACCTGATCGCGGGCGGCGCCGGGCTTTAACAGCTTGGGCTCAAGGTTGAATGTGCTGCGGTAGTTGCGGTTACACAGCAGCAGCCGACCATTCCTGTCCCACAGGACAAAGGCCTCTGAGACGCTCTCGATGGCGTCGCGCAGTCGGTTCTCGGCCGCCTGGGCGCGGGCCTGGGCGATGCGCTCCTCTGTGACGTCCAGCGCCACGCCGATGATGCGGCTGTGCTCCTGGACGGCCGGACCGGCGGCGCCCTGGCCGCGGGCGTCGATCCACAAGGATCGGCGACCATCGGTTCCAGGGACCCGGAAAGACACGTCGAACGCGCCATAGGCGGCCGCGTGGGCAAGGGCCTGGCGGACCCGTTCGCGGTGATCGGGGGCGACGCGCTCCAGCACGTCCTGGCCGCTGGCCACGCCAGCCCCGCCCCAGCCGAACATGACGCCGGTCACTTCCGACATGAACACCCGGTCGTGCTCCAGGTCCCATTCCCAGATGCCACAGCGGGCGGCCTCGACGGCCAGGCGGAAGCGTTCCTCGCTGGCCACCATGGCCAGCTGGGCGGCCTGGGTGCGGCGGCTTTGCATCAGCAGCAGAAGGGCCAGCGCTATACCGACCGCCAGAGGCACCAGCAGGGACACCAGGCCGTCCATGCGCTCGGCGTCGACGCTCATGATGCCGTCAACCTTGTCGGCCGCCACGGCCAGCAGGCTGCCGTCGCCGACCGGGCGCACGGCGACGTCCAGCGCCTTGCCGTCCGACGACTGGCCGCGCATCAGCACGTCCGTGCGCAGGTCCTTCACCTGCAGTCCAAAGCCGTCCTTCAGGGTCGGGGCGCCGAGCGCGCCCGGTCCGACGGCGGCGATCACACGGCCATCGACAAAGGCCAGGGCCGAAACCCGGGTCAGGCCGGTTCCGGCGACCCGTGCAGGGTCGGAGGCGATGATCAACCAGGCCTTGCCGCCGGGCGTCGTCTGGGCGCGGCCGATATAGAGGCGACTGCGGTCACCGGGCGCGGAGCCTGTCCAGGTCGCGCCGCCAGCCGCCTGGGCAGCACGGGCGGCGCCCTTGAAGTCCGGCGTGGTCAGCGAGCCGGCTGACGACAGGACGATATCGTCCTGCACCACCGCCACGGCCCCGGCCGTCGGCCCGGCTATGCGCAGGGCCAGCTCGCTGGCTTCAATGGGGGTGTCGGGCGCCCGGCGGAGAAGTTCGGCGCCGGCGGCCAGGCCCGCCTGCTGCGTGGACAGCGCGCCATCGACCTTGCCGGCCAACAGGGCGGCGATGGCGGCCGGGCCCACCTGGGCCGGTGTGCTTGTCCAGCCGTTGGCCAGCTTCTGCACGCCGAAGGCGGTGTAGACGGCCAGCATCAGCAGGGCGGCCAGAATGGCGACGCGCATCAGGGGCTGGGAGCGGCCACGCGGCGAGGTCGCCGCGAAGGCGGGGTCCCCCGATCCTGCCCTTTGCCCGCGTGCCAAGCCCGAAAATCCCCAAACGCCGATTCACCCCAGAGGGGCATGGTAGGCGCCGGGAGTCCTCGCGTTAAGGCCTGATCAACGCCTTGAGTCAGTTCGCCGCGATTCGTGATTCAGAAGACTCACACCAGCGCCTTCGTCGCCAGTTCGAAGACATTCTTGGACAGGCTTTCGACGGCCGCAATGCGTTGAAGTTGCTCACGCATTTTGCCGCCAAGGTCCTCGCGGTAGCGCCGCCAGCCGCCCAGCGCCTCGACGAACCGCGCCGCGGTCATCGGGTTCACCTTGTCGGTGGCGATGATCCAGTCGGCGAGGAAACGGTAGCCGCTGCCATCGGGATCATGGAATCGCGAGGGATTGAAGCTGGCGAACGCCCCGACCAAAGCCCGCAGGCGGTTGGGGTTCTTCGCATCGAAGTCCGGGTGCGTCGTCAGCCCCATGACCCGGCCCAGGGCCAGCTCCGACGGATCGCGCGCCTGGGCGGCGAACCATTTATCGATGACCAGCGGCTCGTGCTTCCAGCGGGCATGGAAGGCCGACAGGGCCGTATCCGCAGCCTCGCCGCCCAGCGCTATCAGAGCGTTCAGGCCGCCAATGGCGTCGGTCATGTTGTCGGCGGCGCCGTAGTGGGCGCGGGCCCGCTCGATGACGGCTTCGCTCGGCCTGGCGGTCAGCAGGTCCAGCGCGGCGTTGCGCAGAGCCCGGCGGCCGGCGGCCTCGGCATCGGCCGAGAAGGCGCCCGCGTGCGCAAGGGCGCCGTGCAGGCGGATCAGCCGGTCAGCCAGAACCTCGGCCAGTTTGCCGCGCAGGGCGTCGCGGGCGTTGTGAATAGCGGCCGGGTCGGCCGGCTGCATCTCCATGGCCAGATCCTGCTCGCTCGGGAGCGAAAGGAGCAGGGCCTTGAAGGCGTCATTGGCGGCCTGGTCGTCGAGGGCCCGGCCCAGCGCTTCGGCGAACCGGGTCTCGCCGGCCGGGTCGGCCTCGCCGGTGGCCCGGGCCAGCATCAGCCGGCTGGCCAGCCGCTGACCCGACTCCCAGCGGTTGAACTGGTCAGTGTCGGCGGCCAGCAGGACGTAGTCATGGTCGGCCGGCGCATCGGTCTCCAGCTTCACCGGCGCCGAGAACCCGCGCAGGGCCGACAGCACCGGCGTTTTCCTGACGCCCTCCAGGGTGATGACGGTCTCCGCGCCATCGAGCACCAGGATCTGCGTCTCGGCCTGGACCCGGCCGTCCTCGTCGAGCAGGCCCAGCGCCACGGGCAGGGGCAGTGCGGTCTTGGTCGGCTGGCCCGGCGTCGGAGCGGTGATTTGGCGAAGGGTCAGTTCCAGCTGGCCGGTCGCCGCGTCGTAGCGGCGGTTGATGGTGACCTTCGGCGTGCCGGCCTGTTCGTACCAGCCGAAGAAGGCGTCCAGATTCCTGCCCGTGGCGTCGGCGAAGCACTTGATGAAGGCCTCGACCGTCGTCGCCTCGCCATCGTGGCGCTCGAAGTAGAGGTTCATGCCCGCCCAGAACCCCTCGTCGCCGAGCAGGGCCTTGAGCATGCGGATGACCTCGCTGCCCTTCTCGTAGATGGTCGCGGTGTAGAAGTTATCGATCTTCAGGTAGCTGCTCGGTCGCACCGGGTGAGCGAGAGGGCCGGCGTCTTCGGGGAATTGCCGGGCGCGCAGGGCCTTCACGTCCTTGATCCGCTGCACGGCATGGCCGCGCATGTCGGCGCTGAACTCCTGGTCGCGGAAGACGGTCAGGCCTTCCTTCAGGCACAGCTGGAACCAGTCGCGGCAGGTGATCCGGTCGCCGGTCCAGTTGTGGAAATACTCGTGGGCGACGACGCTCTCGATGCGCTCATAGTCCATGTCGGTGGCGGTCGCCGCGTCGGCGAGCAGGAGCGAGGAGTTGAAGATATTCAGCCCCTTGTTCTCCATCGCCCCGAAGTTGAAGTCGCGCACGGCGACGATCATGAAGAGGTCGAGATCGTATTCCCGGCCAAAGACGTCCTCGTCCCACTTCATCGCCCGCTTCAGGCTGTCCAGGGCGTATTCGGCTCTGCTGGCCATGCCTGGATCGACGAACACCTTCAGCGCCACCTCGCGCCCGGTCATGGTCGTGAAGCTGTCCTCGAGCACGTCGAGTTCACCGGCGACCATGGCGAACAGGTAGCAGGGCTTGGGGAAGGGGTCCTCCCAGACGGCGAAGTGGCGTGTCCCGACCACGCCGCTGTCGACCAGGTTGCCGTTGGCCAGCAGGTGGTGGAAGGCGGTTTCGGCCTCCATGCGCACGGTGTAGCGCGACAGCACGTCCGGCCGGTCGAGGAACCAGGTGATCCGCCTGAAGCCCTCGGCCTCGCACTGGGTGCAGAAGCGGCCGCCGGACATGTAGAGGCCCATCAGCTCGGTGTTTCCGGCAGGATCGATCTGGACCTCGGTCTCCAGGGTGAAGGTTTCTGGCAGGCCGGTGAGGGTCAGCGTCTCGGCCGTCTCCTCGAAGGCGTGATCCTGGCCATCGACCATCACGCGATGCGTACTCAGACCTTCGCCGTCGAGCACCAGAGTGTCGGACTTGCCGTTTCGCCGCACGGAAAGGGTGGCCTTCACCCGGGTGGCCCCGGGCTGCAGATCGAAGTCCAGATGGACCGTATCGATCAGATGGCTGGGCGGGGTGTAGTCGGAAAGCCGGACGGGCTGGGGCGTTTCGGTGCGCATGGCACCGATGTAGCGCCCGGCCAGGGCGGGCGCCACGCCGGAGCGTCCGTTCTGATCAAATCGTGTTGGCCGTCGCCGCCTAGGCGACCGCCGTGGCCTCATCGCCTGCTGTCTCGCCCGGCGACGGGACCTCGGCGATAAACCGCTCAATCGCCGCGGCCTGTTGCGCCAGTTCGAGAATGGCCGGGGGCGCGTCGTCGGGCGCTTCGGCCACCAGGGCCATCAGTTCCTTCGCAATGGCCTGGAACCGCGGGGCGCTGGCGATCAGCCTTGCCTGGCGTTCGATGCGGTGGGGGTCGCGGTCGTACTCGGCGCCTGGCGTGCGCCAGCCGCCCCAGTCGTTGGGGTCAGTGACGACGACGGGATAGGTGCCGGGGAAAGGATGGTGGGCGCAGTCAGCCGGCTGTTGCCACTTGTTCTTGGCCCGCAGCAGGCGCCAGCGTTCGCCGTTGTCGCCGTCATCGGCGACCTGGTCCTCGGGCTTTAGTTCATGGGCGAAGAACTCACGGCCGAGGCCGACATCGTAGGTCACACGGACGGGCTCATCGAAGCCCTTGGCCCAGATGGCGACGATCTTTTCGACGTTGGCCCAGGCCCCGACGGCCTCAACCCACACACGCTGGTTCTTCTGGAAGACCGTTTTGGCCATGATCCCGCCGTCGCTTTGAACAGACTGACCATAAAAACCTGAAATCGTTGACGCCAAGTCAATCTTCCCCCCGCCCGAAAGCCCGCTATCTTGCCCCTCGAAAAGAGAGCGCGGGACGTATCGCGCGGGAGGACTCACCGTGAATTTCGATTATTCGGACGACCAGAAGTTCCTGAAGGGCGAGGCGCGCAAGTTCCTTGAGGCCCGCTCACCGACATCCGCCGTGCGGGTGGTGCTGAACGACGACGCCGTTTCCTTCGACAAGGCCCTGTGGGCCGGCGTCGCTGAACAGGGCTGGCTGGGCGCGGCGATCCCCGAGGAGTTCGGCGGTCTGGGCCTTGGCCACGTCGAGCTCTGCGCCATTGCCGAGGAACTGGGCCGGTCCCTGGCCCCGATCCCGTTCGCCTCGACGGTCTACTTCGTGGCCGAGGCCATCCTGCTGGCCGGCAACGCTGAGCAAAAGGCGGAGTTGCTGCCCAAGATCGCGGCCGGTGAGATCATCGGCTGCTACGCCACCTCGGAAGGTCCGGGCGCGACGAGCGGTTCGTCGCTCGGCTGCACCGTCTCCGGCGGCAAGCTGAACGGGGTGAAGATCCCGGTGACCGACGGCGACATCGCCGACGTCGCCCTGGTGCTGGCCTCCGAGGGCGGCCGTCCCGGCCTGTTCCTGGTCGACCTGAACGACGCCAGCGTCACCCGCGAGACCCTGAAGTCGCTCGACCCGACCCGTTCGGTGGCCAAGCTGACCTTCAACGACGCCCCGGTGAAGGCCGTCGGCGCCGCCGGCGAGGGCCAGGCGATCACCGAGCAGGTGTTCGACCGCGCCGCTGTCCTGCTGGCTTTCGAGCAGGTGGGCGGGGCTGACCGCTGCCTGGAGATGGCCAAGGAATACGCGCTCGAGCGCTACGCCTTCGGCCGCGTCATCGGCAGCTATCAGGCCATCAAGCACAAGCTGGCCGACATGTACGTCAAGAACGAAGTGGCCCGCTCCAACGCCTACTATGGCGCCTGGGCGCTCAACACCAACGCCGCCGAGCTTCCTGCGGCGGCCAGCGCCGCCCGCATCGCCGGCAGCGAGGCCTACTGGTTCGCCTCCAAGGAAAACATCCAGACGCACGGCGGCATGGGCTTCACCTGGGAAGTCGACTGCCACCTCTACTACCGCCGTTCGCGCCAGCTGGCCCTCGTGGCCGGTGGCCCGAAGGTCTGGAAAGAGCGGCTGGTCGGCCAGCTCGAACGCAAGAACGCCGCCTGATTTATTTCATCACAGCGCTTCCCGAACGGGGACAGGGTTCCATTTCACTCGGAAGCGCTCCGAACGTCTGAGGAAACACCATGGATTTCAACGACTCTCCCGAAGAAGCCGCCTACCGCGAGAAGGCCCGCGCCTGGCTCGAAGAGAACGCGGCGGCCCACCAGAACAACTCCAGCGCCAACGGCCGCCGGCCGAACAGCCCTGAGCACATGGCCGCCGCCAAGGCCTGGCAGGCCAAGAAGGCCGACGCCGGTTACGCCTGCATCACCTGGCCCAAGGAATGGGGCGGGGGCGGCGGCACGCCGATCCAGTCGGTGATCTTCGGCCAGGAAGAAGGCAAGGTCGGCGTCAACTACGGCTACTTCACCATCGGCCTCGGCATGTGCGTGCCGACCGTCATGGCCTTCGCCGACGCCGAGACCAAGACCCGCTTCGTCACCCCCGCCATGCGCGGCGAGGAAATCTGGTGCCAGCTGTTCTCCGAACCGGCCGGCGGCTCGGACGTGGCGGCCAGCCGCACCCGCGCCGTCAAGGACGGCGATGAGTGGGTGATCAACGGCCAGAAGGTCTGGACCACCGGCGCCCAGTACTGCGACTACGGCATCCTGCTGGTCCGCACCGACCCCGACGTGCCCAAACACAAGGGCATGACCATGTTCTGGATCGACATGCACGATCCGGCCGTGGAGGTGCGTCCGATCCACCAGGCCTCCGGCGGCTCCGAGTTCAACGAAGTCTACTTCACCGACCTGCGGGTGAAGGACAGCCAGCGTCTCGGTGGCGTCGGCGACGGCTGGAAGGTGGCCCTGGTCACCCTGATGAACGAGCGTCTGGCGGTCGGCGGGTCCTCGGGCCCCGACTACAAGACCATCATGGAACTGGCTCGCCAGACCGACGGCATGAAGGACGGCGCCTTCCGCGAGAAGCTGGCCGACTGGTACGTCGCCGCCGAGGGGCTGAAGCTGACCCGCTTCCGCACCATGACGGCGCTGTCCAAGGGCCAGACCCCCGGTCCGGAAAGCTCGATCGGCAAGATCATCGCCGCCAACCAGATGCAGGAAATGAGCAACTACGGCGTCGAGATGGAGGACCAGTACGGCGTCCTCGTCGACCCCGCCGAAGCCCCGCTCCAGGCCGCCTTCCAGCAGTCCCTGCTGTGGGCCCCCGGCCTGCGCATCGCCGGCGGCACCGACGAGATCCTCAAGAACATCATCGCCGAACGGGTCCTTGGCCTGCCGGGCGATGTCCGCGTCGACAAGGACGTGGCGTTCAAGGACGTGCCCAGCGGCCGCTAGGCTTCAAAGGCATTCAAGGAACAGGGCGCGGTTTCGACCGCGCCCTTTTTCGTTTGGGACTGTGTCGCGCCGCGTGAGTGTCAGCGTCGGCGCCGAACGGCGACCGTCAGGCCGCGACGTCGACCATTTCCAGGTCGGTCCAGCCGCTCCGCGCCGGGGCGCTGGCGGCGACGACGCCGGCCAGCCTGTGGTCGCGGGTCAGGACGATTAGGCTTTCGCGGTCGGCGTCGGCCAGGCGGGCGGCGACGTCCAGGGCGTCCTCGTCCTCGTAGCACCAGTCGATGTAGTGGCTCATCACCGCGAACACCGGGCTGTCGGGTTTCAGGCCGCGGGCCAGGCCGTAGTCGACGAGGTCGACCTGGCTGACCGCGCCGATCAGGCGGCCGTCATGCGTAACCGGCAGCTGGTCCAGCCTGGACCGCGACAGGGCGGCGGCGGCTTCGCGCAGGGTGCTGTCGTGCGTGAGCGGATTTGCAACGGGGGTCATCAGGTCGGCGACGCGCATCGAGAAAAATCTCCGGCTCGGCCCGGCAGGACCGTAACAGACAGGGTCAGCCCCTTGTTCCCCCGGGGGTTGATGGAAGAGGTAGGGCGAAGAGCCGGTCCGGAAAGGGTCAGCCGCGCTCGATGGTGTGGCCGTTCTCGCCCCTGGCGCGGGTCAGGTTGAAGGCGCTGTTGATCAGGCCGATGTGGCTGAAGGCCTGGGGGAAGTTGCCGACCTGGCGTTTGTCGACGGGGTCGTACTCCTCGGCCAGCAGGCCCAGGTCGTTGCGGATCGACAGCAGGCGTTCGAACAGGGCCTCGGCGTCGTCCAGCCGACCGATGGCGACATAGGCGTCGACCAGCCAGAAGGTGCAGACCAGGAAGGCGCCCTCGGTGGTGTTGAGGCCGTCGTCGATGGCGCCGGTGTCGTAGCGGTGGACGAAGCCGCCGTGCAGCAGATCGCGCTCGATAGCCTCGACGGTGCCGATGTAGCGGGGATCGTCCGGGGCGACGAAGCCCAGTTCGGCGAGCAGCAGCAGGGAGGCATCGACCGCCTGGCTGCCGTAGGAGCGGACGAAGCTGCCGCGCCCGGCATCGTAGCCGTTGGCCAGGATGTGCTCGCGGATTTCCTCGCGGACAGCGCGGTAACGGTCCGCGTCGCCGGGCAGGCCGTAGTGCTCGACGGCCTGGACGGCGCGGTCGAGGGTGACCCAGGCCATGACCTTGCTGAAGGTGTAGTGCTTGCGGTCGGAGCGATCCTCCCAGATGCCGTCGTCGGGGGTGCGCCAGACGCGGCAGACGTGGTCGGTCAGGGCCCGTTCGACCTGCCAGGCGGCCTCGTTGCCGGTCAGGCCGCCACGGCGGGCCTGGTGCAGGCTGTCGGCCAGCTCTCCGTAGACATCCAGCTGGAACTGGGTGGAGGCCGCGTTGCCGATGCGGACCGGGGTCGAGCCCTCGTAGCCGGGCAGCCAGGTCGCTTCCCACTCGTTGAGGCGGCGCTCGCCGGCGACGCCGTACATGATCTGCATGTCGGCCGGACTGCCGGCCACGGCGCGTAAGAGCCAGTCGCGCCAGGCCTGGGCCTCTTCGTAGTAGCCGGCGTTCATCAGGGCCAGCAGGGTCAGGGTGGCGTCGCGGATCCAGCAGTAGCGATAGTCCCAGTTGCGGGGACCGCCGATCTTCTCCGGCAGGGAGGTGGTGGCGGCGGCGACGACCCCGCCGGTGGGGGCGTGGGTCAGGGCCTTGAGGGTGATCAGCGAGCGTTTGACCGCCTGGGCCCAGGGGCCGTCGACGGCGGCCTGGCTGGTCCAGTGCGTCCAGAAGGTCTCGGTGTCGGCCAGGGCGTTGCGGGGGCTGGTGGCGGCGGGCAGGGGCTCGTGGCTGGGGGCCCAGGTCAGGGTGAAGGGGGTGGTCTCGCCCTGGGAAACGGTGAAGTCGGACTTGAGGAGCCAGCCGTCGCCGGTCATGCCGACCGGGGTGCGCAGGACCACCATGTCCGGCCCGGCGATGGCCCGGTGGGCGCCGCCGTCGGTGCGGGCCATCCAGGGGGTAACGGCGCCGTAGCCGAAGCGCAGGGCCAGATCGAGCTTGAAGACCACATGGCCCTGGTCGCCGCGGACCATGCGGATCAGTTCGGGGTGGCCGTTCCGGCGGGCCATGAAGTCGATGATGGTGGCGCGGCCGGTGGGGGTTTCGAAGGTGGTTTCGAGGATCAGGGTGTCCTCACGATATTTTCGGCTGACCTTGTAGCCCTCGTCGGCCGGCCAGATGCGCCAGCAGCCGTTGTTGCGCGTGCCCAGCAGGGCGGCGAAGCAGGCGTCGCTGTCGAAGCGCGGCCAGCACAGCCAGTCGACCGAGCCGTTGATGCCGACCAGGGCGCAGGATTCGCGATCCCCGATGAGGGCGTAGTCCTCGATGCGTTGCGTCATGCGGGGGAGGGGCCGTTCCGGTGATCCGAAGGGGAAGAACGAGTCAGGTCGCCGACGGTTGCGGCCTTATCGAAGCGACCCACCATTATACCGCGCTGCAAGGGGGGAAGTGCGGGAAAGCCCGGCGGGGGTTGAGGGGTTTGGTAGCGGCGGGGGTGTGGAGCGGGAGGGGCGCAGTGGGGGAAAAGGCGCCGCAGGTTTGCGGCGCCTTGCGCGGGTTGAGGTCCGGCGTCCCGCCTGTTGCCGGCAGTCGGTTTTGAATTCCGGGTATGTGATCTTCTACACCGTGCCCCCGCCCTCATTCATTCAGCCGCTTGCCGTCCCGGGCGGCGCGGACGAGGCGGATTAATTCGGCGCGTTGGCCGTCGGGGTCGCGGCCGCGGGCGTTCTGGGCCAGGGTCTCGATACGGTCCCAGCCGAAGGCGGGGGAGAGCCAGGGGTCGCCGCGCAGGGTCTGGCCGTAGGCGGCGACGGACACGGCCCAGCGGGTGGCTTCCGGGGCGGCCTCGACGGTCGCATAGGCGGAGGCGGCGCCGATGGGCTGCTCGATGAGCCTGGAGGTCCCGGCTCCGGGGAGCTTGTAGCGGATCTTCAGGAAGGCCAGTTCGTCGGAGGGAGAGGCTTTGGGAGCGGTCGGCTTGCCGTAGCGCAGGGGATCGACGCTGGCCTGGCCGCCGACGGGGGTGACCTCGTAAAGGGCGGTGACGCTGACGCCGGAGCCGACTTCGCCGGCGTCGACCTGGTCGTTGTTGAAGTCCTCCTTGGCCAGCATGCGGGTCTCGTAGCCGATCAGGCGGTATTCACTGACCGTGGCCGGGTTGAACTCGACCTGGATCTTCACGTCGTCGGCGATGGGGAAGACGCTGCCGGAGAAGTCGTCGCGGAACAGCTTGCGGCCTTCCTCGAGGGTGTCGATGTAGCCGGCGGTCCCGTTGCCGTTCTGGGCCAGGGTCTGCATCATGGTGTCGTTGTAGTTGCCGCGCCCGAAGCCGTAGACCGACAGGTAGATGCCGGTCTTGCGCTTGTCGGCGACGAAGTCCTTGAGCTTTGACGGGTCGGCGACGCCGACGTTGAAGTCGCCGTCGGTCAGCAGGATGACCCGGTTGACCGCATCCTTGCGGAAGTTCTGCTGGGCGAGCGCATAGGCCAGGGCCAGGCCCTCGCCGCCGGCGGTCGAGCCCCCGGCCTGCAGCGCGCCGAGCGCACAGCGCATCTTCAGCTTTTCGGCCCCGCTGGTGGGGGCAAGCACCGCGCCGGCCGAGCCGGCGTAGGCGACCATGGAGACGCGATCCTGCGGCGACAGCTGGTCGATGAGGATGTTCATCGCCCTGGCGGCCAGGGGCAGCTTGTCCTCGGCCGTCATCGAGCCCGAGGTGTCGATCAGAAAGACCAGGTTCAGGGGCGGCTGACTGGCGCGGGGAATGTCGTAGCCCTGCAGGCCGATGTGGACGATCTGCTTGCCGGCCGCCCAGGGCGACGGGGTGACGGCGGTATAGGCCTTGAAGGGTTCGGCGGCGGTGGCCGGGGCGGCGTAGCCGTAGTCGAAGTAGTTGACCAGCTCCTCGACCCGGACGGCGTCCCTCGGCGGCAGGCGGCCATCGGTCAGGAAGCGGCGGACGTTGGCGTAGGAGGCGGTGTCGACGTCGATGGAGAAGGTCGAGACCGGGTCGGCGGCGACCTGGCGAATCGGGTTGGAGGCGCCGCCGGGGTACTTCTCGGTCTCGGCGGAGCCGGCGATGCGCCCGCGCGTGTCGTAGGGGCTGGAGGAACCGATCACGCCTTGCGCCGGGGCCGGCTGCGACACGGTCGATGGCGCGACCTTCATCTCGATTCGCGGCGGGGGCGGGGGCGCGCTGGGCGGCGGCGGGGCGGGGAAGGCATACAGGCGGGACGGGGGACCCCAAGATTTGCCCCCGTCGCGGCCCGTCGCCGCGGCCGGGTCGAAGCCCAACCTGGCGCAGGCGTCCGGCGTCGGCTGACCGTCATGGGCCGACGGCCTGGCGAGCGCGGGCAGGGCCGGCGTGCTGGCGGCGACAAGGACGCAGAGGGCGCCGGCGGTCAGGCCCCGGTAGCGGTTGAAGACGGCCATGGTGATTCCCCGTTTCTGGTGTTCCCGGAAACCACCCCGCGCCGCAATCAAGGCAATTTATAGACGTAATATGAGCGCTTCGAAGGCGTACCTCTGTTACGTGACCCGCGAATTCCCCTGCCGCGAGAAAGCTGTTCATGCCCGCTTCAGGAAGGGGGCAGGAGAGTTTCATGCCCTGGTTGGGCGAACTTGACAGAGCGTGATCCGGGACCAATGGTGGCCCGTTATTTATGGTTAACGGCGGGATTGAGGGGGCTTGCGATGTACGAAGCCAAGAACGCCGTGACCGGGGTGGGCAATGTGAGTGAATCCGTTACGCCGTCACGGGTTGCCGTGGTCGGGAATCGCGTACGCAAGGTGGCGATCGGGGTCCTGGTGGCCGCTGTCGTGGGGCCTTTGCTGGGCTGTGACACCGCGCCGGGCGGCCTGTGGGGCAAGAAGGGCGGCGACGCCTGTCCAAGACCGCAGCTGGCCACCGTCGCCTCGCCGCAGTTCAACGCCCAGCAGCAGGAGATTCGCATCCTGCGCCGCGGCGCCTTCCGGGGTGACTTCTTCGCCCAGCTGGAGCTGGGCCGCCGCTACGAGGGCCAGCGGGCCATCGACCGCAATCTCGATGATCCGGTCGAGTCGGCCGTCTGGTACGCCACGGCCCTGACCAACCCCGACGGCTACGCCCAGGTGGCGTCCTCGGGTCGGCGCGGCGGCAACGGCGATCCGACCGCCACCTCGCGGTTCGACCATTGCCGGGGTGTCGAGCGGTCGAACGCCTACAAGACCCTGGACCGGCTGCTGTCGCGGATGGACTCCACCGAGCAGGACGCCGTGCGCAGCCGGGTGGTCTATGTGCTGTCCAGCCAGGGGGCCGAGGGCTTCCGCACCCTGGCCCGCATCCATGACGACGGCTTCGGCATCTTCGGCGAGCCCGGCGACAACCGCCAGGCGATGGACGCCAAGGGCCGCCCCTACAAGCCGGGCGCGCCTTCGGCCATCGCCCTGTTCCCGCGCAACGACGTCGACGCCTATCTCTACAACTACCTCGCCGTTCAGACCGGCGACGTGGGCGCCTATGTGATGCTCAAGGACTTCGAGCGCTCGACCCCGCAGCGCGGTGGTTTCGGCAGCTTCGTCGAGGCCAAGGCCAAGCGCTGGGTGCCGCCGTTCGAGTTCTATCCGCCGGATTCGCCGTCGTCGGGCGTGCCGCACGTCGACGAGAGCAACTGGCGCGACGAGGCCACCGACGTGGCGCTCGACCGGCTGCGTGAGCTGCCCTTCGTGCATATCGCCGAGGCGCTGAACTATCTGAACGTCATCCAGGGCAAGCCCACCAAGGAAGACGAGGTCTATCCGGGCGACATCCAGACCCTGCAGGCCATGCTGGGGCGCGAGCCGACCGGCCGGCTGAGCAGCATCGAGAAGGTGCGCGCCATCCAGTACGCGGCCGTCAACGGCTCGCCCAAGGCGCAGCTGGTGCTGGCGGTGATGTATTCCGAAGGGGTGGGGGTGCGCCGCGACTATGCCCGCGCCTTCCACTGGTATTCCGAGGCTGAAAAGCAGGGATCGGCCGAGGCCAAGTACGCCATGTCGACCTTCTTCTCGCTCGGCATGGACGGGGTTGCCGATCAGGACAAGGCGCAGGCCGTTGTCTACCAGATCGACGGCGCCCTGGCCGGGTTCAAGCCGTCCGTCGGACGGCTGCAGCAGGTGCTGGCCCAGGTTTCGCGTGAAAACCGGCAACAGAACCGCCGGGGGGATTACCGATGATGGACAAGACGCCTTCCTTCCGCCGGCTGTTGCTGGCCGTCGCCACCGCCATGGGTCTCGGCATGACCGCCGCCCCGGCGCCGGCCCTGGCCCTGCCCGACGCCCAGATCGATCAGCAGATCCGTCCCAACTTCGGCGGGCTGATCACCCCGCCGCTCAAGCCGCGCTACCGCCCCGACAAGTGGAAGCCCAGCCGCTACAAATGGGGCCGCAAGCCGACCCGCCCGGGTTGGAAGTCGCGCAACGACGACGGCTACTATGACGACTATCCGCGCGACCAGATGGTCGCGGTCGTCGATTGCGGCACCGGCGTCTATATCGCCGGGGATACCAGCGGCGTCAGTGACCGTGGCCCGCCGCCGCCGGCCGATGGCGGCAGCTACAGCAACGGCGGGTCGAGCAATGCGCCGCCGCAGGCCGGCGGCTACGGCGACGACCGGGGCGGTGACAGCTACGGCGGCAGGCGCGGCTATGCCTCGCCGACGCCGGTGTCCGACGCCCTGCGCACCCTGGCTGACGACGGCGTGCTCTACATCCGCGGCGCGGCCGCCTGCACCGAGACCATCATCGTTGAGCACCCGGTGATCATCGCCGGCGAGGGCCCGTCGATCTTCGCGACCGGGGCCGAGACCTCGAGCGCCACCTTTACCCCCTCGGCCGGTAACGCCTGCATCCGCATCGCCTCGGGCGTGAAGCGTGTCGAGCTGCGCGATCTGACCCTGAAGACCCAGCAGGGCGGCCGCATGCCCTGTATCGAGGCCTGGGACGCGGAAGTGGCCCTGGTGCGCGTCAACGTCGAATACTGGGGCGACGCCTCGGCGGTCTACGCCTCTGGCGGGCGGGTGATCATGCGCGACAGCGTCATCGATGCGAAGAGCTGGGATCCGGCCGTGCTGATCGAGGGCGGGGTCATCGACATCGCCCGCACCAAGATCAGCGGCGAGGCCGGCGGCGTCGACCTGACCCCCGGCAACGGCGACAGCCGCCTCGACCAGGTCGGGATCATCGCCCGTGGCGGCGAGACGCCCGGAGACGTCGGCCTGCTGGTCCGTGGCCTTCGGTCTGGCACCGGAACGATGACCATCCGCAACGTCGTGGTCTGTGGCTGGAACACCGGCCTGCACCTCGAGCGCGGCGCCAACGTCAATATCGCCCGCAGCCGTCTCTGCGACGCCCAGCGCGGCATCATCTCGGCCGGGGCCAGCCTGACGGTCACCGAGAGCGCCATCGGGGCGCGCGAGATCGGCGTCTACGCCGGCTCGGGCCGCACCAAGGTTTCGCGCAGCCGCTTCTACGGCGGGGCGCGGCCGGGTTACGCCGAGCCGGGCGCTGTCCTCGAGCTGGAAGACAACTGGGTCTATTCGGACAGCGACTGCTTGCGGGCGCGGTATGACCGCGGCCTGTACTGCATCACCTCGCGGGCCCTGCCGGGATCGCTGCGTGAGCGGGGCTGGTCCGGCGGCGGATACCGCCGTGGCTGGGAAAGCGACGGCTATGACTACGGCTTCCAGCGCGACGGCGCCCCGATGCCGCTGCCGCCGGAACAGCCGCCGAAGGTGAAGAGGGGCTGGGGCAAGCCGAAGGCTTCGCCGGCTTATTGATCTGCTTACCTCTCCCAGAGGGAGAGGTCGGTCCCGCCGGCGGCGGGACCGGGTGAGGGGTTACGGTCTGTCCGACAAGCCCCTGACCGATCAGCCGCGTGGGCGGGCGATGGCCAATGCTTCGCGAAGGCGGATTCCAACGCCGGACGGGTCGCTCAAAACATCGAGGTTGGTGAAACGGATCAGCCGGTACCCCAGGCTTTCCAGGACTTCGGTCCGGCGCTGGTCGTAGTCGGCCTGGTGGTTGTGAGACGGGCCGTCGACTTCGATGATGAGTTTGGCTTCGAGACAGAGGAAGTCTGCGTAGTAGCGGTCGATGGGGACCTGGCGGCGGAACTTGAAGCCGTCGATCTTTCGGCCCCGGACCATGGCCCACAGGCGCTCTTCGGCAAGGACGCCCCCTTGGCGGAAGGCTCTGGCTGTGGCGATGCGATCCATTGGGGAAGGGTGGCATGAATGGAACATAAAGTGAACAGTGTTCTCGCGGCTTTCCTGTCATGAATTGTTCGGAGAGACCGTAACCCCTCACCCGGACCCGCTTTGCGGGTCCGACCTCTCCCTATGGGAGAGGTAATTCTAAAGCGTCGGCGCCACGCGGGCCTTTGAGGCCTGTTCGTAGGCGTAGCCGAGGTTCAGCAATGTCCCCTCGCTCCACTTGGGGCCGACGAAGCTGAGACCCACGGGCATGCCGCGGACCAGGCCCATCGGCACGGTCAGGTGGGGATAGCCGGCGATCGCCGCCGCATTGCCGGCGCCGCCGCCGACGTAGCGGTCGCCGAGGATGGGGTCGATGAGCCAGCTGGGGCCGAGGGTCGGGCCGACCAGGGCGACGAGGGTGTTGTCCTTGAGCAGCTTGTCGAGGCCGCCGCGCGCCACGCGGTCGGCGGTGGCCTTCGCCTTGAGGTAGTCGGGGTCGATGAGGCCGCCGGTCTTCTCGGCCTGCTCGAACAGGTCCTGGCCGAACAGGGCCATCTCCCGGTCGGCGTTGGCCTTGTTGAAGGCGATGACGTCGGCCAGGGTCCGGACCGGCACCCTGGCCGGATCGGTGGTCGACAGGTAGTCGGCGAGGCCGACCTTCAGCTCGGTCAGCAGGATGACCAGTTCCGAATTGCCGGCCTCGGCCCGCTTCGGGAACTCCTTGATGTCGACGAGGACCGCGCCCTGGTCGCGCAGCACCTGCAGCGCCGCCTCGAAGGCCGCGTCGGTCTCGGTATGGAAGCCGGCGGCGTAGCGCATGACGCCGATGCGCTGACCCTTGAGAGCGCCGGTGTTCAGGCCAAGCGCGTAGTTTCGGCGGTGGCTGTCCGCCTCCTTCGTCGCCGGGTCGGCCGGATCGGAGCCGGCCATGGCGCCGAGCAGGGCGGCGGCGTCCTGGACGCTGGTCGTCATCGGGCCGGCGGTGTCCTGGCTGGCGCTGATCGGGATGACGCCGGTGCGGGAGACGAGGCCGACGGTGGGTTTCAGGCCGACCAGCCCGCTGACCGCCGCCGGACAGGTGATCGAGCCGTCGGTCTCGGTGCCGATGGCGGCCCAGGCCAGTCCCGCCGCCACCGCCGCGCCGGAACCGGAGGAGGAGCCGCAGGGGCTGCGGGCCGGGTCATAGGGATTACGGGTCTGGCCGCCGACGGCGCTCCAGCCGCTGACCGAGTCCGAGGAGCGGATGTTGGCCCATTCCGACAGGTTGGACTTGCCGAGGATGACGACGCCCGCCTCGCGCAGGCGGGCGACCAGCGGCGCGTCCCGCCGGGGGACGTTGTCCTTGAGCGCCAGGGAGCCGCCGGTGTTGGGCATGCCGGCGACGTCGATGTTGTCCTTGATCAGGATGGCCTTGCCGTTCAGCGGCGGCGGCATGCCGCGCGAGCCGGACCGGCGGTCGGCCGCTCTCGCCTGATCGAGGGCGGTGGGATCGGCGCGCAGGATCGCGCCGATCCTGCCATCCACGGCCTCGGCGCGGGCGATGTAGCCGCTCACCGCCTCGACATGGCGGCCCGCGGGCTGGGCGGCGGCGGCCGAGAGCGGCAGGCCGGCCGCAAGGGCGAGAATGATGGCGGTGCGCATAGGACTTTCCCGGTGAGGCGGTCAGTAAAGCCCGTCCCCGGCCCGCCCGGCAATGGTCCAAAAAAAGGGCCGGGAGTCACCTCCCGGCCCGATCCGTCGGCGGAGGAACCGATCAGAAGGCTTTCTTGACACTGAGGAAGAACTGGCGCGGCGGCGCCGTCAGCACGGTCTGGGCCGTGCCGGTCGGGTCGCGGGCCACGAAGCCGCCCGAGCCGATGGTCGAGATGTAGTCCTCGTCGAACAGGTTGGTGATGTTGCCCTGCACCTCGAGCCCTTCCATCCAGCCACCTTCGAAGCGGTAGCCGAGGGTCAGGTCGGCGACGGTCGTGGCATCGACCTGGCCGACGTTCTCGTAGCTGTAGAAGCGTTCGCCCGTGTAGCTGAGCGACAGGGCGCTGAAGAAGCCGCCCTGTTCATAGGAGAGCTCGGCCTTGAACAGGTTCTTGGGGCTGTTGACCACCGTCTTGCCGGCCGTCGCCATCTCGACCACGCCGGTCGAGGACAGGACGTCATCCTCATACTGGGAGTCGTTGTAGGTGTAGGAGGCGTAGAGCGAGAGGTTGTCGGTGATCTCGTACTGACCGCCCAGCTCGATGCCCTTGGTCTCGACCGAGCCGACGTTCGACAGCACCGCCGGCAGGCCGAGGATGGGGGCCGCCGTGCTGGCGTTCAGCAGGCGATTGTCGAAGGTGACGTAGTAGAAGGCCGCCACGCCCTGGAACCGGTCGTTCTGATAGCGCAGGCCCAGCTCGACGGTTTTCGAGGTTTCCGGCTCCAGCGCGCTGGAGACATAGTCGACGACCGACTGGGTCTGGCTGGCGAAGGGGCCGGAAGTGGCGGCGGCGACGAAGGCCGACATGTTCTCGGTATAGCCGCCGAACACCTCAAGTCCGTCCGTCGGCTCATAGACGAAGCCGACCTGCGGCAGGAAGCTGTCCCTGGAGTTGATGTCACCGCTGAGGGTGCGGGCCGGGTTGGAGACGAAGATGGTGCTGACGTCGCTCTCGACCTCCAGGGCCTTGAACCCGAAGTTGATCTTCAGGGTCTCGGTGATGGCCCAGACGTCCTGCAGGTAGACCTGGGTGGTGGTGGTGTCGAAGGCGTATTCCCACTGGGTGAAGAAGGGGTTGGACTGGAAGTCCAGCGGGTCGCGCGAGGGGGCGGCCGCGGTCTCCGCATAGAAGCGACGCGCCTGGTTGAAGGCGTTGTTCTCGGTCCAGACCCCGGCCGAGACGGTGTGGCTTCCGATTTCCCAGGTCAGGTTGGCGAACAGGCCCTTGCGGTCGATGTCGTACTCGGTGGTGCGGATCGACAGCGGCGCGGCGGTCGAGCCGACGGTTCCGAAGCCCGGGCTGGGGACATAGGGCGTGTACCACAGGCCCTGGCCCTCGTTGGTGTGGTTGTAGGCGTTCAGCGACAGGCGCAGGCCTTCACCCAGCGGGGTGTCGAAGCTGAGCCGGAAGAGGTCGTCGTCGCGGACGCCGGCCCCGGCGTAGTAGGCGTCATCGACGGTGGCGAAGGGGGCGGGGAGGGGCGTGCCGGTGTTGTAGGCCCGGGCGGCGGCGACCGCGAGCGCCCAGTTCGGCTGGGTGTTGTCCCAATCGCGGCCCAGGCGGCCGATCATCTCCAGCGACAGGTCCTGGTAGTCCTGCTCACGGCGTTCGGAATGGCTGTAGAAGCCGGTCAGGGCGGCGTCCTCGGCGATCGGCAGCACCAGCTTGACGTCGTATTGGCGTTGCTTCTGCTCGCCGCCGCCTTTCCATTTGTCGGTCTGCTGGTCGGCGATGGAGACATAGCCGCGCAGGTTGCCGAGGGCCGACAGCTCACCGCTCTCGAGGCGGGCGAAGACCCGGTGCATCTGGTCGGAGCCGACCGTGCCGTTCAACTGGGCGGCGAAGACGTCCGAGGGATCGCGGGAGAAGAACTGCAGGGTGCCGCCGAGATTGGAGCTGGAGGCGACGGCCAGCGAGCCGGCCCCTTGCGACAGCTCGACCCGGCCGATGTCCTCACCGGCGATGGCGCGGCTGATGTGCAGGCCGTTGTGGTTGCCGTAGCTCATGTCGCCGAGCGGCACGCCGTCGAGGGTGAAGCCCAGCTGGTTCTGGTTGAAGCCGCGGATGGTGATGCGGGTCGACCATTCGTAGGCGCCGAAGGGATCGGCCGACTGGAAGGTGACGCCGGGCAGAAGGTCGACCACCTTCAGCGGGCTGACGCCGGCGACGGCCTGGGCCATCTGGGCCTCATCGACCGTCTGGACCTGACGGCTCTGGCCCTGGCCATAGATGATCAGGGCCTCGACTTCGCCCGAGGTGGCGATCGGGGCCTCATCCGCGGCGAAGGCGGTGGAGGCCAGGCAGAGGGCGAGCGCGCTGACGCCCAGCGCGAGTTGGCGTTTCATGATGGTCTATCCCCAAAACACGGGCGCGATTTTGCTGCCCGCCGACGGCGTGGGGCTAGCGCCGACTGACGATGCTTTGGCGAAGGGCCTGCGACGACTTCTCGTCGGTTTCGCGTCGGTTTCTTGTACGCGTTGAGACTACAGGGGAAATCGGCTCAGGCAGGCCGAAGACTTTTCTCAGCCGAACGGAAAGGCGCCGCGCCACCAGGCGCTGGCCAGCCAGATCAGCAGCAGCACCCCGCCGGCGAAGCTGAGCGACAGGACAAGATCAAGCGATGGGCGCAGGGCCGCCTCCGGCTGGAATGTGTGCAGATTGCCCCGAACGGATGGTTGGCGACAATCCGTCTCGCGCGGCCGGTTGCGACGGGCCCCGCGCCGCGTCAGCGGTTGCACAACAGGGGTGACTTCGATGCCTCAGACCGTCAGGTCATTTCGGCTGGGCGCACTTTGTCTTGTCGCCGGCCTTGCAGGCCTTCACCGCCGCTTCCCAGTCGGCCCGGGCCTTGGCGATGGCGGCCGCGCGGGCGGCGAGGCGGGCTTCGTAGGCGGCTATTTCCCGGGCGTGGGCGGTCTGGTTGGCCGCGATCTCGGCGTCGCGGGCGGCCTGGGCGGCCTTGAAGGCGGCGTCGGACTGGCGGTTGCGCGCCTCGATGGCGGCGTTGCGGGCGGTGATGTCGGCGTTCAGACGACGGGTGCCGGCGTCCTGGGCGGCCAGCTCCTCGGGGCTCATGCTGCGCCGGGCCCAGGTGTCGTTGGGATCTTCCGGCGGCGCCGGCGGCGCGGGCGGATTGCCGGGAGCCTTCGGAACCTGTGAGCTCGTCTCCGCGACCCTGGGTCTGGCGTCGCCCGGCGCCGCCTTGACCTTCGGCGCGCCGGCCAGGACCGGCTTGATACCCCAGCTGCTCTGCTGGCCCGCGATCAACCGGAACGACGGTGTCGCACTCAGCACGGCCGGGCCGGCTTCACCCGGCAGGGCCACCTGCAGCCGGCAGTCCGCCACGGTCCAGGCCCCCTTGTCGCCGCGCGTCCGGCAGACGCCCGTGTAGCTCAGGGTGCGGCGGCCGTCGTTGAAGCGGGTTACGCTTTCGTAGGTCAGGCCCTGAACGAGGATATCGCCTACGGCATAGCCCGCCTTGGCGGCGGCGGCGTCGACGGCCGCCAGCTTTCCGGTTCCACCGGAAATGCTCAGAACCTGGCCCTGACGGCCCGGCAGCTGCCAGTCGCCCTGCAGGAAGACCATGTCCCCGGAGGGTGGCGCGGCCAGAGCGGCCCCGGCGATCAGGGTCAGCGCCAGGGTGGCAAGGGCTGGGCGGTGCATGGGCGTCGTCATCCTGTTGGCGGGCAGGCCCAGAGATTCCACGGAACCAGCCCCGCATCACGTTCCAATTTCGTAACCAACATGAGGGCCGCAACATGGCGGCGCCATTGCCTTCGCCCCTCGCGGTCGCTACATCCCGCGCCCAACTCCCCATCCTTTTCGACCCGGATCGCGCGCCCCCATGGCTGCTCAATACATTTTCCAGATGCAGGGCCTGACCAAGGCGTTTCCTGGCGGCAAGAAGATTTTCGAGAACATCTGGCTGTCCTTCTATCCGGACGCCAAGATCGGCGTGGTCGGGGTCAACGGCTCGGGCAAGTCCACCCTGCTGAAGATCATGGCCGGTATCGACAAGGAATTCGGCGGCGAGGCCAAGGCCGCCGACGGCATCAAGCGCGGCTACCTGGAGCAGGAGCCGCACCTGGATGACAGCAAGACCGTCTGGGAAAACGTCATCGCCTGGTGCGAAGAAAAGACCATCTTCGACCGCTTCAACGCCGTCGCCGCCGAGATGGGCGAGAACTACACCGACGAGCTGATGGAGGAGATGACCGCCCTCCAGGAAAAGATCGACGCCGGCGACCTTTGGGACATCGACAGCCGCATCGAGATGGCCATGGACGCCCTGCGCTGTCCGCCCAACGACAGCGGCGTGACCCAGCTGTCGGGCGGTGAGAAGCGCCGCGTGGCCCTGGCCCGCCTGCTGCTCAGCAAGCCCGACATGCTGCTGCTCGACGAACCGACCAACCACCTGGACGCCGAGTCCGTGGCCTGGCTGCAGCATCACCTGGAGGCTTTCCCGGGCTGCGTCATCCTGGTCACCCACGATCGCTACTTCCTTGACCAGGTGACCAAGTGGACCCTGGAACTGGACCGCGGCAAGGGCATCCCCTTCGAGGGCAACTACTCCGGCTGGCTGGAGGCCAAGACCAAGCGCGTCGTGCAGGAGCAGTCCGAGTCCGAGTCCCGCCAGCGCGCCCTGACCCGCGAACTGGAATGGGTGCGTTCGGGCGCCAAGGCCCGCCAGGCCAAGTCCAAGGCCCGTCTGGCCGCCTATGACGAGATGGTCCGCGAACAGGAAAACAGCCGCCAGGCCCAGACCCACGCGGTCATCCAGATCCCGCCCGGCCCGCGCCTCGGCAACGTCGTCCTCGAGGTCACCGACCTGGAGAAGGAATACGGCGACAAGGTGCTGTTCAAGGGCCTGACCTTCCGCCTGCCGCCGAACGGCATTGTCGGCGTCATCGGTCCCAACGGGGCCGGCAAGTCGACCCTGTTCAAGCTGATCACCGGCCAGGAAAAGCCGGACGCCGGCACCGTGAAGGTCGGCGAGACGGTCAAGCTGGCCTACGTCGACCAGAGCCGCGACGACCTCGACCCCAACCACACCGTCTGGCAGGCGATCAGCGGCGGCACCGACGTGATGATGGTCGGCAAGCGCGAGCTGAACTCCAGAGCCTACGTCGGCAGCTTCAACTTCAAGGGCGGCGACCAGCAGAAGAAGGTCGGGCTGCTGTCGGGCGGTGAGCGCAACCGCGTCCACCTGGCCAAGACGCTGGCCACCGGCGGCAACCTTATCCTGCTCGATGAGCCGACCAACGACCTGGACATCGAGACCCTGCAGAACCTCGAAGAGGCGCTGGAAGGCTTCGCCGGCTGCGCCGTGGTCATCAGCCACGACCGCTGGTTCCTCGACCGCCTCGCCACCCACATCCTCGCCTTCGAGGGCGACAGCCATGTGGAATGGTTCGAGGGGAACTTCGAGATGTACGAAGAGGACAAGAAGCGCCGCCTCGGCGTCGACAGCCTGATCCCGCACCGGATCAAGTTCCAGAAGTTCGCGCGTTAGGCGGCCGCCGCCCCTTTTGCGGCCCCGGTTTTCCCGCTACCAAAGCGCCTTTGGCGTCTACAGCTCGATCAGCCAGCTGGCGGCCGGGGCGAAGATCGTCTTCGCCGACGGTGGCTACGTCATCCTGACCGGTGTGCTCTCGACCAGTCTGTCGGCGGCCGACTTCATCGGACTGCCAAGCCCGATGCCGGCCGAGCCGCCGAAAGAGGATGGCGGCTGGTTGCTGTAGGCGCCCTGCAGCAGCACGCCGCGGGCTTGATGACTTTTGTCATGCCTGGCCCGTGCGGGATCGACCTTGCCCGGACATCGGCGCCGGGTCGCGACGTCCGTCCGCGACCCGTCTGCGTGGACGCCCGTTAAGCGTCACTTTTCATGGCCGCTTCACCGGTCTGGCATTATAGCAGACACTAGGGTATCGGGCTCGGTCGAGTCCGCCTGGGCTCAACTTGCCCCCGCGCCGGCTCGATCCACATAGGATTGCAGGCGTCCGGGGCCATTTCGGCGCGATGCCGGGTCGTTGGCGAGGACTGCATGGGTTACCGAATTGGCGTTGAGGGTTTCGGCGAAACCGACCTGCTCACCGGCTTTGGCGACATCGGTGACGACGCCACGGTCGCCGAGACCACGGACACCGCCCTCATGACCCGCGCCTGGCTGATCGAAGGCGCCACCTATACCGCCGTGGGCCATATCGACGCCCTGGGCGATCTCACCATCAGCAAGTTCAGCGACTCGGGCCCCCAGCTGGTCTGCGGCTGCGCGGCGTGCGCCGGCGGCGCGGGCGGCGACGACAAGACTGTCTCCATTCCGAATGGTGGCAATGCTGTCAGCAATGATCCGACCGGCTTCCTGAACGCCGACGATCGCGGCGGCGTGGGGCCGAACGGCAAGGTCTCCAAGTCGATCGATCAGGCGGCCTTTCACCTGAACCGCACCTACGCCTCCTGGAACGACTTCTATTTCCAGCCCGGCGTCGCCGACGTCGACAATCGTTGGGACGACCCCTACTGGGGCGGCGCGCCCAGCATTGTGACCTTTGGCTTCCGCGCCTCGGCGCCGGCCAGCATGCCGTCGGATACGACCGGGTTCGTCCGCTTCAACGAAGCGCAGATCAACGCCACCCTGCTGGCGCTGGCGTCCTGGTCGGATGTCTCCAATGTGGTCTTTGTCCGCAACGGGACCGGCACGAGCGGGGAGGCGGCCTACACCAGTGACGCTTCCACGATCATGCTGTTCGGGGCCTTCACCGGCGGCGCGGACGGCTCGGCGGCCTTCGCCTACCTGCCCAGCCTGAACCCCAGCGGCGGCGACGTGTGGGTGAAGAACTCGGGAACGGGGGCCAATCCGCAGATCGGCAACTACGGCATGCTGACGCTGGTCCACGAGATCGGCCATGCCATCGGCTTCTCGCACCCGGGGGCCTACAACGCCGACCCGGAGATCGACTTCGAGTACGCCACCTCGGCCGAGTACTATGAGGACAGCCACCAGTACACGGTGATGAGCTACTTCACCGAGGACAGCACCGGCGCCTATTTCGGCCCGTCCTATCCCGCCACCCTCATGCTGGACGATATCGCCGCCGCCCAGCGGACCTATGGCGTCAACACGACCACACGCACCGGCGACACGGTCTACGGCTTCAACTCCAACGCCGATCGACCCTGGTTCATCGCCACCAGCGCGTCGACGCGGCTGGTGTTCGCCGTCTGGGATGCCGGCGGCAACGACACCTTTGATTTCTCGGGCTACGCGAACGATCAGGTCATCGACCTGCGCCAGGGCAATTTCTCGAGCGTCGGGACCCACAACGGCGTGAACCTGGTCGGTAACGTCGCCGTCGCCAGGGGCGCGGTGATCGAGAACGCCATCGGTGGCAGCGGCTCGGACTTCCTTTACGGCAACGCGGTCGGGAATTCCCTGACGGGTGGCGGCGGCATTGACACCCTGACCGGCGGCGCCGGCGCTGACCGATTCATTTTCGGGCTCGGATCCGGAACCGACATCATCACCGATTTCCAGGTCGGAACCGACCTGATCGACGACACCGCCTTTGGCCAGTACCAGAGCGTCGTCCAGGACGGCGCCGACGCCCTCGTCACCCTGACCAGCGGCGTGACCGTTCGCCTGATCGGGATCACCGCCTCGACGGTGACAGGCGCCAGCTTTGTCTCGAACGCCGCGCCTCCGCCGCCGCCACCGCCGCCGCCGCCACCGCCGCCTCCTCCGCCTCCTCCGCCCCCTCCGCCT